>SDBV01000067.1_pt1 | contig 108499 bp, 86 predicted proteins | sample 2277081 | NCBI WGS metagenome assembly SDBV01 (sample SAMN10402039, study PRJNA504765) | marine sediment metagenome | isolation source: marine sediment core GS10_PC15, 223 cmbsf | place: Arctic Ocean: Southern Knipovich Ridge | collected 2010 | reverse complement strand
GCTGCAAAAGGCGGCGGGCCGTGATGACGTAGAAGGATTGCTGTATAGACCGTAGCCCGTACGGGCCGCCGCTCGCCCAGACCGTAGGACGGGGCAGTAGGGCCGCCCTACTACTGCCGCGCCGTTGAGTCCCCAAAGGGGACGCTTGAACTTAGCCCAGGGCAACGCCCTGGGACGCCAGAGCCCGAGCCACAAACACCAGTCCCGTCAGGGACGGCTGAATGCATGTGCCGCTGCACGTGGCACCATTCTCAGCCGTCCCTGACGGGACTGGGCCATCATTGGCTGACAGGCACCCCAGGGCGTTGCCCTGGGCTAAGATCGATCGTCCCTAACGGGACTCAACGGCGGGGTGCCATGCTTCTGGCTGTTTGCAGAAGCATGTGTGTCCAGCCGCTACTGGCATGCTTTTGTGGGCAAAAGCATGGCACTCGGCCTGAATGTCTAATGTCTAAGCTCTAATGTCTAAGCGCTAGTGAGCGTCCATCATTCTTCTTTAGACATTAGTCCTTAGGCCTTAGACATTGAGCCCCGTCCCTTGCACCCGCCACGCCCTGAGCCTACATTGGACCCCGCATGGACACATACTCACTCCAATTCCAAGGCACTAACGATTGGACGCTGATGGCGTGCCTGCTGGGGGCGGTGACGGCGCTGCTGGTGGTCTATGCAGCTTGGCAGTTGCGCTGCAGGCGATGGCAGCGTGGCGTGGTGGCGGCCTCGGCTGCGCTCACCCCGGTGGCGCTCGTGCCGGTACTGCTGACGGCCTCCTGGGTGCGATACGAAGCCGGCGACCGCAGCGGCGGGCGGGCGAGATGGCTGGCGGCAATAACCGTGGCGGCAATGACAACGCTCGCCGCCGGGCTGGTCGTCGCAGCCGGCAGGTCTGCCGCCGCTACCTGGCTGGCTGTGCTGGCTGTGCAGACGGCTGTGGCGGTGGGGGTGTTCTACTGGGCACTGCACGCCCAACTGGGCCGGGCCAAGCTGGTCGGGCTGATCGCGCTGCGGTGGGTCGCGCTGGCTGGGTTGCTGGTGCTGCTGTTCAAGCCGGCCTGGTCGATCGCACCGGCCGACCAAGGTAAGCAGCCTTCACTGACCGTCCTGGTGGACCGCTCGGAATCTATGTCCACGGTCGAAGCTGCCCTGCCCTCCCGCTACGCCCAGGCCATGCAGATGCTCGCCGACCAACAGCCGCGGCTGGCGGGGGCATTTCAGCCGCACTGGCGACACTTCGCTACGCGCGTCGAGTCGGTGAGTTCGCTTCTGTCGCTTGCATCGCTGACGCCCGCCGGGGCAGGTGCGGAGGCTACGGACATCGCCGCTGCCCTTCGCTCAGCCGGCGCGGACAGCCCGGCCTGCGTACTACTAATATCCGACGGCATAGACAACGCCGCCGGTGACGTGCTGGCTGCGGCCGACGAGATCGGCAGGCCAGTCTACGTCGCAGCCGTCGGCTCGCTGAGCGAGAGTGCGTCGTTGAGGCCTAACGTAGAGGTACTTTCCGTCGACGCGCCGATGACGGCGGCGGCCGGCGCGGAGGTGACGATATCTGCGGAGGTCAACATAACGGGCCTGGCCAACAAGGCCGCCTCGGCCCGACTGATCGCAACCGACAGCGGCGAGGTGATCGCGACCGCGCCGCTCTGGGCGGACGCCGACAGCGTGACCACGCAAATCCAGTTCACATGGACGGCGGCGGATCTACTGCCGGCGGCGGGCCCGGCGGAACCAGCCGCGGCGGCCGAGCCTGGCGAAGATGCCGCCGGCCAACAAGTGCGACAACTGGCAATCGATATTCAGCCGCTGCCAGGCGAAGCCCACGACGGCGACAACCACCATGACCTGCACGTGCTGGTGACGCATCCGCGAATCCGCGCGCTGTACGTCGAGGGCACCGTCCGCCCGGAGTACAAGTGGCTTCGCAGACAACTCGCCGGCGACAGCAACGTCCAACTCATCTCGCTCGTGCGAATCGACGAGAGCCGCTTCTGGGCACAAGGCAACATCGCCGGCCAAGCACTCACGCGACTGCCCCGCAGCGACGAGGAGTTCGCGATGTTCGACGTGATCATCCTCGGCGACCTCGACAGCTCGTTCCTGTCGGCCGACCAGATGGCCCGCCTCGAACAGTTCGTCGCCGATGGCGGCGGACTTGCGATGCTCGGCGGACACAATAGCTTCGGGCCGGGCGGCTACGGCGGCACGCCGGTCGAGCGCGCGATGCCCGTCGTGATGGGGACGCGCGGTCAGGGGCAAGCGACGGCGGCGCTGGCGATGCAGTTGACGGCGGCGGGCGAGAGGCACGCGATATTTGCGCAAATAACGCGTTGGTTTTCCGGGCCGGAACCGCAAATGGCGGGCAGCTACGGCAAGCGGCCGGCACTTCTGAGCGGCTGCGTCGCGGTGGCACGAGCTAAGGACGGCGCGGCCACGCTGGCGGTGCACCCGGACGTGAGAAACGCCGCCGGGCCGCTGGTGGTTCTGGCGGTGCAGAGCTACGGCAGCGGGCGGAGCTTGGCCTTCACGGCTGACACGACCTGGCGATGGCGACTTGCTGGTGCAACTGCTGATACTGAAGACCTTTACGGATTGTTTTGGGGGCAGGTTGTCCGCTGGCTGGCCGGTCAGGAGCCCGGGGCGCGCAGGGAGGTGCCCGCGGTTGTTATGGGGCTGGATAGGCAGTATGTATCGGCTGGGCAAGAGGTTAAGGTGGTCGCCCGCGTGATCGGCCCGGATGAGGATGTTCTTGCGCTCGCCCAGGCACGGTGCGATGTGCTGGCGGGCGGCGATGATGACGGCCCGTTAGTCGTTACTAGCATTCCACTTACGCCGGACGGCGAAGGCGGCTTTGTCGGCCAGTACGCCCCCGGCGACCCGGGAGACTATACGCTTCGGATAACGGTAACCACTGGCGATAACAAGGAGTTAGGTGCCGACAGCCTGCCCCTCACCGTCGCGCCCGCGCCAGCGGAGATGCAGACTCTCGCACGTAACGAACGCTTACTACAGCAGATAGCTCAACGCACCGGCGGACAATACGCCGACATCGCTGGCCTGCCGGACCTGGTCGACGAGATTCTCGCCGCCATCCAGCCCGCCGACGGGACCGTAAAGCCTTACCTGGCCAGGCTGTACAACTTTCCGGCGATCTTCCTCATCTTCGTCGCCGCCGTCACCGCCGAGTGGATCCTCCGCCGCCGCTGGCAACTGCGATGACCCCGCCGCCCACGCCAGTTTGACCTCGCCATAGGCGATCTGCTATGATGGCATCTCCTGGCCAGACTGAATGATATGACACCGAACTGCTCATCCACGCCCGTGACCGACGCCCCAGCCGACCTCCCGCCGACCGGCTTTCTCGCCAGCAGGATGGCGGGGCTACTCGTGGCCGGGCCATGCTTAACGATGCTCGTCATCGCCCTCACGCTGCAACCACGCAACGTCGGCTACGGCACAGCCGAGCGGCTGGGCTTGCCGGCGTGCTCGGTGCTCATCGGCACAGGCTACCCCTGCCCGACCTGCGGGATGACCACTTCGGTGTCCGCGGCGGTGCGGGGCCGAGTGGCGGCCTCGTGGCAGGCGCACCCGTTTGGGCTGGTCCTCACGGCGGGGGCGGCGCTTTTGGCCTTGGCTGGCCTGGTCCAAATGGTGACGGGGCGAGCCCTGCTGCGGACGCTTCGGCTGGGTTGGTGGTGGGTCGCTGCGGCGGTCGCTGGCGTGCTGGTTGGGTGGTGGTGGATGTGGCAGGCTGGAGTCGCAGCCGGCAAATGGCCGATAGGCTAGGTGTAGCCTGGTACCCAAGGAGGGGTACTATCATGCAAAATACAATGCGCAAATGGACTTGCCCGGCCTTGCTGGCCTCTCTTGCCCTGCTGTCGGGGTGTAACCATCTGGCTTTCTGGGGGTATCTCATCACGCCAGAACCCACCGAAACGATCGCCGCACAGTTTGACGAGTTGGATGGCGAGACCGTAGCCGTGATCGTCTACGCCGGCGAGTCCATCCAGTACGCACATCCGACTGTCTCGCGCGAGGTCTCCGCTCAGGTATCGGCGGAGCTGCACAATCAGTTGCCCAACGTCACTACAGTCGATCCGCTGAAGATATATAAGTATCAGCAGCAGAACATTCACTGGGCCAGCTTGAGCAAGACTGAGCTGGGCCGGCTGTTCGATGCGGACTACGTTTTGTTCGTCACGCTGTTGGAATTCTCAACACGTGAGCAAGGCAGCCTGCATTTGTTCCGGGGCAGACTCAGCGCCGAGTGCGCCATCTACGAGGTCCAGCAGCCAGAATATGCCGCACGGGGTTGGGAAACGTCCGGGATTTCGATACTATATCCCACCGATGGCCCTATCGCGAGTCTCAACAATGACGACTACCGCGTCCGCCTGGAAACAATAGGCGAGTTTGCTTGGAAGCTGGTCCGCAATTTTTACGAGCATGAGGTACCTAAGGCGTCATGATGAAGTTCAAAACAGCAATCGCCGCGGCTGCGGTCGGGGTGTTGCTTCTTGCCCCTGTCGGCTGCGGCTGGGTGCCTTGGCTCCTCACTGTTACCGCCAAGCCGGAAACCGTCGAGCCCGTCTGCACCATCCCTCCTGACGTCAAGCTGCTCGTGTATGTCCACGATCTGGAACTCAGCGAGACTGTCGACTGTGCAGCGATGAAGCGCGACCTGACCAACACCCTAAACGAGATGATGCTCGCCAATGGCGTTGTCACCGAGGTCGTGCCCTACGAAGATTTGCTCGACTTCATCGCCGACGAGCCGACTTTCTACCAGAAATCCTTTGGCCAAATTGGCAAAGGCCTGGACGCCCAACTCGTTCTCTACGTTCACCTCAGGCGGTTCAAGCTCCAGGACACCGAGGTCGCCCTGCTGTGGCATGGTGAGTTGGATGTGCTGATAAAGCTCGTCGACGTCGACAACCAAACGCTCTGGCCCACGGGCAGCCTGTTGGATCATCCCATGGATCCTGTCGATATCTCCCGCGACAGGGAAGAGTTCCGATCTTATGGAGTCAAGCTCACTGAAGAGCTGGCTACGGCCATGGCGGACCAAATCACCAGGCTTTTCTACGAACACGAAGTCCCCGCCGGCACCAAGGCCCGCAAAGAGCGCCAGAAGGAAGAGCAAGACCGCGACTTCTAGCCTCCGCCTCTGTCGGTCACCGGCAATCTCCCTTGTCGGCCGCCCACGCCAGGCTATAATGCAAGTGTTCTCCTTTGTCCACCGCCGCCAAAAACCGAGGTAAACATGACCAACGAAAACGAAACCAAGCCGATGACCGACATGGTCACCGAAGTGATAGATCAGATCCGCCCCATGCTGGAAGCCCACGGAGGCGACATCGAGCTCGTCGGTGTAGCTGAAGACACGGGCACAGTCACCGTCCGCCTGCAGGGCGCCTGCAAGGGCTGTCCGTCGGCGGCCATGACGCTGAAGATGGGCGTCGAACGCCACCTCAAGGAAAAGATCCCCCAGATCACCGAAGTAGTCGCCGTAGACGACGAGTAGCACCTACGCTGCAACTGACGTCGGTTAGCCAAACCAAAAGCCCTGTCTGCCAACCCGCAGACAGGGCTTTTTGAATTTGCCACTCCCGCCCAAGCTCCCCTGCCTCAAGCCCACTAGAGCACGTTCAAGGTTAGTGTATTGCGCGGCGGATATCCTCATCCGCCGCGTTGCCTTGCTGCAGCGTTGGTTGGCGGATGAGGATATCCGCCAACCAACGCTGCAGCCACCGTGAATCCCCACTAGGCCCTTGCCAGTCTCCCCAATGCGCTGATAGAATCGTCCCAAAGCCACAGGCCACCCGCCGGGCCTCATCGGGGATATTCGGGACCAATACGTCAGAAGGGAACGCAAAATGAAACGCAGAGCAATCATCGCACTGAGCATTTTTTGTCTCATCAGCGCGGGCTGCAAGAAGCAGCCCGCTAACACTGACCAGGCCCCCATCGTAAATAACGTACCCATAACCAGCCAAGCCCCCAATGCGCAACAGGCGCCAGTCATCATCCAGACTTTCAACTCCACCTTATCACTGGCCGTCAGTATACGACGGGGAACGTTCGCCGATCAGGGCCTCAGGCCGGACTACCAGAGCAGCATTGGCATCGGCAAGACGCCGGCCGCCGAGCCAATAGACATTCCGCAGTGCATGTACTGGTTCGTCCGCCCAACCGGCTCTTGTGACGTGGCAGCACTTGCACGGGAAATTCAGGCCAAGCAGATTCCAGGACTATCGCTCCAGGCCTGGACCTCAACAAATGATGATGACCTCGAACACCTGTCGGACCTCACGGACATGGTGGTGCTTTGGCTGCAGGCGGGGTCCGCTGTTACGGACGCTGGCCTGATGCACCTCAGCAGTCTGACGAAATTGCGAGAACTCCACCTCGCTGGCCTTGACATCACGGACGAGGGACTTACGCACCTGGCACATCTCACGGAATTGCAGTTTCTCGATCTTAGCCTGACATCGATCACAGACAACGGGCTCGTCCACCTGAGGGGCCTGACGGGCGCTGCGGTATCTGGTCTTGTCCGGTACAAATATTACTGACGAAGGACTTGATGAGCTTCGGCGAGCGCTGCCGCAAGCAGAGATATCGAGGTAGACATGTGAGCCGACGGGCCCCTGCCGCCGGCCCGCGCCGCTACTCCGCTTGCGCTTCCGTTTGGGCTTGTGACGGTGCTTGCAGTTCTTCCAGCAGTTCCTGGGCCTCGGTGGCTGCCTCGGAATCCCCGAAGCGGTCCAGCAGCAGTTGCAGGTATTTGATCGCCATTTCTGGCTTGTCGATCTCTATGTACTTCTTGGCCAGTTGCAGCTTGCCGGTATCCGCAATGGCGCGGTAGAATCATCCCAGGGCCACGGCCCGCCCGCCGGGCCTCATCGGGGACATTCGGGACCAATACGTCAGAAGGGAATAAAAAATGAAACGCATCATAATCGTAGGACTGGGTATTCTTTGTCTCATCAGTACAGGCTGCGCGGATGGGGCCTTTTTCGGCGGCCGAGCCGAGAGCGAAATCTTCCGCATGCCCAGCGGGCGGGCTTGCTCGGTGCTGGTCTTCCCGGAAGGCGAAGAAGAGGCCAGCCTGCGGCTGACGGCGAGCGGACGTTTTCTTTACACCACCGAGGTAACGATCAATGGCAAGAAGGTCCGTGGCTGGTGGCTTATCGACACGGGAGCGGCGCTTTCCGTCCTAGACAAAAAGCATGCTGAAGCCCTCAGCCTTCCGGCAATCTTGGACGCGTCTTTCACGACCACCGCAAGCGGCGGAGCCAAGCCATACAAAGTCGAGTCATTGGCCATAGGTCCCGTCAGCATCGAGAATCATGTCATTGCCGTGGTAGATTTGTCTGATGTGGCCATGGGAGTCGATCTGGCGGGCGTTATCGGCGGAGATGTGTGGGGGAGCCTGCCGTTCTGCATCGACTACAGGGAGAGCCTGCTGACATTTTACGATCCGGCCACGTTCGAGCCGCCTGCAGGGGCATCGCCTGTCGACATCACGCTGACCGGAGGATCGTCCGGGTCTTACCCTTACGCACGGCCTAACAGCCCCGTGCTGCGCGCACGGCTGAATGACGAGACGGACTGCCAGGTCCTTATGGATACGGGGGACTCAGGGAGTATCTCATTGTTCCCGACCTTCGCCCAGCAGCATCCTGACTACGTCGGAACAACGGACGGCCCAAGAGAGACCCACGCCACGGTCAGCGGGCGGGCTGAAGTCGTCCCAGGCAACATTGCCAAGCTGGCCGTGCTTGGCCATAGCTTCCAGGCCCCTGATCGCCAGCTTGTCCGCACTGGTAAGGTAGGATCCGATCTGGACGGCATTGTCGGATGGGAGATACTGAAACACTTTCGCCTGACCTTCGACTACCGCGCAAAGACGGTCTGGACCCAGCGCCAGCCGGTCTTGTCGCTTGCCGAACAACTCGCCAGCGGATCACTGCTTCCTAACCGATTGGGCATCCGAAAGATGACCCCCCTGCATATAGCGGCTGTCGAGGGTGATGTGGAGGCCTTTGAATTGCTGGCCGACGCCGGCGGCCATGCCAATGTTCTGGGTCGCAATATGGAGCATTTGCTTCACTATGCGGCAGAGGGCGGAAGCCCTGAAATCGTAGCTCAGACCCTTGCAATGGATCCCAAGGCCATCAACGCCCGGAGCAAGCAAGGGGACACGCCGCTAATGGCGGCTTGCCAACATGCCTCCCGTGAGGTCATCGAGCAGCTTATCGAGGCCGGGGCGACCCTCGATGCGATTGATGATATCAACCGAACGGCCGTTCATTTCGCCGTCATCGGCAGGAACCTGCCTGCGATCGATGCCCTTGTTGAAGCCGGGGCCGACTTGAACGTACGTAGCACGGAAGAGATGTCTCCGCTGATACTGAGCGCTGTGTTGGGATACGGCCCGATATTCAAGGCACTGCAAGCCAATGGCGCACAGCTCGGGACGGACTCCACACAAGGACTCACTCTACTGCACGTAGCGGCGATAGGGGGCGACCCACAGCTTGTCCAGTATATCCTGGACACCTATGACATTGATGTGAACGCCAGAGGCAGGGGAGAGGCCACGCCTCTCATGGTGGCCATTACTTATGGTAAGCATGAGGCCATGGCCACTTTGCTGGCTGCGGGGGCAGATGTCGACGCGACAGACCGGGATAATGTAACCGCCGTGTTCTGGGCAATAAAGCGTGGGGATGTGGTGGCGGTGACGATGCTCGCCGAGGCCGGCACGGATCTTAACCACACTGACGGGAACGGAATGTCACCCATGGTCGCCGCCATTCTCTCGGGCGAGGGCGAGGTCTTCAAGGCCCTCCAAGCCCACGGCGCTCAGCTTGGCCAGACAGATATTGACGGATATTCCATACTGCACCTCGCTACCCAAGGCGGCAAGACGGAAATCATTCAATACATCCTGGACACATACGATATCGACGTCAATAGCAAGTCTGCCGATGGCTTCACCCCGCTGCACGGAGCCGTTCAATACAACCACGCCGATGCCGTCGAAATGCTTCTGCAGGCCGGCGCCGACCCGATGGCGATGGGGCATAACACCACGCCGCTTCATGTGTCCGCCCGGAAGGGGCAGATACGCATTTCCCGCAAGCTGATAGATGCCGGCGCCGACGTCAACGTAGCCGTGGGAGAGATGGGCTTTACGCCTCTCATGGGAGCTGCGATCAACGGCCACGATGAAATCGTTTCATTGCTCCTTCAGTCGGGTGCGTCGCCTGATGTACAGGCCAATGGCGGACAGACGAGTCTCCACCTGGCTGTGAACAAGGGCCACCTCTGGTCGGTCCAGTACCTCATCGCCGCTGGCGCCGACGTGAACGCCTCCTTCGGTCCTACGGGGACCAGGCCGTTGATAATGGCCGTCGCCCTGGGCAACGAGGAAATGGTGTCAGCCCTTCTCGATGGCGGCGCGGATCCGACGCTGCCTGCCGCCGAAGGAACAACGGCGATGGACTTGGCCAGACAGAAGGGGAACGATAATATTGTCCAACTGCTGTCACAGAAGTCCGGAACGTAAGCCCCCGCGCCACCGGCCGCCACAGTTGCCGCACCCGCCGGCGGGCGCTATTCCGTTTACACTTCCGTTTCGGCTTGGGTCTGCAGTTGGTCCAACAGTTGCGCCGCTTCGGTTGCTGATTCGGAATCCCCGAAGCGGTCCAGCAGCAGTTGCAGGTATTTGATCGCCATTTCAGGCTTGTCGATTTCTATGTATTTCTTGGCCAGTTGCAGCTTGCCGGCTGCATTTGCTTCGTCGCTCATCGCCCGGCCTGAAGATCGTGTGCGGTCGGCGTATTCCCGGCTGACCTCGGCAACGTCGATGACCTCTCCGTCAATGGCCGGCAGACGCCACTCCAGCAGTCGGCCTGCGCTGCGAATCATCTTCCGCCTATCGGCGTTCAAAGCCGCCAGGTCCGCCTTCCCGCGGCGAAAGTCGTCCTTCACGTCCTTCCTGTCGCGCACGAGCCTGCGTATCGCAATAGCCAGCTCGTCGGCCTCTCGTTGATTCGCGCGGATCATGTCCCGCAATTCATCGGCCCGCTCGCGAAGTTGATATCGATCCGACCGTCGATTCGAAGCCCTCAGCGCCCGCTCATAGCGCGCAACATCGGCCCTGCGCCGGGCCAGCTCCGAATCCTGCGCACCGGTCCGTGGATTTACCTTCTCCAGTTGCGATATCCGCGCGTTGGTGGCTCTGACCTGCCGCCGAAGCCGCGCGGCTCTCCTGCGCGTGCCCGCCAACTCGTCCTCCACGGCATCAAGCTCCGCAATCAGCGAATATATTTCAAGCTCTATCGGTTCTATCCTATCGGCGAGAATTTCTATCTCGTCCTCGATGGCCAAGCCTTCCTCACGAAGATCCTCCACAGCGTCGCCGACCACTGCGATTTCTTCGTCGAACTGCTGGAGAACGGCGGCGGCATCGTCATATGCCTCGCTGAAACTCGCCTGCTGTTCCCATCCATCTCGACTGGCCGCCAGAATGCGTTTGACGTCGGCCGGCAGCGGCTTCATATCTTCCTGAACATCCAGCCAGGCCAGCAACTGACCGGCATCGGCGAGCAGCGACTCATCGTCCGACAGCTGATCCAAAGCGCGAATGATAGCCGGCAGGGCCGCCTCCATGTCGCCGGCGGCGGCCTCGCAATAGCCCAGCACGCTCAGTGCTAGTGTGTTGTCCGCTTCGGTGGCGATGATCCATCGCGCCCCGTACGCGGCGTACTGGATTTGGCCGAACGTCAGCATCTTCTTCATGTATGCCAGGTTCGCACCGACGTGGCCTCGCTCGATGAGGTTGGCGGCGTTGTATGCAGCCACGGCGTCTTCGACAATTTCGGCGGCATCTATCTGCTCGATCAGGTCAGCCAATGTAGGCTCGGCCACCGCCTCGTCGGCCGTCGGCTGGTCCGCCTCTGGGGCAGGTGGATCATCGGCGGCCCACGCCACGGCCGCCAAAAGCATTACAATTGCGAAGCTGGAAATATTGCGCGCCATGTCGGTATTCCCTTCTTGCATACACAAGCCCCGCAGCACATTACATGCGTAAGGCCTCTCAGATACCTAAACGCATCAGCGGCGAGCAGATTGCATTTTTAATCCGCCCCGCCGCCGACTTGACCGCCCCGCCTCAGGCCTGTACGATGCCCTCGTGATCCTGATAATCGACAACTACGACAGTTTCACCTACAACCTCGTCCAACGCATCGGCGAGCTTGGCACGGGCGACGAGATACGCGTCATGCGCAACGACGCGATCGCGCCCGCTGAGGCCGAGGCCGACATCAAGCCGGCCAGGCTTATCATTTCGCCGGGGCCCTGCACACCGAACGAGGCCGGCGCCAGTTGCGATTTCATCCGCCACTTCCATGGCAAGATTCCCATCCTCGGCGTCTGCCTGGGCCATCAGTGCATCGGGCAGGTGTTCGGCGGCAAGGTCGTGCGGGCTGGGCGGCTGATGCACGGCAAGACCAGCGAAATCCGCCATGATGGCAAGGGCCTGTTCGCCGGCCTGCCGAACCCGTTCGTGGCCACGCGGTACCACAGCCTGATCGTCCAGCCCGACGGACTGGATTCGGACTTCGAGCAGACCGCCTTCACGACCGATCAAGACGAACTGATGGGCATCCGCTCGAAAACTCACCCCACCGAGGGCGTGCAGTTCCACCCGGAAAGCTTCCTGACCGACATCGGCCACAAGCTGCTGGCCAATTTCCTGGTGATGTAGAACAGCAGGTCTGAGGTTTGAGGGCTGGGGTCTGCTTCGGTGCCATGCCCACACGTGGGCATGCTAACTAGCCTGCCCGCCGCCCGCGCAAAGACAACCCGCCGCCGTGGTCTTGCCACGACGGCGGGTTGATCGCTTTATTCTCACCGGTGCTAATCCGTCTGGTCGAACATCTGCTGAACGGCGGTGGCAATGTCGTCGGGCGAGAGGTGGACCATCTTGAGGATGGCTTCAGGCGTCTTGGCGCTCTTGGGCAGCCGGCGGACATACATCGTGTTGACGGTAACGCCCAGGTCGCTGCGTGCGGCGGCGGAGGTTATCTCGTCGGCAATGCCGCCGATGTAGTTATCCTCGACGACCAATATCTGTCCGCGGCAATCGTCGCCGATACGCATGATCTCGTCGGTGTTCAGCGGCAGCGAGTAAGCATCCACGAGCGAAGCGGACAGCCCGAACTTCTCCTCGATGATCGCCATGGCTTCCTTGGCCATGTGAACCATGTACCCGCTGGCGACTATCAGCACGTCCTCGCCGTCCTCCAGCAGCTTAAAGCCGCCCAGCTCGAACTCCTCGCTTTCGTCGTACAGGAACGGCACGTCGGGCCGGTGGGTGCGCATGTAGCACAGTCCGTCCGTGTTGGCCATCAGCTCGGTGAGCTTGTATGCGCTAACGGCGTCGGAAGGCAGGAACGCTCGGATTGACGGCTGACCGTCCACCCGCTTGGCGTGTGCGAATGAGCGGATGAAAGCTAAGTCCGGCAGGGCCATCTGGCTCGGTCCGTCAGCCGCCAGCGACACGCCCGCGTGCGACCCGCACAGCTTGACATTGGCGTTGCTTATCGCGGCCAGCTCCAACTGATCGTACCCGCGGACGAGGAACTTGGCGAAGCTGGACACGAACGGCACGCGCCCGGCCGCGGCCAGACCCGCCGCCGCCGATATCATGTTCTGCTCGGCAATATGGGCCTCGAAATATCGCTCGCCGTACTTGCCGGCGAACACGTCGGCGAATGTGGAGTTTTTCACGTCGCCGTCCAGGGCGACGATGCGCGGGTCCTTGCCCAGGGCCGCCAGGGCGGCTCCATAGGCTCGGCGTGTGGAAAGTTTCTTAGCTTCGCAGGCATCGCCCATGCCGGCAGCGGCCAAAGCTTCAGCCAACGGCCCGGCGAGAATTTCGCCCTCACCGACCGGCTCGAGTGAGGCAGGCCTGGTCAGCTCAGCGGGGCTATTCTCGGCTGCGCCGGAAACGCCCAGGTCCAACGCCAGTTGGTCCAGGTCCGCCATGGCGGCGGCGAGTTGCTCTTCCTTCAGCGGCTTGCCGTGGAAGTTGCCGGTCAGGAATTCCTTGATACCCCAGCCCTTGACGGTTTTGGCGACGATGGCGATGGGCTTGTCAGCCGGCTCGGCCTGCAGAGCGGCGAATACCTCGTCCCAGTTATGCCCGTCAATCACCTTCACGTCGAAGCCGAACGCATCGAGCTTCTTGGCCATCACGTCGGCGGACTGCTGGGCGGAAACATCTTCGCTTTGGCCTTGGCCGTTGCAATTGAATATCGTGCAGACGCTCGTGAGCTTGTGGTCGACGATGAAATCCAACGCCTCGAAGACCTGACCTTCTCGGCTTTCCCCATCGCCGATTATGCAGAAAATCTTCTTGTCGCTCCCGGCCAGCCTCGCCCCGCACGCCAGACCCGCCGCCACGGAAAGCCCCTGGCCCAGCGAGCCGGTGGCTGCATCAAAGAACGGGAAACCCACTGCCGGGTTGGGATGCCCATCCAGCACGCTGTCGGCCTCCCGCAGTGTCAGAGCATCCTCGAAGCGCAACTGCGACGGCTGATCAGGCTGGCCCACAACACCCTCCAAGTCGCAGTAGGCTGCATAAACGACGGGCACGGCATGGCCTTCGGAGAGCACCAACCGGTCGGCGCCTGTGTTCCACGGATTCTTCGGATCGTAACGCATCACGCGATACATCAGCGCCGTCGTTATATGAACGAGCGACAGTGCACTGGAGGGATGGCCGCTGCCGGCCTGTGTGCACATCTGAACGATTTGCCTGCTAAGCTTAATGACCTTCTGGTCGAGGTCCTTATATTCTGCCATGGTAACTCTAATCTCCCGAAGCATTGTGTCCAGCGGGACCGGTCCCGCAAAGACGGACTAACCTACCCAAAGCACCGGGCCAATTCAAGCAATAAAGAACACCGGCCCGCAGAGCGGCCCGTTGCGGCGGCGTACCTTGCTGCCGCCCTAGCCAAGCGGACGGCCAGGCGAGATATCCGACAGGGCCGATCTCGACGCTATGCGCCATAAGTTTATATCTATCATATAGCTACACGCAGCCCAACTCCTCATGATAACGCCGAGGCCGTTTCACTTGCGCTGCGGCAGGCGCGCCGATATCGCCCCTCGCCCCCAAGGCCCACTGCGCCCCGTCGCCGACCCGACTAACGATGTTTGCAAACGCTGTGGCAAGAGAGTACCATCTGCCCTCTTACCATCACCGCAATAGTCAGATTGGCTTGGAATGACCCGACGCATCACCGGAATACTGTTTGACCTGGGCGACACGCTGCTGGATTTCACGCAAGTGAACATCCCCGTTGCTTTCGAAGAGGGCGCCCGCAAAGCCTACGAATACCTGGCCGGTCTCGATCAGCCCATGCCGGCTTTCGAGAAATACCACAAACAGCAGTTGCGAGCTATTCGCAGCAAATACTTCATCAGCAAACTGACCGGGCGAGATTTCAATTCGCTGGATCTGATAGATCATCTCGGCGAATCGCTGGGCCATGACCTGTCCGACGAGCAACTGGCCGAGCTGGGCTGGCTGTGGTACGAGCCGGTCAGCCAGCAAGCTACCATGGAAGAAGGCCTGCGCGAAACGCTGGAAGAACTGCGCGACATGGGCCTGGCATTTGGGCTGGTGAGCAACACCTTCATCGCTGGGGAAGTGCTTGATCAGCACCTGAAACTCACCAACCTGCTGGACCTGCTGCCCCACCGCGTGTACTCGTGCACGCTGGATTTCCGTAAGCCGGACCCCAGGATATTCCAACTCGGCCTGGATGGGATTTCCGTACAGGCAGACCAAGCCATTTTCATTGGCGATTCCTTCCGAGCGGACATCCTCGGGGCAAATCGCATGGGGATGGTCTCCGTTCTGAAAGACCCCACCGGCAAGCGGTGGCGATGGCGTATAAAGCCAATGCACCGCGTGAAAACGATCGCCGAACTGCTGCCGATCGTCCGTAGTTACAACGGCTAGCCCTTCTCCCCGCGCCACGCACTGTAACAGGCCGACGTCTGATCCTTCAGATCCTGGTCCTTCAGGTCCTGATCCCTCAGATCCTGATCCTTCAGGCCAACGGCCTGAAACCTGCCTGCCGGCAGGCAGGTGTATCAGCCTAGGGCGAAGCTCTAGGACCGGGCCGCCGACTAGGAAGCCCTGAAGGGGCGACATGAAGCCTCGCCCCTACCCCTTGTCCTTTCGCCACGTTGCCTTTTCGGGCTGGTCGTGTTCTTCCAGGCTCTGCGTGGGGCTGACCAACTTGCCCGACTGGTGCTGCTGCTTGAGAAAGCCACGTCGGACGGCGCGATAGGACTTGGTGAACTTGCGGTGCAGCTTGTGCACCCCCTTCCGCTGCCGGCTGATGGCCAGCTCTTCGTCCGTCAGTTCGTCCGGGGCGATCCGCCGCTTGTGCTTGTAGATGTGGTAGATATCCTTGCCGCACATGTAATCGAACGCCGCACGCCGGAGCGAGCGAATCGGCCATGGCCAGCCATCGGCAGTGAACGATAATTGGTAGTCTATCAGCCACGGCTTATCGTCCGGGCCGATGAGAATGTTCGATCGCTTGTTGGAATCGCAATACGCCACGCCCCTGCCATGCACGGCGTCGAAAAGCTCGCGCAACTCGTCGAAGAAACCTTTCGGCGGCGGCGGCTGGTGATCCAGGGGCCTGCCCTCGATGAACTCTATCGCGTACCCGCCGCACTCAACTCGCCCCAGCCATCGCGGCACGCCCTGCACGCCGGCCAGCGCCGCGTAGATGCTCCCTTCGTGGCGCGCGAACCACTCGCCCAGCCACGCCATTGGCAGGCCGCAAAAGTCGCCGCATCGGCCGAACTTTACGACGATCTTCCGCACGTCGGCAGCCGGCGACTCATACAAGCATGTAGCCGCGTAGAAATCGTGCTTGAAGACTTTCGTCAGTGCGTACGTCTCGCCAGCCGCTGTCACGCGCTGCGGCGGGCCCTTGGGCAAGGCGAACATCTGAGCGTTATGTGAAGTCTTACTCATCAAAGCTCCCGTCGGGCCCGGCAACTACGGCTTGACCGCACCGGCAATATCGTCGGCGAACGCTTTGGCCGCCGCGGCGATCGCATCGCGCCACGGCTGGCCTGCGTATTCGTCCTTGTTGAAAGCGAAGATAACCGACCGGCTGGCGTTGACGATCGCGCCCATGCCGTCGGCTTTGAAACTGGCTGCGCAATCAGCCGCAGACGCGCCCTGCGCACCGTACCCGGGCACGAGGAACAGTTGCTGGGGCATGAGAGCGCGGAGTGCTCTTGCCTGGTCGGGCCAGGTAGCCCCCACCACCGCGCCGACCGCGCTGTAGCCTCGCTTGCCCACCGCGCCGCCGCCGATGGCTGCCACCTGCTCGGCCATGTGTTCGTACAACATCTTGCCATCCGCGTCGGCGAAGTCCTGCACAGCCGCCGCCGACGGATTGCTCGTCCGCACCAGCACGAACAGGCCCTGCCCGCCGGCCTCGGCTGCGTCCACGAAAGGCTGCAGGCCGTCGGACCCGAAGTAGCCGTTGACCGTCACCGCATCCGCACTGCCGGGGGCCGTCAAGTGGCCCTCCGCGTAGGCCGCCGCCGTCGAACCGATATCGCCGCGTTTCACATCGCCGATGACCATCAGCCCGCACTTGCGAGCGAACTGGACGACCTTGCCGTACAGGTCCACGCCCACCCAGCCGTACTTTTCGAAATAGGCCGACTGCACCTTCACCGCCGGCACGATTGGCGCGACGAGTTGGATGACCTCGTAGCAAAACGCGCCCAGCGCCTCGGTCTGTCGCGCGCCGTCGGCCCCGTCGCCAACAAGTTCCGCCGGCAGGCGCTGGTACACCGGGTCTATCCCCACGCACACGGGCGAGCCTTTGGCGTCGATGGCGTCCAGCAGTCGGTCGGCAAAATGTTCAGTCATTCGTCGCCTTCTTCGGGTTGGGTCTGGCCTTGGTCGGCCTGGCCATCTTCCGCCGACTCATCTTCGGCCGGCTCGACAAGCCGAAATGCGTCGTTCAGTTGGTAGTCGACAATTTCGCCGCTAGCGTTGTACGTCACCCTCGGCATCCGTCCCCGGTTCTTCTCCGCCGCCTCGGTCGTCATCTCGCTGGGGTCCTGATCGAGCAGCCAAAAAGTCACGTTCCCGTCCTCGCCAACGGCGTCTTTAGTGAGATACCATCCGCTCTTGAATGTCACCAACTCAGGCGCTTCCATGTCGTCGGGGAACTCCACGATGGTCACAGCCATCATCATCTCATCCCCCGTCAACAGCCGCGGCGCCATCACGGCCAGGTCGCTACGAAACATGATAGGTCCGTCAGGCCTGGCCATCTCTGGATCGCCGAATTCCAGGGGCGGATCAATCGCTTCACCGGAGTCGGCATCCATCAGGCCGACGCCGGAGTAGCTATATGTGGTCTGGTCGAATTCAATCATCCCGGTCATGCATATCTCGTCGTCCACAGACGTCTCGGCCCGGCCGGACACCGGCTCGGCTGATGACAGATCGTAGTTGACCACGCTCTCCATCCGTATGGCTTTGCCTTCGTAGTAAATGATCATCTCGACGGTAACCTGAAGAACATCGTCCGTCACGATAGCCTTTATCCCCACCGAGCCCATCACGCCAAAGCCTATACCTATCGGCGCACGCATGTCGCGGGCCCTGTCGACGATAACGGTCGGCTCGGCGGATTCGCCCGAGGCAGCATCCGCCGCCGGTGGGCTTGTGGGGTCGGCCTCTGCCGCCGCAGCCTGCTCGGCCGCCGGCGCGTCGGCTGAAGGCCCGGCGATGGCTAACTGGCAAAGCAGACTCAACATGACAACTGCCGTTATGCGTGACATATCCTGACTCCTTTAGGTTTCTGATGGTCCACGGGTGACGCCCTGTTTATACTCGCCGACACTCTCGCGAGCAAGCGCACCCGATGGCCACACAATGAAAGACGCCGAGAACATTCTGCTCCGCCCCGCCGATGATGGCATGGTGATCGCCGTGAAGGTCGTGCCAGGCTCGTCGCGGGACAAGGTAGCCGGGGCGCTGGGGGACTGCCTGAAGATCACCACGTCCGCCGCCCCCGAAAAGGGCCGAGCCAACGCCGCCGTCGCCAAGACACTGGCCAAGGCCTTAGGCATCTCGCCGAAACACATAACATTGGTCGCCGGCCAGACCAGCCCGCGCAAGGAGTTCCACATCGCCAGCCTGACGGTAGAACAAGCCCTGGCTGCACTCAAACATCTCTGATTCTGCTGGCTATCCCGTCGCTGCCGACGTATGCTGCCGTCGTCGCACCCGGTAGACTTGGGCTCTACTACAGGCAGCCGGACAAGCCAAGGGAGATCACCCGTGACCACTAGAAAACACATCTTCATTCTCATGCTTCTTGCCGCGTCGCTTGCAACCACATCCTGCGGCAAAGCTCGTCGCGAGGACACGCCCGGCGCCGACCCGCGATATGCCCTCCGCACGGACACGCCTCCGGGCGACTATGAAATTGCCTTCACGATGCTATCGACGACCGTCGCCAGCGGGAACGGTGGGTCAGTTCGTGTCGACATGGCCATCACGATGAATCTGGAGGTCGACCCGGCCGATGCCGACGGGGTGAAACGCGCCGTTCTCTCATTCATTCGCCTCAAGATAGACACCAATGGTACGCACTTCGACAGCGCCGCAATCGACGAGAGCCGAATCCCCAAGATGTTCCCTACCGAGACCACCGCCTACGGTGGCCTGACGAAGCTTTGGCGTGACATCGAGCCAATTCGGATAATCGTGGCAATGGGAGAAGACGGTAGCCAGAGAATCCTCGCTATTGAAGGGGCTAATGATGGGAGCGCCGTCGCGGAAAAAGTGCGAAGTCTGATCTCCTCTGCGGGCTTTGGCGACGACTCCTCCGGCGGGGCCGTTCATGACATGGCCGAGATGCTCCCGCCCGTGCCGGTCGGCGTCGGGGCGATCTGGCACAGCAATATTACGACAACTGATTCGGACCTCGGGGTGTCTGGTTACGAGGTGGAATGCGAACTGATGGCCGTTGAAGATACCCCTGAGGGAAAGATCGCCACCATAGAATACACAGGCGATATTTCCGCCAAGCCAAATCATACCAACAGGAAGGGCATGCGGATAAAGAAGGTCGATATGGACATCCAGGGCACAATACTCCTGAACATCGATACCGGATTACTGGTAGACACAAGTGCGAAGGTGGTCAGCAAGCTCAAAGTCGTGGTCCGTGGAAAGTCGAGCAAGCTTTCGATGAATATAGCTACCGACCTACTAACGCGACGTCGGTAGCCGAGAAGGGACGAGCTAACGCCGGCTGTTGCCTCTTCTACTCCGCCGAGATGCGGTGGTCTATGAGTCGTCGGCCTAGCGTGTCGGCGCGGCGCTGCTTGGCGGCGGTGAGGAGTTGCTCTAAGGCGTCGGCGTCGGCGACGTCGACTAGCTTTGCCAGTTCGCCAAGCTTGCCCGCCATCGCGCCGATCGCAGCCAGCACGGCTGGGCGGTTGGTCATGAGGATGTCCCGCCACATTTCCGGGTCGCTGCCGGCCAGGCGGGTCGCGTCGGCAAAGCCGCTTGCGGAGATATCCAGATCGGCATCCTCCGGCAGTTGCATGAGCAAGCTGGCCAGTACCTGCGGCAAGTGGCTTATCCGCGCGACGGCTTGGTCGTGCTCGGCCGGCGTCATTCGCACCACTCGCATACCCAGGGCGGCCCAGAATTCTTCCACGCGGCGGGTCAGGTCAGCCGGCGTGTGCTGCGTCGGCGTGACGATGCACGTCGCGCCGGTGAACAGGTCCGCCCGGGCGAACCCGGGCCCCTTGTATTCGCTGCCGGCCATCGGATGGCTGCCAACGAACGGCCCGCCACGGCCAAGCGCGTCCTCGCCCAGGGCCACCACCTCCCCCTTTGTCGAGCCGACGTCGGTGACGATGGCGCTATCCGCGAGCCCCGCACTCACGCCGGCGAGCAACTTACCGTACGCGCCTACGGGCGAGGCCAGAATCACCATGTCCGCCCCCGCCACGCCCTCGGCTACGTCCAGGTGCACTTCATCGACGGCCCCCACTTCCAGCGCCTCATCCAGACTGCTTTGCCGCCTCCCCACGCCGATTCGCCGCGCCGACGACCCGGCTGCACGCATCGCCAGGCCGATCGAGCCGCCAAGCAAACCCACGCCGACGATCGTCACGCTCTTGATATTGGGGTCTACCTCTGTCGCCATGACCCCAACGTATCACCACGGCTGCGGCGCGTCAACGGCCCACCTTTTTTGCTTGCAACCAGTCCGAAAAATGCTAACCTCCTACGCGCAATAGCTGCAGACGAAAGGACGCTTCCCGCGTCCTTTGTTGATATAGGTGTCGCGCCAAATGGCAGAGACGAACAACAATAATGGTGGCGGTTTTCATCTCCCGTTCGAGAGGCCCATCCTTCGCCTCCAGGCGCAGATAACCGAGCTCGAGGCCACCCAGGGAGAAACCGGGCGAGACTATTCCAACGACATCGCCCAACTTCGCCAGCAGGAAGTTTCCATCCTACGCACGACCTACCAAGACCTGAGCCCGTGGGAAACTGTGCAGGTCGCCCGTCACCCAGCCCGCCCGCTAGCACGCGATTACATACAGCGCATCGTCAAGGACTTTTTCGAGCTGCACGGCGACTTCCGTTTCCGCGACGACCACGCCATGCCGTGCGGCCTGGGCAGAATCGGCACGGAGAAGATCGCACTGATTACCCAGAACAAGGGCCGGGATACCAAAGAGAAGATCGCCTGCAACTTCGGCTGTGCCCATCCGGAAGGCTACCGCAGGGCGCTACGGGTGATGAAGCTCGGCGAGAAGTTCAGCCTGCCCGTCGTCTGCCTGATCGACACGCAGGGCGCGTATCCGGGCGTCGGCTCGGAAGAGCGCGGCGTGGCTGAGGCCATCGCGCGGAACATGCTGGAGATGTCCCGCTTGCGGACGCCGATCGTGTGCATCGTCATCGGCGAGGGCGGCTCGGGCGGTGCGCTGGGCATCGGCGTGGGCGATCGCGTTGCGATGATGGAGTTCGCGTATTACTCGGTGATATCGCCGGAGGGCTGTGCGAGCATACTGTGGAAGACGGGCGAAAAAGCTCCCGAGGCGGCTGAGGCGCTCAAGCTCACCAGCGCCGACCTCAAGGAACTCAACGTCATAGACGACATCATCATCGAACCCCTAGGCGGCGCCCACCGCAAGCCCGCCGATGCGGCCACCAGCCTGGAACGCTACATCACCCAAACTCTCCGCAAGCTCAAGAAGCTCCCCATCGACGACCTGATCGAAAAGCGCTACGAGCGTTGGCGAAGCCTGGGCCAGGTAATCCGCAGCGGCGAGCCCGCCACTTAACCCCGCAACGCGGGCTGTGCCCGCCAAGAAGCGGCACCCCAACCCCATGCATGTTGGTGCAGAGCTCTGGGGCAGGTCAGTACGCTTGTTCCATCACGGATCGTATTTCCAGAACGGGTCATCGTCGACGAACTGACCTGTCTCCATGCTGTTGCGAACAGTCTCCAGCGGCTGGCCTTCATTGAGGCAATTGACTCCGTACGATTCCATTTCTTCGAAGAACGCATCGATCCGCTGCTGACGATTGGGCGCGTCGAACGGCATCCGGTGAAGTCGCACATACGTTATCGCAAGCAGTTCATAGTGAACTCTTCGACGGAACTTTTCGTTCTCTGTGAGTCGCTCGGCCTGGGAGATCAATGATTCACCCGTATCGAGAAACTCCTTGGTGAACATCCTTCCGTTCGGTGTGAAGTACATGCCGAAGTGGATGTTGTTCTCGGTGACATTCTTCTCCATGAACCGAATCCACTTCTTGAGAAGAGGGGCCGCCGCCGTGCCATAGAAGAACGGCAGGAACTCATCCATGCTCCGCTGAAAATCATAATACGGGTCCCACATCAGCTTGGCCGACAGGTAGTTCCGCATATCCTGAAAACCGCCCTTCGCCCCGGCCCCGTAGACGCTCTGCATGTACATGCCGACCACGTTGTTCTCCGCAAAGAACTGCACATCCTTTTGCATGACGTGAAAGTTTGGCATGGGTTGCAGGTAGTTATGAAAGTTCGTCAGATAATCCCAAATGAACACGCGATCGGATAACTCGCCCCATCTGCGTACTAACGATACGAACCGTCTCGGGAATGTCTCTTCCGCGGCGACAGGATACGCACAGTCCACCAGCGGATGCGACATGCATGACTCATAGTCGCACAGCCTGACCAGGATGTTCCTGTGAGGCTTTGTCTTCGTGGGCGGGTTGACGGTGAAGAAGTACGCGAGCATGTGAATGAGCTTGTCGGGATGTTCGCCCTCGATCGCCTCTGCTACTCGATTTGCCAGTCGCAACTGTGCGCCCATGGGGTTGGGCTTATAGAGCATGCCCTCCTGCTCGTAGATGGCCTCGCAATCGGGGCAGTGGCAAAAGCCCGGCCCGTCGTCCTGCGATACGCTGAAAATGTCGATGTCCGGATTCTCGACGATCCATCGCTTGACCGTTTCGATACATTTGCGGACGACTTCTTCGTTCGAGGTACAGAGCTGGTAAGGTTTGCGCTCGCCGTCGATCATGGCGAACCATTCCGGATGCTCAGCGAAATGCTCTTCGGGATCGATCAGCGCGCTGAATGAATGCCCGCCGGGATAGATCCTTACCTTGCCGCCCTCTTCAGCGGTGACGGCCGTGCCCGAGCCATTCAGCTTGTGCTTGATGGGCCAATTGTTGCCGCCTTCCTTGTTTGATATGCACAGCGTATCCCGGCTGATGAATTTCGGAACGTCCTTGCGATCGATCGCCAGGATATCGATGGCCGCCTTGGCCGGCACGAGCTCTTCTTGCGGAGTCCACCATCGGCAACCCAGGTAGTCTTCCAGGAAGGAGTAAACGGCATACATTGTGCCGCGTTGTTTGCCGCCGGCGATGACGAGTTTTGCGCCAATGGTCTTTATTATGAAGCCATCGGGGCCAAGTTCGCCGTAATCGTAATCCGGCAACAATGTCTCCGTCCGGCCACTAAATCCGAGAACTATCTCCGCGTCCGTTTCCGGGCTCTTTTCGTCAACAACTTCAAACTCCGCGCCTGATATCTGTTTCAGGTATTTTGCCAATTCGGCCGCGGCTATCTGCTCAGTTGAAGTTGGCTGGCAAGGCGCGACGATTCTGTAATTCGTCTTGCCGCCGGCCGCGAGGCAAAACAGCGCCTCGGGAATACTGCTCTCCCACAGTTCATTACATGAAATCGTCTCAATCATGTCCGAGCCGTCCTTTGTAATTTGTTACAGCATCGCGATCTGGGGCCCCGAGACGATGCCGGCCAACGCGCGCTTCATCTCTGCCCCCATCCGGCCCTACTTGAGTGTCGGTGCCAGCAACTCGCCTACGAACGCGCCTACCTTCGCCACCAGCTCTTCGCGGGGCAGGTCCATCGCGTCGGTGATGCGGTGGATAATGGCCGAGCCTACTATCGCGCCGTCGGCGACGTTGCAGACCGTTGCCACCGTGTCGGCGTTGGATATACCGAAGCCGACGCAGACGGGCGTGTCCGTGTGTTTGCCGAACTCGGCGACGGCGGCGATTGTCTCGTCCGGCAGTTTGTCCCGCTCGCCGGTAGTGCCCGATACGGAGATGTAGTAGATGAAGCCCTGGCTCTGACGAGCGATCTCGAGGCGACGCCCGGCGGGCGTGGTCGGGGCGATCAGCAGTATGTTACACAAGCCCGCCTCGGCGGCGAGGGATTCCATGGGGCCGGCCTCTTCCATCGGCAGGTCGGGGATTATCACGCCGTCGAAGCCGGCTGACTTTGCTTCGGCGAGGTAGGCCGCCGCGCCGTGGCGGAACACTATCGAGTAGCTGCCCATCGCAACCAGCGCCATCTGCCCGCCGGCGGCGCGGTACTGCCGGACCATGTCGAATATCGCCTCGCACGTCACGCCGTCGTCCAGAGCGGCTGTATACGATGCCTGAATCGTCGGGCCGTCGGCGATGGGGTCGGAAAACGGTATGCCCAACTCGCATATCCTCGCGCCGCGACTCTCGAAATCGTCCATCAGTGTCCGCGTGGTCGCCATGTCCGGGTAGCCGGCCGTGAGGAACGGCAGCAGCGCCTGCTTGCCGGCCGAGCGGAGGTCGGCGAAGGTGCGGATGAGCGTGTTATCTGCCAAAGTCATTGCGTGGTCTTTCTGACGCGGCGGGGCCTACAGCTTTCGGCCCTTCTGGCGGAGTATTTCGGCGATCTCGTTGCAGTCCTTGTCCCCCCTGCCCGACAAGTTCACCAGCAGGATTTCGTCACGCCCCATCGTCGGCGCGAGCTTCATCGCCTCGGCCACCGCGTGGGAACTTTCCAGTGCGGCGATGATGCCTTCGCTCTTAGCGAGAGCTTCCAGCGCGTCGAGGGCTTCGTCGTCGGTGGCGGATGTGTACTGCACGCGGCCGGCGTCTTTCCAGTAACTATGCTGGGGGCCCACGCCGGGGTAGTCCAGCCCGGCTGATATGCTGTGCACGGGCGCGGTCTGACCGTCGGCGTCTTGCAGAACGTAACTCAGCGAGCCGTGCAGCACGCCGGGTGAGCCCGTGCATAGCGGAGCGGCGTGGTCGCCGATTTTCATACTCCGCCCGCCCGCTTCCACGCCGACCATCTTGACCTCGGCGTCGTCGATCATCGGCGCGAAGATGCCCGCTGCGTTCGACCCGCCGCCAACGCACGCCACGATGCAGTTGGGCAGCTTGCCCTCCACTTCCAGCATCTGCCGGCGTGCCTCCCTGCCGATGCAGCTTTGGAACTCGCGGACCATCGTCGGGTATGGGTGCGGGCCGGTGACCGAGCCGAGTATGTAGTGCGTGTGTTCGACGCTGGCCATCCAGTCGCGCATGGCCTCGTTGCAGGCATCCTTCAGCGTGCACTGACCCGAAGTAACCGGCACGACCCGGCTGCCGAGCAGTTCCATGCGGAACACGTTCAGCGATTGGCGGCGCATGTCCTCCGTACCCATGTACACTTCGCACTCCAGGTCGAACACTGCCGCCGCGGTGGCCGTCGCCACCCCGTGCTGGCCCGCGCCGGTTTCGGCGATGACGCGCTTCTTGCCCATTCGCAGGGCGAGCAGCGCCTGGCCCAGCGTGTTGTTAATCTTGTGGGCGCCGGTGTGGTTCATGTCCTCACGCTTGAGGTACACCTTGGCGCCGCCGAGGGCCTCAGTGAAGCGCTTGCAGAAGTAAAGCTCGCTTGGCCTGCCGCCGATCTCCCGCATGCAGCGGTCGAGTTCGGCTGTGAAGGTGTCGTCGACCATGGCGGATTCGAACTCGTCGGCGAGTTGCTTGAGGGCGGCCATGAGCGTCTCGGGGACGAACTGCCCGCCGAACTGGCCGAAGTAGGCCTCGGGGACCTGGCTATCCTGTATTTTGGCCATCGATTGGTTCCTTGCCGGCCGGTCGGCTGCTAATCCTGAATACATCGGCCTGGGAAGTGCTAATCGTAAGGTCCATCCGGCATTCGAACAAGCCGAACTCGCGGCGCACGACTCTTGCCCCGCCGACTAGCGGACGGTGCCCCGCCCGCCCGTGAGCAGGTTGATCACCTCGTTGCGGGTGGCCAGGTTGCTCTTGCACAGCCCGCGCATGGCCGAGGTGACCATGACCGAGCCGGGCTTGCGAATGCCGCGAATAGTCATGCAGGTGTGCTCAGCCTCGATGATAACCCCCACGCCGCGGGCATCCAGCTCGCCCATCAGCAGGTCGGCGATGCCGGTCGTCAGCCTCTCCTGCACCTGCGGGCGGCGGGCGAACACTTCCACAACTCGGGCGAGCTTGCTGATGCCGATCACCTTCCCCCGCGGCAGGTAGGCCACGTGAGCCTTGCCCATGAACGGCAGCAGGTGATGCTCGCACATCGAGTAGAACGGAATGTCGCGCAGCACGACCATTTCGTCGTAGTGCTCGTCGAAATGGACATCGGTGTGCAAGGATGGATCCTGCCGCAGGCCGGCGAACAGCTCGGCGTACATGCGGGCGACGCGCCGGGGCGTGTCGGTAAGGCCGTCGCGATTGGGGTCCTCGCCGACGGCCACGAGTATTGTTCGGACCGCTTCTTCTATTGCGGGCAGGTCCACGTGTTTGTGTTCGTCTGTCATGGTCGTACCTCGTTCCCCGCAGATGGTAGCCAAGTGGCCCAGGCGACGTCAAACGTCTATTGTCCGTCGATTCGCCCAATCGCCCAGGCGATCTCATCAGCGAGCTCAGGCCTACTGCCGCTCAGTAGCGTGAGCGGCCCGGCCAAGTCGGCGTCACCGCTGCTACCGGCTGTGAGAACGGCGTTGCGAAGGAACATTTCGTAGGTCTCTCGCCGCATGGCCGAGCCTCGCGTGGCGGCGTCCCAATCATCGACCGACCAGCCGAGCACGTCGGCGATGGTTAGCTCCGCGACCTCAGCGCGGGGGCCGATCACCTCCTCGTTGCCCGGCGGGAGGCCCTGGTTGTGCGGGCAGGCGGCCTGGCAGGCGTCGCAGCCGAACACGCACGGGGCCATCTTCGGCCACATGGCCTGGTCAATGGCCTGGCGATGCTCGATCGTCAGATAGCTGCGACACAGGCGGGCGTCGATCACGCCGTCGGCCACGATCGCCCCGGTCGGGCACGCGTCGATGCAGGCTCGGCAGTCGCCGCAGCCGTCGGGCACTTCCGGGCAAGGCCGATCGGCAACGAGCGGCAGGTTGCAGATTATCTCGCCCAGCACCACGTAGCTGCCCAGGCGCGGCGCGATCAGACAGCCGTTTCGGCCGATCCAGCCCAGCCCGCCGGCCACGGCCAGCGAACGCTCGGCTATGGGCGCGGTGTCCACGAACGCTCTGCCGGTGAAGCCCGGCTCGATATCCCGCAGCCTGTCCATCAGCCGATGGCACCGCTGCTTGAGCACCTTGTGGTAATCCCGTCCGCGGGCATAGCGGGCAATGATCTCCCGCGGCGCATGGGTGTCCTCGCCAGCAGACGTTAGCTCCGTGCCATCTTGCAGAAGCTGGGGAGCAGGGGCAGGATGCCCCTGCGACGCATGGCCAGGATGGCCATGCCACGATGAGGCCGGCGCGTAGCTTATCGCCAGGCAGATGATGCTGCTCGCGCCCTCGACGAGCTGCCCGGGATTGTAACGCTTGTCAACATCCCGTGACATGTAGGCCATGCTCGCGTGCCGCCCCGCCGCCAGCCAGGAGCGATAGGCTGAATCGTCGAAGGAAACGCCCGCCGCCACGATGCCCACGCGCGCAAAACCCTCCTCGCCGGCAATGCGCTTAACGGCTGCGGTGAGTGAAGTTTCGCTCATGATGGAAGTGTATCGGATAGCCAGGCCGATGCGAAACGAATCGGCGCCTGGCCGCTCTGCTACTTGATCAGCCTGGCTAGCGCCAAGTCCACGTGGTCGGCCACGCCAAGTTCGTCTGTGCCGAAGTCCACGCGAATGGTCAGTTGAGTCACCCCTGTCAGATCATAACGAATGGTCTCGGCTGATCCCTCGCCCGTCAGCGTCAACACCAGCGGCGGGCGGCCATCCTCGCTGACGGCGAGGATCGTCAACGTCGCGTCGCCGTTGGGGCGGACGGAATCGTCTATGCCAACAATCGCGACCAGCGAGCTGAACTCGCCGTCGATGTCATACGTGAGCTCGGTGAAGCTGTGCAGGCCCAGGCCCTTGGCGTACGTCACGCCATCCAGCACAATAGGCCCACCGCCGACCGACCGATTTCGCCGGTACGCCATCGCGTCGGTGACCATACCATGAGACGCAACGGCAGAGGGCTCCAACTCCGCCAGATCGACCACTCGGGCGGAAATAAACTTGATGGCCTTCACATGCGCGCGTTGGAGGACCAACGTGCCCAAAGAGGGGGATTCGACGGTCGCCGTATCGCCTTCCAGGCTGATGGCCGTGAAGCCTATCGTCGTGCCGTCGTGGCCGATCATGTGACCGGTGAGCGGCGTGTCTTCGGTGCCGACGTCAGCCAGCAAAATAGCGCGGACGTCCGCAACGGGCATTTTCCTGTCGGTGTTCTGCCAGGTGAATGTGATCGTTTCTTGCGGCTTTTTCCTCCCCGCAGCGGAGGCCTGCTTGGTGATCGTTCTGAGGGCGCCTTGCACGGACAGGTAGCCACCGTCGGCCTGGCTGACCAAGAGGCGGTCGCTGGTCCCGGAATCCATCTCCATCTCTCGGCAGGTGGCGGCGATCTCGTGGGCTTGTTGGCTGTCGGTCGGCATGTAGATGGCTGATATCTTCTCCATCGCCACCTGATGCTCCCCGGTGACGGAATTGCGGAACGACAGCACGCCATCGGCCAGGCCACCCACGGACACCGGAAGCACATCTCCGCTGACGGTGACCATGGCGGCCACGCCACGCAGGGCCATGGGGTCGGCCTGAGGGTCATAATTCTCGGGCCAGGCGATGATCTCGGCCACGTCCTCCCGCGGGAGGGTCTCTTGGCCGGCGGAGGTCTCGATCGTCACCGTGTCGGCGGAGATCGATGTGATCTCGCACTCAATCGTGCGCAGGTCGATGGTCTGCAGGCGGGCGGCGCCGGCGAGGGCCGGCAAGGACAGCGCTGCGATAATGCAGACCAATCGGTTCATGGCTACTTCGATCCTTCCTCAGCCAGGCGCGTGTGGTACTTCGTCGTCATCTGTCGGTCTCGCTCCGATTGATTCCGCCGAGCGATCTCCTGAAGTTTTTCGCGTTCACGCGGGGGCAGGTTGGCCCAGTCGCCGGATTCCTCGCTGTCGTGCAGGTTCGTCCCGCGGACGGCCTCGGGGAGCTTGCCGGGGACAATTCGGCTGCTGCGCATAGGCGAGGTCGGGCGGCTGCCCTGCCCTTGGCCCTGGCCCTGACCTTGCCCCTGGCCCTGGCCTTGGCCCTTACCTTGGCCTTCGCCTTCGCCCTGGCCCTGCCCTTGGCCTTGACCTTGCTGCTGCTGTTCTTCAAGGGTCTTTATCAGGTCGGCCAAAATCATCACTATTTCGTCGGCGGCCCCTTGTGTCTCTTCGCCGCTGTCGGACTCAGCCAGCCGCTGGCGCACGTCGCCCATCATGCCGGCGAGCGTAGTCAGTGGCGCGTCGTACATCTCCTTGAACTTGGCAATCTGCTCGGTGACATCTGCGTATTCGTCGGCCGTCAGAGTCAAACTGTAGTTGCGGGCACAGTACTGGTACAACTCCATGGCGTGAATGTATCGCCCGATCTCCCGTGAAGTTTCCGCTGCCCGCAGGTTGGCCTCGGCGGCGAAACTCAGGCGTTCGGGCATCTTCACGAGCACGTCACGGTAGGCTTCCACCGCGTCGGCGCCTTCAGCGGCGGCGCGAAGGGAGTCGGCATAGAGCAGATGCGTCGCGGCGCTGAGGTAGGTGGCTTGGCTTGGGTCGAGAATTTTCCTGGTGGCGATGACGGCCTTGGCCGGGTCGTCCTCGGCCAATAGCGTCTGCACGTCGGCGATGCGATCGTCCACGATGGCGAATGCCGCCGTTATCCGCGCGATGCTCTCGACTCGCGTGGCGGCGGGGTTGGCTTCGAGGAACGCCGTCGCCTCGTCGATTTCCTGAGGGTCGTAAAGCAGGCCCTGACGAATTTCCGCGATGCTCTGCTGACGCTCGAAAGTTATGCGTCTTTCGTTGGCCCGGCTGATCATTTCCTCGATCTGCTCGGGCGTGAGGGCGTCGAGAATGGCCTGGAGCTCTGGGTTGTCGGTGACAATTCCCGCGCCGGGGGCGGCAGCCTGCCCCGCTGCGACGCTCACGAACGTGCACAGCATCAGCAAGGCTGCGCCGCACTGAAGGATATGGACTAGTGTCTTGTTCATGGTTGGGCTCCATCCTCGCCGGGAGGCGTCGTTGATTGTTCGAGATTGTTGGCCAGGGCCTGGGTCATCTCCTGGAGCTGCTGCTGCCGCTCAGCCAAGCGGGCATGTCGCTCGTCCGACTGATCGGCAGGAATGGCGGCTCGCTGAGCGTCCAGTTGCTTGGTCTGCCTGGATATTCTGATCTCCAGCCGTCTTAGCATTTTCAATTCAGCAATGGGAGGCACGAGGGGACTGTCGCCGCCACCTTCGCCCTGGCCGCCACTGCCGCCGCCACCTTCTTTCTTACGGCGGTCGGCGAGTTCCTCGCGGATTGACGCGATCATCTCTTCCAGGGCCATTTCGACGTCTGCCTGGATGGTCTGGGTCATTTCATCGGCGTTGAGACTGGCTAGCCGGCGTTGCACGTGGTCCAAGTCGTCCTGCACCTGCTCGAGGACGATCGGGAACACGACGGCTTGGCCTTCTTCAGCCAGCATGCCACGCACGCGAGCGACTTCGAGGCTCAGCTCGCCCTCGGCATCGGCCAGTTCCGCCAACTTCAACTGCTCCGGCCGATCGTAATCGCCCGACTCCTCATCGCGAGATTCATAAGCCGTCACGGTCGACTCGCTGACCTGCCGCTGACGGTCCAGCGTCTTCTGCAGCAGTTCGTCGATCTTGGCTAATTGCTCAGCCTCGATCTGCTTCTGCTCTTCCTCGATGGCTTCGGCGAGCTCGTCAGCCGCCTGCTCGAGTTTCTCGATGGCGTCCTTCTGGTCTGCGTTGGCGTCGCTGGCTTGCTGGCTGTCGCTCTGGCCTGATGATGATTCGCCGCTGAGCTTTTGGGCGGCCTGGCCCATGGACTCGGCAGCCTGGCCGACCGAGCTGGCGCCTGGCGACTGCCCGGACTCATCGTCGCCCGCCATCTCCTCGCCGGTTTCCTTGGTCTGCTCGGAGAGCTCCTGCTGCTCAGCCCCTTGGTCGGCCAGTTCTCGCTCGGCCTGCTCCTTGACACGCTGACGCAGTTGGGCCAAGCGATATTTTTCGTCCTTCAACTGCCGGATGGCTTCGTCCTGGTTGTCCAGCGCGTCGTCGCGCTGCTGAGCTTGCAGGTTCTTCGCGGCGCGCTCCATTTCCCGTTTGGCGGCATCAATGTGACCCGTATCGGCCGGTCTGCCGGTCTGCTCGGCGAGGTCCTGGGTCGCTTGTGTGAGGTCGCCGGTCTCACCGGCCAGGTCGGCCTGCTGACCGGCAAGCTTGCCGGCGGGAGTGTTGGCAGAAGCTTGGCCCAGCAACTCCTCCAGCAACTGTTCAGCGGCGGTCAGGTCGGCGATGGCGTCCTCCGCCCTGTCGATGGCCTTTTGAGAGTTCGGCTCTTCCAGATGCCCGGCGGCGATGTTCATGGCTTTGGCGGCATCGGCGACCAGTTCGCCGGCTTTGCCCACGGAGGCCGGGTCGCCGGAAAGCTCAGCCAGCTCGGCCGTCAACTCCGCATCGCCGGCAAGCTCGGCTATTTTCTCGGCCAGTTCCTCGGTCCATTGGGAGGCCTCTCGCTGGACCTCACCCAACACCGGCAGATTGTCTATGCCGATCATTTCCGCCAAGGCGGCGATTTTCTCCTGATTGTTCCGCAGTTGGCGCACCTCCGCCAGCAGCTTGGCCACGGAGGCCGTCGCCTCGGAGATGTCGCTTTCCATCAGAGCGGCTGCTTGGTCGCGGAGTTCTTGCTGCCGGTCCACCAGCGAGTTCAGACGTTCTTCAAGCTCCTTGAACTGCCGGTCGATCTCGGCCTCGTTGGCTCGGACGCGCGACTCCTGTTCGAGGCGTCTCTGCTCGGCCAGTATCCTGTTGATTCGCCGAAGCTCATCTCGCCACTGGTTGATCCGTTCCTGGCGTTCCTCCAGGTCCAGCGTGCCGCCACGGAGCACTTCGAGGACCTTCTTGAGCTCCTCGATCACACCTTGCTGATTCGACTTGGCCGCACTGGTAAGCCCCTGCTTGAGCAGCGACGCGACGCGTTCCATATCCTCAGCGATGAAGGCTCGGCGTGCCTGGCTGACCGCCTCGCGAAGCACTTGGGCGGTTTCAGGATCGTTCTCCTCCAGCAACGTCGCCACTTCGAGCATGGTGTTGGTAAGCTTGACGAACTGTTCCCGCGTGAATCGCACCTGCGCGGCAATTTCGGTGTCCGTCGTGGCGGCGTCGGCTTGGCCCCAGGCGACAGTGGGCAGCAACATCGTCCCGATCAGCCCAACCATCAGCCACAGTCGCCCAGCCTTGCCGAGCCATCGTGCGTGCGTGTGTCGATTCATGATTATCTCCATAGGGTCAGCCGCGGGTTACCGGTCCCATATGTTTATGACCTCTTGCTTCTCTCGTTCGAGGATGTCCGTCAGAGTCTTGTCGGCCCAGCGAATGATAGTCTGCAGCTTATTGGCCAAGTCCTGCCGCGATTGGAGTTTTTCCATTCGCGTCAGCACGTTTTCTATTCGCATCTTGAGGTCCTGCTGGTCATCGGCGATTCGCTCGGCGGCGGCCTGCATCGTGCCGGCGTCGACCAACTCACGTGCCTCAGCCAGGTCGGCGGCTACCTTTTCGCTGCCCTCGTATATCTCCCGCAGCGGCTCGATGATGCCGGTTTGCAGGTCCTGCCGGTCGGCTGGATCGCCCAAACGATTGTAGGTCATCTCGGTAAGGACGGCCGACAATTTCTCGGCGGCCCTGGATACTTCCGTGCTGACCGACCGCTGCTGCCCGGCCGAGTCGCCAAGCTTGGCCAACGACTCGGGCGTAACCGCCGAGTTCGCGGCGAGGTCCTCGCCGGCAGCGGCAGTCTTGCTGCGAGCGTCCTCCTGCTGCTTGAGAGCCCCCATGAACTCCTCGCGCACCGCCTTTTGCCGCTTGACCAGTTCATCCATCAGCTTGTCGCGCTCGATTATCCGCAGGCTAACCGTGCCGCTCTCGCCGACGTTTGGCCCGCCGAGCTCAGCGGGCAGAATGTCCGTTACTTCGGCGACAATCGCTATCTGGTCGCCGGGCAGCAGGCCCAGGCCGGCCAGGTCCAGCTCGTGGCCGAGCGAGAACTTTCTAAGCCCGTCGGGGCCTGGCACGATATCCAACGGCTGGGCGAATACCACAGCCTGCCCGCGAGTGTTGCTAAGCCTCACCCGCCCGCCTGCGATGCCCGAGTCGTCCGTGCCGCTTATCAGCAACGGGACGATGGCGTTGGGCGTGACGGCCGAGCCGATGCCGGTCTTTTTCATGTCCACGCCCGGCTCCAGGTCAGGCTGAATTCTCAAGAAATACCGCCCGCCCCGACGGTTCCCATAGCCATCGCTATCCGTGAGGTGGAACTGCAAAGTGCGCACCTCCGAGGCGTTGCCCCCAGTGATGTCCAGTCTGCCCAGTAGCCGTCTGGGCATCTCGCCCGCCCGGCCCCGTTGCGTGAGGCCCTCGATCCGCAGGTCCACGGACACCTCGTCGCCTTCGCCGACCAGCGACACGCTGGCTGATTCAATGTCCTTGGTGGCTATGGCATCTATTTTCACCACGCCCCCCACGGGCACTACCACCAGGCCGCCCGTGCCATCAATGTCCATGGGCTCTCGCTGCATGTAGGAGGGGTACTCGACCGTGAAGGCCACGTTGCGCAAGGCCGGCGGGTCCACGAGAGTCACGTTGTGAGGGCGCTGCTTGTCGCGACGGTCGTCGCCGCCCACCACGTAGAATTCCAACGGCTCGGAGACCGAGCGGAAGACAATATCGAACCGTCGAGAATCGCCCGCGACAGGCTGAATGCGGTCCTCCGTCCAGCCGACCGAGGGGTACCGCGCATGGAGGGTGATGTATGACGGCGCGATCGAGTCTCGATCGACTGCCACAGAGACCACGAGGTCATCCCCGCGGAGCACCGGATAATCTGGCCCGCCTTCGACGGCGAGGTAGGTCTTCTGCGGCCAGGGCACTTCGGCCAGCGCGAGGTTGCGCATGGCCCAGAGCTTCATCAAGTCCCCTTGCCACACAGTCAGCCCCGCCAGTAAGGCGGCTGAGCACAGGGCGATCTTGACCACTCGCCACATAGATGTCCGCTCGACGACCGGGGAGAAATCCAATTCGCCCGCCAGTTGGTTGGCTTCGTCGGCCATGCGAGCTATCATCGCGGGGCTCGCACCGGGGGGAACTCCGCCGGCGGCGAACTGCACGGCGCTTATCAGCCTCGATTGCAGGTGCGGGTATCGCCGCTCGATAAGCAACGCAAGAGCGTCCTGGCCCATACTCGCCCGCAGCGGACATATCACTTGCCGCCAGATTACGAACAGCACGCCGACAACAGCGGCGGCCATTACCAGCGCTCGTTGGGGGCGGTCCAGCCGGAGTAGATAATCCAGCGCCAATGTCGTCAGCACCAGCCCCGCCAGGGCCACCACCAGCCAGGCTATGCCTTCGGCGAGCAGCCGACTGCGAAGCGCCCGCCGAAGCCGACGAAGCTTGCCGGCGACCCCATCGGCCAGCAACGGCGCGGGGCTGTGAGAGCGATCTGTTGTTAGCGTTGTCATTTCGTTGGTAACCGTTGGCGATTACGCCATATTGTGTTTCTTGCGAATTATCCACTCCGCGGTCAGCAGGCTCACCAGCAGCAGTAGCGTCAGGTTGGAGTCCCACAGCTCGCGCGGCTGTTTGTGCACTGTTGTCCGCCTGCCCGGCGGAATCAGCTCCGCCAGACGGTCGACGTCGTACAGGTACAGGAAGTTGCCATCCTCCCCCGCCGCGCTGGCGCGGGAGCCTATCAGCCTCATTGTCGTCTCGTTGGCTTCCTTGCGACGGGATTCGTCCAGAGGCAGTTCGATAACGATGTCCTTGAACGCGACGTTCTGTTCAAAGTCCACGGCCGCACCGTGAGCCGTCAGACGGAACTGCCCGCTGTGGGCGGTGATATCCTCGCTGATGCTGCCGCGGAAGTGCCCGCCGCCCGACTCGGCGTCGACGGCTGACAGTACGATGGGCTGTTCCTGACCCGTATCGAGATTGCGCATGATGATCTCGAACGAGTCGGCCTTGATCGGCGTGAAAGCCTCGTCGAATACCTCCGCCTCGACGGTGATGGCCGTGCCCGCGGTGAATCGCTCGCCACCGGCTGTGATGGTGATCCGTTTGGAAACGCCACTACTGGCCAGGTAACGAATAACGTTCGCCCAGAACCGCCGCTGGTAGTAGCCATCACGGACAAACCGCCATCGCCACGTGCTATTCATGCCCATGTACAGCACCCGACCTGCACCAGGCGAGTGGGCGGCGACGATAGGCTCAGCGGCGCCCCGGCCCGTCGTGCGCCGAAGCGGATTGGAGTGCTCAGCCAGCACGCGAGCGCCTGGCTTGATCTGGTAGACCGGGTGCGACCAGTAGATGCCCGGCAGATTGTGCCACACGCCCTTGGTCTCCTCGGCCGACCCGCCAAGCCGCATCACCTGGTGGTCCACGCCGTAGCGCGTCAGCCGAACTTGCCACGGCTGGGGCCTGTCCTCGCGGATGCGGGCGACATCGGACATCGTGTTGTTTGCCAGCACGACCGGCAGCAGATTGGCCAGTGACTCGTAGGGGCCCGGGTTCAGCAGAATCGTGTCGGCGTACTTGTTGCCGGCCATGTAGCACAGCCCACCGCCGTGACGGGCAACGTACTCGCTGAGCATGGTGACGAACTCGCCGTCAAAGCCGCCCTCGGTGGGCTGGGGATCCAACAGTATTACAACCTGATAGCCCTGTTTGTCGGGGTCGTCGGGCTCGCCGATGAGCTCCACGAGCGACTCGGGCAGCTTGGTGAGCTTCATGCCCGTCGAGGCGGCCTGGTTGATCTCCTCGTCGGCATTCTGCTGCCAGACGCTCACGCGGTACGTATCGCTGGAGCGATAGAGAAAGTTCTTGAGGTACTGAAACTCCCAGCTCGCGTCGCCACTGATCACCAGAACGTTTATGCGCTCGTCGGTTATGCGGATTGCTATGGGCTCAGAGGCGTTGTCGTCGCGGTCCTCCTCGTCGGGGTGCACGTCAGCCACCACGCGATAGCTGAACTCGCCGATGTCGCCAGGCTCGAATGTGAAGGTCACCGTGCGGACGGTAGAGCCCTCGGCGGACGTCACATCGGCAAGGGCGTCGCCGCCATCGCCGGCCTCGCCCGCGGCTGGGCCTAGCGTGATCGTTTGCCCCGCCCCAATATCGACCCACTCATCCTCATCGCCCTCGCGGCGCATCAGGTGCAGGGAGACTGTCTCGCCATCCAGTTGGCGATGCGTGATGGTGGCGGTTACCTCGACGGTGGACTGCCTGCGAGCCTGGGCCGGCGCGTCCAGCGAGGTAACGGCAAGATTCTTGCGGGGCGTCGAATCTCCAACCATAACGGCGTAAAGCGGCACGGGCCGCTGGTTTGCCAGGTCCAGGGCGGCCTGCAGGCGGGCGTCGCCGCCGTCGGTGGTGATCTGCCCATCGGAGATGAGCACCACCCCGGCCACCCGCCGGCCCCGCGTGCGGTCCAGCACGTCGCGAATCGAACGGGAAATATCAGTCTCGAACCCGCGCCCCACCAGTGATTCGGCCATGGCGAGGGCGACGGCCTCAGCCGGCAACAAATCGTCGGACTCGACGGGATCCACCGACGTGTCGATCGTCGCGACGGGCCTGGTGTACTGCTGGGCTGTCCGGTCGGTCGAGAACGCCATCAGCATTATCGGGTGGTCAACGGCTAGGGAGTCTATCACGCCGCCTACGCGGCTGAGCATCGCGCGGATGATATCCTGCCGAGACATCTCCATAAGTTCCTCCGGCTCGACCGCCAACGATTCGGCAGTCCGGCTGCGGAGGTCGTCATCTGTGTAAGGGTCGCCGAACCCCATGGACAAGCTATCGTCCATGAGAACAACGACTGTGCTGCGGAGTTCTTTGACGGACCTCAACACAATGGCCGGGCGGAGCAGGACAATGAACACGGTGACGATAACCGCTATCCGCAACGTCGCCAGTGTCACCTTGGCTCGCAGCGGCGCGTCGCCTTCCCGCCGATAGCTACGGATCGTCAGGTAGACCATCGCCGCGAAAGCCACCACCAGCCCCAGCCGAACATAGCTGCCGTACTCGGCGACGAAGGCCACCTCCCAGCCGTCCGCGCCACCGAACGCGCCCGGGCCGAAGCCCAGCAGCCATTCCAAAATGCGATTCACAAACTCGCCCATATTACCTGCGATCTCCCTGCGGAAGGTCCTTGACGTCCTTGCTGTAGTGGCCAAATCGCTGGGCGAGGAAAGTCTCACCCGCCAGCAGAATCAGCAGCGCTCCCATCACCCACAGCCAGTACTCATCTTGCGATGCCAGGCGGAACGCGCCCTTGTTGGCTTCGCTTGCCCGCGGCACGTACGTAAAATCCTTGCTGTCGAAGGCCCGGGCGATCGTGTGTCGCCCGCCCGGGTCCAGTTGCCCTTCAGCCGGGTCCACGTTGCGCACCAGCAGCATGTCAGGCCCGCTGCCATCGGGCAGCCTCATGGCCAGCGTGTATATGCCCGCCTGGCCGGGCCTTTCGTATTCGAGCTCAGCCGGGGCGTCACTGTTGGCCTGGCTAGCGAGTGCGAGCGTAATGATGTCGCTGGCGGGGAAGTCGGGTAGTTTGAGTGTCACAGCCGCCTCAGTGAAAGCCTCGGGCGGCGTGACAGTGATGGGCTGGCCGATCCGCGGGCCTTGGCGATCCCGTTGGCTGCGGGCCAGGTACCTCACCATGTCCTGCACGGGCGAAACGTAAATGCCCCTCGGCTGATCGTCCACCCAGTCGTTCCAGCGGCGGCTGGCGGTGCTGTATACCATCACCACGTTGCCCCGCCCAAATGTGCGAGCGACGATGGCCGGCAAATTGTCGGTGTCGGTGAACCTCGCCAGCACCCGCGGCGTGCCCGCCGGGGGAGCGTCCTCAGCCGGGCCCTCGTCATCGGCCAGGAACTCGTCGGCCACGGGCACGGTGATTTCCTCCGCCGGCGTGAACACGAAGAAACGCACCAGCACGGTCAACACTCGCCCATCACCGCTGAAGGTCGCCACGACGGGATTCGTTTGATCTATGCTGGCTGGGTCCAGGCGTACGTAATCGTCCCAGCTGTTCTGGTCGCCTCGCGGCGGGCCTATGCGATATGGGCTCAGCCCCGCCCCCCCTGCCAGCAGCGGCCCGTTGTAGAACTCATCGTTGACCGACTCGCCGGTGAATATAATCAGCCCGCCGCCGGCCCGGACGTATCGTTCCAGGGCCGTCAGTTGCGGGTAGAACACCTTGCCTTCCTCGTCGATACTCCGCGGAAAAGTCGCCACATCCAACAGGCCGACCAGGTCGTACTTGTCGAACTCGACCAGTGCGATATCGTTCGCGCTGACGATGCTGACCTTCACGCCGTCGGCCGCCTTGCCGCTGGGGTCCACCGCGGCGGCGAAGTAAAACGACTCGCTATCCACCGGGTCGGCCACGTTGGCCCGGCCATCTATGAGCAGCACGCGTAACAGTGAGCGCACCTCCAGGGCCAGGTAGGCTGAGTTGTCGCCGGCTAGTTCGTCGCTGGGCAGCGTCGCAGCCACAACGGCCGGGCCGGCCTCCCCGCAGGTGAGTGACATCTCGATTCGCATCTGGTCGCCCGGGCCCAGCGGCTCGATGGCCTCCTTGGGCAGCTCCACGTCGACGAACAGTTGTGCGTCGTCCGCGACCGGGCCCGGCATGCGAAGCGTGAGCGTGACCTCGGAACTTTCCGAAGAGGCCGTGCCGTTGTTGACCACCGTAATCGCGATTCGCGCCGGCACGCCGGCGACGACGAACTTGTCCAGCAGCTCGAGCGATTTGATGGACAAGTTAAGCCTGGCCGATCGGCCGTAGTCCATCGTCACCACGTCCACACCCGCCCCCCGGAGCGCGTCGAATGCCTGGGCGATGTCCCGCGCATAGTCCTGCTCGAGATCCACCTTACGAAAATCGCTGAGCACAACCAGCCGCTTGGCGCCCGCCTGCTGCTCGAAGATCCGCCGAGCGCGGCCGAGCACTTCGGCAAGGTCCGCCCGGCTGTCGGACGGATCGAGCGTACGTATGTTGGTTACCAGCGAGTCCAGGTCCGTGATGAAGTTCGGCTTGAACAGCGCCTCGCCCCGGCGATCGCACGAGCGCAACACCGCCACGGTCTCGCCGCCGGGCAGCTCGGCTAGCCGCTCGGCAAGGTCGCTGGTGGCCATTTCGAACGCGCTCGTGCCGCCCAGCTTATGGCCCATCGAATAGCTGTCGTCCAGCACGAACACGGTAGTTCGGCCGGCTTGGGTGGCCGGCAAAACGTTCATCGCACTACACCCGGTGAACCGCCCCAGCGCCACGCCCAGCATCGCCACCACCAGGCAGCGGAGCAGCAGTAGAATGAGCTCCTCTATCCTCAGCCGGCGGCGCATCCGCTTGATGCTCTCAAGCAGAAACTGCATCGCCGCCCACGGGCGATTGCGGAACCGCCTGCGGTTAATCAGATGAATAATGACGGGAATGCTCGCAGCACCCAAACCCGTCCAAAATATCGCAGGATGTATAAACGGCATTCGTTTTCCTAAGAAGCTTTAGCTGGTCCCTGCTAACTATCTCTTCGCCCCCGCCTTGCGCACGGCTGCGGCGCGGGCGGAGAGGAACGCCAGCAAGGCCGCGTCAAGGTGGTCGGCTGTGGATATCAGTTTGTAGTCCATGCGGTGGGCGATGCACGTCCGCTTGACGCGCAACGTAAACTCTTCAACCGCCGCCATGTAACCTTCCCGCAAACTTCGCGGCTCGACGAGCAGCTTGCCCATGCCCTCCAGGCCTTGGAACATCGTGTTGCCCTGGAAGGGGAACGTCAGCTCGTCGGCGTCCATAATGTGCAGCACCACGACCTCATGGCCGTAGTGGCGGAAGTGCTGCAGGCCGCGAATTACGCCATCGATGTCGGTGAACAAATCGCTGACCAGGCACACCAGGCCGCGGCGGGGAATCTTCTCTGCCACCGCGTGGCAAATTTCCTCGAGAGAGGTCTTCTCGCGCGGCCGCATTATGTCCATCTCGTGAATCAGCCGTTTTATGTGGTTCGGGTTGGCCGCCGGGGGGATGTACTTTCGCAACTCGTCGTCGAATATCGCCAGGCCGACCGCGTCCTGCTGTTGCAGCAGCAGGTAGGCCAGAGACGCACACGCGCTGACGGCGTATTGGTACTTTGTCATGCCGCCCTCGCCGTTGCCGTCCCGCCCGTAGTGCATGGACTCGGAGGCGTCCAGCAGGAAGGTGGCCTTGAGGTTGGTCTCCTCCTCGTACTGCTTGATGTAGTAGCGGTCGGTCTTGGCTTGCACCTTCCAGTCGATGTGGCGAGTGTCGTCGCCGGGGGAGTACTCCCGATGGGATGCAAACTCCACGGAGAAGCCATGGAACGGGCTCTTGTGCAGCCCATTGATGAACCCCTCAACAACCAGCCTGGCTTGCAGGTCCAGACGAGTTATCTTGGACAGCACCTTAGGGTCGAGATATTTTCGTAGGTCTTCACTCATTCGCCGTCGTCCAATTCAATGTCCCCTACGACGTCATCTGCCGGCAACAGTACGTTGAAGATAGTCTTAATGTCGCTCGAGTCCACCGGCCCGGTGGAAAAGCCAGCGTACTGTATTTCGTCGCCAGCGAACAAGCTGGCCGACAAAAACTCCAGCGTCCGTTCACCAGTGGCCAGAGACTCGAAGGTGACCTGCTTGAGCACGAGCTGGCCGTCAGCGGAGAACTCGGCCTCGCCTGCGTGTATCAGTACCTTCTCGCTCAACGGCACGGGCTCGCCGGCCGTGACCGCCCTGTGGATTTCGACCAGGCGGGGGTCGCGATCGGCTGGTGCCACAACGGTGGGCGGTTTGACCTCCACACTTGTCACGCCCTCGACCGCTGGCTGCTCGGTCGGCGCACAGCCGCAGACGCCCGCCAGGGCCAGGAGCACTCCAAGGATAACCGTGCGATTGACTATCATGCCTATGCCTCCTGGTCCACTGCCTTGGCCGTCGCGGGGTCGGCGGCGATGGCGGAGGCGTTGGCGGGGATTACTTCCAGCAGCGTCTCGACGATGCGGTCGGGCGTGAAGCCTTCGGCGTCGGCGTTGAAGTTGGTTACCAGGCGGTGACGCAGCACGGGCTTGGCGACGGCGTGGATGTCCTCGGTGGCTACGTGGAATCGGCCCTGCAGCACGGCGCGGACCTTGCCGGCCAAGATGAGGTACTGACACGCCCGCGGCCCGGCACCCCAGGTTACGTACTGCTTTATAACGTCGGGAATGTCGGCGGCCACGGCCGTGCCGTCCATCACGCGGGTGGCCCGGACGAGGCGCATCGCGTAGCTGATTACCTCGTCAGCCACCGGCACGCGGCGGATGATGGACTGCAGGCGTATGATCTCCTGGCCGGTCAGCACTTGGGAAAGCTCCACTTCCTCCAGGGCGGTCGTCAGGCGGACCACGTCGAACTCCTCGTCCCACGAGGGGTACTCGACGAAGATCTTGAACATGAACCGGTCCTGCTGGGCCTCGGGCAGCGGATAGGTACCCTCCTGCTCGATGGGGTTCTGCGTTGCCAGCACGAAGAACGGATCGGCCATCGGCATCTGGTTGCCGCCGACGGTGACCTGGCGTTCCTGCATGGCTTCCAGCAGCGCAGCCTGGGTCTTGGGCGGCGTGCGGTTGATCTCATCGGCCAGGATGATGTTGGCGAAGATAGGTCCGCGGAGGAAGCGGAACTCACGGTCGCCCGTGGTGCGGTTTTCCTGGATGACCTCCGTGCCCGTGATGTCGGATGGCATGAGGTCGGGCGTGAACTGGATTCGCGAGAAGCCCAGGTCCAGGCACTTTGCCAGTGAGGATACGATGAGCGTCTTGGCCAGGCCTGGCACGCCTTCGAGAATGGCATGGCCGCGGGCGAATATGCATATCAGCAGCTCCTGGAGCACCTGCTCCTGGCCGACGATGGCCTTGCCCATTTCCTTGCGGATTGTCTCGTAGGCGGCCGTGAGTCGCTTGGCGGCGGCGATATCGTCCTCGGCCGCGGCGTTGGCGGCGTTGGTTTCGGGTATTTCAGTCACTGATAATCTCCTGTTTCGCCCGGCTAGGCATGTGCCTGCGCGGCGCGTTGTGTCGTTCCGGCAGCGATTATCGCTGGCAAATCGGTAGGTATCCGTATGGCAGTTGCATTATAAGGCAAGCGATGGCTGTGCGATACGCAGGTCCGACGCCGCCGGCCCAGCCGCCGTCGGGGCCTTGCGTTCGTCCGAGCCCTTTGGCCATTTTCTTGTAGTACTCGTCCCACTCGCTGCCGCCCCGAACGTACATCGCCTGGGCGTAGTAAAAGTGTTTGTAGAAGAAGTGGTCCCACGTAGTGCCGAAGTTCTGCGCCGGGTCCATATGTGGGCGGGTGAAGTCCCACAGCCGTTCCACCATTTCCGCTTCAGGCCCCGTTCCGCCGGCCTGTCGGTCGTACACGCCGGCTGCGTAGAAGCACGCCAACGCTGCCGCCGATATCGGGGGCCGGCCGCTGCCCCGGCTGTAGGCCGCGTAGCAAATCCCGCCGTCGGGGGTTTGGCAATAGCGCAGGTACGCCACCGCCCGGTCGATGGTGCTCTTGGGCACGGCGATGCCGGCATTGCGGCAAGCACGCAGGGCCTGCAGTTGGGTCACCGTCACCGAGCCCTCGTCCGACCGTTGGTTGGGCCAGTAAATCCAGCCGCCGGCGTGATCCAGCCTGGCCCCAAGGTCGGACTGCGACTGAACGGTCAACGCAACGGCCTTGGTCAGCACGTCGTGAAGTTGTTTTTCCTTCTCCGGCGTCAATTCCATGCCGTAACACTGGGCCAGGAACAGCATGCTGAACCCATGCCCGTACATGGGCCTGCCCGTGCCGGGGGCGGCTATCAGGCCGTCGGAGCTGCGCGCCTGGCTGAGCACAAAGTTCATCGCACGAGTGACGTTCCTGGCATACGGGCCCGACTCCGGCGTCGATCCGCCGGCCAGGAACGCCATCCCCGCCAGACTCGTCAGCACCGTCGAGTATCCGCGATAGGTTGTATTGACAGTCCAGCTGCCGTCGCGTCGCTGGGTGTTGGCCAGGTAGGTCAGGCCTTTGTCGATCGAATCGACGGTATCTCTTGAGATCAAGTCGGGCAGCATCGGGCCCGGGGCAGCGGCCTCAACCGGCCCGGTCGGCCAGAGGCAAAGCATCCCCGCCAGCACAACCGCTATCGTTATCATCGCGCCAAGGGTCATCGCCGCCATCACACTGGTGTGGGGCTGCCTGCGCGGCCTGCTACTTGGGACCATAGAACACAACTCCTTCCTTCTGGGGCAGAACAAGCCACCCATTGACAACTGCCGGGCAACCCACAACAGACTCAAACCGTCCGCCGGCGACAGGTCGCCCGTCGTCCAGTGACAGGATGTAGGCCCGCCCGTCGTCTCCGAAGCCGGTTAGTATGTACTCGCCGGAGAATATCGGCGGGAAGATGTCCCGCTGTCCGGGCGACTCGGGCGTGTAATCCCGCTGCCACTGCATCTCACCACCCGCCAGGTCGAATTTCTGTATGAACACGGGTTGTCCCGGCTTGGTCGCCGTCGGCAAAGGCGGTGTGTTCTCGTCGACAGGCGTGCAGAAAGCATACAGCATGCCCTCCTGCAATGACACGTCAAGCACGGTGGCAGCCTTGCCCATTATCGGCGCGGTTTCCGTCCGGCTGATCGTATGGCCATCTTGCGGCGAGAGCACTTCCAGCCGACTTGCGCCGCGTCCGGCGTAGCCCACCACCACACCCGCCCGGCTGCCCCACAGCACGGCCGCCGACGAATCGGCAGGGAACTTCCGTTCCCACAACGACTCATCGAGATCCGTCAGCGCATAGGCCGCCAAATATCCATCGATCATCACGGCCAGCATGGCATCACCGATCAATACCGTCGACACGGCCGACTTACCCCGCCACAGCCGGACCTCCTTGCCATCCGTCTGGAGGTCGTAACACTTTACCATCTTCCCAGACCGGTCAGTCACGATGGCCAGCGTGCCGGCGATTCTTGCCTCTACCGTGGTGGCGGCTTCCCGGCCCAACGATGATCGCCACTGCACTTTGCCGCTGCCGGCCGACACACAGGAGACCTGGCCCTTGGAACTCACGATCAGTATCACGCCGGCCCCACTGCCAACAGCCACCGGGTCACCGATCGCCAACTCCGCCAGCGAGGCCCGCCATTGCAACTCGCCGGTGTCTATATCCACGCCCACCACTTGCAGCCCGGCTGCGACGGCGAGCGTCTTGGATGCTTCATCCAAGACGCCGTGGACGCCGACAACGCGCGCCGCCGGCGGCGATTCGCCGCGACGGCCAATAGGGCGAGGTCCGGGCGGCGCTTGGCCCGCGGCATCAGCAACGTCCGCAACGGCTGGCAGTTCGCATCGCCACCGCACTGCCGAGTCGGCATTCGCGCCGGTGAGGCCCACTCTCATTAGGTGCCCGTCGGCCAGCAGCAGCACGTCACCGTCTATTAGCAGCGGCGTGCCCGCGCCGGAGAGGATAGCCCGGCCGTCCTTTGCGGCGACGAACTTCCGATCCAGCGGCATGGTGAGCGGCTCGGGCAGCCTGTCCTCCGTAGAATCGGCAAGCTCACCTGACGTTATAGCCTCGATCAATTCGCCCAACGTGCCCTGCACGTCGGCGAAACTAACGGGCACGGCGTCCGCCTCGTCGCCCACCAGGCGGCGTGCCAAATCCCGGGCCACCAAGCATGCATCAGCTACGAGGACGTCCTTGTGTTGGCGCGAGTATATCACAGCCAGCGCTATCTGGGCTGGGGCAGCCAGCGGGCTGCCAGGCCAATTGGCCACTCGCATAAGGGCGTGAGAAGCCTTGGCCGTCAGGTCCAGTTGCTCATCGTCCGTCGCCTCGCCTGCCCGTAGGTAGTAGACCTCCGCAGCGGCGTACAAGGCATCGTCCGCCCACATACTGTTGGGCCAATTGACTGCTACCGTCAGCATAGCCGATGGCTCGCCGGCGGCCTGAGCCGCGGCTAGGGCCTGGCTGGCCTTGGCGTCGAAAATGGCATAAGACCCCTGGCCATACTTGTCGATCATGTCGGGCAGGAATCGGCCATGAATCAGTTCTGCAACGTCGACTCGTGGCAGATGTTCAGTGAACCTCGCGGCGTTGGCCTCGGGCCCTATCGCCACGTCCACCAACGCCTGGCCGTCGTAGCGATCGGCGATCTTGTGGGCCAACGTCACAGCCTTGTCGAACTGCCCCATGCTGACATAGTACTTGGCCTTTCGCAGTGAATTGTGCGCCAGTTCCTGCTCGCTCTGGGCGTAGGTGTCGGCAAGCTCGAAGCGAGCTATCATTTGCTCAGGGCCGTCAGCCTGATTTGCCCAACCAATGGAACACTGGTAAAGCTTGCTCTGCAACTGAGCCGGCGCCGGCACGCCGAGGCTGTCTACGAGTTTCTCACAGGCCAAGAAATCTTCATATGCCTCCTCGTACCGGCGGGTATAAAACGCCAGCCAGCCTCGTTCGTAATACATGGCCAGTTGCTCCGCGGGAGTGGCGCCGGGGAGCTTCCTGGCTATTTCGTCGCGGACGACCTGACCGTCCACATAAGATCGTACGCCCAACGCGCTGCTTGCAATGAGCCGGCCGCCCGCACTGATAAGATTCCCCGTGATCGCCTCGCTGTCGGGGAGTATGGAACTGGTAAGGTCGGTGGCGGCAAACTGTGGGGCGCTCAAGTCCAGACGGTACAGCTTTCCCCGCCCGCTCAACATTACGGCACTGCGCATTACGGCGGGCCTGCCGATTATGTCCGAGACGTTCCCGTCGAAAACCATTTCCCCCGCAGCCGAGCACACCATCAGCCCCGGGCCTGACAGCAGCGCACGCTCGGAATCCAACGCCGACAAGTGATGCTGTCCGTGGCGGGCCTTGCGCCACAGGGGCCGGCCGGTGTCTGCTGTGAGACACAGCAAATCATCCCCGTCGGCGGGCAACAGGAGCACACGCCCACCGGTCATGATTACGGGATTTGTCGGCGGGCGGACGATCCGGTCGGCTGTGCCTCTGTCACGCCGCACGACGTACATCATGCGATCGCCGGGAAGGTTGGCAGGATCGTTGACGCGGCTGTCATACTGATAGGCCCAGAGGGCTCGCCCCGTTTCGCTATCAAAGGCCGACACGACACCCGTATTGGTGAGCGCAACCACTCGGCCGTCCGCCACGGCTGGCGGCGAGCCCCGATGCAACATTCCCGCCAGGCTGAGGTCCAGCGGCCTGCCTCGCCCCGATATCACTACCGGTATTTGACTGACGAAAGACCGCCAGATCAGCGATCCGCTGGCGGCGTCCAGGCAGTACAACTGGTAGGCGTCCATGTAGACAGCCAAGACGTAAAGCCGGCCCTGATATATCGTCGGCGGAGAGATGAAGGCGCAATGACGCAACTCAATATCATCGTCGCTGGCCCGCTTGGTCGACCATATCTCCTCGCCCTGCCGTGATATGGAAAACGCCGACAAGACCGTCGGCTTGGTCACCACGGCATCTTCGGAGTACGCGCTCATCATCTGGACGCTCGCCTGCCCGGCGGCGCTGAGAGATTCACCCACGGCGAATATCTTGTCGTCGGACACCGTAAGGCTGTAGTAACCCGAGTCGAAAATGGCCTGGCTTGTATCGGGTGTGGGGCCGTAGTAACCGCGCACATACTGGTCGTCAGGCGGCGCTACCTCGGCGGGGAAGGCCTTGTCCCACAATTGCTCGCCGCTACGTACGTCCAGTGCGATTATCTTGTCGGCATCGCGGAACAGCAGCGTGTCGCCGGCCAGGGCAGGCTGAACTATCGCCGGCAGGGCCATGGTGTTAACCTTTTCGCCCACCGTGTATTGGGCCACAGCCTGACCATCACGAATCTTCAGCACGACTTTCAGCATTTCCTCCGGCTCGCCGCCGTAGTAGTGGCCGTAGGAGGAGTCCTTGTTCTGCCACGCCGTTATCGCTGCCTCCAGCGGGACGAGCATGCCCTTCTCGCCGGCGGGAGGGTACTGCCATATCGGGGCTTCGGGAGTCGCGCAATCCGCCATGATCCCCACGCCGTTAGGCACACCACCGAGTCCGGGCCAGTCCGTACGTTGCCGTGCCTCCCCGGCCCGAGCCGGCAGTTGCCGCATTCGCACGACAAAGCCCGCCAGAGCTTGTTCCTTGCCGCCCACGACCCCTTGCGACCCCGGAAATGCGCGCAGGAGACGTGCCAACGCCGCGTCGGACGCTTCGGGGGCTTGCGCGAAATGATGCGCCACCGCCATCCGTGCCAGCGCCAGCGAGGACGCCTCGTCCGTAATATCCAGCGCCAGCATTCGCCCCCACTGCCGACCGGCCCGCGCGAAGTCGGCGTGATCGAAAGCATGTTGGGCCAGCGAGTCCAAGGCCTTTGCCCCAGCGGCAGTATGGTGGTACTCCGCCACGATCTGCCCGAGCCCCGCCACATCGCCGGCGGCAACTGCTTGTTCATACAGACGTTCTGCCGGAGGATCGTAAAGTGCGCGGTACAGCGCCGCCCCATCCGGCGGCAACTGGCCTATCGTCTGGCGGACCTCAAGCCACAAGGAATAGAAGTGACGCGAATCCGTCGAAACAAATCCAACATCCGATCGCGACAAAATGCTCTGAAGTATCTCAATGGCCAGTTCATATGAACCTTCGTCGATCAGTCTCTCAGCGCGGGTAAGATACTCAGACAATTCCTGGTCGGTCGCGATCAGTTGCGGCGGAGCCCCCTGGCCTGCGCATACCCCCCACGTCAGGCACGCTACGATTGAAACGCTTGTAAGCCATCTGCGCATGGTCATCGAGATCTATCCACCGCAAGCCCCAGCCCGGCCTCGCCCGACCCGTGCCGGGTCAGCCACCTAGGCTGCGGCGAGGGGAGTTTGCTGACTCCTTGGCCGGACCATATATCACTTGTCCGATTATAACGTTACCACCAAAATGGCTCAAGCGATCTTTCGCCCGCTGCCTGGCATATATACGGCCCCCGATCCCCCGGCGGTTCGCCAAGTGGCACAATTTATTCTGCCGATCCCCACGGCCAGCCCCGCCTCCGGCTTGTCGCCGCGCGACAAATGCGTATCATGACCATCATGACAAATCGGCCCGCGCCGACATTCAACGTTATCATGCCCGTCTACAACCACGTGGACTACGTGGAACAGGCCGTCCAGTCCGTACTCGCCCAAACACGAGACGACTGGCAGCTCTGCATCGTCGACGACGGCTCGACCGACGGCAGCGCACAAGCCGTCGACCAACTCGCAAGCACCGACGAGCGAATATCCGTTATCCACCAGCCCAACGCCGGCCCCGCCGCCGCCCGCAACGCCGCACTCGCCCGCACGTCCGCACCGTGGCTGACATACATCGACAGCGACGACATCTGGCTGCCTGACGCACTAGCCAACTACGCAGACTTCATCGCCGCCAACCCAGCCGCAAAGTTCATATACGGTTACCGCCACCGCCTCAACGAAGATGCCTCCATAACCGAGCTGCCCGGCGAGTTCCAGCACGCCCCCACGGGCCCGGCTGAGCTGTTCGGTAGAATGTATCTCTCACACCTCTGCGTGTGCTACCGCCGCGAGCTGATCGACCAGGCCGGCGGGTACAACCAGCGCCTCCGCTCTTGCGAAGACTACGAACTGTACCTCAGGCTCGCCCTCCTGTGCCCCCTTCAGCCGCTGGGCAAGCCGACCGGCCTGCGCCGGCGACACGCCACGAACATATCCCGCCAGACCGGCCACAGCCGACTCTTGCAGGCGAAAATCCTGCGGCGTTTCATAGATCACCAGGGCGGCGCAGACGTCGTGCCCGCCGACTTGGTCCGCCGCCGCCTGGCCAAGCTTTACTACTCAGCCGGCCGACAGTACTTCAAGAGCCGCTGCTTCGCCCAGGCCCGCCGAGCGATCCACCAAGCCCATCAACACCGCCGCACCGTCAGATCGACGGCAATCGCACTAGTATCAACCCTCCTCAACCCTCTAGGCCGCACAGACAACCACCCCCTACCCGACCTGGACTGACCAGCCTGCCACTGGACTGACCAGCCTGCCACTGGACTAGCCGGCCTGCCACTGGACTAGCGGGTGCCATGCCCACGCTCGCGTGGGCATGTAGAAGGGCGTGCCGGCTTTTCCACGGACGGGCGGACATTTCGCTTGACTCTTCCCCCTAAGGACTTACACTAGTATGTGCTTCATGAGGAAACGCAGTTCAGGAGTGGCGGAATACGATCGCTCAGGGGCGTTCTTCCCAAACGCAGGAGAGCTGTACGTCGGCCGGCAAGGGCGCTGGCAGATTAAGTTCAGGATGGCCGCAAGGAGTCCATAAGGAGAGTATCATGAGAGTCAGTATCCTATGTCTGTTTCTCGTCAGCGTCGTCTTCGTAAGCGACGCGTCGGCCAGCACGACCGTCCCGGGCGACACCATCATCCAGTTGGCGGCGGCGCCTCGCATATTGGGCCCGACCGAGGATTTCCCGGGAATGTGGGAGTACGTGTATGACGTTGTTGGCACGGTGGACGCGAGTGGCAGGAACCATGCGTGGACCAATCTGGCGTTCCTCGATGGATTTGATGCCGACTTGATGGTCAACCGCTGGAATGATGCCGGCGACCGCTGGGACGGCACGCAGGCCGACCCGTGGAACTACGAGCCGCTGCAGAGATGGTCCGCCAACGCCGCCGGCACCCCCATGCCGTATATGGGGCCCATTTACTTCGATCTTTGGCCTTCGTATTGGGGTGTCACGCCGGGCACCGAGCCGTTCAACTTTTCGGCATGGCATGAGCCGAAGGATGTCCACCCGACCAGATGGGACACCTACGACATCGTGTACGATGTCAACCCGGGCGCTGTCAACCAGGCGTGGTACACGGACAATCCCTGGCACGCGGGCAGTGAATACGCGCACGGCAGCAGCCCATGGCCTTTCGCACACGCCGGTTACGCCACGTGGGGCCAGGTCTCGATCGACCCGGGCCCCGACGGGATTGAAGGCAACGCAGACGACGTGTACGAAGACCAGGTGGTGTCTTACGATTCCGACGGCATCTGGTTCCAGAACGCGGGCGTCAATTTCTATGCGATTACGGGCATGCTGCTGACGTTCCGCGTCGTCCATCCCAACCCGCCCGGCGAAATCACTTGGCGTACGAACGCCACCACCGGCACGATCCTCGGGCCGGGCTCACCCTGGACCCTCCCTGGCGACTTCGACGAGGACGGTGACGTAGACGGTGACGACATCGACCTGATGGGCGACTACATCCGCACGGGCGTGGCCCCGACCAGCGCCGAGTTCGACTTGAGCGATGATGGCGTCACCGGAGGGCCCGGCGGCTTCGTAATCGACGTGTTGGACCTGGACTACCTCATCCGTTTCCTCGTCGAGACTTCGGCCGTCGATCTCGCGGGCAACCCCATCTTCGGCACGGAGTACGGCGATTTTGACCTTAACGGAGAAGTCGACTATGACGACGAGGCCACCCTCTTGAGCAATTTCGGATTGGGAGATCGGTGGTTCGAGGGAAATGCCAACCGGAACATCGATTTGTCGATCGACATTGTCGACTGGCAGATATGGAACACCTATGTCCCCGAACCAGCCACGATGAGCCTGCTGGCGCTCGGCGGCCTGGCTGTGCTGCGACGGCGGAAGTCGTAGATCGGCCGTGGCGGAAAGTAGTCTAGCAGAATGGCGTAATCGCCGGCATTGTGGCAAGCCCCAGCGGGGCGCCTTGGCAATCAGATGCTTTAAGGCGCCCCGCTGGGGCTTGCCGCTTGGCTATGCGCTGACCATACCAACAGGCCTTTCCACGGCCGGGCGGACATTTCGCTTGACTCTCCTCCCCCAGGTACCTATACTCACGTCTGTTCCGGAAGAAAATGCAATTCAGGCGTGGAGAAATACGTTTGCTCAAGTGTTTTTTTCCCATACGCAGGAGAAGCTGTAGATCTGTCGGCAAGGGCGCTGACAGATTAAGTTCAGGATGGACGCAAGAAGTCCATAAGGAGAGCATCATGAGAGTCAGTGTCCTATGTCTGTTTCTCGTCAGCGGAGTTTTCGTGAGCGAGGCATCCGCGCGCATGGCCATCCCGGGCGACACCGTGGTTCAGCTGGCGGCTGCGCCACGCCTGATGGGCGCCAGCGAAGATTTTCCAGGAATGTGGGAGTACGTGTATGACGTTGTAGGCACGGTGGACGCGGGTGGCCAGAACCATGGGTGGACCAACGAGGCGTGGCTCGAAGGGTTTGATTCCTCCCTGATGGCAAACCGTTGGACCGATGCCGGCGTTCTGTGGGACGGCACGGGCACCTCAACAAACTACGTGCCCAAACAGAATTGGACAGCGATGGCCAGGGGAATTGCGGACCGCTATGCCGGCGGTTACATCCGCCCAGAGCGTTGGCCCTCACTGGGAGTGGAAGTCCCATCCCCCGGGGGCCCCAGCGCCCTGCAGTGGGTCCAACCCAAAGATGTCCTCATGACTTGGGACAGCATCTCATACCTGGAGAATGCCAATCCTGCCGTTGTCAATCAAGCGTGGTATGCGGACAATCCCTGGCACGAGGTGGCTGAATACACCCAGAACGAAAGTGTTTTGGCATCCTCGGAGATCTACGCCGGCGGCGCTGGCATCCGTTTCACTAGCATCGCCGCCAATATGGCCAGCTTCTACGGGGTTACAGGTCTGATGATGACCTTCCGTGTCGTCCACCCCAACGCGCCCGGTGACATCAGTTGGGGCACCTACCATAATAATGATGATGTCGTCACCGGCACGATCATCGGGCCGGGCGTCCCCGAACCAGCCACGATGAGCCTGCTGGCACTGGGCGGTCTGGCTGTGCTGCGGCGGCGGAAGAAGTAGATCGGCCGTGCCGGAAAGTCACCTAGCAGAATGGCGAAATGGCCGGGTGCCATGCTTTTGCCTACAAAAGCATGGCGGTAGCGGCTGGACACGCATGCTTCTGCGAACAGCCAGAAGCATGGCACCCGGTGCCCGGCCGATGAGCGGACCAATTGACAATCGTCAATTGACGATTGTCAATTGAAACAGGTCACTCTTGTTGGGCGGAAGAAATGGTCTGCAAGTATGTCGGCAGCCGGCCTGGCCTGAGCACTCGGCCTTGCAGCAGGCCCGGCGGATTGAGCACTCGCAAGGGCTTGATGTGCGTTCGGCCGTCCTGAAACAGTTCAGCGGGAAATACGTATACCGTCTCAGAACCACTTGGCCTGGCTATTGCCTCCTCGCCGCCGATTTCGCGAGGCCCGACCAGCAGCATATCAATCACGCCATCGCCAAACTCCACCACCGCCCAACTCGGCCCGACCGCCTCGGTGAAAGTCGCCGCCACAGCCATCAGATCGCCGACATCTTCCGCCGACGCTTGCGTCCGCAGCAAAATCACGCCGTCGGGGTGCACGCGCCCGATGCACCGGCGGATTGTCCGAACGTTGTAGCATCGCCATGCGTCGGGGTGGTCGGCCGGCAGCGGCGCCAGCAGCAGCCCGTCGAACACGCCATGGCCAATCTGGCCGGCCGCCAGGTAATTGCCCTCACTGCCCTGCAGCAACGTCCGCCGCCTGACCGAGCTCGGCAAGGCCATTGGGTCGGGAGATGAACGGGCAGGATATATTCCCAGCACGTCGGGCACGTCGCGGTCGCTGGTGGAGACCACCCACCACCTGCCGCGGCGGGCGTATCTTTCCTCTTCGCCGGCCAGCACCTCGGCCATCGCCGCGGTGACCCCCTCCCCTCGCCAGGTCCGCGCATAGGGCAGGCTGCCCCGGGGGCGAAACAGCCGAACCGTCGGGGGGCCCTCGCCGACCATACTGAGCCACGTCCCGCGCCTCGCCGGGCCCAACTGATGCATCGGGGCCGCCACCGACAATACGGTGGCACCCAGCAGCACAAGTGCCCATGCAATCCACTGTGTTTGAGCGTCGGGCCGATCTGTCTTGGCGGCACAAGCGGCGGCGGCAACAATGACCCACACGAGAGCTATCGTCGGTATCAGCCAGCCCAGCGGCGACAGCCCGCCGACAAGCTGCAGGACAATTCCCGCCGCAGCCCCGGCCGACGCGATGGAAATATATCCCTGCCCCCCCCCTCCTGAAGCTACCCACGCCCGCCTCTGGTGCGATATCAGCCTGGCAGACAGCATGACCACGGGTGCCTGAAGGGCCAGCCAGGCAAGTAGTCCGAAGGCTAGCAACCCGTGGTCCACCAGCGCCACTGTCGCCAGCGCCATCTGCCCGCCAACCACGGCGACCACGCCTATAACAACGCCCATGGATTCGTGCGCCTCGGTGGGCCCGTCCTTGCGGTCCGCCCGGGCTATCATCACGGCCAGCATCGACAGCGACCCGACGACCCACAGACATCGGCCGACCATGCCCACGCCGAACATCTCCCCGCCCAGGCGCACCTGTATCACCAGCACTAACGATAGACCGGCGAAGGTGGCCAATAGATTTCGTCTGCCGCCGGATGGAAGGGCTTGGTTTGGCTCGACGGATTCCATCATCGCCGCCTTGCCGCACCACCATACCAGCCCAGCCGCTGCCGCAATCACTCCGCCGCACGCCATTGCAAAGATCAGCAGATCCGCCCCAAGCGCCCACGCCGCAGCGAATATCGCCAGCCCCGCCGCTATCGCCCTCAGCCACCTGCCCAGAGCATCCGCCATCGGATCGGAAGAACTGTCCCGCCGAATGAGCCCCGCCGCGGCGAACACCGCCATCGCTCCACCGGCAGCCGGCAAGAACCCCGCCCACTGGATGATCACCTTCAGCGCCACCCACGCCACCGGCGTCCACAGGAAGTGCCTCGTCAACACGCCCGTGAGCTTTACCGATAGGAACACCGCCGCCATCGCCAGCACCGACCCAGCCACAGCCGCCAGAGCAGCCGCTACGAACAGCCGGACCAGAGCCTGACCTTCCACCCCGGCTCGCCGACGGGACTCGCCAAGCACCATCGACAGCGTCTCCCCTTGCGACAACCCCGCCTGGGTAAGAGCCCATCGCGCCCACCTCGCCAGGAGGCCGGACGCTGCAGCCACGGTCGCCCCAGCCAGCAGCATTGCCGTCATCGTCAGCAGCATGCCCTCGCCGGATGCATCGAATGCCCACGCCCACAGCATGGCCAGACACGCCAACCACGCCACTTGTGCAGCTGTGATGCAACGCACAGTCAATGTGTCGCCTCGCTGGGCCATTCTGCCGTCCTAACCGACCAGTGACGCACGCTGGGCGGGGATGTGCACACGCCTGCCGTCGTCACAAGATAATATCAAACCATCCAACGGACTGACATCCAGCACTCGCCCGACGTGTCGCACGCCGTCGCAGTCCACGCTCACGCGCTGGTTCATCATGCCGCATCGGGCCACCCAGGCATCGTGCAGGGCCTGCAGGTCGCCGGCTGACTCGCCGGCTATCCACGCATCCAGTCGGCGCAGCACAGCCCGCGCGACCGCCACGCGTTCGACGGGCGCCCCGCAGTGGTCGGCCAGGTGCGTCGCGGGCTGGTCGGCCTGGCCGGGGCCCGGCGAGGCGCCAACGTTAATGCCTATTCCCACGACGATGCTCCGCAGGCCCCCCTGGTCTCGCAATTCGACGAGAACGCCCGCTACCTTGCTATGGGCGATCAGCACGTCGTTGGGCCATTTCAGTTGGCAGCTCATCGCACCGTCGCAGGCAGTCTCGATGCCTTCCGCCACGGCCAGGCCGGCCGTTATGGTGATCGCCTCGTGGCACAGGCCATCGGGCGAGCCGGTCAGCAGCACGCTCATCAGAATATTCTCGCCCGGCGGGCTCACCCACTGCCTGCCCTGCCTGCCCCGCCCGCTGCGCTGCCAGTCGGCCAGCACGACCAGGCCGTCCGTATCCGCCTGCCGGGCCGCGGCGGCCGCCACGTCGTTGGTGGACTCCACCTCATCGAAACATATCACGCTCCGACCGATCCGCTGCGTGCCCAGGTCCCGCTCGATCAGGTGCCCGTCCAGCCGCACCGGGCGCTGCAGACGAACGCCGTCAGTCGGGGAGAACTCCATCACATGGCCCATGCGGGTCAGCTCGTCGAGCGCTTCGGCGACGGCCAGGCGGTCGCAGCCGATCGCTGCGGCAAATTCGTCAGTGGCGAAATAACCCACCGGCCGATCGTAGAGTAGTTCGAGCACCTTTCGGGCGTGTGTCATTGGTCACTCTTGCCCGTCAGGTTAGTTCGATGTCCAGGCCGATGTCCACCGCAGCCGCCGAGTGTGTTATCGCCCCTACGGCGATCCGCTCCACGCCGGACGCCGCGACAGTGCGGACGCTTTCCAACGTCACCCCGCCGGACGCCTCCAGCGCCACCCGCCCAGCCAGGCCCGCTGCGTTGCGCCTGGCGACAGCGTCGGCCAGCTCAGCCGGCGACATGTTGTCCAGCAGAATAACGTCAACGTCCAGCCGCAAGGCCGCGTTGAGCTGAGCGAGCGTGTCGACTTCAATCTCCACGAATCCGCCCGCCGGCAAATGCTTCCGCGCCGCAGCCAGCTTCTGGCCCACAGCGGCAATCGCGTCGGCCTCGCCCGCCAGCGTCATCGCCGCCAGGTGGTTGTCCTTTATCAGCACCGCATCGTACAGGCCCATGCGGTGGTTGCAGCCGCCGCCTGCCCGCACGGCGTACTTCTCCAGCGCCCGCCAGCCGGGCGTGGTCTTGCGAGTGTCATATATCTTGGCTGACGTTTCCGCCACGGCGTCCACATAGGTTCGAGTAAGCGTCGCCACGCCGCTTAGCCGCTGCAGAAAGTTCAGCGCCACCCGCTCCCCGGCCAGCACATCCACCGCCGGGCCCGCCCACGTAGCAAAGGTCTCGCCAGCCGCCACGCGTTCGCCGTCTGCGAGCATAACTTCGGTGGCAATTTCATCACTGTAGGCCTCCGCGATCTCCCCCAGCATCGCCCCGCCACACAGCACGAGCGGCTGCCTGGCGACAAACCGCCCCGCCGCCCGCGCGCCAGCCGGCAGCAGCGCACTTGTCACGTCCCCGTCGCCCAGGTCCTCCGCCCGGGCCAGGGCAAGCAACTGTCGCAGGCACTCAACCTCGCGCTCTGTCGGTTCGATAGCCATACCCGCACATCATAAGCCCCCCCGCCCCAGAAACAACCCACGCGCATATCCGGACGCCCGCCGCCGCGGGCATCTCCTATCGTGGCATGGGCATCTTGCCCATGCGTCGCAGGGCCATCTTGGCCCTGCCTTCTTCTTCTTCTGCTGCTTCTGCTGCTGCCACTTCTACTGCATCCAGGAGCAGGATGCTCCTGGGACGCATGGGCAAGATGCCCATGCCACGAAAGAACGCCCGCTCGGCCCCCACAAACAAGAAAACGGGCGACGGCCCGCAAAAGGCCATCGCCCGTCAATTACTATTTTCGCTGCGGCGAGCCTACTTCCGTCGCCGTCTCAGCACAGCCAACCCGCCGATGGCCAGCAGGCTCATCGTGGCAGGCTCGGGGATAATGTTGGCCCCGCTGACGTCGGCATACGTCACGCCTGTCAGGTACATGTCAAAACCATCGACGACCATCTTGTTAGGCTTGCCGCCGCCACCGTTACCTCGGCCGCCACCGCCGCCTCCGCCACCTTTGCCGCCACCTTTGCCGCCACCATAAATTGCCTGGATGCCCGCAATGTCGTCCGCAAACAGATCGCGCTGAACGCCATTGTAGTATGTGGCCATCACCGACGGCGTGCCGTCCTCATGGCCCAGGCCTACGGCGTGACCAATCTCATGCAGAGCGACGGTCTCGATATCGAACCCGCCGGCCAGCGGATCGGTCGACCAGCTGAACTCCTCATTGAAGAAGATTTCCGAGTGCCACGTGCCCTTGCGGCTGCGACCACTGTAAAGCTGCCCAGACCAGGTAACGGCCAGCACGCCGCTGCCTGCCCCGCCGAAGTACTCCGCCGGCAGCCAGCCGCCGATGACGATGTTGGCGTACTTCCAGTCGGAGCTCTGGTCGAGGTTGGCAGAACCGTTGAACCACGGTGCGCCGTCGTTGGGGCCATCGAACACGTCATAGTTCCCGCCGTCGTCCGGCAGGTAATCGAACGCCAAACCGGACCCGCCCTCGACTGCGTCCCAAGTATTGAAGGCGTTGGTCAAGGCCGACCCAACTGCCGCGCCGGGCTGATCCACGGTAAAATCGCTGGCATCCAGCACCACCGTAGCGGGCCCGCCCTTGTTGATATCGTCCCAGCCGCCGGCCCCGGCAACGCCAAACGGCGTCCACGCCTGCGCCGCCCCAGCCATCACAAACACCACAACACTAAGCACAGTAAAGATTTGTCGTTTTCGCATGAATCTACTCTCCTTAATAAGGATCCACTATCTTCGGACGTGCCGCTCCTTGGCCTCGCGTCAAAACCAGACAGGTATTGTATGGAAATGCCACCGATTTGTCAATGTAATCTGGCCAACATCATACGCCTTTTATCGCCTCATCCTTGATCTTCTCTATGCGGTCGCGGAGTTGGGCGGCCCGCTCGAATTCCAATTCCTCTGCCGCGGCGAACATCTCCTCCTCGAGCTGTGCGACAAGCTCCGTCGTGTCGTACTCAGCCTCGCTGGCTGATATCGCCTCGCGGGCGACCTGCCTGGCCGAGACCTGGTCGGCCAGGGCGCTGGATATAGACTTGCGGATGGTCTCCGGCGTGATGTTGTTCTCCCGGTTGTACTCGGCCTGCACCGCCCGGCGGCGTGAGGTCTCGTCGATGGCCTGCTGCATCGCATCGGACACCCGATCGCCATACATCAGCACGAGAGCGTCCACGTTGCGGGCGCATCGGCCTATCGTCTGTATCAGGGCGGTGGCTGAGCGGAGGAAGCCCTGCTTGTCGGCGTCGAGAATCGCCACCAAGGACACCTCCGGCAAGTCCAGGCCCTCACGCAACAGGTTCACGCCGACCAGCACGTCGAACGTGCCCGCTCGCAGGTCCTTGAGAATTTCCACCCGCTCAAGCGTGTCGATTTCGCTGTGGAGGTACTCACACTTGTAGCCTTCCGCGCGGATATAGTCGGCCAGGTCCTCAGCCAGCCGTTTGGTAAGCGTGGTTATCAGCGTCCGCTGGCCGGCCTCTACGCGCTTGCCGATTTCGATGACGAGGTCCGCCACCTGCCCGCTGGCGGGCCTGACCTGCACCTCCGGGTCCAGCAGGCCCGTCGGGCGGATGATCTGCTCGACCACCTCGCCGCCCGCACGCTGGAGCTCGTAGTCGTTCGGCGTAGCGGATACGAAGACCACCTGCTTCCACGTCTTCTCGAACTCGTCGAACTTCAGCGGGCGGTTGTCCATTGCGCTCGGCAGGCGGAAGCCGTGATCCACCAGCGTGCGCTTACGGCTCTGGTCGCCATTGAACATCGCCCGCACTTGCGGAATGGTCACGTGCGATTCGTCGATCATCAGCAGGAAGTCATCGCCGAAATAATCAATCAGCGTGTATGGCTTTTCGCCGGGCTTTCGGCCATCGAGGTGGCGGGAGTAATTCTCGATGCCCGGACAGTAGCCCACCTCCATCATCATTTCGATATCGTACCGCGTGCGGGCGGCGAGTCGCTGGGCTTCCAGCAGCTTGCCCTCGTTTTTCAGTGCGATCACGCGGAAGTCCAGCTCTTCCTTGATGGCCGCCGCCCCGCGCTCGAGCGCCTCGGGCTGGGCAACGTAATGCACCGCCGGGAAGATGAACACTTGGTCCGTATCGCTCAGCGCCTCGCCCGTGGTGGGGTTTATCAGCCGCAGGGCATCAACCGTATCGCCGAAAAACTCCACCTGGTAGCCGAACTGTTCGTAGGCGGGGTAGATGTCGACCGTGTCGCCGCGGACGCGGAACGTGCTGCGTTTGAAGTCCATGTCGTTGCGGTCGTACTGGATGTCCACGAGCTTGCGGAGCATTTCATCGCGGTCGACGGTATCGCCCGTGCGGAGGGCGACCATCATTTTCTGATAGTCCTCGGGCTTGCCCAGGCCGAAGATGCAGGAGACCGATGCGACGATCAGCACATCCTTTCGGCCCGACAGGCTGGTCGTCGCTGACAGGCGGAGGCGGTCGAGGTCATCGTTGCGGGAGGCGTCCTTTTCGATGTAGATGTCCCGCTGGGGGATGTAGGCCTCGGGCTGATAGTAGTCGTAATAGCTGACGAAGTACTCGACGGCGTTTTCGGGGAAGAGCTCCTTGAACTCCTGGTAGAGCTGGGCGGCGAGCGTCTTATTATGGCTGATGACGAGGGTGGGCTTATTGACCTTCTCGATGACGTGGGCCATCGTGAAAGTTTTGCCGCTGCCGGTGACACCCAGCAGGACGTTATCCCGCTGGCCCTGCTTGATATTATTGGCCAGCCGCTCGATAGCAGCCGGCTGATCGCCCTTGGGCGTCATCTCCGAGATGACCTTGAAGTCAGGCATACGCTTACGCTCCCGCTCGCCGAAAGCCAAAACGTCCATTATACTGTTCATCCATGGCTAGAACAGACGAAACGTTACGCGAGATGTACGATGCGATGCTCGCCCGCTTTGGCCCGCAGCACTGGTGGCCCGCGGCGGCTGGGGCGGACACAGCCGAGGGCAAGCTGGAGATTTGCGTCGGGGCGATCCTTACGCAGAACACCAACTGGGGTAACGTCGAGCGGGCGATCGAGAACTTGCGGGCGGCTGATGCACTCAGCGTAGACGCTCTGGACGCGATGGACCACGCCCAGCTTGCCGAGCTGATCAAGCCGGCGGGCTATTTCAACGTGAAGGCCAAACGGCTGAAGAACTTCATACGCGCGGTCGCTGAGTTCGGCGGGGATATCGAGGCGTTCCTGGACCGGTCGGTCTACTCGCTGCGTGAGGACTTGCTGGCCGTCAGCGGCGTTGGCCTGGAGACGGCCGACAGCATGGCCCTGTACGCGGGCGGCAAGGCGACGTTCGTCGTAGACACCTACACCGCCCGCATCCTCCACCGGCACGGCCTGATCGACGAGGACGCGGATTACGAGCAGATCAAGGAAACATTCCAATACGCACTGCCGGAAGACGTGGCGCTGTTCAACGAGTACCACGCGCTGCTCGTGGCGGTGGGCAAGGAGTATTGTCGCAAGAGCAAGCCCCGCTGCGACGACTGCCCGCTCAGCGATTTCCCCCACGACGTAACGACGGGCCAGTAACCGCAACGCTCGCGTTAGCGGCAGCCGCGCCACCGGGGCTTGCCTTTCGGCGATGCTCGCCTTCCCCGCAATCCGTCTCTCCGCCGACCATCTCCCAGCCGCCCGTTGCCAAACGCCCGCCGCGACATATAATCTCTGTCACACGAACACTCGTCCGCCGCCGCGGGCACAGGAACATCGGAGCGAGCAAGAATGGCAACACTGAAGGGCAAGGCAGTCGTCGCCCAGTCGGGCGGGCCGACCGCCGTCATCAACTCCAGCGCGGCCGGCGTAATTCAGAGCGTGCTGGCCGACCCCGACACCTTCACGGGCATCTACGGGGCGCTTAACGGCATCCTGGGCGTGCTCAACGAGGAACTGTACGACCTGGCCGCCGAGGACCCCGCCCAGATCGACCGCCTGCGCCGCTCGCCGAGCTCGCTGCTGGGCAGTTGCAGACACAAGCTCAAGGGCCTGGACGTGGACCGCGCCGACTACGAGCGCATTCTGGAAGTGTTCCGCGCACACGACGTGCGATACTTCTTCTACATCGGCGGCAACGATTCGATGGACACCGCCGCCAAGCTGGGCCAACTCGCCGATGAGATCGATTACGAGCTGATCTGCGTGGGCGTACCCAAGACGATCGACAACGATCTGGCCTTCACCGACCACTGCCCGGGCTACGGCTCGGTGGCCAAGTTCAACGCGACGGCCGTGATGGAGGCCGGGCTTGATACGCTCGCCCTGTACACCCACGACACATGCACGGTGCACGAGGTAATGGGACGAAATGCCGGCTGGATCGCCGCGGCGACAGGCCTGGCCCGGCGAGAGGAAGACGACGCCCCACACATCATCCTGCTGCCGGAAGTGCCCTTCGTGGTGGAGAAGTTCATCTCCGACGTGCAGCGATGCCTGAAAGATTACAAACGCTGCTTCGTCGCTTGCGGGGAAGGCGTCAAAACGCCGGACGGCAAGTACCTGGGCGAAGCGGGCGGTGCATTCTCCAAAGACAGCTTCGGCCACACGCAGCTCGGCGGGGCAGCCAATACTGTCCGGGCGATCATCGAAGAGCGGGTCGGCGTCAAGGCCCGCACGAACCGCGCGGGCACAGCCCAGCGGGTAGCGATGCACTTTGCCTCGGCCACAGACGCCACCGAAGCCTACATGGTTGGCCAGGCAGCAGTGCAGGCAGCCATGGCGGGCGAAGGCGGCAAGATGGTCACGCTCGTCCGGGCCGATGGTGATGCCTACAAGTGCACCACCGGGCTTATCGAGCTGGAAAAGGTCGCCAACGGCGAAAAGCCCGTCCCGCCTGAGTTCATCGGCGAAGACGGCATAAGCATAACCGACGCCTTCCGCCGCTACGCCGGGCCCCTGGTCGCCGGCGAGGCAGATGTCGAAATCGGCGCCGATGGCTTGCCGGTTTACGCCCGCCTGGCCAAGCAACTGGTGGAAAAGCTGACCTGAGCCGGCTATACTGACCGTTGAATCGCCGCTCGGGCTGACCCGAGCTTGGTTGTGCCCGGCGCGAACACCGCGATCGGCTGGGATGGGATGGGATACCGGGATCATGTTGCGTTTTGACGTTTACGGCAAGGACGGACAGGCTGGTCCGATCGACCTGTCAGGCGCATACCTGTTTGGGCAGGACGGCATCCCCGTCCGCGGGGACTTGGCAGTTGTCGACAACGCGATCACGTGCAAGAAGCGTGTGCATGGTGCGTGCGGGCTGGCACTGATGTGGGGCGCAGGCGCCTCCGGCCGACTGATGCTTTCCACCGCCCGCCTCCCAGACCGCAACAGGCCATACAACCTCAACGTCGAGCTCGCCCGCGCCAGGCTGCGGATTATCGCAGGCAAGATCGAGGAGTGGGGGCTGTTCGATTTCGCCAAGGCCGAGCGTTTCAATCGCGAGTTCCACACCGTTCGCCAGATGTTTGTCGCCGCGTTGAAGGGCGACTCGCCACCGCGATCTGCTGAGCTCGCCGACCAGGCGCTCGCCGCGGCGGTGACCCTCAGCGAACGACTGGCGCTGTTCCACGCGGACGTTTTCCTGGATCGCAAGAGCGCTTCGGGCTCGGCGTCGCACACGCGGTTCGGCTGTCGGGTAGCCCTGGACTATCCCAATCAGAACTACCAGGACCGCCTGCGAGAAGCGTTCGACTTCCTGGCCGTCCCTATCCCGTGGAAACAGATCGAGCCCCAGGAAAATCGCTATCAGTTCTCGCAGATCGATACGTGGATAAACTTCGCCGCCCGCGCTCGCAAGCCCATATCGGTAGGCCCGATCATCGACTTCGACCCAGCCTACCTCCCAGAGTGGCTGTACCTGTGGGAGCACGATTACGACTCGCTGCGAGAGGTGATTTACGAACACATACAGCACATCGTTAAGCGCTACGCTCGCCAGGTGCGTACGTGGTCGGTGGTCTCGGGTTTGCACGCGTTTAACGACTTCAACCTGAGCTTCGACCAGATCATGGAGCTTACGCGCATGTGCTGCCAGCTGGTCAAGAAACTCGCTCCTCGCAGCCAGGTGATGATCGAAACTGTTATGCCCTGGGGCGAGTACTACGCTCGCAACCAACGAACAATTCCCCCGCAACTCTACGCGGACATGGCTGTACAGAGCGCCATCCAAGCTGACGCCTTCGGCGTGCAGATTTTCATGGGCATTCCGCAGGATGGCTACTATGTCCGCGACCTGATGCAGATAAGCTCGCTGCTTGACGAGTACGTCAGCCTGCACAAGCCCGTGCAGATTACCGCCTGCGCCGTCCCTTCCAGTATGACGCCCGATGTCGGCGATGCCTGGGGCGGCGAGGCCGACATTGCCCAAGCCGGCCAGTGGCACAGCTCGTGGTCGCCCAGACTCCAGGCCGAATGGCTACAGGCGTTCTACCGAATCGTCATCTCCAAGCCCTGCGTGGACTCAATTTGCTGGCGCGACCTTGGCGATACGCCAGGCCATTACATGGCCCACGGCGGACTGTGCTCGCAGGACATGGAGCCGAAGCTGGCATTTCGCGAACTCCGCAATTTCCGAATGAAGCTGGCCTCCAAGCGCGAAGGCAACGGCTCCGAATGACATCCCCACGCCGACGCTACCAATTCGCATGGCAACGCCGACACGTGGCGATATTGCTCGCCGTCTCGGTGCTGGCCTGCGCCGTCCTGGGGGCCGAGGCGGTTGGCAGGCAATGGTTCGACGCGGGCCCGGCCATTTTCACCGATCGTGCAGAGGCCTCGGTCGAACGGATCGATCCCAACGTGGCGTCGTCGGCCTCACTACAACGTCTCAGCCTGATCGGACCCGCCAAGGCACAGGCGATCATCGATTATCGCGATACCCACGGCGACAGACCTTTCGCAGAGCCCGAAGATCTACAGGCGGTCAAGGGCATCGGAGAGGGCATCGTTCGGCGGGTGCGAGGCCATTTAACTTTCGGCACAGGCGGACAACGCCCGTTGAATCCGCAGCCGGCAGGGCCATAATACACGCATGGTGAAACGCCGCCATCCAACGGACATCCCCCGCAGCCACTACGCTGCCCTGTCACGCAGTCCGATTCATAGCCTGGTCTTCGTCGTGCCGCTGCTGGCGTTCTATCACCTCAGCCTCATTTACACCCATATGGACACGATTCCCCGGGCCTTGGTCGACATCGACAGCGTGTTCTATCGACTGAGCGGCACGGCCACTTTCCTGCCGCCAATGACGGTGCTGGTAGTTCTTCTTGCGCAACATTTCGCTCACCGCGACCGCATGGCCGTCTACCCCAGCGTGCTGGGGTGCATGGTTATCGAATCGGCCGTCTGGACGCTGCCGTTGGTCGCGATGCTTTATGTGTCGGGCATGCTGGTTAGCAGTTCCGAGGTGCCGGACACTATCTTCCAGCGGATTGTCCTGGGCGTGGGAGGCGGCATATACGAAGAGTTCGTATTCCGGCTTGTGATGATCGGGCTGATAATGCTGGTGCTGGTGGACGTGCTGTCGCTGCGGAAGAACATCGTCGCCATTGGAGCGGTCGTCGTTACGGCGGTCGCTTTTGGGCTGTACCACGACAAGAGCTGGGCGGAGCAAGGCCTGGTGTGGCCGAAACTGCTCTTCTACGTCGCCGCGGGAGCATATCTGGGGGCCCTGTACCTGCGACGCGGCTTTGCCGTCGTCGTCGGTGTGCACAGCATCTTCAACATCTACAAGGCGGTGGCGTGGGTAAACGGCACCGGCTGAAGCGGGCCTACTCCCACTGGAAGGGCTTGTCCGTCAGGCGGGTGTAGGCTTCGATGTAGCGAGCGCGGGTCTTCTGGACTATCTCTGCCGGCAGCAAAGGCGCGGGCGGCGTGCGGTCGAACTTGATCTTATCCAGATAGTCCCGTACGAACTGCTTGTCGAAGCTAGCCTGATTCTTGCCGGGCTTGTATGCGTCGGCAGGCCAGAAACGCGAAGAATCCGGCGTGAGCACCTCGTCGATGAGCATCAATTCGCCATCAGCATCCGTGCCGAACTCGAACTTGGTGTCAGCCAGGATGATCCCCTGCTGGCGGGCATAATCGCGAGCCTTGCTATAGATGGCAAGCGCGCGATCGCGCAGTTGCGTCATGAGATCCTCGCCGACCAGCTCACAGCCTCGCTCGAACGAGATATTCTCGTCGTGCTCGCCCTGTTCGGCCTTGGTTGCCGGCGTGAAGATCGGCTCGGGAAGCTCCGACGCCTGCTTGAGTTTGTCCGGCAACTGGACGCCGCAAACCGTGCCGCTTTCCTGATACTCGCGCCAGCCCGACCCAGCCAGGTAGCCTCGCACCACACATTCGATCGGCACGACGGTGGCTTTCTTGCAGAGCATGAACCGCCCGTCCAGTTCTTCGGATCGGCAGTCTTCCGGCAGGTCGTCCAGTGACGTGCTCAACAGATGATGCGACGTGACGTCGCCGAGCATGTCGAACCAGAACTTGCTGATCTGTGTGAGGACTCGGCCTTTGTCGGGAATGCCGTTGGGCATGACCACGTCGTAGGCGCTAATACGATCGGTTGCGACCATCAGCAGGCCTTGCGGCAGGTCATAAATATCCCGGACCTTGCCGGACTGCTTGAGGTAGCTACCGATGTCCGTCGTCAATAGGGCTGTGCTCTTCATGCCGCAGTTTTTACCGCACTCGGCTTTCCCGGTCAAGGGCTTTGCCGCGCCGCTTGCGGGAGTTGGCCAGCTCAGTTGCGCAGTTCCGCCATTATCCCCGCGACGATAGCATCGGCCAGGCGCCGTTGGTAGTCGCTCCGCGCCAGTTTGGCAGCTTCGGTGCGGTTGGATAGGAAGCCAAGCTCCACCAGCACCGCCGGCGCCCGCGTGCCCACGAGCACACGAAAATCCTTATTGCGGACACCTCGGCTGTGCACGCCTGCCGAGGCCAACTGGCTGGTTATGCTATTGGCCAGGCTGACCGCACCGGACGATGGCCTGCGGGCAATGAACACGCCGAACCCGTTGGCCTGGGGTGTCGTGGCCGAGTCTGCATGAAGGCTGACGAACAGCTTTACGCTACGTTCATTAGACATCTCGCAGCGACGATCCAGCGTTACGAAGCTGTCGCCCGTCCGCGTCATGAACACTTCCACGTTGCGGGCGCGCAGTTGGCTGGCGACGATCTTCCCCACGGCCAGGGCGACTGTTTTATCCTGCAGGCCGTTGATGCCAGTCGCGCCGGCGTCCTTGCCGCCATGGCCCGGATCAATCATGACAGGCCCAAGCTGCCGCACCGGAGCCATCGGGGCCATCGGGCTTGTCAGTCGAACTATGCTCAGCGGCGCGGCCAACTCGGCAGCGGGCCGTCTGAGTTTTCTGCCGATGACGCCCTCGGCAGAAGCCGACACAAACAGCTTCCCGCGGATGGCTCGCACCTCACACCGATGACGGATGGCTTGCCCGTTGAGGAATATTCGCCCCGCAGGGCCCGCAGTGATCATGACAGTGTTCAGCGAATCGACGAGCACTGCCCGTCTGACGCTGGCCCGATCTACCGTCATACCGAGCCGGCGGGCCAATTCGTGGACACTCACCGTATTGCCCAAGTTCGAGGCCATGCTACCGGGAGGGTTGTAGCTCTGCTGGCCCAACCAATCGCAGGACACGCAACAGACCAGCAGCAACACCAACGCCGTCAAAGCCATCGGCCGACGAAATATTTTCATAAGGGCCATGCTGTAGTTTCCTCCGATGTCACTGGACGAATTTGAACTCCTCGCCGCCGGCGAAGGCCTCCGCGAAGTCGAACACATCTCGAAAATCATCGATTCTGTCATTGGAAGCTTTGGACATGTGCCCGTGTTCGATCAGCAAATACACCATGTTGCCGAAATCTATGGTCGCGTGAATATTCCACCGCGCCAGCACCGTCCGCGCCAGCATGCCCCACCGCTCGATCGCCAGTTCCCGCATCGCGGTACAACATTGCTCGCCGGTCACGTGGTGAGGCCCCTCATCCGGTCGCGGGGCCGGGGAGTCGCGGCCCGCGCGGGTCAACCCGTCGCGGAGAAATGCGTAGGCCGACATCGAATAACGCCCGTCGGCCAGCACCACCTCTTGCTCTGATCTTCTCGGTTCCTCAGCCATCGCTATCGTTTCCTGGGGAACAGCGACTCACCGGGCTGAACATGCCCACCAGCGGCCAAGCCGCCCCACCTGCCCAACTCGCCCAACGACTCATCACCCGCAACCCAGCCCAATTGGGCCAGGCCAACATCAGATGCAGTCGGCATAAAAGGCTTGAGATAAAGAAGAATAATCCGCACCGCCTCGGCGCAAACGTAGAGAATCGTCCCAAGCCTCGCCCGCTGCGATTCATCCTTGGCGAGCTTGAACGGCTCGGTCTGGTCGATGAACCGATTGGTCGCGTCGACCAAGGCGGTCACCTTGTCCAGGTACACGTGGAATGCACACTCGTCCATCGCCGGCGTGGCCGAGCCGTGCAGGTCCTCGGCTGCGGCTACTACAATCTTGTCCAGCTCTTCGTAGCTTTCGGCGGGCGGAATGGCGCCGTCGAAGTATTTGCTGATCATCTTGATCGTCCGGCTGAGCAGATTGCCCACACCATTGGCCAGCTCAGTGTTGTACCTGCTCTGCAAGCCATCCCGGCTGAAATCGCCATCAGCGCCGAACGCCATCGTCCGCAGCAGCACGTAGCGATACACGTCGCGAGAGTACTCCTCGCATATTTCCGCGATGGTCTCCCGCGAGACGAAGTTGCCCAAGCTCTTGGACATCTTCTTGCCCTCGGAAGTCCACCACCCGTGAGCGAAGATGCACTTGGGCAGGGGAATGGCCAACGCCATCAGCATGCAAGGCCAGTACACCGTGTGGAACCATAGTATGTCTTTGCCCACCAGGTGCACGTCGCAGGGCCAGTACTGCTGCTGGCTGGCGTCACGCTCGTCGCCGATCTCCGGTAAGCCCAGGGCTGTATAGTAGTTGCTCAGTGCGTCTATCCACACGTACACGGAGTGGGCGGGGTCGTTGGGCATGGGTATGCCCCACCCGCCCAGCTTTTCCAGCATCCTGGAGATGCATAGGTCCTCCACGCCTTGGCCGAGCTTGCTGAGGACCTCGTTGCGGCGGGCCTCGGGGCGAATGAAACCGGGATTGGCCTTGATGTGCTCGACCAACGCCGGCGTCCACTTGCTCAGGCGGAAGAAGTAGCTCGACTCGCTGTACCGCACGAGCGGCTGGCCGTTGACCGGGCTGCAGTAGTCGTGTTCCCGCGCGATCGATTCGGTGACGAACTCCTCCTGCCCTTCGTCATACAAGCCCTCGTACTTGCCGAGATATATCTCGTCGCGGTCGAGCATGGCCTGAACAAGGGCCTGGACGCGCTTTTCGTGGCGTGGCTCGCTGGTGCGTATGAAGTCGTCGTTGGAGATGTCCAGGTCTCGCCAGAGATCCTGAAAACCAACGACGACCTCGTCGGCGAGCTGGCGCGGCGTGATGCCCTTTTCGCCGGCAGCCTTGACGATCTTTATGCCGTGCTCGTCTGTTCCCGTGAGAAAACGCACGTCCCGGCCATCGGCGCGATAGAACCTCGCCAGCACGTCAGCGGCGATGGTAGTGTACGAGTGTCCGATGTGCGGCACGTCGTTGACGTAGTAGATCGGCGTAGTTACGTAATATGTTCCGTCCATAGACGGTCAAGCATGCTTTTTTTTCCGGAAAAATCAAGCCTGTAGTGGGGACAATGAGGGGGGGCGGTCGATATACTCACTTGACTAATGACGCTTTTTGGAGTTGTTGAACATGCCTCACCGCCGGCCTCACGCGCCGCTAGAGTACAATTATCATAGCCATCGCCCGATCGCGACGATCTTCTGGCTGATGGACCGCCCCTGGTGGTACTACGCAATAGCGATATGCTTCTTCGCCGTCAAGCAGCTTCCGCTAGTGCTGTTTCCGATGGCTCTGGGGCTCACGATCAACGGTCTGACGGCCCGGCCGACCCAGTATCTGTTCGCCAATCCATGGTTCGTCGGTGGCATAGTTCTGCTGCTGCTGCAGAACATCCCGATGAACTTCATGTATTACCGCATGATGATTCCCTGCGTCCGCCGGCTGACCTATCGCCTGCGGGCGGCGATGGTCCGCAGGCTGCAACAACTGTCCATGGGCTTCCACGACGAGGCCGAGGCCGGCAGGCTGCAGTCCAAGCTGCTGCGTGACGTCGACAGCGTCGAAGGGCTGATGTGGGGCACTTTCGAGACTATCCTTGGGGCTGTGTTCTCCCTGGTAACGCCGCTGGCGATCACGCTGGTCATGGATCCGGAAATGACGATCGTCTACGCCGTCACAATCCCGATCGCCATCGTCCTTCAGCGTATATTCCGCAAGCCAATTCGAAAGCGATTCCGTGAGTTCCGCCAGGCCATGGAAGCGATGAGCGCCCGTGCGAGCCAGATGATCGAGATGATCCCCGTCACGCGCGCTCATGCCGCGGAGTCCGAAGAGATGCAGGTGATGGACGGCCATCTGGACCACGTCTACCACAAGGGCATGAAGGCGGACTACGCCAACGCCCTGTTCAACGCCATTGTGTGGGTCTCGATGCAACTGCCGAAGGTGGCTTGTCTGGGCCTGGCCTCCTACCTGTGCTACAAAGGCAGCCTCAAGCCCGGCATGGTCGTCACCTACTCCATGTTCTTTGGCCAAATCACCGGGTCAGTCCAGATGCTGCTGTCGCTCGTGCCGAACCTCGCCCGCGGAGCCGATGCCGTCAAGTCGGTGGGCGAGGTGCTGGAATGTCCGGACATCGAAGAGAACGAAGGCAAAGACCCCGTCACGCAAGTTGACGGCAGGCTGACGTACGTGGACGTCACGTTCAACTACCCCAAGACCGAAGCCCCGGCGATTCTCGATTTCTCGATCGATATCAACCCAGGGGAATGCGTTGCCTTCGTGGGCGAGTCCGGCGGCGGCAAGACGACGCTGATGACGCTGGCGATAGGCTTCCGCAGGCCTACCAGCGGGCAGATTCTGCTGGACGGCGTGGACATGGAAACGCTCGACCTGCGGGATTACCGCAAGTTCCTGGCCGTCGTGCCCCAGCGGACGATCCTGCTGGCAGGCACGATTCGCAGCAACATTCTCTACGGCCTGGAGGGTGTCAGCGACGAGAAGCTGCGCGACGTCATCGAGGCTGCCAACGTCGCCGAGTTCGTCGACAATCTGCCCGACGGGCTGGAGACGATCATCGGCGAACACGGGGCGAAACTCTCGGGCGGCCAGCAGCAGCGAGTCGCCATCGCCCGGGCCCTCATACGCGACCCCAAGATCATCATCCTGGACGAAGCGACCAGCGCCCTGGACGTGATAAGCGAATCACTCGTCCAAGAAGCCATCAACCGCCTGGTCGCCACCCGCACGACGCTGATCGTCGCTCACCGCCTGTCAACGGTCCGCAAGGCTGACCGCATCGTGGTAATGAAGGGCGGGCAGTGCATCGAGCTGGACACGCCGCAGGCCCTCCTGGCCGCGGGCGGGGAGTTCTTCAAGCTGCACAATCTCCAGCAAATGCTGCTGTAGAAGTCGCCAGAGGCGACAATGATAAATGCTAAATTCAAAATGCTAAATTGAGCCCCATCGTGCCTTGCTGTTCATTTAGCATCTTGAATTTAGCCTTTAGCATTCACTTCTACCCCAGGTTCGCCTTGTACCAGTCGATCGACCGTTCGAGCCCCTCTTCAAAGTAAACCATTGGCTCGTAGCCGATCGTCTGCTTGGCCAGTGAGATGTCCGCCAGGGAGTCTCGCACGTCACCGGCGCGCTCGTCGGCATAGTCGGCCTGGATATCGCTGTCCAGCAGGTCCTTGAGCTTATCGAGAATTTGGTTGAGCGTTGTGGCGTGGTGGCAGGCGATGTTGAGGGCCTGGCCGCGGCACACTTCCGCCGGTGCGTTGGCAGCAAGCCAGTTGGCGCGACTAACATTGTCAATGTAGCAGAAGTCGCGGCTCTGCTCGCCGTCGCCGAAAACCGTAGGCCGCTGGCCCTGAAGAATCCGGCTGACAAAGGCGGGTATCACCGCGGCGTAGGCGCCCTCGGGGTCTTGGCGGGGGCCGAACACGTTGAAGTATCGCAGCGACAGCGTCTCCATGCCATAGGCGGCGGCGTAGGCCTGCAGGTACGATTCGCAGGACAGCTTCGTTGCCGCGTACGGGCTGATCGGCGCGGGGACCATGCCCTCATGCTTCGGACTTTCCGGCTGCTCGCCATACGCGCTGGACGATGCCGCGAACACCACGCGCTTAACGCCCGCCGACCGGGCAGCCTCAAGAACGGTTATCGTGCCGTTGACATTTACATCGTGGCTGGTGACGGGGTCCTCGACGCTGCGCGGCACCGAGCCGAGCGCTGCCTGGTGAAAAATGGCAGCACAGCCCGGCACTACTCCGTCGACCGTCGCCCGGTCGCGGATGTCGCCTTCGACGAACTCGATGCGATCGAGAATGTCGGCGATGTTCTCGCGCTTGCCGGTGGCGAAGTTGTCCAGCACGACCACGTCCTGCCCTTTGTCCAACAGGAACCGCGCGAGATTACAGCCGATAAAACCCGCCCCGCCGGTAACAAGATACTTCGCCATGTCGTCTTATCGCTCCGTTGAAAACGTTACCAGGACCCCGCACAACACGCGAGATCAGGTCACTCTTCTATTCAGCCGCCAACTGCTTTCGCTCGTAGTCGATGATCTGGCCAAGTGTTTCATCCAGCGTACATTTTGGCTTGTAGCCGATCAGCCGCTCAACTTTGCCGAGGTCCGGCATTCGGCTGAGCATGTCATCAAACGGTCGGCCATATGCCTGCTCGTAGGTAAGGCTCTTCTTCTCGGATTTCGAGCCTGTCAGCTCGATGATCCGGTCGGCGAGTTGCTCAATAGTGATCGACTCGGTCGTGCCGATGTTTATCACCTGCCCGTCGGCCTGGTCGCAATTGATAAGCTTAACCAGCGCCCCGACAATATCGGAAACATTGCTGAAGCAGCGGCTCTGCTGGCCCGTGCCGTATATTTCCAACGGCTCGCCCCGCAGTGCCCTGCGGACGAAGCGCGGCACGACCATGCCGTACTGCCCCGTCTGGCGGGGGCCTACAGTGTTGAAGAATCGGCAGACAACCGTCGGCAGGCCGAACTGATCGTGGTACGCCAGGGCCAGGAACTCATCGACCATCTTGCTGCAGGCGTAGCTCCAGCGGGTAAAGCGTGTGGGGCCAAGAGTCGTATCGTCGTCCTCATTGAACGGCGTCTTTTCGTTCTTGCCGTACACCTCGCTGGTCGATGCCAGCAGGATCTTTCGCCCGAACTTGTTGGCCAGGTTGAGCATCACCTCCGAGCCGTGAATGTTCGTCTCGATGGTGTGGACGGGGTCGTCGACGATAAGCTGCACGCCCACAGCCGCGGCCAGATGGAATATGGCGTCGCAACGGTCGACGAGCGACGTCATGGTGGATTCGTTGCGGACGGACTCCCGCACGAATTGCACCTTGTGGTTGTCCAGCAGTTGGCGGATGTTCTTGAGCGACCCCGTCGACAGATCGTCCACGAGTATCAGCCGATGCCCGTCGGCGATGAGGCGTTCGGCCAGGTGCGAGCCGATAAAACCCGCCCCGCCCGTTATCAGCATAGTCATCTTTTCCAAAGCAATCTCCAGCGTCCGGAACAATCGCACAACGATACCCGCCCCGCCCCGTCCGAGCAATAGCGAATGTCCGCACCCCTCCGCGCAAACGCCCCCCGCACATCCGCGCAAATAAAGCCCACGGACAGCTGTCCGTGGGCATTGTCCGCAACATTACATCACATAAACTGCGGTCCTATTTCGTATTCATCCGCACTTCCCTGCCTGTCCGGGCGGATTTGTATATCGCATCCAGCACAAGTTGCACATCCAGGCCCTGCCGCGCCGTGGCGATGGGCTGGCGTTTTTCCAGCACCGCGTCCACGAACTCGTGGAAGCCCGATAGATCAGGCACCGTCGCATCTTCCATCTTGCTGTTCCAGAATGTGCCGTTCGCCTCGCCAACCACGTGGGCCTCGAAGGCGTGACCTTCGCCGCAATTGCCGTGCACCACCCCGCCTTCCGTACCGTAAAGCTGCGTGAACATCTCCTCAGCCTTGTCGCTGTTGGACGCCCACGACGCCTCCAAGATCAGCGTCGCGCCGTTATCGAAGCGAATCATCGCACAGCCGAGGTCTTCCACGTCGAAGCTCTTGCCCTGCTCCTTGGCCAGACGCTTGCCGAGCGTGTTGTACGTGCTGCCGGATACGCTAACGGGCCGGGGGTTGCCCATCAGCCACATCGCCAGGTCAAGCCGATGCACCCCCAGGTCCATCACGGGCCCGCCGCCGGCGAGGTCCTTGTTGGTGAACCATCCGCCGAGCCCGGGAATGCCGCGCCGACGATGCCAGACAGATCGGCCGAAGTACACATCACCGATCGTGCCGGCCTCGATGGCCCGCTTAAGCGCGCGGGCCTCCCGGCCGAAACGAGTCGAGAAATGTATCATCAGCGTCCTCTTGGCTGCCTTGGCGGCTGCGAGCATCCGCCGAGCCCCGGCGGCCGACGTAGCCATAGGCTTTTCGCACAGCACGTGCAGCCCCGCCTTGAGCGCCGCCACCGTTACCGGCGCGTGAAGCTTATTGGGCAAGGCGATGCTAATCGCCTGCAAGCCCGTCCGCTTGGCATCGGCGAACATCTTGCGATAGTCACTGTAAGCGCTGTCAGCCGGCAGGCTGTGCTTGTCGATGGTTATCTGACGCAGATGCTCGTTCTGGTCGCAGACCGCCACGAGCTTGCAACGACGGTACTCATCGAAATTACTGGCGTGCCATCGGCCAATTCCCAGGCCTATGACGCCGACGTTTAAGACCTTCTTTGTAGCCACTGTGTTCTCTCTGCTTTAATAAGTGTCGTAAGGTTAGCAATGTCTAATTCCTAAGCTCTAATGTCTAAGGGCCGCGATCAAGCTCCGGCCGCGCCGCCAATTAAACATTAGTCATTAGACCTTAGACATTACGCTTCTCTATCTTCTTCCTCGCCGACAGCGGCACGACGACATCTTCCTTGCCGATGCGGTAACGCTCGTCGAATATGTCCGCCGATATCGCCTTGCCTTCAACCACGCGGAAGATGGCGTTTTTCTTGTCGATGGTCACTTCCAGCACGCTGCCGCGGTAGAGGATGCGGTAGCTGAAGCGCTTCCACATCTTGGCCATACACGGGCGGAAGCTCAGCACTTTGCCGTCCGACCGCAGGCCGCCGAAGCCATACACCACGTTCATCCACGTGGCAGCCATGGAGGTCGTGTGCAGGCCGTTGGAGGTATTGCGGTTGTAGTCGTCCAGGTCCAGCCTCGCCGCATGCGACCAGTAGTCGGAGGCCTTGGCGGCCTTGCCGACCTCAGCTGCCAGTATCGAGTGGATCGCCGGGGACAAGCTCGACTCGTGAACGCACCGCGGCTCGTGGTACTCGAAGTTGGCCAGCTTCTCCGCCATCGTGTAATCGTCGCTGAACAGGAACAGAGCCAGCAGCGTGTCGGGCTGTTTGATCATGTCCCAGCGGAATATGCGGTAGTAGCACCAGTGCTTGATCAGCGGGAAGTCCGCCGGGTCGATGCTGTCGCAATCGATGTGCGGCATGTCGAAGTAGCCCTCGAAATGCTCGAAGACGCCCGTCTTCTCATCGGTCAGCAGGATCATTTTCTTGGCCATCTTCGCCCAGTTGGCCGGCTCGTCGTCGCGCAGCCTGAGCTTCTTGCAGACGGCCTTGAGCTTGCCGGGGGCCTGCTTTTTCATCTCCGCGATCACCTGGCCGGTGTACTCGAACATCCGCTTGGCGATAACGTTGGTGTAATAGTTGTTGTGGACGGCGAAGTGGAACTCGTCAGGCCCGACCACGCACCAGAAGCCGAACTTCCCGTCCGGTCGGAACTGCCCGCGGGCCGCCAGAAACCGACTGACGTCCAGCAGCATCTCGATGCCTTCGTCGTAGAGGAAGTCCTTGTCCTGGGTCAGCTTCACGTAATGCCATATGCCGAAGCTGACGGCGGCTGGGACGTGGATCTCCAAATCGCCGTTCTGCCACGACCGACTCGACTCCGTGCCATCGATGGTATCCATCGGGTAGCGGGCGCCTTCCAGGTCCATCTCAGCCGCCCGCTCGCGCGCCTGCGGCAGACGGGCATGCCGCCACACCAGCAGGTCCCGCGCAGCCTTGGGATTATTAAAAATGTAGAACGGCAGGCAGTACGTCTCGGTGTCCCACCAGGTGTGGCCTTCGTAGTCCTCGCCAGACAGGCCCTTGGCGGCGATGTTCAGGTCCGCATCCACGCCGTGCTTGATTTGGCTGAGGTGGTAAATCGCGAACCGCACCGCCTGCTGGTCGGCTGGGCTGCCCTCGATGACGATGTCCAGCATGTTCCACTGGGCCCGCCAGTAGGCCATGTGTCCAGACAAGGCCTCGTCGTAGGTCAGCCGGGCGTACTGCTTGGCCAGGTCGGCCCCACGCTTGCGGAACCGGGCATCTGGGACTTTGATGCTCTTTTCGGTGGCGTGGACAGCCATCTTGTCGATGGAGACTGCCTTGCCCTTGGTAAGCTTGACCTTCACCTCATAGCCCACCAGCCGGTCGGCGCGGACGCGCTTGATCTGGGCGTTGTCGGGCGCGTGGAGGTGCATGGCTGAGAATACTCGGTGCCCGGTCCGCTCAGTCTCACCGAGGATGGTCGGCAACTGGCCGTCGAATCGCACGTCGACGGTGGGCCAGAGACAGCGGTCGTCCCGCGTGTGCTGCACGACGTCGAAGTCCAGGCCCATCGTCACCTGGGCCATGCCTGTGAAGTTAAGCGCCTCCAGCGTGACCCGCTGCCCGCCGAGGCAAGGCGTTATCATGCTGGTGAACCGCTGGAAGGTGACGCGCACCTTCTTGTCGGTCTTGGTGGTCCACACGAAGCTCCGCGTCATCGTGCCGGCGCCCATGTCCAGCGTGCGCGTGAAGTCGCTGAACTTCGACTTGGCCAGGTCGAGCTGCTCGCCGGCCACCTTGACCCGCACGTGCAGCCAATCGACGGCGTTTGCCAGGAAGTGGCACCGCAGGGCCATGCCGATGTGCGGGGCTGGGTGGTCGGTGTCTTCATCTTCGAAGATGCCGTTGAAGAAGCTCCCACGTTCGCTCTCGCCCGAATAGCCCTCTTCGAAGTAGCCGCGAACGCCCATGAACTCGTTGCCGAGGCAGAAGATCGACTCGCTCACCAGCGATCGGCCGGGGTGGAAGCCCTTCTCCACGATCAGCCATGGATCAATTTCGAGATATTGTTGTGCTACCTTAGCCATTGTTATCGTTCCTTAATGTCGCGTTCGCCAACGACGAACGGCAATTGGCAGGGATTAACACGGATGAACGCAGATGAAGCTGGGTGCCATGCCCACGCCTACGTGGGCATGCCGATCGTCCGCACTCATGCCCACGCAAGCGTGGGCATGGCACCTGTCCGTTTATCGCTGTTCTTTCTTCTCTAGATCCGGCGCGAACTTGGCGTGGATGTCGCGCAGGCTGGCGGCGTCGACGTCTCTCAGGTCGCTTATCAGGTGGTGTGAGTCTGCCAGCAGCTCCGGATCGCCCATGCCCACCGCGACGAACCCGCCATCGATCGCAGCTGTGATGCCGGCGGCGGCGTCCTCGACGACGATACACTCAGCCGGCTCGGCCCCGGCCATTTTCGCGCCGGTCCAGAATACGTCGGGGTGCGGCTTGCCGCGCTGGTAGGCGTGACCGTCGGCGATATCGAGAAACCGGTCGACTATACCGATGCCCTCCAGCACCACCCGAGCATTCTTGCTGGCTGAGCACAGGACGATCTTGATGCCGGCTGAGTCCAGATCGTCGAATAACTCCAGCACGCCCGGCAGCAGGTCGCTGTCGGTGAGATTCCCCACCGTCTCCAGGTAGCGGGCGTTCTTGCCGGCGGCCAGTTCGCTCAGCTCATCCTCGCTGAAGCGTGAAATATCCTCGCCCAGAGCGATCTTCAGCGACTCCATCCGGCTGATGCCGCGGACCTGGTCTTTGATGTCGGCTGGCGGGGTCGCCCCCACACTGCGGGCCATTTCCGCCCAGGCGCTGGCGTGCAATTCCGAAGTATCCACCAGAACGCCGTCCAGATCGAACAGCACTGCTTTGAGTTGCGGGTGTTTCGTCATCTTCGATTCATCTCCATAGCGTTCTGACCCACTCGGGCCAACAAGATCGCCCACAATAACGAATGCACGGTTTCAGTCAAGGTCCATAGTGGCGCCAATGCCCACGGACAGCTGTCCGTGGGCATTACACGCGCGTATTCCGCTCGTCTTCAATCGCGCGTATTGCGCTTGTCGTCGATCACGCGCATTCCGCTCGCACTTGACTGCGTCCATCACCTGACGTACAAGATTGTCTTAACTCCGCGCGACAACCTATCACCACAGGAGCATCAAATGGCAGATATGGCAGTTCTATACGACAAAGACGGCTCGCTCGCCCCGCTGGACGGCAAGACGGTCGCGATCATCGGTTTCGGCAGCCAGGGCCATGCCCACGCGCAGAACCTGCGCGACAGCGGCGTGAACGTCATCATCGCCGAGCTGGAAGGCACGGACAATTTCAAGCTCGCCGTCGAGCTGGGCTTTACCCCCCTCTCTGCGGCTGAGGCTACCAAGCAAGGCGACCTGATTGTCATCACGCTGCCCGATGAGTTCCAGGCGGCTGTTTACGATAAGGATATCCTGCCGAATCTCGAATCGGGCAAGACGCTGGGCTTCTGCCACGGCTTTAACGTGCACTTCAAGCAGATCGTCCCCGCCGAGGGCGTGGACGTCATCATGGTCGCCCCCAAGGGCCCGGGCCATACGCTGCGAAGCTGCTTCGTGGAAGGCTCGGGCGTGCCCTGCCTGGTGTGCGTGGAGCATGACAACCACGGTACGGCCCGCGACCTGGCCATGGCATGGGCGATCGCCATCGGCGGCGGCAGGGCTGGTATCATCGAGTCCACGTTCAAGGACGAGACCGAGACGGACCTGTTCGGCGAGCAGGTCGTGCTGTGCGGCGGCTTGACTATGCTGATCAAGACGTCGGCGGAAGTGCTTATCGAGGCGGGCTACTCGCCCGAGATGGCGTACTTCGAGTGCCTGCACGAACTGCTGCTGATCATCAAGCTGATAACCGAGGGCGGCCTGAGCTACATGCGGTACAGCATCTCCAACACCGCCGAGTACGGCGACCTGGCAGTCGGCCCGCGCATCATAGGCCCGGAAGTGAAAGCCAACATGGAAGCCGCCCTCAAGCGAATCCAGGACGGCTCGTTCGCCAAAGAATGGCTGGACGAATGCAAAGCCGGCAAGCCGAACTTCAACAAGCTATACGAAGCCGACAAGCAGCACCCAATCGAAGTAGTCGGCAAGAAGCTCCGCAAAATGTTCGCCTGGATGGAAGCCAAGGAAGTCCCCGGCGAGTAAGATCGGCCGCAGAGACGCTGAGGCGCAGAGAATAGAGATTCATGTTAGACATCAACGCGACGGGTCACTGAGCTCGCCGCCTTTCTTTATTCTTTGCCGGGATGCGTATCACTTTCAGCTCGCCCTTTCGCCGCCTGTGCCGCCGAGTTATACTCTGTGGGCACTTACCCGGACACAAGGGAGTCTCACTATGACTGACGCTTCAGATGATTTGCGGAATGTAATCGTTTTCGCGCTGGCTGACGGCGACTACGACGATCAAGAACGGGCGTTTATCCAGAAGCTGGCCGACCGGATACACCTGACGGACGAGCAGCTCGCCGAGCTGACAGCCCAGGCCAAGGAAGATGGGGCCAAGTTCGCTTTGTCACGCGATCCGAAAAAGGCCCAGCAGATGATCGGGTGTTTGGCAGCCGCTGCCGCTGCCGACCACATGGTCAGCGCCACCGAGCGCCGCCTGCTCTCGCGGATCGCCCGCCACACGGGCGTGGATGACGCCGTCGTCGAGGAACTGATCGACCGGGCCCTGGCTGCCGTGGCGGTCGACGATGCGGAGATCTTCCGCCGCACCGATGACATCTACGTCAATTTCAACGCCTGGGATGCCGCCACCCGCGCCGCCAAGCTCAGCGAATTCGCCGGCTACGGCACCCACGCCGTCGAGCCACTGGTGCGGATTCTCGAGAGCTACCGCGTGCCGGATGGCGCCGACAATGCCCTCGCACTCAAGCAACTGATCGCAACTACGCTTGGGGGCCTCGGTGACGGCCGGGCCGTGTACTACCTCGTCCAGCAGGTCACCATAGGCGAGCAGGACGACGAGATAACGTCCCCCGCCCTGCGATACGCAGCCGCTGCGGCGCTCGGCAAGATCACGGGCCACGACTTCACCGGCGACGAGGCAGGCATCATCGCAACCCGCAACTGGTGGACCAGCAGAGCGCCCGACCGCGCCAAGTACGACCAGATCGTGATGTGACAGGCGCGCGTAAACGCTTGCAGCCCGAGCCCCCAGCCCGCAAAATGCTCACATGAACACACAAACTCCGGAAGCTTACGTCCGCTGCCTGGGTGAGGCAGCCCGCAAGGCAGCCGCTGCTGTGGCGCTGTCATCCGGCGAGCAGCGGAATGCAGCCCTGCTGGCTGCGGCGGCGGGCATTCGCAACTCGCGCGAGGCTTTGCAGGCGGCTAACGAGCAGGACCTCGCCGCCGGCAAACAGGCCGGGCTGGCTGAGGCGATGATCGACCGGCTGACGCTCACCGACGCCCGCATAGAGTCGATGGCGGCTGGGCTGGAGCAGGTGGCTGCCTGGCCAGACCCCGTCGGCGGGACAATTTCCGAATATGACCACCCCAACGGCCTGCACATCGTCAAGCGCCGCGTGCCGATCGGCGTGATCGGTATCATTTTCGAATCCCGGCCGAACGTAACTGCCGATGCCGCGGGGCTGTGCCTCAAGGCCGGCAACGCGTGCATACTCCGCGGCGGCAAGGAGGCGAGGAATTCCAACCTGGCGATCGCGGCAGTGCTCCAGCAGGCGGTCGCGTCGGCTGGGCTGCCGGGCGAGGCGATCACCGTAATCGAAAGCACGGACCGCGCGGTCGTAGCGGCGATGGCTCGGGCGGAGGGGCTGATCGACGTGATAATACCCCGCGGCGGCGAGGCGCTCATCCGCGCGGTCATGGACGCCGCGACAATACCCGTCATCAAGCACTACGCGGGCAACTGTCACGTTTACGTTCACGCCGCTGCCGACCTGGACATGGCCGAGGCGATCTGCATCAATGCCAAGTGTCAGCGGCCCGGCGTGTGCAACGCCATGGAAACGCTGCTGGTAGACGCCGCCGTGGCTGAGGAGTTCCTGCCGCGCGTGTGTGAAAAGTTGCTGGCTGAAGGCGTGGAATTGCGAGGCTGTGATCGCAGCCGGCAGATCGTCAGTGAAATGGCCGCCGCCGAAGAGGCAGACTGGTCGCGCGAGTATCTCTCGCTGATCCTGGCGGTGCGCGTGGTGGACTCCGTCGAGGTCGCCATCGAGCACATCAACACATATTCGTCCGCTCACACCGAGGCGATCATCACCGCCAATGCCGCAGCGGCTGAGCTGTTCACCGCGGCAGTAGACTCATCCAGCGTGATGGTCAACGCCTCCACTCGCTTCGCCGACGGCGGCGAGTACGGGCTGGGTGCGGAGGTGGGCATATCCACCGACAAACTCCACGCCCGCGGTCCAATGGGCGCAGACGACCTGACGACATACAAGTGGATCGTCACGGGCAATGGACAGGTCCGCAGCTGAGCTGCGAAATAATAAATGCTAAACTTGAAATGCTAAATGGCAGCAACGAGCCACACGCTTGCGCTGCTTGGGCATTTAGCCTTTAGCATTTTCAATTTGTCGTTCGCTTCTAAAGCAGTGTCATATTGTTTCGGTGGATGATCTCATCGTACGGCTTGTCGCCGAGGGCTTTGACTATCTGAGAGGTCTTCAGGCCCTTGATCGTGTCGATCTGCTCGGCGGAGTAGTTCGTCAGGCCGCGTGCGATGGCCCCGCCGGCGGAGTCCACTACGGCCACGACAGCCCCCTTTTCAAACCGGCCGCTCACATTCGTAACGCCCGACGGCAGCAAGCTCTTGCCGCGGTCTCGTAGCGCCCTAGCGGCGCCATCGTCGACAGTCACCTGCCCTGCCGGGCGAGAGGCATGGGCGATCCAGCGACGGCGGCTTGGCATTTTCCGTTTGCCGGGGACAAACACCGTGCCGACCTTCTCACCGGCGAGCAAGCGCGTCAACACATGCGGGCAGCGGCTGTTGCCTATGGCGGCGGCCTCGCCGGCGAGCGTGACTATTCGCACGGCCTCAAGCTTGCTGGCCATGCCGCCCGAGCCAAGCCTGCTACGCTCGTCGCTGACATGGGCGAGCGTATCGCCGTCCACCTGCTCGACGACGTCCAGCACCTCGCCATCAGCCAGCACGCCATCCACGCTGGTCAGCAGTACCAGCAGATCGGCGGCGAGCATGTTCGTCAGGTGGGCGGCTATGACGTCGTTGTCGCCGTAGCGAATTTCGTCGACGGCGACGGCGTCGTTCTCGTTGATGACGGCCACGATGCCCGACTCGCTGAGAGCATTGAGAGTGTTTCGAATGTTGAGGTAGCGCGTGCGGTCTTCGAAGTCGTCTCGGGTGAGCAGCACTTGTGCGACCTTTCGGCCGCGGCGGACGAAGGTATCGTGAAACGCCCGCATGAGCTGCCCCTGCCCCACGGCCGCGACGGCCTGCAGCATCGGCAAAGTCTTGGGGCGCTCGGCTAGGTCCAGCTCGCCCAGCCCCGCGCCGATAGCGCCGCTGGCCACCACCGTAACGGCCACGCCGGTGTCCATGGCCTTGCATATCTGCCCGGCCAGGCTGCGTAGCACGGCCATATCGAGCCGGCCATGCTCGTCGCTTATCGCGTTGGTGCCGAGCTTGACCACGACGCGACGCGCCTTGGCGATGATGTTAGATCTGACTGAACTTACGGACATAGCATGTTCCTATTGGTCGGGGGGATTGTAATGGTTCCCGCCGGGCCGGTACAGGCTTTACGCAACGGGGAATCGGGAGATGACGCCGAGCGAGGGATATGTCGGGGCGTGGGCGGTGCGACTACGAGGCCGGTTGCGTCGCGCGGACGGGCGGACAGCCTTGTGCGCCCCTGGCGGCCGCTGTGGCAGTGCCGGCGCGGCGAGCTCTGCCGACACCATTGCTTGACGGCAGCGTCAATTCCTGATCGCGGCCAACCGATGGTCCGGCAACAATAGCCTGTAGGTGACCACGGACTCCTCGGCTGGCTGCTGGTCAGCCTCAGCCTGCTGGTCAACTTGCGGCTGGTCAGCTTGCGGCTGGTCAGCGGGCACGGATAGTTCGTCGACCACCGACTGCTCGGGAGCGGCGGGCAGCTCATCGGCCGTTGGCTCCTGGGCGGCGGGTTGGTCGTGCTCAGCCTGCCGATGAGCCTGCGGCCGAGCGGAAGGCGTCAGCACCGTGTTGGCTTGCCGCTCGGCGAACGGCTGGTCACGTTCAGCCAGTTGGTCGGCCTGTTGGTCAGTTTGCAGCTGTTCAACGGGCGCCAATTCCATGTCGGCGGCCGGCTCGGCCGCGGGTGACTCGTTCGTCAGCAGTGGCTCGTCGACCACCGGCTGGGCGAGTGGCGTCGGCAGTTCGTCGGGCACCGATGGCTGGATCAGCGTCGCTCGCACGTGGACAACGGGCCGAGGCCCAGGCGCCTGTTCCCTGACGACAGCCGGTCCGGCTGTTGGCGCTGGCAGCCTATCTGCAGCCAGAAAGTCAGCGTGAGCGGCCGGTTCGTCGGCGATCATTTCCGTGACGGGGTGTAATGGCTCGGGGGCCATTGGCTGGGCGATGGGGGTCGGCTCCTCGTTGACGGTGAGTTCAGCAGTGGGCGCCAATTGCCCGTTATCGCCTGATCTATCGTCTGGTGCGGGATGTTCGTGGGGCGTGGGGTGGTCGTCTGGTGCGGGGTGTTCATCTGAATTGGGCTGGTCTTCGCCGGGCACGGGGGGTGGCGCGACGGGCCTGTTGAGTTCCGCAGCGCGCGCGTATTCCACCTCTGCCCGCTGGGTGTCGTCGCGGGCGTCACAGATCACGGCGAGATTGTAGTGGGCGTCGCCCGAGCGGAGCACCTGCAGGTAGGCGGCGAGGCACTCCTCATATCGGCCTGCCATTCCGAGTGTCAGGGCCAGGTTCGCCCGATATCTGGCGTTGTCGGGCCCGGAGGCGACGGCGAGCAAGAATTGGTCGGCGGCCTGGTCGAAGTCCTTCCGGAAGAACCAGCACATGCCCAAGTTGTTCAGGAGGACCGGATCGTGAGGGGAAATGGCCAGCCCTCTTTCCAGCACTTCCTGGGCGGTATGTATCCGTCGCAGTTGCAGGTTCAATTCCGCCAGTTCCACGTAGGCCGCCATGAACTCCGGATGCTCCACGATAATCCTCGCCAAGGTGAATTGCGCCTGATCAAATCGCCCCTGCGATATCATCAACTGAGACAATGCCAGTAGCGTCTTTGGCGATGGTGGTCTGTTTGCGCCGTCTGCCCAGGTAATATCCTCGGCTGAGGGGCCTGCGTCATAACTCGCGTTCGCGCCGTTTGAGTTAGCGCATCCTGCCAGCGCGACGGATAGGGCCAGGCCGATAATCACCAGGCTTGGAACGTTAAAGAATGGTCGTGTGTCGGTCGTCGTCCAGGTCATGGGGGAGGTCCGTTCGTCTCTGAGGTCCTTGGCTATACGTCCACGTCCAGGTCAAATGCCACCGGCTTGGTGAGTTTTAGAATGTCAATAACGTTTTCTGCGGGCATGCCGTCGCCACCGGCCGGCAAGTCGACGACTGTAGTACGGCTGACATCGACGCCGCCCGTCGTCATCGCTTTCAGCACCTCTTGCACGCGAGCGAGGTATACAGTCTCGGTCTCCGCACCGCGCCTGATGCTCAAACACCCGGGGTACTTCTTGAAATGGGAGATCAGTGTGGCCAGGTCGCTGGCGCCGAGCGGATTGAGGTATGCACCGTTATCGATGAAGTGATACGGGTATATCGCGCTCTGGCGGATGAGAGCATCTCTGACAGCCTGGTCGTTGGCGGAGGTGACAGCCCAGATATCTGTGGCGGAGTCGGCTTGGTGAAGCTTCATCCATTCACAACCGGATACCAGTACCGCCAGTGTCGCTAGTAGGCTTATTGTGATCGTCTTCATCTTGTTTCTCCCGTATCTTAGAGACGGTTTAGTCGCCTCTCATCATTTTCATTAGCGTCATGCCGGCCGGGCCAACCACGACCACAAACATCGCGGGGAAAATGAACATCACCATTGGGAACAACAGTCGGACGGCCATCTTCTCGGCGATCTCTTCGGAGTTAGCGCTTCGCTCCTGCCGCATGCCTGTCGCGAAGGTACGTAGGGCGGTGGCAATGTCGGTGCCGAATTTCTCCGACTGGACAAGGACCGCGCTGAGCGTGGCAATTTCGGCGACGCCCGTGCGATCGGCGAAGTTCTTCATCGCCACCGCGCGAGGCAAGCCAAGATGTTCTTCCAAGTTCGTCAATGCCATTTCGTCGGCGAAACTTTGACTAACGTGAAACATTTCCTCGGCGACCATGTTCCAGGCGGCCGAGAGCCCCAGGCCCGCTGAAACGCACACATCCAGCAAGTCGACGGCATTGGGCAGATAACGGCGAATCTCAGCCTTTCTCGCGCTTCGCCTGCTCGACACAATCACATTCGGAGCCATGAACAGCACCGTCGCGACAATCAGAGACAGCAGTATCTCTATGTGCGGGGGAAGGCTCAGCAACAGCAGAAACACCGGCAATGTGGTCAGGCCCACGAGTAGTAATATGATCTTCGCGCCAATAAACACCGTCGGCGCGTTTTGTCGGTAAAACCCCGCGTGCGCCAGCTTGCTCTTTAGCGCGGGCGACACCTCGCCGGACTTCGCCGCCAGGCCGATCTTCGCGACGAGCTTGAACATGGCCCCGGCCTTTTCAGGCCCGCCCTCGACCGGAGTGGCCGGCTCGTCGGACAAGCGTTGGACTGCCCTTCGTCTGATGGCGCCCTTGGCGAGAAGAATCGCCCCACCGATGCCGATCACGGCAAGGAACGTCAACGCAAAGGCCACTATTAGCAGAGTCTGTTGATTCTGTAGGTCTGGCATATATGGTCACACGTCCATCTTTATCATTCGGCCCATTACCCAGGTTCCAATGAGGATACTCACGCCCGCGCCGCCCAACATATACCGCCCGGTTGGGGTCTCGTACAATGGAGACATGTATGTAGGGTTGAGAGCATTGAGCAAGACAAACAGCCCTATCGGCAGCGCGACCAGCACTCGCTTGGAAAACTGGGTCTGTGCGATCAGCACACGGACGCGCCGCGTGAGCTTGATCCGGTCACGAATCACTTCGGCGAGTCTTTCGATCATGGCCGACAGGTTGCCGCCGCTGTGGGTCTGCATGGCTACGGAAGTGGCGAACAGCCTCATGTCTTCACTGGTGCATCTTGACGAGGCGTCGCGGAGGGCGTGTTCCAGGTCGGCCCCGAGTTCCTGCTGCTCACATATGCCGGCGAATACGCTGCCCACCGGATCGTCGATTTCCTCTGCGACAAGCTGGAACGCCGCCACCAACGGATGGCCCGCCTTCAGCGATCGCTGGGCCAGATCCATCGCATCGACCAGTTGCCGGTCGAACAGTTCCGACCTCTTGCCCACAGCTCGCTGCAGCCACATCCACGCGACCATGAATGTAGTCGCCGCGCCGGCTGCACCGGCCATTGCGTGACCCGTAATGGCCAGCAAGATTACGAACATCGTGGCGGCCACCCCTATCACGCCCCCACCGAGGACGCCAATCGGCGTGGACCAACCGGCGTCATAACACATAGCTTGCAGGCGCGGGATGAAAGACAGTCGCTGCGGGCCCGTCGGCACGGATATCGTCGCCTCCTGCCCATCCTGCCACAGCCTCAGAACCCGTGTACCAACGGGACCTTCTTCGATCAGCCCCAGGCGCCTCTCCACGTTCTCGGTCTGCTGTTTTCGTCGGGAGCTCCACCAGACCAGCACGCCTATCCAGGCTGTGATGATAAAGCCGAAGACGGCCCCGGCTACGACCAACTGGAGCGCCGATGGTTTGACCATTGCTAGCATGTCCAGCTCCCAATATCAGGCAGCTATACCAGTCTGCGTTTCATGAACATGTCGGTGGGGAAGTGGATCCCCTCGGCTTCGAGACGATCAAGCAACTTCGGCCTTACGCCCTTGGCCTCAAAATACCCCGCAGCATGCCCATGTTCGTCAATACCTGTCTGGTTGAAATGAAATATATCCACAAGGCAGACAATGTCGGATTCCATTCCGGTAATTTCTGAGATGGCTATCACTTTTCGCCGGCCACCTGTGACACGGCTGAGTTGTATGATCATATCCAGCGCTGAAGATATCTGCTGCCTGATGGCCCCGATGGGATAATTAAGCCCAGCCATCGAGACCATGTTTTCCACTCGCGACAGAGCGTCTCGTGAGTTGTTCGCGTGGATCGTCGTCATGGAACCTTCATGACCCGTGTTCATCGCCTGCAGCATGTCCAGCGCCTCAGCACCACGCACCTCACCGATGATGATCCGGTCCGGACGCATACGAAGGGCGTTCCGCAGCAGATCTCTTTGGAGGACCAGCCCCTGGCCTTCAACATTGGCCGGTCTGGTCTCCAGGCGGACCACATGCTCCCGCTGAAGTTGCAACTCGGCGGCATCCTCGATCGTGATAACCCGCTGGCCGGCGGGAATCCATCGAGAAAGGACATTCAGCAGCGTAGTCTTGCCGCTACCGGTTCCTCCCGAGATCATGATGTTCATCCTGGCTTGCACGCACGCCTCGATGAACGAGGCCATTTCCTCTGTGAGCGTCTCCCTGCCGACCAAGCCGTCGATATCAATGGGAACGGTCCCGAACCTACGTATCGAGAGGCTCGGGCCATCAAGCGCCAACGGGCTGATGATTGCATTCACACGGGATCCATCAGCCACTAATCTGGCGTCGAGCATGGGCGAGCTCTCGTCCACGCGCCGGCCAACCTGCGTGGCTATGCGTTGGATAACCTGCAACAAGTGCTGGTCATCACGAAATTTGGCATCGATCAGCTCCAGCACGCCTTCCCGTTCAATGTAGATTCTGTTCGGCCCGTTGACCAAGATATCGCTAATGGTGTTGTCCCGCAGTATCTCTTCCAACGGGCCCAGGCCGAATATCTCGTCCATGACGTCCCGCACGAGGTTGTTCTTTTCCGGGCCCGTCAGCGGACGGTGCAGCTTGCTGAGCATCTGGTCGACCCGGCGGGAGCACTCCTCGTGCAGTTGCTCGGGGCTCATGTTGCGAGCAGCCGCCAGATCCAAAGTCTGCAGCAACGACCGATGGACGCTGATCTTTATTTCTTCCAGATCAACCGGCCCCTTGGCCACGTCGGCGCTCTCTGTGATGTCCCTCGTACGATTGTTCATAGTATTATCTGCTCTAGGTGTCAGGATTCTGCGGACACCATCGCGTCGGCCAATTTCTGAATGTCCTTTCGCAACGTGGACCTCGCAGCCGTAAGGGCAAGGGGCTCGCCCATGTCGATGCTTCGAATCGCATGGGGAAAATCGTTGCTCACTAATGATATATCGTTACACCCGATGGCTCGTTTGAGTTCATTTAGGCCTATTGACGAATCCTTTTTGGAATATCTGCTAACGACGGGGACAATTCGATCCGCGGGAATTCCCCTATCGGTCAGCAGAGAGCATATCTGCTGACCAATCCGGACGTCCTTCACCGTCAACTGCATGACGACCAGAACACGCTTGCTCGCCTGGGCTAACGTGACAGCGGCGTCACTGGCCAGACGAGGAGCGTCTATAATCGTATACACGTAAGCCTGCCTGAAAGTCGTCAGAATGTCGCCCAAGCCGGTGTAGTCGACCTCGGGCGGCGAGGCGAAATTTATGGCGACGGGACTGAGCAACACGTCCATTCCGCCAGCGCAAGGGGTCGCGCTGGAGCGGACCAGATCGACGTCCACAGGCCCTGCCTGACCAAGCACGTCGGCCAAGCCGTACGTGCCGCTTAGGTTCAAGAAAGCGGTCACCGCGCCGTAGGAGATGTCCATGTCGACCAGCAGGACCGTCTCGCCCTCGCTGAGCCGCAATTCGTTGGCCATGTTTACGGCGATCGTTGTCGCCCCGCATCCGCCGCCGGCGGACAAGACGGTAACGACCGAGCCTTCCGATACTTCACTGGGCGCCAGTCGGGGCAACAGCCGCCGCAGAACCGACGACAACTCCTCACCCACCGACTCCTTCCGCATGAGGTGACGCACGCCCACTTCCATGGCTTCCAGGACCACTCTTTCGTCCCAGTCCTTTGACAAGGCGACGAAACAGGTTCCCGAGAATCTTCGCACAACGGGTCCCAGGTTGTTGAGCATCTCCAGGGGCTCGGGGTCCACATCCACCACGACCGCCGAAGCGGGCCTCTGGCTCAGATGGCTCGCAACTTCCGACAGCTCAGTAAAATGGTCCGTCACGGTCAAGCGGTTGTCCTCTTCAAGCGCCTTGGCGACAGCGCCAGCCACGGACCTGCTGGCCGCCAGGACAATTACCTCATCTTGTGATTTCATCCTGCACTCCAGCGCCTTGAGAGAAGTCCGCCGTGATAACTCCCCGTGGCGCCGCGGTCGCCCTGCTGCCGACAGCATGCTGCGGATAACGCTGCCAAGCACCCGGGCCTCTCAGCCGATCCAGCCCCATCTCTTGCAACAATTCAAGGTACTCCGGCGCCACTACAGGAACTTGCGACGCGTCGCCTTCGATCTGCCCCAGCCCATAAAGCTCCCAATCGTTGGGGTCCACGTGACCCACCCCGGGCCAAGACGGCATAACATCCAGCGGCTCAACGAGCGAAGCTGTCACCAACACCACCAGCTCGGTCTCGCCGGCCGTGTGACGCTTGGAACTGAACAGCGCGCCAAGGATGGGCACGTCGCCCAGGCCAGGAACGCGAGAGGTCACGGCCGACGATGATCGACTGATCAGACCGGCCATGGCGAAAGTTTGGCCATTCTTCAACTGCAGCGTTGTCTCTGCGCGGCGAGTGGATACGCCCGGTATGCGGAAGCCGGATATTATCACGGCCCCGGTGTCCGACAATTCGCTGACCTCGGGAGCGACGTAAAGCTGTATCGTGCCGTCCCCAAGCACCGTGGGGCGGAACTGCAGCCGCACGCCGAACTCGCGGTACTCGACCGTGATCGACGAGCCTCCGCCCGAGACATCCTGGGCGATGGGTATCGGGAACTCGCCGCCAGCGAGGAAGCTGGCTTCCTCGCCGCTGAGGGCGACTAACGTCGGCTCGGCAAGGACTCTGAGGTATTGGTTTTCCGCCAGCGCCTGGATGAAGAACTGGAAGTTCTTGTCGGGAAAACCGCCCCACAACGTGACGCTCGGGCTGATGCCAACGTCGTTGATGAAACTAAAAGCCAGATTGCCAAGAATGCTGGAGTCCTCTGGCGGCCCGACACTTACGGGGTTCAACGCCCCGCCGCCGGACGTACCGACCGACACGCCGCCAAAAAAGTCTTCGCCGCCATCAAAGAAATTTACTCCCAGCGCCCTGATCGCCGAGCGACTGACCTCGGCAACGCGGACCTGCAACAGCACCTGCTGAACGCCGCCGAGAGTGGTCATGTCCATGTAATTGAAATTTTGGGCGGTCAAAAAGTCATTGAGTTGGGCGATTTGCTCAGCCCGGCTTAGGATGCCCTTGACTACCACCATGTCGCGGAACGGATCGACCTGGAGGGTCGTCTGGGGGAACAGGGCTTGCAACTCTTGGCGGAGCCTGACGACGTCGATTTCCACTTCGACGCGGGACGCCTGGACCTCATCGTCGCTACTCCACAGGAGGACATCCGTTTCCCCAGCGCCCACGCCCTGCAACAGAAGCTGTCTTGGTGTAAGCACTTGCACGTTAACAATGCTCGGGTCGGTCACGGCTACGCGCGTAACGGCCCAGGGGGTATCAACCAGTTGAGACTGCCCCAGCAGAACCTTGATCGGCTCATTCTCGTCGGTCTGTGCCCATGCCATCAGGGCGACGCCGAAAACTACCACGGAAATCGCGCAAAAACACCGCGCCCAGCCTGCGGTCAATAGACGGCCGGCGGACGCCACATCTCTGGATCGCGTTGTCATGAGTTGGCTTTCTTTGGTTATGGTCCGTCACTTCCATCGGACTCATGAGGGTCCTCAGTATCTTTTTCAACTGCCCGTTCAACTGGAAAAACCAAGACTTCTTCAACAAAGCCGCGAATGACAGTTGTATGCCATGCCGGCGATTCCTCAGGTTCTGTGGATGTCTCCGCCGGAGTGGCGGATTCGACAGGATCAGCCTCGGTGGGCTGTGCTGGTCTGGCAGAGGCCGGCGCTTGTGATGGCGCGAGCGGGCTCGGAAGATGTGGAAGTGTCTGAAGGGCCACTTCAGGGGCGTCTTCGCCTATGAGTTGGCTGAATCTGGTCGGCTCGACGTCAGCGGCGGCCATGTCGGTAGGATTGCGCATGGCCAGGGAGATCGTCCCATTTTCCTGGGCGAGCAGCAGCGTTTGGGCCTGCTCGGGGGTCACCTGAACAACCACGAGCATATGTCGGCTGGCGCGTTGAACCACGCCGCCCTCTTCCAAGGAGGGGCCCGCGCCGCTGTAGACCGTCTGTCCGTCGACCTCCATAATGCGGATGCCTTGCAGGAGCGTCGTGGAAACCGGCTCGGTCTCCCGTGTTGGATCGAAGGCCGCCAGGACGTCCACAATGGCCCCTGGGTACAGCCTGCCGCGCAGGCCAGCGTAGTCGGGCAGCGTCAATGCCACCAATCGCCCGTTCGCTTCCATAATGCCTGCCATCTGTGCGCGCGAACCAGTGGTGGCAAATTGTGACTGCTCGAACACTTGGCCCTCAATCACCGGCACATCAAGTACTTTGCCGATCACGTCCAGTGCCTGGCGGTAAGATGATTCCGGCACGTCCGATGGTGAAACCATGATCACCGCCACTGACTCAGCTCCGACCTGAGATTGTGCCGACAGATCCCCAGTCGCCACGACGACCGCGACATCCGGGTCCTGGCTGGCCATGGCCGAATCGGCCCCGCCGCCCATCAAATGAGGCAACGTCGCCACCAGCACTGCCACGCACACCGCAGCCAACACGCCCAGTAACACCAAACTTATTATGGCCCATCTCATGATGAATACCTCAACTGACGCCTGCAGATACACAGCGCCCGGAGGAGAAACTTCGCCCCGTTACTATCGTCAACATCGCCCGATCTAGGACAACGAAAACTAGCCCCGGCCCGGCTTACATTGTACCCAACCATTATGGACCTTCCTTGGCCATGCTCACGGATGCCTGAATATTCGCCGGGGTCGGCACGAGCGATGTTCCCATAAGTGCCACTCCGTCATATGGTAACGTTATCTGCACCGCTATAACGTCCCCTGTCGCCGCCCCCGCAACATCCGATGGCGTGATGGTCACCTGGTATCCGCTGCCTCCCAGGCCGGCCACAGACAAAGCATCGCCTATCGCCGTAGTAACCTCGCCGGTGGTGGCATCTGCCCGAATGGCCACCCGCACGCCTCGACGGGCGGCGTTGGTAATTTCCTGGCTCTTGAGGAACAGCCAGCCGTACTCGATCATCCCAAATGTCAGCAGCAACAGTATGGGAACAATTAGCGCCGCTTCGACCGTCACGACGCCATCGGCCCTTCGCCGCCGGCGGCGAGCCCAAATTGCAACGCCCCCACCGCGTCTTTCGTCGCGACAGGAGCTATCGGGTATCCCGGCCGTGGGCAGTTGGGACCTTCGCATTAGATTGCCTCGTATATGTCTCATCGCCTCACCCTCATCCCAGCGCCGCCGTAGCAAACCAGCGCTGCCATAGCAAGAAACCTACCCCTGCCAAACACACGCCCCCCGCCACGACCACGGCATAGGGCATAGTACCTATAGAATCGTCTTTATCCCCCAAATCCAACTTAGTGCTCTTCTTGTCGGCCAAGCCCACAAGCCCGGCCAGCCACCAAATAACTCCCACCATCTTCAGCATGAAAATCGACATCTTTCGCTCTCTGACGGCGATCACCGCACCGGCGACGATAGCCACAACCGACACCGCCACCAGGACGACCAAGCCTTGCGTTATGCCCAGCCAAGCGCCGACGGCCGCCATCAGTTTGGCGTCGCCGGCCCCGCCGCCAGCCATTACGAACAGCAGCAGATACGGAGCGCTTAGTATCAGGCTGGCTGCGAACGCCCCGCCCAGGCCGCCCAGGCCACCAACGTAAGCGTGCCACGCCAGACCCGCCACAAACACGGGCGCCACCAGGTAGTTGGGCACCCGGCGCCGGGCCAAGTCCCACCCAGCCGCCACTAGGCAAAGGCCCACCACCACTGCCCACTGCACCGTTATTACCGTCGTATCTGTCATTGCCAAAAGCACCTACGTTTGTCGGGCCACCTACTGGCCCGCCCATCACTACCACGCCGCCCTCGGCATGCCGCACACACCAAAAGCACCGCCGGCCCGGCACCCCCTCCGCAAACCGGATGGCCCCGAGCCGACACTGCTCCCGGGAAGCATAGGATATCTTTCCCCGCTTAGCCGCCTATCTGACAAGGAATCCCTTCGTCCCCGGGGCGGGATTCCTGCCATCGTAGTTGATCGTAACCGTGCCATTGCCGGATATTCCAAGCGTGTCGCTTATCAACTGTCGGACCCCGAAAGTATCGCTCGTGCCGACTATTTCCACGTGGGCCGACGGAAAATACAGCGTCCCGTCGATGCCGCTGAACGAACTGGTGCCTCGCAACGTGGCTTCGCTATCGTTGCTGGCGTCCTGCCAGATCGCGATTTCTCCGTAAATGCTCTCTTCCAGCGTCATCGGCGTTATGTCAATATCGCCGTTGCCCGTGATCGTCACCGAGCTGTCCTGTGGGTCCGATGGGGTCGAGTCGACGACGTACAGCATCACGCCGTTGGCCAACATGTCGCCTCCGGTGATCTTCAATCCCACGCCGTCCAGGACGAAGATTCCCGTGGCGAGAATGATGGTCCCTCCCGTCATGGTTATGCCATCGGGGTAATACCCAGGGGCAAGGTCGTGGTTCCCGCCAGTGACCGAAAACGATCCCTGGTCCACGCCCCAGTCCACCGGTGCGACCAGGCCCGCCAACGGGTCTTCCATGCGAGGCTGACTCGTGTTGACCTCGCCATCGAACACAGGCGCGTCGGTAACGGTGTCCGCGTTCACGTTGATCTCACTGGCCAAAAGTTCTGGCGAACCGTCGGTCTTCAACGCCCGAGCATCGTTGGAATTGATCTGTATGGCCCCCTCACCGTCGGGAGATGTGCTGTCGAACACATCCAGCGTAATGTTGCCGCTCAGTCTGAAGGTCCACTTCTCCGTCTCGTTGAGGGTTATTATGCCCGCGCCCGTCCCGCCGCCTATCATGGCGATGGCCGTCCGCTCCAGGTTGACCGTATTGACCCCAAAGATGGGCCCGAAGAACAGAGGCAACGCTCCGCCCAGCGATGATCCGTCCCGCCGAGCGACGACCTTGACGGCATTGCCACTTCCGGCCGTTGGCGTAAAGACGCCCGTCTCCCGATCGAATGTACCGATCACGATATCGCCGTCGGATGCATTGGCTTCATTGGGCGATAGCTGCACTGCGTCGCCGGCTGCCTTATTCTCCGACGCCAGCAGCACCGCGGCCTCTCGGACCTCTTCCGCACTGCTACGGACATATGTGACGCCTGCCAGGCTGGCTGCGTCGGCGGCATTCTGCAGCTGAAATCCGACCAGCATGCCGAACCCCACGTCAAGCGACAGCCCCACAAATCCTATAATCACGAGGAACATCAACACCGCCCAGATGTTGACTATCCCTCGCCGCCGATGGCCGAACTGTCCGCCTGCAGAAAAATTGCCGGGACGTTTGCTCTTGTCCAGTCTGTCGTGACAGACACGCTCGTTTTGGTTTCGCGGTCGGAGCGACTTGGGTAACCTGTCGGGCTGCCTCCCCGCGAACGCTCTTTTCATTCTCTCGTTCATGGTCCCCACCATTCGAACTGTCAGTGTTTCAAATAGACCACGGGCTGACCCGACCATATATGCTCTCTGGACATATCGGCCATACATCAACCTGCTTCCATATAATTATAAGACGTGGCGGGCCAATTGGCCTATCTAACCAAGAAACCTACGGTCCCCGGGGCTGGATTTCTTCCGTCGTAGTTGATAGTGACCGTGCCGTTGCCGGATATGCCTACAGTGTCGCTTATCAACTGCCGAATGCCGAAATTGTCGCTCGTGCCCGTTACGTCTACGTGAGCTGTCGGGAGGTACACGGTTCCATCAATGCCGTCGAACTGGTCCGTGCCGCGAAGATTGGCGGCATTGGTGTTGTCCGCTGCCTGCCAAATGAGGATGCCCCCGTAAGGCGCCTGCTCAAGGGGCATGGGCGTTAGCTCGATAACGCCGTTGCCCATAAGGTTTACGGAGCTCTTTGGGTTGCTGGTGGGGGTGGTGTCAACTATGTAAAGCATCACGCCGTCGCCCAGCAGGTCGCCCCCCGTGACTTTCAGCCCCTGACCATCCAGCACGTATATGCCCGGGGCGAGGTCGACCGTGCCGCCGTTCATGGATATGCCGCCTGAATAGTACCCAGGCTCGAGGTAATGTGTGCCGTTATTCACCGAGACCGTGCCCCGATTCATCCCCCAGTTGGCCGGCGGGGGTAGCTCGGCAAGGGGGTCGGACACGATGGGCTGGCCGGTATTGACATCGCCGTCGAACACTGGCGGATCGTTAACTGTGTCGGCAACGACATTTATTGCCGAAGCCACCAGCGTTGGCGACCCATCGGTCCTCAGGGCGTCGTAATTGTCGGAGTTCACCTGTATCGCACCGTCGCCGGGCGAGTTCTCGTCATAGACATCCAGAACAATATTGCCACCCAGTTGGAACGTCCACTTGTCCGTCTCGTTGAGGGTGATAAGCCCCGCGCCCGTGCCGCCGCTTATTATCGCTATGGCCGTCCGCTCCACGTCGGCCGTGTTGACCCCGAAGATCGGCGCGAAGAACAAATCCAAAGCCCCGCCGAGCGAACTGCCGGTCCGCCGGGCGACGACTTTCACGGCATTGGGCTCGCCCATGGTCGGCGTAAACACGCCCGCGTCCCGATCATACTGGCCTAGCACGATATCCCCGCCAGACGAGTTAGCGTAGTTGGGGGCGAGTTGGACGGCACTGCCGGCTGCTTTGTTGGCGAAAGCTATTGTCGACGATGCCTGGCGGACGTCCTCCGGGGTATTGTAGATTTGGGCGACGCCGGCCAGGCTGGCTGCGTCGGCGGCGTTCTGCAACTGCGCCCCCACCAGCATGCCGTAACCCACGTCCAGCGACAACCCGATAATGCCGACGATCGCCAGCATCGACACGACGGCCCAGGCATACACAACCCCGCGCGGCGCCCGCCTCGGCCGGCCCGCCCCCGGGCCCATCCGCTGCCCGCTACGCCCCCCGTCAGGCTCTCGAGCACCAAGCCGATTGCGAGATGTCCGTCTCGCCGTGTGAAGCATCTGTCACCATTTCATCCCCCAAAAAGAACCAAAAAAAAAGGGCCGCTCGCCTCATCTCCCGGGCGCCAGCCGCTGCAAATAGCAGCCGCCACGACCCGACGATAGGACCGGCCAATTTTTTCTATTCCGTCTCCACCGACGCACTCATAACCTGCGTCGAAGAGGCCGCCACTCAGGCGGCGTGACCTCCATGCCACTCAAAGTCTGTTGCGTCGGGCGTAGCTACAGCTATCGCGCCGGCCCGCGCCACGACGAATGCGGCACAGTACGCCGGCATCGCTGGCGCAGGTGCTACTCAGCACCCAGAGCCGTGTTAACCTCACCGAACTTGCCGGAAACCCAAGCGCCTAGGACGCCGATTGCCGTTACCGTTGCAGCCACGATCAGCCCAGTAATGATCGCATATTCGACCGTCTCCAGGCCTCTCTCATCTCTCCAGAACTTCTTTATTAGAGCCTTCATGATAATATCTCCGAACCCAAAAGTACGACAAGACCGTCAAACCCGCACCGTACGAGCCCTCCGTCTCCGTCTGTTAACATTCTAGGATTCCTTTTCTTATCCTGCCAATTTGGCGGCCCAAAACCGTCCTTTTTTTTTCCTGGCAATGACGGCCCAAAACGGCCTGGCCAGACCCATCGACGAAAGGGAATTAAGGCACATCCCGACTCGGCCGACCACACGCATTGTACTTATTGGCCAACACTTTATGCGGGTCGCTCTTGCAGTTGCCGGCCAATTCTGGTAGTATTTATCCAACTGGTGGCGATCATCGCAGCCTCCGGTAGAGCATGGCGACAGGACGTTATACCCCCATGCTCAATGGCAAATAATGAGAGTCGCTCGAAAGGGGATGCGGAAAAGTGAGACAATTTGGTTTCAATCGGACGAACGTGGTGGCGTGCCTCGCCGTTGGGGCAGTCGCACTGATCGCAATCATCATCGGCCGATCCGCGATGTCCAACTCCGGTGACCAGGGCGGGCCTGCGCCGGGGGCGCCTGTTTCACGTGATGACCAAACCAAGCCGGCCCGACAGGAGGACCAGACGGCGTTCTCATCAGACCGAGCCGGTGGCACGGACATATCCGCCAGGTCTGTCGTCCGGCCAGCGGACCCGCCAGCCCCGCCGGGCGCCGCGGCCGAGCCTGCAAGCTCAGCCTCGACCGCCCACCAGGACATACCAACGCTCTGGCGGCGCGGCGATCCGGAGTCGGCACAGAAGCTTGGCGATATTGCAAAGACCGATCCGGACGAGAACCAGCAACTCAAAGCCGTCGTGGCCCTTGGCCAAATGGCCCGCAATGAGGCCATCGTCCAGCTCGTGGAGACCTTGACCGCCAGCGACGATTGGAAGGTGCAGGTGCGGGCCCGCACGGTTCTGTTGCGGCGGCTGGGCCTGCGGTTCGGCAACCCGCCTGGCCCGGAGGACCCGCAGGCATGGGCCAAGATGGTCTCCACGATTCGTGCCCTGCCCGGCGTGAAGGCAGCCTACGCCGCCCCCTCACATCGCTACGAGGTGCGACCGTGAGCCGCCGAGCCTTCACGCTTATCGAGCTGCTGATTGTCCTGACGATACTGGCCCTGCTGATGGCGATCACGATGGGCTTTTTCGCCTCGGGCTCTCGCCTGGCCAAGCGGGCCTCGTGCGCCAACAACCTCCGCCAGATCAACGCCGGCTTTGCCGCCTACGCCGTTGAAATGGCCAGTGTATCGACTGCCCAACCTTTCCCCGGCGGGCATGCCTGGCCCGCCGTGCCGTTCGAGATCGTCCCTAACGTGAAACTGTTCGTCTGCCCCGAAGAGCCGGACGTAAAAGAAATAGTCGCGCCCGTCTATTCGCTTCACACAACCGCCGACGACATGCTGATACCGTTCGCCCCATTGGAGGGCCACTGTCGCGTGGTCGACAAGGGCGACTACATCGAGTACCGCTTCGAGAGCGGCGGCGGGGTGGTCGACTACAACGACGTCGTCTTTCACGTGTCCAAGACGGTCCCGCCGATAGCGACGCTCTCGCCGGACTTCTGGTCCTTCCGTGGTGTGGGCACGATGTCCCTGCGGCGCAACGGTAAAGTAGTGGTCGGCTGGGAGGACTTCCGCGATGTGGGGGCCGGCGAGCAGTTCGTCATGGAGGGCACGGGCCAGACGAGCTACGGCATAAACGCCGAGGCCGAGAACATCATCACCGGCCAGCGGCGAATTATCGTGCTGGACTACGACCGCACCATCGCAAACGGCGGTGAAGACATGGTCGAATCAATCGCCGCCGGCGCCCGCCACCGCGGCAGGCTCAATGTGCTGCTGGGCACTGGCGAGGTCGTGCTGTTTTGGCCTGACGAACTGCACCCGGTGGAATGCTTCGAAATATGGTGGCCGTGACGCGCCGCACGTCGCCTGGCGGCGCGGGCTTTCTTGCTTGAAGCGACAATTTCGGGCAGATATATTCAACTCGCCTCGCCGCAAGAGACGATCAATCAACCTCACGAGAGACATGATTCAAACTGATAGGCAAAGGAGCCGCACATGGCTAAGAAATCACTCAATGTCGCGCTGATCGGCATGGGCTTCATGGGTCGGACCCACTCGAACGCATGGGGCCAGGTCGGCAGGTTCTTCAAGCCGCCCGTCAAGCCGTGCATGCACACGCTGTTCGGCCAGGAGGCGGAAAACCCCCGCGCCTTCGCCAACAAGTTCGGCTGGTGCAACACCTCCACCGACTGGAAGAGAACGGTCAAGTGCCCCGAGATCGACCTGGTCGACGTCGCCACGCCAAACTTCATGCACGCTCCAGTCGCCAAGGCTGCCATCGCAGCGGGCAAGCCATGCTCGTGCGAAAAGCCCATCGCCGCTACGCTGAAAGAGGCCCGCGAAATGGCCGAAGCCGCCAAGAAGGCCAAGGTCAAAACCTTCGTGTGGTACAACTACCGCCGCGTGCCCGCCGTCGCGTTCGCGCACATGATGGTCAAGAAGGGCAAGCTCGGCAAGATCCGCCACGTCCGCGCGCAATACCTGCAGGACTGGGCGGATGAGTCCGTCCCGCTGGCCTGGCGGTTCGATAAGAAACTCGCAGGCAGCGGCGCACACGGGGACCTCAACGCACACATCATTGATATGACTCGCTTCGTCACCGGCGAGGAGATAACCGTCATCAATGGCGCTATCGCCGAGACGTTCATCAAGCGGCGCAAGCTGATGACGGGCGTGGTGGCTGGCGGCATCGCCGGCGGCCTCAAGAGCGGCGGCAAAATGGGCAATGTCACCGTCGACGACTGCGTACTGTTCCTGGCAAGGTTCAGCGGCGGGGCGGTCGCGAGCTTCGAAGCTGCCCGCCAGGCGACGGGCAACCAGAACTCCAACGGTTTTGAGATCAACGGCACGAAGGGCTCGATCAAGTTCAACTTCGAACGCATGAACGAGCTGGAGTATTACGATGCCACCTCCGAGCGAGGCACCCAAGGCTGGACGACGATCATGTGCACCCACGCCGGCGACCATCCTTATATCGATGCATGGTGGCCCGACGCTCACATAATCGGCTACGAGCACGGCTTTACCAACCAGGCCTACGACATCCTGCGCGTACTGGCGGGCAAGAAGCCCATCGTGCCGATTCCGGACTTCGAGGACGCCTACCAGACGCAGCGCGTGCTGGAAGCTGTCATGCTGTCGGCCAAGAACAAAGCCCCGGTGAAGCTCAAGGACGTCAAGTAGCCGGATCTTTCAGAACTTTCAGAACTTTCAGAAAAACACCCCCACGCTCGCTACGTGGAAAACACAATGCCCGCGGGCCAGACCGGTCCGTGGGCGTTTTTTTTCGCCACGTCGCGACAAAGACTTTGCCCCTCACCTGTCCACATCTTACGTTTCCTTCTCCGGCGGGTCCGCCGTATGTGCTGGCGGGGCGTCTATTCCTTTGCAACCGGGAACTTGTATGTCGCAAGCACCATCACTGCCGACCATCACTGCAACTGCGCCTCCTCCGTTGCCATCGACCAATGCCGATGGGCCGCTGTCGGCTGAGCACCTTCAGCAACTTCAGCAGGCCGAGCTCCGCGCCACGAAAATCCGCAAAGCCGGCGGCGTGGCAATGTTCAATGGCGTAAGTCTGGCGATCTGCGCGGGCGGCTCGGCGCTGTTCGTGCTGGCCGGGCCCTTGCTGGGCGGGTTCGACATCGTCGCAGCCGTCCTAACGGTGGGCTTGGGCGTGGTCGCCTACAACGAATTCAAGGGTCGTCGGCTGATCCGCAGCTTTCACGCGCGCGGAGCCAAGCTGCTCGGCTGGGACCAACTCGGTCTGATGACCATGATTGTCGCCTACTGCGCGTGGATGCTCGCCGCAGCCTACCGAGGCCCGGGGCCCTTCGCCGCCGAGATTGCCGCCGAGCCGATGCTGGCCGACGCGCTGAGCCCATTCAACGACATGGCCATGAAGATCACACTGGCCATCTACGGCGGGCTGATGATCGCCACGGTGATATTCCAAGGCCTCAACGCCCTGTACTACTTCACCCGCGCGAAATACATCCGCGCCTACCTGCGAGACACCCCCGACTGGGTCGTAGAACTCCAGCGCCATCCCGCCGCCCCCAGCCTTACGCGCTGATGGCCAATCCGGTGGCTCGTACGGGCCGCCCTACTAAGCATGTTCGTCGGCGTCTTCGATCACCCACTGTTTGCCTTCGATCATGGGGGTTTGGTACTGTTTCTCGATCCGTCCGGTCTTCTCCAGGTGGTCCATGCACGCACGCACGCAGCCGCGGGCGCCGCAGATCGACTGGTGGCGGAACCGCGCCTGGAGGAACTCGTAGTACCCCGGCGGATTGTCCGGTGTGGACTCGTCGGTGAGGAAAGGCGAGAACCGCTTGTCCCAGCCGACGTGGACGACGCAGCACTTTTCGCAATCCAACGGGCTGTGCGTGTAGACGTACTGCCCGATGGGCAGCTCCCGCGTCCGCTCGGCGGGGATAGCGCCGGCCGGGCACGCCCTGCTGCACGTGCCGCAGTTGTCGCAGACGGTGCCCGGTTCGATCAGCGGATCGGCTGGCAGTTCGGCGTCGGTCAGCACGGCGTACATTCGTTGCCTGGGGCCGAACTGCGGCGTGAGGAACAGCTTGCTCCTGCCCATCTCGCCCAGCCCAGCCGCACAACCGATCACACGCAGGCTCAGCCCGCCGTCTGGCTTGGTCCCGCCGGGCCTGACTGGCCTGCCGGCGTGGAAGCCGAACGGGTTGTGCATCGGCACGCTCGTGTAGCCGTGGTCTTCCAGGAACAGGATCACCTTCCGCAGCATGTGCGGGGCGAGGATTTCGTTGATGTACTGGTAGGAGTCGCAATTGTACGCCTGCCAGTAGTTGCCCTCCTCGATCGTCTTGAGCGCCCCGCGCAGCATCCGACAGCCCATGACGACCAGGCTCCGCGTATGGGAGAATATGCCGCGCGGATGCATCTCGGGCGGTGCGTGTTCGAACCGGTCGATCGACGCGATCCCCACGATGTCCGCCCCGCTCGCCAGCGCCATCTGTTTGACCTGCTCGCCGAGATCTGTCTTCGCCGCCATGGGTTGCTCCTTGTCACTGGTAACCAAGAGCCCGCGTGCGCCGTCCCGACACGTCGGGATCGGGACGCCCCCGTCAGTCTATGCTATACCGTTGCCGACCTGCCAGCCCTTCGTCGCACCAGCGCGCCGGCGCCGATGGCGATAAGGCTGATCGTCCCCGGCTCGGGGACCGGATACTCCACGATATAACCTGACGTCCACCAATAGGTCCGCATGTGTGACGCGTCATTCCAGAAGCTTCGCTGCCCCGGTTGGGCATGGCCAAACATGTCCAAGTACAGTTCATCCTCCCCCAGATCGTTCGGCTCGCCGCTGTGCCAGTTCGTGAAACTCCATGGCTCGCCAGTGATCCAATGCCATCCCGCCGTGGGCGACTGTCCCACTTCCTGCCAGCCACCCAGCCAGGCGCCGGAGGAGTAATTCAGTAGGTGTGCTGCCACGAAGTTGTTTTCCTCCTGTGAGGTAATCGTGGCCAAATGGCCCTGCTCCCCACCAAACATCCTGGCCTCAGCTGCCTGTCGGGCTATGGGCCAAGTGATTGCCGAGGCCGGAACGAACTCGTAGAAATGCCCATTGCCGCCTTCCGCCGCCGCCCATTCGATGGGCGCAGCAAAACACACGCCGGCCGACCCACTCACCAACAGTCCCATCGCACTAATCAGCACCGTAAAACGCATAGCCTGCTCTCCTGTTGTGTTGATCCCAGTTATCACAACCGGGCCGATGGCCCAGACTCAATCTACTTTTGCCCAGCCCTTCGTCGCACCAGCGCACCGGCCCCGATGGCGATAAGGCTGATCGTCGCCGGCTCGGGAACTGGATACTCCACGACGTACCCCACTATCCAGAAGTCAGGCCGCTCGTAGTTCGAATCGTTCCAGTAGCTGCGCGGTCCCAGCAGGTCGGAAAAGCCATACATGTCCAAGCGATCCTCCTCCACCCACCCGTTCCAATCGTCAGGCTGGTTCACCTGCCAGTTCGTGTAATCCCACGGCTCGCCGGTCACCCAGTGCCATCCTTCCGCGGGCCCGGCCCCCACCTCCTGCCAGCCACCCAGCCAGGCGCCCAAGTCGAAACCCATACAGTTCGCCGCGATAAAGTCGTTCTCCGCCTGCGAGGTAATCGTCGCCAAATGCCCTTGCGCGCCGTCGACCATCCGTCCCTCAGCTGCCAGTCGGGCGTTGGCCCAAGTGATCGTCCGGGCTGAGACGTACTGGTAGAAATGCCCGTTCCCACCGTCCGCCACAGCCCATTCGACCGGCGCAGCGGAGCACACGTCAGCCGACGCACTGAATAACAGTCCCATCACACAAATCAGCAGTATCCGACGCATGGCTCTGCTCTCCTGTTTTGTTGATCTCGATTATCACAACAGGCTCCATTGATGTTCGCCAAAGCCTCCAAGTGAAAGATCCACTTCCCTTCGATTGTCACCCAGTTCGGTCAACACACCAGGCGTCTGCCCAAGATGAAATGATGCCAGTGTAGACAATTTCACCATCGGTCAGTTTAACCTAACTCCCCAGCATGTCAAGTACTTCGCCTGATGATCGCTCGTCTTTTTCCTGCGCCTATGGTCTGTTATACTCTCTCCCGCGCCGCGCCAACGGGCGAGGCGAAAGGATACGTCATGAGTTTTCATTTGAGTGAGAAGCATATCGAAACGGCTGAGAAGTTCGTGCGGCGCGTGCGTTCACATGGCGGGTTGGCGCCGTTGGATGTTGAGCGGTTCTGGGCGGAGGATGCTGAGGCGCGGAAGGATCCGTTCGGTGAGGATATTCCGCAGTTGCCGTTTGGGGCGCATTGCACGCATGAGTGTGTGTTCGAGGAGTTGGGGATCGGGCAGGATTTCTGGCGGATGCAGAGCGATCCGCTGTGGGCGCGGGAGTTGATCGGGGCGTACAACGATAAGGCTGAGGGAATCGTGGGCAGACGGATGCTGTATGAGCCTGCCGCGCCCGGCGAGGCGGGCGGCGAGGATTCAGCCGCGGCTGTGGAGATCGGGCCTGTCAAGCAACTGCACGACGTGTTCGAAATGCCGAGCGTGTGGAACAACGATTCGCAATGCTACTGGCTGATGGAGGCAGCGACGAACGAAGATGAGCTGAAGGCGCTGCTGGATCGTGTGGACGGGCGGGACCTGCGTAGCTTCATACTACCGGATGACTGGGACGAGGTGAAGGCGGCCCGGCCCGATGCGGCGGCTGGGCTGCCGGCGTATCGGTCGCAGCGCGGGCCTGTTACTTTCTCGACGAGCATGTATGGGTCCGGCCGGCTGGTGATGTTGATACACGACAACCCGGACCTGGCGGCGCGGCTGCGCGATACGATTATTCGTGTGATGATCGAGATGGCGGAAGTGCTGGACACCGAGGCGGGCCGAGCCGGCGAGGCCGAGCCGCGCGGGTGGTACTGGCTGGACGACAACTGCTGCCTGCTGAACCCGGCGATGTACGAGTTCTACGGCTTGCCGATCGTGCAGGCGCTGTTCGGCCGCTACGCGCCCGCCCCCGCCGACAACCGAGGCCAGCACAGCGACAGCGACATGGCCCACCTGCTTCCGTTGCTCGCCCGCTGCAACCTGCACAACTGCAACTTCGGCCCGACGCTGACGGTCAGGCAGATTCACGAGCACATGCCCCGCACGGTCATCCAAGGTCAACTCGCGCCGTTCACGTACAGTCGCAACGAGGAGGTGAACATGGTCGCTGAGCTGCTGCGGGATTTCGAGCAGGTGCGCGAGAGTCGGGGCTTGGTTTTCGCCACGGCGGGATCGGTGAACAACGGATCTCGATTGAGCGGCATGCGGCTGATGATGTCGGCGATTCAGGAATTCGCGCGATACGACCGTTGAGGGGTTGGCATGGTGCCGCCCGGCAGCCGGCGCGTTCTGGCGGGTCGGCCCCGGACGGAACATGACAATTTCTGTCAGCTACGGGGAGCTACGGCAAGCTACGGCAAGCCCTGGACGGAGCCTTCTTCGCTGGCGACGGATGATTCTTGCCCGCGCGCTGGGTACAGCGTCCGCTCGATGACCTCGGCGAGGGCCTCGGGGCGGACAGGTTTTGAGATGTAGTCGTCCATGCCCGCTGCGAGGCATTCCTCACGGTCGCCCTTCATCGCATTGGCCGTCATCGCCACTATCAGGACCTGCACATTCTTCTGCCCGGCGCCGCCGCTTCGTATTGCTCTAGTTGCAGCGTAGCCATCCAGTTCCGGCATTTGGCAGTCCATCAGCACCAGGTCATAATCCCGCCGCGTAAGGGCATCGATCGCCTCTTTGCCGTCGGCGACGGCATCGGCGCGGAAGCCCAGCTTTTCCAGCAAACGCAAGGCCACGACCTGATTTATGCGATTGTCCTCAGCCAGCAATATGCTAGGCTGTTGTCGCCGCTTCTCCGCCACCAGATGGCGCGTGACGATCGAATGGGGCTGGGGCATGTCGACATCGCGTGCCCCGGCCACCATCCGCAAGCTGTCGAACAACAACGATTGCTTGACCGGCTTGAGCAGATACCCGGTGAAGCCGACCTCACCAAGCCGCTCGGCATCACCGCGTTGCCCGCCGGATGTCAGCATGACCAAGCTCACATCCCGCAGTTGTGGGTCGTCCTTGATCTGTCTGCCAAGCATTTCTCCGCTGACCATCGGCATCCGGCTGTCCAACAGCGCCAGCTTGTATGGGTCGCCTTCATCGGCGGCGGCGCGTAGTTTCTCCATGGCCTGCTGGGCCGAGTCGGCCTCGTCCGGCCTGCAATGCCACGATGCAAGATACTGCCACAGCACTCGGCGGTTGGTGCGATTGTCGTCCACCGCCAACACGCGCATGCCATCGATATCCTCCAACCTTCTCGGATCGATCCGTTGGTCGGCCGGTTGCTTTTCCAGGATGACCGTAAACCAGAAGGTGGACCCAACGCCTTCTTCACTATCCACACCGATCCGCCCACCCATCAGTTCCACGATCTGCTTGGAGATAGCCAATCCCAACCCCGAGCCGCCGTACTTCCTCGTCGTCGAGGCGTCAACCTGCGAGAAAGCCCGGAACAGATCGTCAATACTGTTCTCAGGAATACCGATGCCCGTATCGCATATGGTGAACTGGACTGTCGCGCGGGAGTCCGTCTGTTCACTGAGCATGGCACAGATGCTCACTTCGCCTGCTGCGGTGAACTTGATGGCGTTATTTGTCAGGTTCACAAGCACCTGCCGCAGCCTGCCCGGATCGCCCCGCAGCATGGCTGGTACGTCCGGATCGATAAAACATGACAGCTCCAAGCCCTTCTGACGGGCTTTCTCGGCGAGAATATCGGCTGTCTCTTCGACGGTGACGCACATGTCGAAGTTGAGCATTTCAAGGTCCAGCTTGCCCGCCTCGATCTTCGAGAAGTCCAGCACGTCATTTATCAGGTCCAACAGCGAGTTGCCGCACGTGCGGATGGTTTCGGCGTACACCCGCTGATCGTCGGCCAACTCGGAATCCTGCAGCAGGGCTGTCATGCCGATGATGCCGTTCATCGGCGTGCGGATTTCGTGGGACATGTTGGCCAGGAACTCGCTCTTGGCGCGACTGGCGGACTCGGCTACCAAGCGGGCGCTCTGCAGATCATCCACCAGGTTCAGTGAGGCAGCTCGCGTGTTTTCAAGTTCCTCGGCGCGTTGGGCGAGCGCGACGTTGACCCGCCCGGCTTGCTCCTGAGCCATGCGAGCCTTCTTCTCGCTGATCTGGAGAGTGTGCAGAACGCGCTGCTGTTCGGCATTGTGTCGGTGAGCTGCTTGGGCATCAGCCCGGCCTCTCGCACCCCGCAGGACAATGTAGCCGCCGGAACACAACAACAACAGCATTCCGGCCATCAGGCCATACGTCAGTCGCGCTTGGGCCTTTATCGGGCCGGCGATTTCGGACTTGGGCGTTGTGATCGCCAAGCCGTAGTGCTTATTGCCCAGGTCTATCGGCGTGAAGGCCACCAGTTCCTCAACGTTGTCCAGGGCGTTGAAGTAGGTCGCCGTACCTTCCTCGCCGTGCTGCACACGCTGCCTCAACTCTTGTTCCTTCGCCTCATCTTCCTCGGAAACATGTACCTGCAATGCCCGCCATTGCGCCTCAATATGTTCCCAGGTGCGGCCCATGTACCGTGGATTGCCATGGTAAAGCAGTTGCCCCTCGTCTTGAACGATCCAGTAGGCTCCGGCTTGGCCCGCTTGCGCCCGGGAAACACTCCGCTGCCAAAGCTTGTCCAAATCCAGGCATCCGTAGACCGCGCCTGCGAACTGCCCGTCCAATGTAATTGGCGCCATTATCCGCACAACCTTGTGGTCCTCGGCGTCTTCGCACGACAGTGGATCGGTGATATAAGGCTCACCTGTCTGACGAATGGCTTGGAACCCAGAAGAATCGGCTATATTCCTCTCCTCATGTTTCGCCGGGCTCGCCAAGATCAGGCTGCCGTCGGCGTCGACGATGGCAACGCCGCTGAGCAAGTTGCTGTGGGCGGCGAGGAAAGAGTCGAGCTCCATCTGGAGGTCATCGTTGCACTGGCGGGTATCCGGATCGTCAGCCAAGCGACGCAGGTCGTTCCTCAGGTCATTGAACGCCTCTTCGACGTTGATGGCGACGCTGCGGACACTGGCCAACTGATAGTCCTGAAGATACGCGACGGTCTGCCTTTCGAAGGCTCGGTGCCCAACGAGCAGCACGGCGACCACCAACGAGGCGACCGCAGCAATGACGCCGGCGCAGACCCACGCGCGCCAATTAGTTGGTCTGGATATTGGGCGGTCCATCCTGTTCAATCCCGCTGGAGGTCACGTCGTATGGTGGGGCGATGCCAGCCTTGCGGGCCAACTCATTGACTTCTCGCTTCAGTTCGACCATCCGCTTCTCTCTGCCGACTACCAGGCGATTGAACCGCTCAATTTCATGCGTAGTTCTCTCACGTTCGGCCTCTGCTCGCCTGCGTTCAGTGATGTCCCGCACGACCACGAACATCATTTCCTGACCATCCGCCAGGAAGCTTCCACCCGACATCTCAACAGAGAACGGCGTCCCGTCGGCCTTGTTGTGCTCACATTCGACTACTGCTTCGCAGGCACCAGGTAGCCCCGTGCCGGCGTGCAACAGATGGGTGATATCAACGCCAATCTCCTGAATGGATATTTCCAGGAGATTGCCATCTGAACAGCCGTACAACGCCGAGGCCGCGTCGTTCGCGTCGATGATACGGTCGGTTTGAGGGTCGAATATTACGATGGCATCGGCCACCGTGGAAAACAGGTGTCGATACTTTTCCTCACTGACGGACAATTCGATCGTTTGAAGCTGAATGGTTCTAGTCGCACGACGCATAATGAGCGCAAGAATGCCAAAAATCGCCACGCCAATCACAGCCAATGTCGCGAGCACATGGGTCAGGCGCCGTCCCGCCAGGGCCAGGTCGGTAGTAACATCCTTGTAGATCTCGAAGCTGCCTATGACCGTGCCATCCTCGGCGAACACGGGGACGTAGCTTTCTACTATCCCTACGTTGAAGCGCTCCTCTTCAGCGAGGTCCCTGACAGGCCCTTTGGTCTCGAACTTCGAGATGGGCCTGCCGGCCAGAGCTGTCGTCAACTTGGCATTGTCCTCATTCATCTTGCCGATGATCGTCGGGTCGGTGCTGTAGATGATCCGTGTGCTGATGTCGAACACTTTTATCTTGAGGATGTTGAAGGGACCCAGGAATGTCCGCATCTCTTGGTCGACTTCAGCCATTTTCTCTGAGGGAATGGCCAAATTGCCACTTTGGTCCGCCGCGACCTGGACAAAATGATGAATCTGTGTGTCCCGCAGGGCCATCGAAATGCGAATGGCGTCTTTCTCCGCTTCTTCAATGACGTTGGCTCGGAAAATGGAATGCAACCCAAGCCCAGCCACCAACAGAAGCATCACTGCCGCTGCAAATGACACGGTCACGAAGAAACGAAACAGGGAACGCCCTGCTCCCGGCGATTTCTCTTGACGGCCGGCCTGCTCATTCGAATGAAACATAGCTCTCTTTCTCCTTGATGCACTGCTGCCGGATCGCGTCCATTGCCAGGCTCACCGGCAACGGCAAGCAATGCCACATCAGACAGATCTGATGATGAAGGTAGTTGTCCAAACAGTTATCAGTTGTCCCGTTCTGCCCGTTTATGTAAATGCGTCTCTCAATAGTTCGGCTCGGCCGGACCTAATGTTAAGACTGAGCCCGGAACACCGTTCGTTGAAGAACAGCATTCCGGGCGGATACTAACCACAGCTACGTGCAAGCCGTTATGCACGGACCACTAGAACTTGGCCATCCCGTCGTCGCTATCAAGCGGGAGGGCCCTCTCGGCTGCGGCGTGGCTGGGGGCCGGCTTGGTGTCGCCGGCTATCTGGTGCCACGTGTTGTCCGCCTGGTGAAGCTTCGCGCCGCCGGCCGATGCATGCTGCTGGGCTGGGGCGTGCTGGAACGTCTGG
>SDBV01000066.1_pt1 | contig 108772 bp, 100 predicted proteins | sample 2277081 | NCBI WGS metagenome assembly SDBV01 (sample SAMN10402039, study PRJNA504765) | marine sediment metagenome | isolation source: marine sediment core GS10_PC15, 223 cmbsf | place: Arctic Ocean: Southern Knipovich Ridge | collected 2010 | reverse complement strand
ATAACATCCAGTGCTTAGGAGTGATAGTTTGACTGATGATACGCCTTAAAAATGTCTCCAAAATCTATAATGGAGGCAAACCAGCCCTAGTCGATGTAAACGTTGAAGTAGCCAAGGGCGAGTTCGTTTTTTTAGTCGGACCCTCGGGTTCAGGTAAGTCTACTTTCATTCGATTATTGCTGAGAGAGTTCCTCCCAAGCCGCGGTGATGTTTACGTGGCCGGTCAAGATGTTATCCATATGCGCAGTTGGAAAGTGCCTTTCTTGCGCCGAAACATCGGCTGCGTCTTTCAGGATTTTAAGCTTCTCCCCAATAAAACCAGCTTTGAGAATGTCGCCTTTGCTTTGGAAGTTATCGGTCGGCCCCGAAGCGTTATCAATAACCATGTCCCGGAGGTGCTTAGATTGGTGGGTTTAGAAGATAAGTTCGACAGTTATCCTAATGAACTATCCGGCGGAGAGCAGCAGCGAGTATCGATCGCTAGAGCTTTCGCTAATCGCCCTCCTATTCTTTTGGCGGACGAGCTCACCGGCAACCTGGACCCGGCGACTTCGCTGGGTATAATGACTCTCCTGAACCGCATCAACAGAACCGGGACGACTGTGCTTGTGGCAACCCATGACCGAGAAATTGTCGATAGTATGCGTCGGCGAGTAATCGCCCTTGAGGCCGGACGGGTCGTCCGTGATCAGGCAAAAGGCGTCTACGGTTACGAGGACTGACATTATGTATTTTGTCAGAGAAGCACTGTCGAGTTTCAAAAAAAACATCGTTCAAAGTATAGCCGCGATCACCACCGTAGCCCTATGTTTAGTTGTCATCGGGTTGATCCTGCTGATCATGTATATGGGCAGCGAGATCATCAAGGGCATCGAAAACAAAGTGGAAATCGAGGTCTTCTTCGACAATCAGGAAGCAGTGCAACCCGCGGGACAAGTAACTGGGCGAATGGATAAGATCCAAGAGGTTGAAAACACTATCCGCGCATGGCCCGAGGTCAAAAAGGTCAGTTATGTGTCGAAAGAACAGGCTCTTCGAAAGTTCAAAAAGGATTTTCAGTATAATCCGGAAGTTATCCAGAATATTGAAGGAAATCCCCTGCCCGATTCGCTCCGCATAAGCCTCAGGAGCCCCCGCAAGGTCGGAGTTGTGGCCGAGCGGGTTAAGACCACTCCTTTCGTCAAAGATCTGGCAGGAGACCTTGATAAGAACGTTCAATATGGAAAAGACACGGTCAAGAAACTGTTCGCTGTGACGCGCTGGATATCGATAGCGACCGCTGCGTTTGCTGCCCTTCTAATTTTTGTGTCACTGGTTCTGATCACCAACACGATACGGCTGGCCATATTTGCCCGACGCAAAGAGATTGGTATAATGCGGCTAGTCGGTGCTTCCAACTGGTTTATTCGATGGCCGTTCATATTGGAAGGAATGCTGGAAGGCATCATTGGGGCGGGAGTTTCTATCTTGATTTTGGTCGTAATCTGGCGCACCATCTTTACCAACCTGGCTTCTGGAGAGATTCTTGCATTCTTAAGTTTTCCCGTGGATCAAGCGATCTTCGTCAAGTTACTTTTATTGCTGGCGGTCGCCGGCGCCACAATTGGATCCACCGGCAGCTTCATCGCCCTGCGCCGGTTCTTGAAGGTCTAGTTTCCTAAAAGGAGTGATGTATGAGAGTTAGCTCATTTTATGCCCTTAAGAAGGTAATCGTTACCATAACAATCCTCTTGTTTGCCTGGACGAATATTGCCGGAGCTGTAACAACCGAGGATCTTCGAAAGGTCGAGTCAAATATCGACAACACTCGAAGTAAAATCCGCAAAGGAGAGTCTGACAAGACACAGCTGAACGAAGATATAAGATCCGCCGACGAGCGTCTAGCTACTATCAACACCGAGTTATCCAAAATCAATACTGAGCTAATAAAAACGCAGAAAACCAAAGCTAGCATTACAATCGAGCTTAACGCACTCCGGATTAAGCTAGCCAAAAGCCAAGCTGAACTGAATACCGCGATCGCAAGGCTTAAGACATTGACTCTCACTCTAAACAAGCGCGCCGGCAGCTTCTATAAAAACGGTGAAGTCTCCTTGATTGAAGTGCTGTTGAACGCCGAGAGTTTCTCTGATTTCTTAGTCCGGGCCAGGTTTTTGCAGACAATCATAAGCCTGGACACCAAGCTGGTCAGCGAAATCAAGGCAACCAAGGCTAAGATACTTAAAACACGAGCCGCAATTGAGAGGGACAAGAAGAAGACCGAAGAACAAGAAGCGGTTTTTCAGACGGAAGTCGATCGTCTGGCCGCCCTGTCCGTGAAAGAGCAGACAAAACGCAACGAAGAAAAAGCCCAGAAAGCGGCCAAGGAACAAACGATCGCTAAGATCGACAGTGATCGCGAAGCTTGGCAAGCTGCAGAAGCTGAATTTTCCAGGTCCGCGGCGCAAATCCGTCAACAGTTGTCCCAAGGCCGTCAGGTATCAGGGAAACCTTCGGTATCGGGATTCATTTGGCCGGTGGCCGGGCCGGTATCATCAGGTTTCGGACCAAGATGGGGCCGGATGCATTCAGGTATGGATATCAGCGTCCCTCAAGGTACCTCGGTAGTCGCCTCAAAAGCCGGACGAGTCGTGATTGCTAAATATTACGGCGGCTACGGCAATCTTGTCGTTATTGACCATGGCGGAGGCGTGGAAACATGGTACGGCCATAATTCTTCTTTCACTGTCAGCGTCGGAAAAAACGTCAACCAGGGACAGGTGATCGCGAAGGCCGGCTCAACGGGTAACTCTACCGGCCCGCATGTGCATCTTGAAATTCGCATCAACGGCGTTGCTAAAAATCCGGCAAACTACTTGCCATAATCGACTTAAGGAAGTAATCTTTTCAAGAACATCAAAAAATCGCCGCTTTAGGAGGCTTCCAGCACCTTAGAAATGCATAAACGACTAATTACTTTTTTATCGACCCTGTTCATAATCCTCCTCCTCGCCGCCACCTTTGTCTCGGGCATTCTAGTCGGCGGAATAGTAACGGAAAAACCAAGCCCGAAAATCTACACTGAACCGAAGAAACTCAGTGATCCCGCGGACCTCAGCCTCGTACAAGAAGTTCTCGCGCAGATCGCTCATGGCTACGTTGAGAAGGTAGGCTCGAAAAAGCTTATCGACGGCGCTGTTAACGGGATGATCAAGTCGCTGAAAGATCCGTACACCAGGCGACTGAAGAAGAAAGACTACAGGCACTTCCAGGAACAAACCACCGGACACTTTGGCGGTGTCGGAATGAAGCTCGGCCTGCGTAAAAAAGAACTGACGGTCGTCGCCCCTATAAAAGACACACCTGCTGAGCGGGCGGGCATACTGGCCGGTGACAAGATCGCGAAAATAAACAACGAGTCGACTAAAGATATGGCTATAGAGAAGGCGGTCAAGCTAATTCGCGGCAAGAAGGGCTCTACCGTCACGTTGGAATTTATCAGGGGCAAAGACCAGACTTTCTCAAAAGACCTGGTCCGGGAAGAGATAAAGATACCTAATGTGAGCGGTAAAATGCTGAAACCCAAGATCGCGTACATAAAAGCCCATGGGTTCAATACGGATAGCGCTAAGGACATCCTCAGTGAGCTTTCTGACCTAAAAGCAAAGGGCGCGACTGGTGTGATCTTAGACTTGAGAAACAACCCGGGAGGCCTCCTGGACGAGGCTATCAAGGTTTCAAGCCTCTTTATTAAGTCCGGGCCAATCGTAAAAGTTAAGTCACGTACTGGAAAAACCGACACCTTCTCAGCAAGCAACGGCGCCGACGATCAGATACCTTTGGTCATCTTGGTCAATAAAGGCAGCGCGAGCGCCTCAGAAATTGTTGGCGGGGCTGTCCAGGATATTGGCAGAGGAATACTCGTCGGTGAGAAGACATTTGGCAAAGGTTCCGTTCAAACCGTTATACCTCTGCCTGACGGCAGCGCTCTCGTCATGACAACGGCCAAATACCTGACCCCCAATAACCGGGATCTGAATAAACGCGGAATCAAACCGGATATAGTCGTGAAGCTAAAGAAGAAAGATTGGAATAATATGGGCACCCTTAAAGATCCCCAGCTAAAAAAAGCCAAAGCCGTCATCCGCGATCTGCGGGCCGGTAAGAAAATCGAGAGCTTTAAGTAGTAAAGAGTCAGACACCCAGCTGATCTAATCCCATCCACGATTCGCACCTATATGGGCGAGCAGATCACTGTTTTCACAGGGACATGGCTCACCGATTTGATAGATGAGACAGTTTAATAATTAAGACTCTATGCAGATAGAGAGACTTTTCTCAGCTCCGCTACGCGACTGTGGCCTACACCTCATTCCGCGGGGCGACCGCACCTATGTTGGCGAGCTAAGCTCGCCGATTTGATAAGCGAGGTGGGGACACTCTTTAAACCTAATTGGCAAGCTAAGCTTGCCCAAATTATTTGTAAGAATGTCCCCGACACGGCGCAAACAGCAAATTTGCCGCCGCCGCTTTGTTCGGTTCCGGCTCACGCTGCTCGAAGTCGCTACAAAAGCCTCAATATCTGTATAAACACAGGATTCTTTGTCAGACGCAAGACGGACGCATTTGATAAGTGAAGTTGCAAAATAATAGACCGAAGCCAGGCCTTTCTGTCAGCGGCCCAAAGGGCTGGCACCGGATATCAAAACATTTGCCTATTAGCAGGCTGAGCTTGCTTAATTAGCTTGTAAGATGTCCCCGATCGCTGTGACCGAGCCGAAAATGCAGGACAACGCCGCGAATTGTGCTGCTCCCGGTCAGGGACAAGCGCGGCTGAGAGTAGTCAGTCGCAAGGCGGACAAAGTTTGAGACGAGAGAGCATACGTTTAGTATGTGACCGAGCCGAAAATGCAGGACAACGCCGCGAATTGTGCTGCTCCCGGTCAGAGACAAGCGCGGCTGAGAGTAGTCAGTCGCAAGGCGGACAAAGTTTGAGACGAGGGAGCATACGTTTAGTATGTGACCGAGCAGAAAACGACGGACAACGCCGCGAATGGCTGCACTCAGCCGTGGTTAGTCTTCGTCTTCGTCGCCTTCTTCTAACAACGCAAAAGTCTCTTCGTCGTCAAACTGGTCAACTGAGGCCAATATCTCCCGATTAGCCCGGGGAACTTTTATGTCTTCATCTATAGCTTCCAGACGCAGTATCCGGCCTTCTTCAACAAGCTCAATGACCGTATGTCCATCGGGCTGACATTTGAAGTCCAGATAATCGAAGCTCAACACATTGATAAAAACACAATTATTTATGATGAGGGTTGCGCTGTGTCGACTTGCAAAAACCTTCAGCAGCGAACCCTGTCCTTCTTTGATCGCCTCGCCGTCCACGATATATTGGAATCGTAGATTCTCCAAGGTCTCCAATGCCCGCAACATATCTTTCTTTTGATAGATCGTCCCATCATTGATGAAACAAGGGGCATGGTCTTTTCGCTTACTCACTTGCGGTCACCACTTTTCGTTTAGAATAGTGTATCTTGAATATAATTTTACCATATGCACCTGTAAAGGAAACTGCGATAAACAAGCGTTTACTATATGCAGATTACTAAAAATATCTTAAATCAATTGAAGAAGGAGCCGAAACGTCATTTTTCCGTCGACGAAATCTTTTCAAAACTTTTCAAACGCGGGGTTTCTCGAAAAAGCGTTGTTAAAGCTCTAACCGTGCTTGAAGACGACGGCCGGATCATCCACAAAAGGCGCGCCGGTTTTCGTTTCAGATCTCCTGACGAGGCCTTTATCGGTATTTTCAAGGCCAATCGCAAAGGACACGGCTTTGTTTCTCTGCCCGCCCAGGATGTTTATATTCCGGCGTCCAAAGTGCACGGAGCATGTCACGATGATACCGTCCGCGTCCGCCTCGGCCGAAAACAAGGCCCGGGTATGTCACAGGAGGCCCAGATAGTCGAGGTTCTGGCTCGCGCGCATCAGACTATTATCGGTCGGTTTGAGGCTGGTCGTAACTCCGGGACAGTCATGCCTGTAAACGACCGTATTTTCTATGAGTTTGTCATTCTCCCTAAGAATTACGCCAACGCTGACACAGGCGACATCGTGGAAATAGAGGTCATATCCTGGCCATTAGGTGACCAGATGCCAACGGGGCGGGTCTTGCGCGTGATCGGTCACGACACCGAGCCCGGTATGGATATAACAATGATTGTTATGGCCCACAGTTGGCCGGATGAATTTACCGTTGCGGCTTTGGCGGCCGGCGAAGCCGCTGCGTCATCCGTGTCGGACGGGGATATAAAAGGGCGGCTCGATCTGAGAAGCAGTTTTACAGTAACCATTGACGGCCTCGACGCAAAAGACTTTGATGACGCTTTATCTTTGACCATCGATGACCGGGGCCACTTCCAGTTGGGTGTCCACATCGCCGATGTCACCCATTATGTATCTCCCGATTCACCTCTCGACAATGACGCTCGTATCAGGGCCACTTCCATGTACCTGCCTGACAGGGTGATCCCCATGTTGCCCCCAAAACTATCCAACGGCATCTGCAGCTTGAAGCCGCGCGTCGACCGTCTGGCCGTCAGTGTGCTTATGGAGCTTGATCCTGATGGAGACATGGTGAACTTCAAAATAGCGTCTTCCGTTATTCAAAGCGACTCGCGCTTGACATATGAGGAAGTCGACCGTCACCTGACTAAAGGGTTGCTCAAAGATGTTCAGGTGGATGGTCTGCTGCGTGATCTTCAAACACTCAGCAAAATACTCGAAAAAAAGAGGCTGGCCCGCGGCAGTCTGAATTTCGAGACTATCGAACCAAAACTGGTCTTGGACAAAAACGGTCGGCCGCTTGAGATCTTGATCCGGGAACGAACGACCGCCACACAAATGATTGAAGAAACTATGATCCTCACTAATGAGTCAGTGGCGGAATTTATGTTGCGGCGTAACGCGCCCATGGTCTTCAGAGTCCACGACCGTCCTGATCCAGACGCTGTTTTCAGCATCACTAAGCTAATAAGCGAACTTGGTTATCCCAAGCACGACCTGCAAAAAGCTGATCCGCGCGCGTTTCAAAAACTGATCGATTTCGCACACAGTCGTCCCGAGCGATTACTGATAAACTCTTTGCTCTTGCGATCAATGAACAGGGCTAAATATTCTCCGACTCTTATTCCTCATTTTGGCTTAGCCGCTCCCCACTATACGCACTTCACCTCTCCGATACGGCGCTACCCGGACCTTCTAGTTCATAGACTCATCAAGGCCACCCAGTCCAAAACTCTTGGTTCCCCGCCGTTGGTGGCACTCGCGAAGCAACTCCAAGACTTGTGCGAACACTGTTCTTTTCAGGAACGAGTGGCGGAATCCGCGAGCCGGGAGGCTGTGGCCGTCAAAGTCGCTGAATACATGAAGGATCATATCGGGAATGTATCCGCCGCTGTAATCAGCGGCGTAGCTCAGTATGGTCTCTTTGTCCAGCTTGAGAACAGCGCTGAAGGTCTTGTCCATATACGCACGATAACCGATGATTATTATAAATTCGAACCTGAGCGTCATTCGCTCAAAGGCCAGAGAACGGGCCGGATATACCGGCTGGGCCAGACCGTTAATGTGAAACTCGTTAAAGTGTCCGTGCCCCAGAGACAACTTGATTTTGTCATAGTCCCTTAAATCAAGACGATCATCGCTCTGCGTTTTTGATTTCTCAACTTGCACCTCTTTCGTGTTAATATTAAATAATTATATTTGCCGATCAAATAATATTATGAAAAATAAACTTATTGTAACGGGCCTTGTCGTAGTAGCAATGATCGTCCTCGCGGTCGTCATGTTCTCACCACGACCAGAAGAAACAGAGGTGCCGCCGGGCACCACGGACGCGAAGCCGGCGCCCGATTTCACAGTCATATTATTCAGCGGCAAAGAGGTCTCACTGAACGATTTTAAAGGCAAACCCCTGATAATAAATTTTTGGGCCTCCTGGTGCGGACCCTGTCGCGAGGAAGCACCGGTACTCGTTAAAGTCGCAAAAGAGTATAAAAACAAGGTTCAGTTCTTAGGAATCGTTTTTCAGGACACTGAAGTCGATGCCAAGAAATTCATAGAGGAATTCAAAGTTAAATACCCCAACGGGATGGATCCGGGCGGCCAAGCGGCGCAAGACTATCAGATCACAGGTGTGCCGGAGACTTTCTTTATCGACGCCGACGGAATGCTGCGCGCCAAATGGTTAGGCGCGCTCACCGAGGAAAGATTAAAATCTCTCGCTGAACCAATTATGCAGTAAAAAGTGGACATAGTTGGCTCCGTCCACCCCTCTACCCTTCTTTCGCGGTCGCCGTTTCCTTATTAATAAACGATAAACGGGAATATCTTTAACTTCTTGAGATTCTCGGAAGAGATAGAGAATCTCAAGAAGTTAAAGATATTCCCCCCCCGTATCGTTTTCGAGAATCTTCACTCCTGGCCAAAACGGCCGCCTTTACGTGTATCCATTTTCAAAATACAATATGAACATGCTGAACATGCGAGACACAAAGAAATACATCTTCTTATTAATCCCGATTGTGGGAATTGTCGCAGCCGGAATTGTTTTTTTCGCTACGCAGACGCCGCAAGCCACAAAGAACGCGGCCCCGAGTTTTACCGTTGAGACAATGGACGGCAAAACTGTCAGCCTTGAAGACCTTCGCGGTAAACCACTCTTCCTGAACTTCTGGTCTTCTTGGTGAAGCACCTGCGATGTCGAAGCTCCAGGTCTGGAGCGCGCGTATCAGAAGTATAAAGACCGGGTCCAGTTCTTAGGACTATATACCGGCGACACCCGCCCGGATGTGCTCAAGTTTATTAAAAAACACAAGATCACTTTCCCGGGCGCTCTCGACATAGACAACACGGTCGCCAACAAGTATAAACTCGTCGGCCACCCGATGGCTTTTTACATCAGCGCCGACGGGGAAATTCTGGACACGCGCATTGGCGCCATTGACGAAAAGATGCTCGAAGAAGATTTTGAGAAGTTGTTTTTCTAGAATGACAGCTTTGTGAAGCGGCAACTTTCTTCTATGAACTTGCTATTCTTGTAAGCAATCTCTTTAAATAATTAACAAAAAAACGCGGGTCAACAAAAAATCTCTTTACTACTCGTTCATAAAATATACTAGGGCTCCTTAGTTGTTTAAGCCTAAATTTAAAAGTTTCTATCGCCACTAGCCTTTCAAGTTCGTTCTCCGTGAATTCCGGAGTTGATATATTTGCATTGCTTACTTTAAGCTTTTCAAACGAGAAGTCGTTTGCTAAATAGTTTTCTTGTTTACAAACCCTATACAATTCTGTTCCAGGATAAGGCGTAGCGATTGAAAAATTGACATTATCAAACCTTACTTCAGACGCAAATTTAAATGTCTTTTTCATTTTGTCTCGCGTCTCTCCTGGAAAGCCAAGAACAAAGAACGCGTCAACACTTATTCCGGCTTTTCGAAATCGCTCAGTTATCGGTTTGATTGTTTTAAGTTTTAATGGTTTCCTGATAATTTTTTGAAGCACATATTCGTCGCCCGATTCAACTGCCAGGCAAACACGATAACAACCGCTCTTCTTCATCAAATCGATAAGTTCATCATCTATTGAATAGGCAGCAATTCCATTTGGAGTTGTCCAAAGTAACTTAAAACTTTGCTGACTAAGCATTGTGAAGAAGCGCTTTGCTCTCTTTTTGTCGAAGGTGAGATTATCATCTTCAAAGTGAAGTTCTTTTATTCCATATTCGCTTACCAGGGACTTGATCTCATCCATTATATTTTCAGGTGAGCGGGCGCGAAATTTGCGGCCCCAAACAGTGTGTATAGAGCAGAATATGCATTTGGCGGGACAACCTCGCGAAGTGACGATCGACGTATTCGGGCTCATCTTGGACATTGTCCCATGCGGTCGATTAACCGCGAAATATTTGTCCATCGGCAATAAATGTCGCGCAGGAAAGGGGAGTTTATCGAGGTCTTCAATATAACGTTCTTTTAGTTGAGCCGTTACCCCTGCTCCATTCTTTCTATATGCCAAACCATCGATATTAGTGAGGCTGCTGTCCCGGTTTAGTGCATAAATCAAATCTCGAAAAGAGTAGTCACCTTCCCCGATGATGACATAATCAACAAAATCGTTTCTTAGTATGTCTTCATAAGCGGCTGAAGGGTGAGCGCCACCCATAACAATTGTCGTGGTTGGAAAAGCTTCTTTTAAGACCCTGGCTATACCTAACGCATTATCCTGCTGTGATGAGAAAAGACATGAAATTCCAATGAGGTCGGGAGAATATGCTTGCACTTTTTTCTTGATATCGTCGAAACTTAATCCATATCGGATAAAATCCTTCTCAATTCTCTCTTCTTGGTCAAAACCTTCAACTATTGCGTCAAGGATTTCTACGTCAAATTCGCTTTCTTCCAAGACCGCTGCAATATATGCTAATCCGAGCGGAGGCTGGCAACCTTTCGGGTCAGCTTTGTGAATTGTATATGGTGGTTGCACGAGCAATATTTTTTCGATCAAAACAAGGTCCCTATCTTCCTTTCAGGCGTAATTTTAACATATACTTGCGAGCTACATATGCCTACTTATGCGTCACGGCGGGCGCATCGATTTGAACGAGGATCCATCTCAAAGCGCACTTGGGCAATTGACGCCGATAGAATAGTTGCTATCTTAGAAGAACGAAAAAAAACGTTAACTAAATACAATCTAAGGAAGTATCTGCAGTGAGTCCCAAGAAAAGTTTTCAAGAAAGAAGCTATCAGCAACATGCTGAGCTCTTTGAGGAATATAGTTCCGGCGGCGAGAAGGAAACGCAAGCAAAAACATGGTTGGAGAAGGACACGGTTGATGCATGGCTTCATCAGCGCATGCACCAATCCCTCGACCCCATCTTGAAAGCGGATCCAAATGCAAAGTGGCTTACCGTAGGCGACGGTAGGTATGGCAACGACGCCAAATACATCTTAGAACAGGGTTGTGACGCTCTAGCATCTGACATATCGGATACTCTGCTAAAGGAGGCAAAAGATATTGGATATATTTCTAAATATAAGAAGGAGAATGCTGAGTCATTATCATTTCAAGACTCTGAATTTGATTATATTTTCTGCAAAGAATCATACCATCACTTCCCGAGGCCGATGCTTGCGCTTTATGAAATGCTTAGAGTAGCAAAGAAAGGAGTGCTATTGATTGAGCCAAATGACGCTTACATTAATAATAGGCTTTCAGAAATTCTATTTAGAAATCTAAAACATTTTATAAAAGGTTTGCTTCGAAGAAATGTTAGTAGACATATCTTTGAGGACGGAGGTAATTATGTGTTCAACATTTCGAGAAGAGAGATCGAGAAAGTTGCATTGGGGTTGAATTACAGAATAATTGCCTTTAAAGGAATTAATGCTGCTTATTATGGAGGGGTCGAGTATGAAAAGCTTTCAGAGAATGGACCTTTACAAAAGAGAGTAAGATTGCGAATTGATATCGCGGATTTTTTTTGCAAACTAAGATTTTTAGATTACGCAGTTCTCGCGGCAATTATTTTCAAACAAGAACCATCCGAAGAAATGTTCCAGCAGCTAACTAAAGAAGGTTACGAAATCATCCATCTCCCAGATAATCCAGGCATTTCCAGCTAACAAAGCGCTGCATCTAACTGCTTATTATGTACGCTCGATCGCTTAGTCAGCAATCTGATTCATCTTCAAGTTTTGTCCAAAAATCCCAATCGCCTTCGACCGTCTTTTGAAGCAGCACGGCCTGATAAACAGACAAACTTGGAAAAACTCTCGCTAAAAACTTGGATATGGGGCTGGGCCACGGATAAAAACCGCTCCCCTTGACAGAGATTATCTTAAACCTATTGCCCAGCGATAGATAATCCCGCAAGGCCCGCGGACTAAAACCCCTGACGTGTGTTGTAAGAAGCTTTATACACCGTGGTTGCCCTCCAAATAACAATCCTAGACGGTTATGGAGCGCGGCGAGATTAGGCACGGCAAACAACACATAACCACCCTTTTTAGTTACTCTGTCTACCTGAGCAACAAAATGATTGATGTTCTTTATATGCTCAAGTATCTGGTTGCAGACGACCACATCAAAACTTTCCTCCCCAAACGGCAGCTCTTGCACTTCCATATCGACCGAAATCGACTCAAATTTTTCAGCCGCCTGGGCCCGATATTCCTCATCTATCTCAACACCGCGCACTCTGTCCGATGACACACCAATCTGTTCAGCATACTTAAGGGTCAGCCCGCCTCCGGCGCAACCGATATCAAGCAAACTAGCCTTGTCACCTAAATGTGGCAACATGCGCTCGACTATTGAGCTATTGTTTCGATACTCTGAGTACTTTATTAGCTTTTTTATATTCATTGGATGATTGTATTGTACTCCCTATTATCAGTAAAGTAGTGGCATTAAAATGAAAGAAGTTGGCAAATCCTCAAGAGACAGCAAACCATTGTAGCCCGACGAACTCAATGTATCAGCACGTCAGGCCAACAGCCTTGAGCTGCTGGGAGAGGCACCATCACACGCCAGAAGACAGTACCCGCCGGTAAACGTTGAGAACAGCTGTTGCCATAGCTTGGGCAGAAAAGGTCTTATCAACCACGGCCGAGCCCCCTTGACTGACGGACATAACTAGCTCCGGGGACCGGCGAATCGTCGCAATCTTGGCTGCAACTTCTTCAGGCTTGCTTGCCGCAGCAATAAAGGCTGAAACACCGTCTATGAAAGCTTCCGGCCGATTCGGGCTGAGGATAAGCGGAACACCAAGGGCCGCGGCTTCCAACGCCGCCCGGTTAATCCCCTCGTGCGGTGAAGACATGAAGTAGGCGAGGAAATGGCGCACTACCAGTGCCGGCTGGTCGATGTAGCCCAGCAACTTCACGCGGTCGGCAAGGCCCTGCTTCTTAATGGTCCGCATCAGCCCCTGGCGCTCAGAGCCATCTCCTACTACAACAAACTTAAGATCGGGTTCGCTATGGCGCGTCGCCGCTGCCACTGCCAGCACATTCTCCAAGCCTTTGAATGGCTCCAGCCGGGCCACCGTCCCTATAATCGGCGACTCAAAAATGCTGGACAGGCCCTTGGGCAGCTGACCAACGGCTGCCTGGTTAACCTGATCGACATCAACGCCATTATAAACAACCGTTATAGCGTTAGCCGCTATACCTGCCCGACACATAGAGTCCCTTACGCCTTGACTTACGGCCGTGACCGCCTCGGCCCTGGGCCATAAGCGTCGTGCCATTCGGCGGCGAGCCCACAACTCAAATGCGGCCCGGAGCCCTCGGCGCTTATGTACCGCATCCTCAAGTCGGTTATGAACAGTAACTACGACCGGCAATCCAGTCCGGCTACCGGCTCTCAGCGCCAACCAAGACGAGAAAAACCCATGCGCGTGGATCAGAGTTGTTTTCTGCCCGCGGCAATAATCCTCCACACACCTAATCAGGCGGCGACGGTCACTCAGGCTGAAATCGACTTCCATAGTCTCGATCCCGCGACCCCGAAGCGCGCCTGCCAGACCGCTGCCCTTTTTGCAGACCACGCTGTGAGTAACCCCAGGGGAATGTTCTATGAGGGTAATCAAATAGGTCTCGCCGCCGGCCAGCTGCTCGCCCATCGAATTGATGATATGCGTTACCTTAATTCGGATCACAGTATGCTTGCATCAGCGTTTGAAACCGAACAATCTGTCACGTAGTCTCAGCAGACGCGGAGATCTAAGCCGATCCCACAAAGCGTGAAATAGTCGAATGTTTCTCAAAGCTCTATAAATTCGGGAAATATTAATTTCTTCATAGCGATCATAAACTATACGTAGTTCCGGCCAAAATTTCTTCGACTGAGCCACACTTTTGGCATCAACGTGGAATCTCATGCCGGCAAGCGGCGTAGGTATTAATTTGAAATCGGTTACTCGGCCAATGCGCAGCCACAAATCATAGTCCATAACGTAGTGAAGACTCTCATCAAGAAGCCCAACTTGGTCAAGGACGCTTTTTCTCATAAAAACCGTGGGTTGCATAATAAAGTCTGGAGTTGAGAACAGTCTTTCACGACTGTATTCTGGGCTTTTTAACACATGCGTTTCATCGCCCTGGTCATCAATGACTCCCGCGTAGCCATATACGGCGCCAATATCCGGATTATTAACCAGCTCGTCAACCGCGGTTCGGACAGCCCCCGGCGCGTAAAAATCGTCGGAATTAAGCCAAGCTACGATCTCTCCCTGAGCCCTTTTGAAACCCTTGTTGATCGCATGCGACTGACCATTGTCTGGTTCAGATATCCAATGGAGTTGGCTATCATACCGCTTCAGGATTTCCAAAGTGCCGTCAGTCGAACCGCCATCGATGACGATCAACTCGAGATTCGGATAGTCTTGGTTTACAATAGATTGGATGGCCTCCTCGATAAATTGCTGTTGATTAAAGGAGGGCATGACTATGGAGACGAGGGGCTTTGTTTGACCTTTCATCTCAACATAATCCCCCGGAAATCAATTTTCTTGCTCCAGGACCTTGTGTATCGTCCCCATAAACACTCTAGCGAATTGTTCGAATCTGTGCTTGTTCTGCGTTCTCACTTTTTCTTCTTCACTTAGATCCGGTCCGGCGCCGAGCCCACCCCAAGCTGCCTCTATTTTAGCCGCCAAATCTTCAGCCGTCCCACGCTTGAAGTAAATTGCATGCTCAGCATTCTGTTCCTTGTTGACTTGTATGTCACTGACAAACATCACTTTTCCGAGACTCTTGCCTTCCTCTATTACCGTGCCCCAGCCTTCAAACAATGTCGGTTGGACCAGGGCCGTCGCCAATCTCATGATCTGTAGTTGATCGCTTCGTGGCAAGAACCCCAGGAGAATGATATGACCGCGAAGCTCATTGTCGTCAATGTAACGACGCAGCACTCCGCTGTGGCCCGGGTTTCTATAATCATCCAAGCTCCCGCTGCAATATAGTTTGATATCGAACCCCTCGTCTCGGAGCAGCTTGACTGCCTTGAAGGCTGTCAAATGATCTTTATGCTTCCAAAACTGGTTCGTAAGAAAAAGAAACCGGTCAGGCAGACCATATCTCGCCCTGACCTCTTCACCGTCTACTTGGAAAACAGAATCATCAATGACAGCGCAAAACCGCAGTATCTGTTTTTTGGCATGCTCAGGAAGCACTTTGTCGAAATCATCCAGAACCGCTCTGCTTGAGAAGACCATCAAATCCGCCGCTTGAGCAAGTGCCCTATAATTCGCCGTTCTTTGCTCTCTCTCTACGGGCGAAAACATGTCAACTAGATGTACATGTTGAAAATCAGGTATCCATCCAATCCACTTGACCGGAAGCTTTCTTTCAGGGACGACTTGCAGGGGGAAAAGTACCTCCACTTGATGTTTCTCAACGTGGCTGGTGAAGCGCTGCTGTAAAAGACCACCCAATAGCTTGGCCGACACTTTTTCGTACAGAGAAACAGGGTTAGCCAAATTTACCGGACAGGGAGTTGTGAACTCGTCCAGTAGCTCCTCGTACTGTTCTTTGGGTGTAGCCTTAGCCACAAATAGCTTGACCCCCGGCCTCTCTTCGTTTGACAGGTATCGCAAAGACTTAACAATGTTGTGAGTATAGTAGACGCCACCGGTCCACTTCTTTCCTCCCTGCATCAATATACCAATATTAAGCCTCTTGCTCATGGCACCATTTCACGTACCGGGCAAGCCCGGATTCAAAATCCATATCCGGGCTGTAACCGAGGCTTTCAAGACGAGATATCTCCGCTCTCCAATGACGCGGATCCCCGGGCCGAACATCACCATTGAATACGGTTGGAATCTCTCGCTTGAGATAGCGCAGCATCAGCTCGGACACTGTCCTTACCTGGGTTTCCCTGCCCGTTCCAAGATTGTAGACGGACGCGTCGAACCGTCCTTTTTCAAAGAGAAGCGTGAACGCTCTGCAGATATCAGAGCTGTGGATAAAATCTCTTGTTTCCCCCCCGGTTCCGTGCAACCTTAATAACTCAGACGAATTCGCCTTCTTGAAGATATCCCAAAGAAGCTGTTTTCTTAGACCGTCGCCATAAGCTGAAAATATTCGCACCGAACAGACGAGTGATCGATAAAGCGCATGAAACTGCTCACAAATCAACTCGCAATTAAGCTTGTGATAACCATATGGAGAGATCGGCTTAAGCGGCGAATCCTCGCAGACGGGCAGCTTCTCGGGATTACCATAAACGGCTGCACTTGATAGATAAATTGTCTTGCACTGCGGAGCGGCAACTCTTAAGGCATTGAGCAGTCCGTATGTGACTAGAGAATGAGACCAAAAATCCTCTTCAGGATAGTCTACCGAAAAGCCTACCGAAGAACTGCCGGCGCAATGGACGCAGTAATCGGGCTTTTCCTCCTCCAGCAATCTTCCCAATTTCTCATCGGGCAGTTTTATTTGCTCATATCTGTCCACGCCTTCGCTTAAGTAAGCGGGCGGGCGCCCGATATCTACCCCAACCACCCTTAGGCCGAAAGCCTTGAAGTAATGACAAGCAGTTGAGCCGATGAAACCAGCTGCTCCAGTTACTAAAAGGGTTTTCATCACTTTTTCACGGCCATGAACGAGTAGAGCCTTCCTGGACTTCGGTCTACCAGAGACATCAATCGCGGATATAATTTTTTGTACCAATGGCTTGCTTCAGCAACCTTGCCGAGATGTGTTCCGAGAAGCCTGCGTGCATTCTGGGCGCGTTTCTCAATAAACTCGACGTTAGTCAAGGGATAGTAATTGAGAACTGAATCATGAAGACGCCAGACACGCTCAACCTCAAAATTCGCTGCCGTAAATGCCCTCAAATAGGCGCTGAGCTTATAGGCGTGCTCACCGCCATATAGTCTTTGCAACGGGTGATTGTTAAGAAACGCTTCAAGTTGCTTTTGGTTGTCTACAACGTGCTCTCTCGTAGCTAAACAGCACCCACCGGTCCTGAGTACCCGGTACACCTCCTTAAGCACTTTAGGCATATCGGCCGCATGGTGCAGAGCCTGTCTCACATAGACAACATCAATAGTCGAATCTGGAAGAGACAGCTGTTCGCCGTAGTCCGTTATTATATCTACATCAATTCCGGTCGATCTTACCAACCGTTTAATTGCGCCTGCGCCGACATCTTCACTAGGATCCGGCTCGAGCGCAAAAACATTGTGACCGGCTCGAGCAAATGCGTAGGTGGCTATACCATTTCCTGCCCCCATGTCCAAGACATTCCATGGAGCTTCCTTCACACATTTTGCGCCCAAGATCGCCAAGACCTCCGCAAATTCCTCGCTCGTCCTAAAGCGTTCCGCCGCCTCCAAGTTGTCTTCATCAAGATATGCATCTCTAACAAATTGCGCTTGTTCAGGCGTGGCCCGCAAATGTCGCACCGCTTGCTCCCAGGAAATGGGTTTCACCTTTGTGTGTCCGGAATCGTGCGAATGATTTGAGCCGGGTTTCCAGCCACGATTGTCCAAGCTGGTACATCTTTTGTAACGACGCTACCGGCCCCAACAACAGCCCCTTCACCAATGGTCACGCCTTTTAGGACCATTGCCCTGGCGCCAATCCAAGCACCCTTCGATATCAAGACGCTCTCGGAGTGAACTGCGCCCCAATCGTGCGTGCCCCTTTTCCAATCACTGAGATCATTTCTTCGAAAGCTATATCGAATGCTGTGGTTGTCGCTATCTGTAATCATACATCCATATGATATCAACACATCAGACTCGATCGCGATCTCCTTGGCACAGCCAATCACTGTATCTCCACCGATGAATACGTTATCTGAAATCAAGATCCTGCTTTGCGAGATCTCAGTAACCAGCCTACCTTCAATCAAGCAATCTTGGCCAATGGTTATATTGCTTTTGCTATGCCTCTTGACAACGCTACCTACAATATCGGAATTCTGACCGAGACTATCTACTAGGCGCCGGTTGTTCGCGGATTTATTGGCCGCAATCGTCCTCTTAATCATTGCGCTTAAGACATTAAGGAAGCTTCTTAATACCATGAAATCTCTCCAATATTTTTGTAAAGGGAGCCCGGACTTTTGATATGATTGAATGCGCCCTTGAAACTTGTTGGCCTCGCAAGAATACCTTTATCCTAGCAAATGCGTCTTCATCAGATACAACCGATTCAGGAAACTTCAGAGAATGCGATAATCTCGGCTGCAAGAACCTCTCACGCGCGTCCTGGCTTAGATCCGCATGCCCGCTATGAGTGCCTGATCCATCTAATCCACCCTGCCAAACTAGAGATTTCCGAGGGTGAAGAACGAGTCCCCCGACATTGAACACGGCCCACCACCACAAAATGCCCCAAGAATCATTTCTGTTTAAAAGCTTTCTTTGCAGCATCTCGTAATATGGGTAGCTGTCGTCAAGATCAAAAATACGACGTTGATTTAGGTCTGCCAACCTCTCGCGGGAGCCGGATGCATGCCAATCAAAGATTCCCCAGGCCCGGTCCCACGTGGCCCAGCCCCAGGTAGTTGTCAAAGGCAAGAAAAAGGCATCAGGAGTATCAGGGTGATCAACATCAAACATGTAGCCCGAAACCTGATATACGTTTTCAGTATTTTGGTAGCGATTCAGAGCCTGAATCATATAATCTAAGAAATCCGGACTGACGATGTGATCGTCCTCAAGTACAATCACTCTGCCATATTCCTCACAGAGCTCAGTCACACCGGTAACAATCGATCGAGCTAATCCCAAGTTAGTCGGACGTTTGATTATTCTCGCGTTAAGTTTTGGCGCCAACGCGTGCACAACATCCCGTGAAGTGGCAACATCCAATTCTCGACCGCCGGTTTTTGGGCCGTCGCAAAATATATAGACTCCGCATTCGTCCAGCCGTTCGCAGGAGCTTAAAGACTCTAGAACAGATTTGGCATGGTCTGGTCTATTATAGGTAAAAACCGCAACCGGAATCATTTTTCTAAATATCCCGACGTTTGATTTATTAACTTTGGTTGATCAAGCAATATCTTTTCCAGGGCGGCACGGGCAACAGATTCTTCTGTCTCTATATAGGGCTCCTTTTCTCCATATTGAAACATCTTGCTGTCTTTCTTGATGATCTGAAGAAGGAGTTCCCCGCTGTCAGCGTAGCTAAAAAGGCCACTCTCAATGTACTCACAAAAAAGATTAAGACCATTCGGGTGAATAATTACCGTATGTATATTAAACGCCAGGGCCTCATAACAAACCGTTGACCAACCCGTCACGTGAAAATCAACGGCGCTCAAGAGCGGATAAAGAGATGTTCGGCTCGCGCCGTCCACATCAACATTTGCGGCCACACCGCGTAGGCTTGCCGCTAAGTCTTCCTTTTGTTCGCCCATCCTGGGATGGAGCCTTAATAACCACAGCCAAGTTTTTGGTGATTGTTTTATCGCGTCAATTAACAAACTTGAGATTGGTTTCTCCAGGGGCTGGAGAGTGACCAAAATAACTTTCTCATATTTTCGCAACTCTTCGAGGTAAGATTTGGTCTTAGCATCCAATTCATTTTCTGGCAGGTTTTTCCATTTGCGTAACCATAGATTACCTCCGACTACCGGCCTATGAGAACTGCTTCCGGACATGAACCTCAAAATATTGCTTTTGGTCTCGTTCCCCCATACCCAGAAATAATCGGGCAGGAGCTCATAGCCTTCCTCAGGTACTCTCGTCCAGTGAGTATACATACTATGGTACTTTCCTTGCTTGCCGTGCTGAACATCAATTGTTTTGACTCCCAGGTTTTTACAGGCCCATATTAGGCCCATTGCTTCATCGCAATAGTAGCAAACAAGAAATACTGCTCTTGGCTGAATGACCGTGAAAACCTGTGTGAAGAAGTCTCTGTAAGAATCGATACGGTCCGCTAACCTGACACAATCTTGCTCGCTTAATTCAATATCAATGCTTACGTCGCGCAAGCTTTTTTTCAGCTCCGAAAACTCTTGGATCCTACGACTGTAGACAGCTCTTTTTGAACGTCGAAGCAATTCACCCGCGTTAATGTGATATCCAGGCGTAATATACGCGGTCTGTTCATGTCTGGGCCGCTGGGGTTCTTCGCTGAGCCGCAATTCTACTTTCTTATAAGAGTATTGCTCTTTCGCAATATCTATTATGGGGTCGAGCATCCGATTATACACTTTTCCGCTATGAAGCTCCTCGTTGTCTTCGGGACGCGAAAAGAATACCGCGTCGACCGGACTGTTTTTCAATGCGCTAATCTCTCCTCTTTCCGGCTTTATCCTTAACAATGGAATTGAGCCGATCTTAAGATTTTTTAATAGGTTCTTGAAGGACAGCGCGGCCTTTTTGCCCACAGGAATCGTCGCGGGAGCCTTAGAATTTGGATTGAGGATTTTATTCTGGAGCCCCAACCTAATGATGGGCCAGACTTTTAGGTCCCGGTACCGTAAGGAATTTACATCGAAACGGTCTTCAATTTCCGTCAGGATTCTCATCAAATCCTTATGATCCATGCTCTATCCTAGTCAACAACATCATCCGGCTTAATTTGCTCAAAACGGCGGATGTCTCTTTGCGCTCTCTTTTCTAATATCTTATCCAGATTGCTCGGGGGCAGCGCCGGCGGCGCATCAACCCGTAGAAATACTACTTTTTCCCGTTTTATTTCTTCTCCTTGAGATATGTCCGAGGCGGCAACGATACTCTTTTTTTGAAAGCGCCTATATTTTTGATCGCCATCGGTTAGAGGAATGTCTTCTTCAGTACCGACGGCCGCCGACCCTTTTCTGACAAGCCCGACAAATTCACTTAATTCGATCGGCTCAAGCGCGGCTTGAAAGTCCGTTCCCTTTTCGCTTCGGTCCAAAGAAATATGCTTTTCAATGACGGACGCTCCGGCCCCGATCGCCAGCAAATCTATGACTCTGCTAAGGGAGAGACCAGCGTCGGTATGGTCTTGATATCCCACAATCGAACGGAACTTCTTTCTAAGTAGTTTAATGCGGTTGATATTGGCTTCTCGGTAGTCAGTTGGAAAATTCTGGACGCCGTGCATTAGAATGAACTGATCGCCCCCAACCTCAAGAGCCGTATTAATCGCTTCTTCGATCTCCTTCATTGTGGACGCCCCGGTGCCAAGCGTAAAAGGTATCCCCGAACCGGCGATAAACTTGACCATCTCGGGATTGCTTAAATCAGATGAGTTTACCTTTATTGCGTCCGCTCCCGATCGTACCGCGAAATCCGCGCTTGGTAGGTCATACGCGCACACTGAAACAGTCAGTCGGCGCTTCCGCGCATAATCGAAAAGTAATTTCCAGTCGGTTGGAGAAAACTCAATCTTCTTCAACAAATTAAAAATTTTGTGTGTTGGAACAAGTAGATCTTCGACAGAAAATATCTGGAACTGGATCGCGTCAACCCTCGCGTCGGCGGCGGCTTCAATCAATGCCTTGGCTTTTCCAAGATCACCGTCATGAGCGCAAGCCATTTCGGCAATGACATATATCTCCCGGCCTTCACCAACGGCCCGGTCGCGAATCATGATCTCGGTCGGCAAGCTAAGCATTGGCACCGGAATAATCATTCGAGTTCTTTGCGCACAAGATGAAATAATGGTACGCGTGGACGGGTGAATGAAATTGATTTATAACCTCACGTCCGCCATTCTCAAGATCTTCATTTATCGTTTTTGCGGTTACTCCTGCCCGTCCGATTTCTCTATTCTTGCAATCTGAAAACAGGCAGCGCAAATCTTTTGCAGAATGCGGTTCATCATACGTCTTAATCGTGTCGTCGAAAACAGCCATAAAAGAATCTAATCCCTCTACTCAGCCAGCCAATCTAGCTCTCTCATCAGCGCACTTAATTGTTGACGTTTTTCTACAGATATTCGCTTCATCGGATCTCGCTCGAAAGGCGGCATCAATCCCGACAAACCCAGGGATTCTTTTAACGCAGGATGCCAGCCCAACTCGGCGGCCATCTGAAAATATGGGTCTTCATATTTGGCAGCAATACTCTCAGCTTTTCCCTCATCACCGCTGACAACAGATTGATAAAATTCCAGAGCCAGTTTCGGCCTGATCGAACCGATACCCACTAGATAAGTTACCGATCCGATTTTGTGGTCGCCGATAAATCGCCTCATCGCTCCCCCGGCACCGATTATAGGAACTTTGTCCTTCAATCGGTCCAATATTTCTTCAAAGACGCTCCGATCGCCGCTTTCTTCCTTAACGCCTACTAAATTGTCCTCCGAGACGATCTCCTCAAGAATATCGGCAGTCAGATATTTTAATGATGTTACACCCTTGTATCCGTTCCTAAGGGGCATCGTATGGACCATAATCCCAATATCTACGTTTTGCGCGATTTCACGAAAGAACTCACAAACACTTCGATCACCATACCAACGTTCGGGATATAAAAGCAGAATACCGTCCGCGCCGACTTTTTCCGCGTGCTTGGCAAATTCAATATTTTCCTGGGTCGAGCCCGTCACGGGACCCGGACCGGCAACAATCACAATAGCATCTCCTGACGCTTCGGCGACAGTCTGGTTCACGGCCTTCATCTCTTCCCTTGTGAGCAAGTTGAAGCGGCTTGTGCCGACCGTAACAAGAATAACGGGGGCTCCTTGTTCCACTAAATAACTCACGTACCTGCCGAGCTTGTCTAGATCGACACTCTGATCCTCGGCGAATGGTACGACCACAGGGAATACGGGGCCGCGGATAGCGCTTCTTAATTGATCGTAGCCCTTCCTGCTCATTCTACATCACCACCTAGGTCCATATTTGAGGCCATTGCTTCCGCGATCTTTAGATCAGAAAAAGTGTCGATATCAAAAGACCGTTCGGGAGGCATCACATAAGCCAGCATCGGATTAACAAAGAAAGTCTTTTCCGCAAGAAATCTGTTTACTTTTGCAATATAAATGGCGCCGTTCGGGCGGTAATACTTGCCGTAAGATTGACTCCGGGTTGAATGCTCATAGGCCTGTTGCTCTCTCATCGTCAACATCTTGCCGTCCTTATCAAGACATAAGGCTAGCTGCGGCGGGAAATCATAGGGAGCGACACTTGTCAAAAAATCAAATTCCTCATTATCTATGATTAATCGCACGGCTTTTTGAATGTCTTGAGCGTCTCTAAACGGGCACGTCGGTAACAACATCGCCACGAATTGGAACCCTTCAGTTTCTTCTAGACATAAATAGTCTTCTACGACTTCCACTGCCCGCGTCAAATCCCCAGCCAAACGAGCGGGCCTCTCCATAGGCTTGACCCCAAATTCCCCGGCAATAGCCAGGATCTCAGCCTCATCGGAAGAGACCGCAATTTCATTAAAAACTCCGGAGGTAACCGCCGCCTCAATCGTGTATGAAATCAGCGGTTTGCCCGCGACCGGCACCATGTTTTTTCTTGGAATTCTCTTTGACCCCCCGCGGGCAGGGATAACGCACAGTATTTTCATAGATTTCATTGTTTTGCCTGAGCCGTTTCAATAACACGCGCGTTTTTAAGGATAGACTTGACCGCCCGGCAGATTCTATCGACGTCTTCAATCGTGGTATCGTTACCGTTGGGCAAACTAATCCCGTTTTCGGCAAGTCGCTGAGAGACTGGGAACGTCCTTCCTGATTTAGGATATGGCGGCTGCAGGTGCATGGGCGCAAAAAATGGTCGGGTTTCGATTCCTTCCAATTCCATCTTAGTGATTAATTCATTGACCGAGACCTTAAGAATCTTGGGATCGCTGACAATTGAATAGAGCCAAAAAATATTTTCCGCCCAGTCCGCGGCCGGCGGGAGCGAGATTCCATCGATTCCTGAGAAATTCCTCATATACCTCTTTGCAATGATCTTTCTATTTGCCAAGAATTTTACTAAATTCTCCATTTGGGCCACTCCCACAGCGGCCTGAAGATTCGTCATCCTGTAATTAAACCCCGCGAACTCATGCCAGTATTTTTTCTCCTTCGACATACCGTGATCTCTCAACGCGATCATTTTTTCCTTCAATTCACGATCTCGTGTCACCACCATACCGCCTTCCCCTGTCGTGATAACTTTGTTTGCGAAGAAACTAAAGCACCCGATGTCGCCCAACGTGCCGACCAACTCCGACTTATATCTCGCGCCCAAAGCTTCGGCGCAGTCTTCAACCACATATAAGTCATTTTTTTCGGCAATCTCAAGTATTGGGTTCATATCGCAAGGATGGCCGTATAAATGGACCGGCATAACCGCTCTGGTTTTATCGGTTATCACTCCCTCGAGCAAAGATGGATCCATCGTCCAGGTTTCTTCACTCACGTCGACAAAAACCGGTTTCGCCCCACAATGCATGACAACATTGGCGCTGGCGGCAAATGTCAGGTCGGGTACAATTACTTCATCTCCCGGACCAATGCCGAGGGCCGCTAAGGCCAGATGGAGAGCCGTTGTGCCGCTGGAGGCCGTCAAGGCGTCAATCTTAAAAAATTCGGAAAAAAGCTTTTCGAACCGTTTCACGTAATGGCCTTGGGAAGATATCCAGCCGGAAGTAATGCAATCACTTACATATTTAAGCTCATTGCCGCCGAGATAGGGCGCGGAGACCGGTAGACGCCATATCTCAGCCCATGATATGAGATCCACTGGGCAACCGCTCGCGTCGAGAATTGGTAGATGCCTGATTTTTTCATTTAAGAGATTAACATTCTCTTCATGCGAATTCTTCTCGTTGCCAGACTTAAAATCAGTGTTCATATGGAGTCGCGCCGGCTCGTCCAATTGCGCCCCACCCAATAGAGCCCGCCTGACATCCCCGTCAGTAAAGATACCAAGCAACGCACCGTCTTCGCCCGCTAACAGCACGATCCCATATATGCCGCTATTCAGAGCTTTCATTACATCTTGAAGGGATGATCCGAGTTTGACGATATTTCTCGCTATATCGTGTTTTTTCAATTCAATACTCCATCTATTCTCTCCAAAAGAGTGAACATGGCTTTACGATCATCAAAACCGTGCCACTCAAATGTAATCGGAACATTTTTGTTTTTTTTCGCGAAGTCTCGAACAACCTCGATCTGCCACGATTTTACAGGAGTCGCGCCATGATAATCAACGCTACCATCGTTCTCGGACAAATGTATCTCAAATATCTTAGGCGAATAATCATTAAAAAGTGTCTCGATAAATTGTCGTTTTTGAAACCCGAAGTAATGGCTCGCGACATTAAGGTGGCCTAAATCCAGCAGCAAGCCGACCGATGAATTCTCGGCATATCTATTAAGAAATCTAATTATTTCGTCAGGTTTTGACAACAAACTGTAATCTTCTTGGCTGTTGAACGGAAAAAGATTCTCGACCGCGATCAGCACGTCTTCGGGCGCACTCCGTATTATCTCGTCCAGGCGTCGATAAAACATCTCTTCCTTGACCGCCTTATCGACCCGGGCAGGTTTTTCATAATCAAAATATATCCCTTTCCTGTTCTCGCTGACTTCAACGGAATAACCCGGATGAAAACTGTACAGCTCGACGTTTAACTTTTTTGATACTTCCAACGCCTTGTTGATTTGCTCTACGCTTTTCTCAAGCGTGGTCCCGCTTTGGGATGCCAAATTCAACACAAAATCAACCTTGGGCGGCGGAAAGAAATTATGAACCACATAATTCAACTGAAATTCTTTTTGAAGCGAAATTAAGTCGCCGAGATAGTCAGCGTAATATTTTGTTCCACCTGATAGTTCAATATTCTGCAAGCCAAACTCCGCGATTTCTCTTACAGAGTCCTTGATGAACTTATTCTTTAAACACGCCGTGGAAAGAAAGATCACTCTATTTTTTTTGCGGGAATCCCGGCAACGACATAATCGGATTTTACATCGCCCAGGACCACACTGCCCGCCCCAATGGAAACATTGTCGCCAATTTTAACCTTGTCGATTACGCGGGCGCCGATTCCGACAAAACTGTTTTTGCCAATAACGGCGCGACCGGCCACCGCCACACCCGGGCATATATGCGAGTCCATACCAACCCGGACTTCATGTTCAATAATAGCGCCGGTATTAATAATTGTATTTTCACCTATTACAGCCTGGGCGCTTACTATGCAACCTGGTCCAATCAAACATCCATCCCCGATAATCGCTGATTTTGAGATATTGCTGGCGCCGTGCGCAACGGCCGGAACATTGTAACCAAACTGCCTGACTTCTCGGTAAATCATCTTTCGCTTTTTGTTATCTCCGATCCCTAAAGCTATGTTCACCTGTTCCGGCCCCCAAAGCTCCCGTAATTGCGTGTAAGATCCTACTACCTGAACTCCCAGAATTGATTCGCTATTTCCGGAGTAATCAAGATCGAGAATCCCCTCTGCTAAGCCGCCGGAGCTTTCTAAACACTCAATCACCGTCCGACAATGACCGCCCGCGCCGATTATGACAAATCCGCGATTATCCATCACGATATCCCAAAACATCTTCGGGCAAGATAACTTGACCGATATCCAAATCGCGATGGGCTGTTTTTCCCAGAAGATCGTAAAGTTCAATTGCGGATATTCCGATTCCCCCGGTCCGCTTGGAAACAATATTATCTCTAGAGAATTTCGAACCTTTCCTTATTTCTTCCCGGCAAACAAAATATTTCTGGAGCGACCGCTTTGTATACCGTTCGCTTTCGGTTGGGGCAATTTTTCTTTGGCCCAGCATTCTTTCAACAGATCTTATTTCCTCCACCAGCTCACCTAGTTCTCGGGGAGAAAGACTTGCCCTGTGGTCGGGGCCTTTCATCTTTTTATCAAGAGTAAAGTGTTTTTCAATAATGCTCGCGCCGCAAGCGACAGCGTAAGGTGCGGCTCCGATTCCCGCCGTATGATCAGAAAAACCAATGGTAGTATTAAATATCCTCGCGAGTTCTGAGATTCCATAAAGATTTACCTCATCAAACGATGTGGGGTAATTTGAGGTGCATTTCAATAGCGCCGTCTCTTCACATCCGTTGCTTCTCAGAGTTTCATGCGCTCGTTTTACCTCATCAAGCAAACACATGCCCGTCGACAATATTACGGGAAGACCTGTTCTTCCAATTTCTTCTAGAAAAAGCAGGTTTGTTGTGTCCGTTGACGCCACTTTGATCGCGGCAATGTCAAGCTCAAGTAATAGCCGCAAACTTGAACTGTCATACGGAGTCGACAAGAAAGTTAGTTCTTTCTCTCTACAATATTCGACGATTGATTTGTGAAAGTTTTCGTCGATCTCCAATTCCATCAACATTTCGTATTGATCCCTAAATTCGGGGACCGCAGCTTGTTGATACGGGGCCTTAGTCACTCCTTTGGCAACTAAATCCGGGGTGTTGAAAGATTGAAATTTTACCGCGTCAGCTCCGCTTTCTTTGGCGATGTCGATCAACCTAAAGGCTGTATCCAGTCGGCCGTTATGGTTCACCCCGGCTTCAGCGATGATATAAACCGGCTTGTTTTCGCCTATGATCCGGTCTCCGATCCTCATCCGACCCTCAGTGACAATAAATATAAAGACGCTCGTTTATTAATCAAGCGACTGCAATCGTCTTTGCTCATAGAATCTCCCTCCGATGTTGGAGAGCTCTTCCCAGGTACCGTGCTCCACCACTTTTCCATCCTCAAGCATATATATGTAGTCCACTTTCTTTATTGTCGCAAATCGGTGAGTGACGATCAGAATAGTTATCGACTTCGCCAAAGACTCCACTGACATCTGTATCTTCTTTTCCGACACGGCATCCAAAGCGCTCATCGCCTCATCAAGAATGAGAAACTCCGGCTTCCTGATTACAGCTCGGGCGAGCGCCAAGCGCTGTCGTTGGCCTCCGGAAAGCCGGACGCCCCTCGTTCCGATTATCGTATCGTATCCGGCCGGGAGATCCACGATAAACTCGTGCGCGTAGGCAAGCTTGGCCGCCGCGACAACTTGTTCTTCATCGGCCTCCGGATACGACCAGGAAATATTGGCTTCCACGGTATCGTTAAACAAGATACTGTCTTGGGCCACATAGCCGAGCTTCTCTTTCCAAGTGCTTAAATCATATTCACGTAAGGGAATATCGTCCAAGACAATCGTACCTTCGTCGGGCTGGACAAGCCCGACTACAAGATCGACCAAGGTGCTCTTTCCAACGCCCGAGCTACCTACAACCGCGATCATCTTTCCTTTCGGAATGTTGAGGTTTACGCCTTTTAAAACCGGATGATCGGGCACATATGAAAAGAAAGCATTGGAAAACGATATGCCTTTTTTGAACTGCTCCAATTTGCGGGTCCCACCGATTTCTTTCATCGCGAGTGCTTCATTTTTAAGCAAATCAACTTTTTCAAGGGAAGGAATCAAGATGTTTAACCGATGCACATGCGCCTGAGCATTTGAGAGACGAGGTGCTATTCGATAGAAAATGAAGAGGAAAACCACGAGTTCGGCGATCTCAATTTTTAAAGAAACAACCGCTCCATAGATAGTGATAACCAGCATCACGGTCATCCCCGTTTCCATCAGCGTGCGGACGAGCGCATTATTAAAGTTTCCGCGATACATTGAATGGGCGAGAGCCTCATAATACTTCCGAAATCGTTTTATTACTGTCCCCTGCGCGGCATACCCTTTAATTAATTTTGCCGCCGACAGCTGTTCTGTTATCTCGTCCTGAAACTCCCGATTGCTTTGGGTAATTGCCGCCCCGTAGACTTTTCCTCCCCTGGTCTGCCGCCATAGCAATAGAATGAGCACTGAGCCGCCGATCACTATAATCAATGTCGCCTGCCATGATATGAGGGTCGCCAATGTCAAATAGACAAACGAAACGATAATTCCGCTCAATAGCAAATTTAACGTTTGATATGCCGTGCCACACCTTGTAACTTGAGTCGCCAGAGTATCTGTTATATAGCCTAATCTTGTGTTAACAAAGAAGGGCCAGGTAGCGTTGAAAATTGCTCGATATGTCCGTTCTCTTAAACTCGCCTCAAATAAATATTGCGAACCAAAAGCGATTTTTTGCTGAGCCAATATTAGCCCCTGCTGCATGAGAGCGACAAAAAGCATAAAGACCAAGACAGCGGTTAAACTGAAAGGCACACCGAGAAACAAAAAGAGGTTTTCAACGGCTTGACCAACTCGGCCGACTTCGCCGCCTATTGGCCCGCCCCCATCCGCAATCATCTGGAGCAGCGGCAAAAGCAGCGCAATTCCAAGACCCTCCGCCAAACTTGCGACTACTAAGGCCGCGACGGCCAAACTGAGCCGCAGCTTTTGTTCTTTGAAAATCCGCTTAATAAACTCTATGATTGACAAGGTTTGTCACCATCACCAGTTTTCTTTGTATTTTCAACAAACTCAATATTAATTCGAGCACTATTGTCGACAAGCGCTGCTTCATAATTGCTTCTCTCGTGCTTTATACCATTGATAGGTTGATGCAAGGCCTTTCTCGAGATCAATCCGTCTTCTCCAGCCCAGGTTGTTGATTCTTGAAACGTCCAGCAGTTTTCTTGGCATACCGTCCGGCTTTGACGGATCGAATTCTATCCGGCCCTCAAAACCAACGACTTCTTTTATTAGGTTGGCCAGCTCTTTTATTGTTAAGTCCTCGCCAACGCCAATATTTATCAATTCGCTACTTTTGTAATGCTCCATTAGAAACAGACAAGCGTCAGCCAAATCATCGACATGCAAGAATTCTCGCCTAACACGGCCAGTTCCCCACACTGTCATTGAAGAAGCCTTATTTTGCTTAGCTTCATGGAATTTGCGTATCAAAGCTGCCAGAACATGGGAATTTTCCAAATTGTAGTTATCGTTTGGCCCATACAAATTAGTTGGCATGACCGAAATAAAGTTAGTGCCATACTGTTGATTATAGGCTTCACACATTTTTATACCGGCAATCTTAGCCACGGCGTAGGCTTCGTTTGTCGGTTCCAGTGCCCCCGCCAGCAAATACTCTTCCTTCATCGGTTGAGCCGCTAACCTCGGATAAATGCAAGAACTGCCTAAAAAGAGAAGCTTTTTTACCCCGAACAAATATGCGTTATGGATAACATTTAATTCTACAGCGAGATTGCTATACATAAACTCGGCCGGATAATGGCTGTTGGCCCATATGCCCCCAACTTTGGCCGCTGCCAGAAAAACATATTCAGGGCGCTCGACCTCAAAGAAAGCTTTAACGGCCGCCCCATCGGTTAAATCCACTTCGCTTCTGGTTCGAAGCACAAGGTTTTTATACCCCTCAGCTTTTAGCTTGCGAACCAGCGCCGAACCCACAAGCCCCCGGTGACCGGCAACGTATATTTTGGAATCTTTTTTCACTTAGATTTCTTCATTCCTAGATTCCTGCTTTCGCAGGAATGACACTTTCCTCTCATCGCTTATTTAAGTGCCGGCCCTTTCGACATGCCCTGCTTGTTTTTCGCTGCCTCAAAGTCGGCCGCAACCATGATCTTGACCAGCTCACCAAAGGTGACTTTAGGTTTCCAGCCGAGCTTCCGCTCGGCCTTTGAGGCATCGCCGATCAACAACTCTACCTCAGTCGGTCGAAAATAGCGGGGGTCCACCTCAACAATCGTCTGCCCTGTCTGCGCGTCGAAGCCTTTTTCGTTGACCCCACTGCCCCGCCACTCGATCGAAATGCCAAGCTCATTGAAGGCCGCGTCGCAAAACTCTCGAACCGAATGAGTTTCGCCGGTTGCGATTACAAATTCATCGGGCTGGTCCATTTGAACCATTAGCCACATAGCCTCGACAAAATCTTTGGCAAAACCCCAATCGCGCTTGGCGTTTAAGTTGCCTAAAAACAGCTTTTCCTGCATTCCCAGCTTTATCGCGGCCGCCGCCATAGTAATCTTTCGCGTCACAAACGTTTCGCCTCTTATCGGCGATTCATGGTTAAAAAGAATGCCATTGCCGGCGTGAATCCCGTAGGCCTCCCGATAATTAATGGTTATCCAGTAGCCGTATAACTTGGCCACGGCGTATGGACTGCGAGGATAAAAAGGCGTCTTTTCGTTTTGCGGTGTCTCCTGCACCAAGCCATAAAGCTCACTGGTGGCGGCATTATAAAAACGCACTTTCTTGCACATGTCCAGGATCCGCAGGGCTTCGAGCAACCTCAATGTCCCCAAAGCATCAGCATTGCCGGTGTACTCCGGTGACTCGAACGAGACTTGAACGTGACTTTGAGCAGCCAGATGGTAAATCTCGTCAGGTTGTGTCTCCTGTATTAATCGGATCACATTAGTGGCATCGGTAATATCACCATAATGCAGACAAAAGTTGGGATGATCTTCGTGAGGATCTGTGTAGAGATGATCGACTCTCTGCGTATTAAAAGATGAAGATCTTCTTTTGATCCCGTGAACCGTATAGCCCTTGTTAAGTAAGAATTCGGACAAATAAGCGCCGTCCTGACCGGTTACCCCGGTTATTAATGCTGCTTTAGTCATTCTGCCTCGCTTTCATCTGTTGTCTCGAGAAAAGCTACAATTTTCATTCTTTAATTAGATATTAAAATGGCTTAGCAACAGCTTTCCGGTAATCGATGCTTGGTCGCGGGCGCCCTCGGTAAATACCTCAGCACACGCTCCGCCATTTCCGGTTCGAAAACCGGATCCAAAACAAAATAATTTTGTCGACCTCGGGCCGAGAGACCTTTATCCCGGTGGCCGGCTTACTTAACCCTACTCAACGCGGCAATTTCAACTTCAATCGTGAACGCTCGTTGAACCGTTTCTAGAAAAACCTTCGCTCTCTCCCGGCCAGAAAACTGACCGGTAAAGATGCCCTCCAGCCCCGCAAAGGGACCGGTTTCAAAACTGACCCTATCTCCAGACTTAAACGTCGCGTTTTTCCTTGCATAGTCTTGGTTCTCAACGCCCTGAAAGATCGCTTTGATAATAGTGTCGCCGACAGGAATGGGACGATTGCCGAACCCGACAATCTTTCTGACCCCATGCAAATATTTGATTTTAGCCCAATCAGCAAGATCAAGACGCAGCCTTACGAACAAGTAACCGGGGAATAAAGGCTCGACCCGCTTTTTTCGCCGACTATTTATTTTTGGCAGAAAAGCCTCATATGAATCGTTCCGCAGCTGGCTGACGACCAGTTTTTCTGAACGTGGATTTGTGTTGATGGCGTACCAACCGAAATCAGATTCGATCTTCCGGTGTCTAATTAAACCATCGTCTGTTTTGTTTTGGGTCAACATTTAAGCCTGCCCTCACTAATGTTCATTATTTGAACAATCTTTATATTAAGACATTCGGCCTTTTTGTCAATTGCCTTAAAATAAATCGAAAATTCTCATTGATGAAGAAGCGTGGAGTTCAATCTCCGCGATTTCATCCGGTTCACATTTTTTGCAGACAATCAGAGCATCAGCAGCTATTTCGCCGATGTCTTCGAGTTGAAAAGAACTAAACCCCGGAAATTGCACTTCGCCGCGATTAAAACTTTCTTCATTGTCTGTTCTATTTGTGTCGTGAGGCGCCGCTATTCCGACAATCTTCATTCCCACTTCGGGAGCTAAAACCGAAACAATCTCCGTTAGCTCGCTATGCCCATAAAGAACCACAGACTGGGCGCCGTCCTCAGCCAGCAAGCTCAGTCTCTGAGCAATACTATGCCTGGCTTGGCGGTAAAAACCGATAGTGTTTAAGGTCCAGCGCATAGCTAAGGAGCTTTTAGCCAACACACCGGCATGCGTTAGATGATAGGTCAATGAACGGTTGTTCTTTCCTCGTATTTTTATCTGACCTTTGCGCGCCAGAGTCTTTAGTAGAGCGTTGGTGATGCCTAGAGCAACTCCGAGATGGCTCGATAGTTCCCGCTGAGAGATTTGAGGGTTCTTTTCGATCTCCTCAAGAGCGCGCAGATTTTGTAAAGCTTCGGTTTCTTTTAAAACCGCGTCATCTTTATCACTATCATTGACTGTTTTCATTAGACACCATTCGATTTAGCAAGCTTATGGTGGACCACGAGGTTATTGTTCATAAAATGAACATATCATGCGAAACTTGCGGGTGTCAAGATTTTACAACCAATCATTATTGGTCTTGTTTTGGGCAAAGACACGTGCTTTCGTGGTTCGTGAGGCTATTGTTCATGAATTGAACATATCTTGAGAAACTTATCCGTGTCAAGATCTTTACTTACGAGGCAGCTGCCGCACTATTTTCTTGAAAACAATATCTCCCTATGCCAAGCTCGTTTTAGACAGCTCCCTTTTGACTAAAACATTGACTGGATATTTGAATAAGATGTCGCAGATTCTTTCAGATCGAAATATTACAAGAAGCTATGGCTTCTTGGAATATTATCTTGCCATGAAAAGAGCAAAACTCGCGATTGAGCTCATCTCTAGAGTACCTGGAAGCAGTCGAGTTCTCGATATTGGTTGTGGTTCTTATCCGATTTTTCTAGTTACGGCACAGTTTGCGGAAAAGTTCGGAGTTGACAAAGATGTTGACGCAAAAGTTCAAGATATGGAAAGAATAAAGATCTTGGAACACGATATTGAAAAGGGCGATAAATTATCCTTTGCCGATGAACATCTCGATGTAGTTACAATGTTGGCAGTACTGGAGCATCTTGAGCATGAAAGTTTGCCAAATATTTTTACTGAGATTTTTAGGGTGTTGGGTCCAAAAGGGCGTTGCATTATTACTCTCCCCTCACCTCGAACCGACTTATTGTTGAGAATTATGTCAAGGCTGCGACTAGTTAGTTCCGTAGAGATACACGAACATAAACCAGGCTTAGAGAATTCAGCAATAATAGACCTGCTCACGAAATCGGGCTTTGCCAACATTAAGTCCGGTTATTTTGAGCTATTTTTGAATCGCTGGTTTGTTGCGGATAAACTACCAAAGCTGGTAGCTGCCCCGACACTTGCCTAAGTTAAGACTGATTGAGGTTCTTGCGCTCCGGTGCCGTGTTTTTTTTCATCTTCAAATACCACTCTATGAACTTTGGAATTCCCTGCTCTATCAAAGTGCCGGGCTTGTATTTTAGTTCCTCTTTAGCCAGGGCGATGTCGGCAAAAGTAATGGGAACATCGCCGGGTTGATCAGGCAGCCACTCGATATCGGCCTTCTTTCCTAAAGCGGATTCGATGAGCCGCAGGAGCGCCGACAACTCGATAGTGTGTGATTCTCCCAGGTTATATATCTTAAAGCCATGAGGCTTGTTTATGCACTTGGTGAGGCCGTCGATGATGTCGTCAATATAAGTATAGTCGCGCCGGGATTTACCGTCGCCAAAAAGAGATATCTTGTGGCCCCTGTCTATCTGACGGGTAAATTTATGAATAGCCATGTCAGGGCGCTGTCTCGGCCCGTAGACTGTAAAAAACCGCAGGCAAGATATCGGGATTCCGTGGAGATGATGATACGTATAGCAAATCAGTTCACCGGCTCTTTTGGTCGCGGCATAAGGGGATATGGGCTGTTCAACCGGGTCACTCTCACTAAACGGCACCTTGCTGTTTGCGCCGTAGACAGAAGAGGATGAGCCGAAAACAAAGTGTTTTAGGCCGACCTTGCGCGCGCGCTCGAGCAGGCGCATGGTTCCCTCAATGTTCACTTGCTGATAAAGAAGCGGGTCTGCCAGTGACGGCCTGACCCCGGCGCGGGCTGCCAAATGAACGATGACATCAAGATCGCTCTGAGCGAATGTCGTGTCTAGAGACGCTTCATCTAAAATATCGCCTTCAATCAGAGTGTAGTTGGAATGAGATAAAATGCCTGAGATATTGTCTCTTTTTATGGCGGGGTCATAGTAATCATTGAAGTTGTCAAGACATGTGACTCTATAGCCAGTCTCAAGAAGACGTTCTGTTAGATGGGAGCCGATAAATCCCGCGCCCCCGGTGATCAATATATTTTTCATTTGGCTCCTATACCGTCCTCTAGATTCCTGCCTTCGCAGGAATGACATTGTCTTTGACCTGGCTTCCTGCTGGAGTTTACACTCGCGAAAGCGGGTGCAGGAATGACATTGTCTTTAACCTAGATTCCCGCTTTCGCGGGAATGACAGCCCGGCCAATCATATCAGCCGGGACCTTAAGGTCAAGAAGGCTCAGAATAGTCGGCGCGACATCATAGATTTTCAGATCATCGCGTTTGACGCTTTGGCCACTGTTGTCGGAGAGTATAAAAATGCCCTGATAGTCGTGGTTGGCGTCGTCTGGTCCAGTGTCGTTGGCAAAAACATGGATCGACTCATTTCCGACCTTGCCCACTGAGCGCCAGTTGAGATCCCCAAAATAGACAAACAGATCGGGAGCGACATTGCGCGCGACTTTATAAATATCCTCGCCAAATAAAGCACGCGTCCCGATATTGACACCTTTATCGTCGGCGATCGCTTCAAAAGCTTCTCTTAGCTGACCGCGGACCTTATCATAATCAGCCCTTGGCACAATCCCTTTAGGTTCACGGCCGTCGACGTTCATAAAAATCCGGCCATAATAACCACCCTCTCCCCAGGCCACGGTCTTTGACCAGTCGATCATGTCAGCCTGGAGCGGAATCTGTCCCATCGGTTTTTCCTTGAGCGTGAGAAAACCATTATCAATTAGCCAATCATTGACGCAGATGCCGCCGGACATACCTTTAACGCCATGGTCGGATACGATCATGACATAGGTCTCGTCACCGACCTCGGCCAATAGCTCGCCGACGAGCTTATCCATGAAAACATAATAGTCTCTAATAGCGTGTTCAAGTGGATGTCCCGGTTCATAGAGACGATGTTCTTTATCAAAATAGCGCCAGAAACCATGGTGCATGCGATCAGGGCCCATCTCAACCATCATGAAGAAATCCCACTTTTCGTTGGCGGCTAGATGCTTTGCCAACTTAAACCGGCGCTCGGTCATCTCGTAGACTTGGTTTACAAGACTTTCTTTATCGTCTGTGCGAAAATTATCGACGTCAATCATATAACCGCCGGCGACCTTCTCAATTTCGTCCTTGAAATCATCAGGGTAGGTCCAACGAGATTTTTTGCTTGGGGTTAAAAAAGAACACGCCATCAGGCCATTGATGGGTTTGGGCGGATAGGTCTGGGGCACGCCCAGCAGTATTGAGCGCTTGCCCGCCGCCGTCAGAATATCCCAGAGAATCGGCTCTTTGATCATCTGCGAGTTGGCAAAAACCATGCCGTCATACGAGTGATCAGCGCGGTTGCGAAACCCGTAAAAACCAAGTTGCCCCGGGTCTTTGCTGGTCATCATAGCTGTCCATGCCGGCACAGTTATCGGCGGATCAGTGCTGAGCAGGGGGCCGTATGTTCCAGACGAGATGACCCTGGAAATATTGGGCAGTTGGTCGCGAAATTGATCAAAAACTAGCTGAGGCCCGGCACAATCCAGACCGATGACCATTACTCGTTTGCTCATTTGTGCCATCCTTTTGGTTTCAATTATCTGAAATAATTAACAGTGCGGGCCAGACCGTCAGAGAGCGCTATGTTTGATTTCCAGCCGAGTTTGTCGAGGGATTTGCCGGCATTTAGAACGCTTCTCGCTTGTTCTCCGGGTTTCGCCGGACCGAAGCCGGCCTCAAGCTCAAAGCCAGTGGCTGTTTTCAATAAGCGAAAGAGCTCAATAACGGAAGTCTCGATTCCGGTGCCGATATTGATCGCCCCGACAAAACTTGATTTGGAGGCCGCTGTGTTTGCCGCCACGACGTCCGCGACATACACATAATCGCGAGTCTGAAGACCGTCGCCGTTTATCACCGGCTTTTCTCCATTTAACATCTGTTTGCTGAATATGGCCACAACCCCCGCTTCTCCGAAGGGATCCTGGCGGGGACCAAAAACATTTGAGTATCTCAGTGCTGTATATGCCAGCTTATACTGGGCGTAATAATAACCTAGATAGAGCTCGACAGCCGCCTTCGCCGCGCCATATGGAGATATCGGTCTCAAAGCATGACCCTCGTCGGCCGGAAAGTAATCTTGCTCGCCATAGATCGCGCCGCCGGTTGAGGCGAATATAACCTTCTTAACCTCGTATTGACGCGCCAGCTCGAGCAGACGAAGACTGCCGATAATATTTATATCGGCGTCAAAGACCGGATCATCGACGGAAACTCGGACTGAGGCCTGGGCCGCGTGATGATTGACGATAGTGGGTTTGAATTCGCTGAAAATACCGGCCATTCGCGAGTCGTTTATATCGATCTGATGAAAGATCGCTTTTGGATTGACGTTCTCGCGCTTGCCGCGAGATAGATCGTCGACAACAACTACGCCATAGTCGGCATCCAGGTAGGCATCGACGAGATTTGAACCAATGAACCCGGCCCCGCCTGTGACAAGAACAGTTTCTTTTGACAAAAAATCTCCCTTCTTTGGGCCTATTTTGACAATTCAAGCTTGCCTAGTAAAGACCAAAACGCTCGGCTAAGGGATAGTTTTTTGCCAGACTTATCCCCCAAACCTGTTCAGCAAGTAGTTTGACAGGAATCGGCCCGTTATATCAACAGCGTCCCATTGAATCCGCTCATAATTGTCGGCGGGGGTATGGAACAAGTTATCGACGCGCCACTCCAACCAGGCGGATGGAATACCGGCTAGTTCAAAGTCGAGATGATCGCTGGCGCCGTAGTCTCGTCTATAGCTGACCGCGTGCCCGTTTTGACCGGCAAAATTCAGAATATCGTTAACAAGAGTCATCGGCCCCCGTTGAGTTGATCTGACATGGAAAAAATGGCCGACCCCGACCATGTCGACTGAGATCATTCCGATAGTGCTCGCCCGCTCACTCGGACCCATCAAACTAACAAAATGTCGGGACCCAAAGTGTTCGTTGCCCCGCACGCCGCCGATTCTCTCTTCCGCTCCAAACCAGACAAAAATCAACGTGGGCCTGATTTTTTTACCCTTCATTGTTCTGGCCAGCTCCAACAGAAGACTAGAGCCGGTGCCGTTATCGTTCGCGCCGGGCGAGGGCGGCTGGGAGTCGTAGTGGGCGCCGATGACAAACTGTCGTCCGGGATCTGTGCCGGTTTTGCGGGCTATAACGTTGTACGACAGCCTACCGTTTGACAACCTGAAAGCTTGGCGCTCAGTTCCATATCCAAAGGCTCTAAGTTTCCCCTCTATGTAGTCAGCGGTTCTATGCTCGGCGGCAGTCCCCTCATCTCTAACACCAATCACTTTTGAGATTTCAAATAAGTGGTTTTTGACATTATTGAGGTTCCAGGGGTTTTCAACCTTGAATTTGGCAGTCTTAACCTGACGGTTACCGGCGTAATCTCGGGCGATGATCCGGTAGATATAGGCGCCTTCCTGCTCCGGCATCTTCATGCTCTGAAACACGAGTTTCTTCCCCATCCGCCGACGCCGCTTCGACCTGCTGACCAAAGTCCCGTCAATTTTTCGGATCTGTACAGTCGCGAAGATTCTGCGGGAGACCCGGTCGGCCAGCTTGAAGAAGACCGTGGCCCGGGACCGGACTGACGGGACCGAAGGCTCCACCGCGACCGTTTTGATAACGGGTTTCTTGTTATCGATGAAGTAGTGCCTTGAGCGTCCTCTTTTGTTGCCTGCCTTATCTTTAACGAGGACTCTGAATCTGCGCTTTCCCGGCTTGATATATCTCGTTCTCACCTTAAAGGTGTAAACGCTGGCTTTCTTCTTAGCTAACAATCGACTACCCATGTAGAGCCGAAGCTCGCTCAGCCCTGAGCTTTGGGCTGAGACATCGGGGTCATAAGCGCGGACCTTTATCCTCAGCGGACCCCGCACGTGTTTCCTGTGTTTAGGCGCTTTTATTATGAAAGAGGGACGCCAGGAATCGACCTTAAAAACCTTCTGTTTTATCGATTCATCAGCGCCGGCGCCGGTACCGGAATAATAATAAAGCGTATGCTTTCCTTGGGGCGCTTTGATGGCGTATTTATATATCTGCTTTGGGTCAGGCTTATCCCAGGAATAATAGGTAACAGCGGTAGCGTCATCAGACTCCAGCGTAATTTTTGGTATGGTCTTAAACCAGCCATCGCGGCCGTCACTTGAGGCAGGGTGAGTCTTTAGTGAAGTACTCGGGACGGAAACGGCTAATGTTGCTTGTGTGAGATATAGTCCCGCCACCACTAAAAGAGAGATAGCGCCAATTATACGAAGCTTTGACCTGCTCATTTTTCAACAACTTTCTCTGCTCTTCCATATTTTATATCAAAACGGTCAAGAACAAGCAACAAACATAGGTTCTCTCGCTTATCAACAGCTTGAAAGCTTATTATTTGCTTGGAAATACGGGGAGAGATCATCAGGTCATATTGAGATTAGACTGATTAAGAACTAGGAATTGTGCTATAATATATCATTCTGCAGACAGCTTTCCGAAGTTAGATTTAATAGCATGCCTTTATGTTTGGACGGCAAATAACTAGTGATAATCCAAATTTTCAGAAACCACTCTTTAAGCAATTTAGCAACTAGGCCGTCTTGTCTTGTAGCAGTCGCTCTTCTTGTCATAGTACTACTGGGCTCCTCTCTCGCCTTCAACTTACAGCCCACATATGCTTTTGATGAATCAAGCCATAATGCCATTAACGATAAAGCTCTAGCCGGCAAGGGGTTTTCAAAAGACGCTCAAAACAAGATAAAAGCGGAGAATCTAAAAGTCGACAGCTCCGAAGGCAGTGCGCTTGGCATTGCCAATAAAAACTATAAACCTGAACATCATTTTGACAGAAACCCGGGCACCAACAATACAGACGCTTTCAAGAACGGCGCGGCCTATGTACGTAAAAAGAAACAAGATGCTATTGACGCTATCAACAAATGTACCTTGGCGGGAGTCGAGGAAGCCTTGGCTCATATGGGTCAAGCCTTACACGCGATACAAGATTTTTATGCACATTCCAACTATGTCAATTTGTCAGCCGGCGACCAGGCCGACTTAAGAAAAGCATTTGATGATCCAAATCAGGCCATACCCAACACCGTTAAGCTGACCGGCTACGACCCAAAAGCTAAAACCACAGGTGCCGCTTTTAATCCCGCGGGTGATGACTACCCCCACGGTCTATTTTGGGGACGTCATAAAGATTCGAAACCGAAAACTGGGCCTTTTGGTGTCGATAAGACGCCCGGTGACGGCAGCAAGAAAATAACCAAAGGGGCGGTCACAAAGCCTGCCTATGAATGGGCCAAAGAGGCGGCGGAAAAACACACCGGCGAGTTTATCGATGAAATAAAACTAGCTGTTGGAAATGTGAAATGGACCGCGAAGTTCAATAATTATATAGCCGTGGCTTTCACTCCTTTTGACCCTTATCTGGATACCGCCTTAGCCTCGTTTAGTGCCGGGGGAGGCATTTTAAACAATGGTGTTGACACAACCTTGTCAGTGTTGCCGGGCGTGCTTTCCACAACCGAAACGTTTTACTCTATGTCACTGCCGGTCAATAAGGTTCCGCCTGAACATAACAAGCTGCCTGGAGGTCGGACGTTGCTAAAAGTGCGTGAGTTTTGGCGGAGCGATACTGACACCCCGATACCTCTTAATATCTCAATTGCCCTTACATCCGCCGAAACAGCTGGTATAGACGTGGCTTCAATCAGGGTTTATAGGTGGAATTTATATGATCAGAACAATCAAGGGAAATGGGACCAAATTCAAGACTATTTTATCGACCATAACAACCAGATTGTGTTCCAAACCCAGGGCTGTAGTATTTACGCAATAGCGGGTAACCCTATTAACACTGGATTCAATAGTTTTTTAGTCTCCTTAGTGGCGATCTTGTTCATAAGCGCCGGTTTCTTAGCGCTCTACATACACAAGCGATTTCGCCGAAAGCACTTACGCTTCAATAGCCCATAAACCCCAGTAAAACAACTGCTGATCATGACTCAGCCAGGTCGATTAATACCAAACTCGCTACCCTGAGACCTCCTTCAACATCTTTGTTTTTTATGCCTGGCCAGAGAACCTCTTTCATCGTTTTTTCTCCAGGCGCATCTAGCGCCAAGGGTGTAGACAAACCCGACTTCTCAACTGCGTCAATGTTTTGCCCTACCGTGCCGCGATCGACTGCCCGTGAGGCAAAAAACAATGCGTCATATTGACTTTATCGAGTCCGTCGACTAATATACTGCCTGTACGAAACAGTTGAATATATCTCCGAGCTTCATGGCCTAAAGCGATTGTCACGGTATGAAGCCGATAGGGTTAGATGGGAAACGATCTGGCCTCCCGCGCTTGGAAAGGAGATACTGTGTATGAAAGCTAATCCAAGAGCGGATTAGCTTTTTTGTATTTTATGCAAGTGAAGTTCGCCGATTTTGTTAATTGAAGTTGGTTTTTGAGAAAGGTGGGGCATGACAAACCCCGAACTTAAGTTTATAGGGCGAATCGTATCGCCAAGAAAAACTTCAAAGAATCTGCCCCTTCAGGGGGTCGGCGCGCAAGCAAGAGTTTTTGATGAATATACAGACGCGCTTGAGGGCATCGACAGATACAGCCACATCTGGCTTTTGTGTTGGCTTCATGAGTCCGACCGTGAACGACTCAAGGTGGTCCCCAAGCGGATTGATGCGGATTCACCGCCCAGAGGCGTCTTTTCTCTGCGCTCTCCCGTGCGGCCGAACCCGATAGGCTTAACCGCGTCCAGGTTGATAAAGCGCGAGGGCAATACGCTCTTTTTAGAACATATCGATTTTGTCGACGACACGCCCATCATTGACATCAAGCCCTATTCTGTCGGTTGGGATTCAATATTTTGCGCCTGGAACAATAGTACGTACGCCACCTATGCCAAGTTGACCCGAGAAAATACTTTTGCCGACATGCTTCGGCAAGCGGCTAATTTTCATGGAGACGCCTGTGTGGGAGTCGCCATAGGTACGCGCGCCGCGCACCTGGCGATGGAGTATTTCAAATGCGATCTACAGACCAAATCGTTGAGTGTAAGCGCCTCTGTCAGAGGTTGCACCGCCGATGCCCTGCAGAGTTTAATGCAAGCCGGCAATAAGCGATTTTGCCGAGTTGAACCAGTGGAAGGCAAGATCGTCTTTATCAAGGAAGAGAAACGTTTGTCGCTGGTGATTACCGGAGACAAATTTCACTCAGTTGACGAGGTTTTAGCCGCCCCCGATGAACGGGTTTTCAGCTCTATAGAGGCTCATTGAAATGAAAATGAAGGCAGCGCTGGTTTGTCTCTGTGTGATTCTTTTGACAATCCTATTATCAGCCTGCGCCGGACGCCAAGGCAAACATGCCGGCGGGTCGCCGAGAGCGGAAATTACCGTAGCGACAGCGGCGAGCATGAAGCTTGTCATGACCGACATCGCTGAAGAATTCGAGAGAAAAACGGGCGCGAGAGTCAATCTTTCCTTTGGGTCTTCCGGTCTGCTGGCTAGGCAGATAGAAAACGGCGCCCCCATCGATGTCTTTATCTCAGCCGACAAAGCCTTTGTCGACCAACTAAACACCAGAAAACTGACGTCCGAAGTCAGCTCTTACGCTCGCGGATTTATCGTCTTCTACGGTCAAGCCAAAACCAGTGGCGATCTATTGTCGCCGGATATAGAAAGAATTGCCATCGCCAACCCCAACCAAGCCCCCTATGGGCGGGCCGCCGTCGAGATTCTTAAGAAGAATAGCATCTGGCCTAAGATCCAGGAGAAAATAGTCTACGCCGATAACGTGGCCCAAGCTTACGAGTTTACCAAGACGGGCAACGCCGATGCCGGCATTGTGGCTTTGTCGCTGGTTAAGCAGACAGACGCGAAATATACCGTGATCGACAAACGCGCCTACAGGCCGCTTGTACAGTGGCTGGCGCTTATTAAGAAGGCCGATGACCCGGAAACGGGGAAAGCCTTTGTGAAATTCATGCATTCCGGCTTTTCCAAAAAGACTCTAAGAGCAGCCGGTTTCAAACCTGTGGGTGTAAAGTGATCTCATTTCCTCTTTGGTTGTCATTTAAAGTAGCTTTCATAGCGTCCGCGATTGTTCTTACCGTGGGCTTAAGCTTGATCGGGCTGGCAACCAGACTAGGCTCGCGTTCTCGCGATATTTTGCGCGTCATCACCTCGATTCCGCTTGTTCTGCCTCCAACGGTCGTCGGCTACTATCTTTTAGTCGTGATTAGCCGGGACAGCGCTCCGGGGGCGCTCTTTCGTAATCTATTCGGTTTTGACCTGGTGTTCACATGGCAAGCGGCAGTAGTGGCCTCCGTGATTGCCTCTTTTCCTCTCTTTTTCATGACCGCGTTGCCCGCTTTTGAAAGCATTGACAAGTCGATAATCAACGCGGCCCGCACATTGGGAAAATCAGAGACTCAGATCTTCTGGCTAATAAAACTGCCCCTGGCCTGGCGCGGAATCTTAAGCGGAATTTCGCTGGCGTTCGCGAGAGCACTCGGGGAATTTGGTATTACTCTAATGATCGCCGGCAATATTCCCGGCAAGACCCAAACGGCCCCGCTCGCCATCTATGACTTTGTCGTCACTGGAAATCGCGCGGCCGCCAACAACTTGGCCTTGATAACCACCGTGTTCGGCATTGGGTTGCTGCTTATTGGCTTGTGGTTGGTCCAGCGCCGTGCCTATAAATTGTAGGATGAAGGGACTCAAGAGTTTAAATGGTTAAAGTTGAGACAAAACTAAAGCTCGGGAACTTCAACCACGCTGTCGATTTCACATCCGGCAATGAACTTGTGGTCATCTTTGGCCCGTCCGGATCCGGGAAATCGCTTACTCTTAATGTCATCGCCGGCCTGCAACAACCGGACAGCGGCAGAGTTACGATCGGGGACAGGGTTTTTTACGATTCGTCGCAAAAAATTGACATGCCTCCGCAGCGCAGAAGGGTGGGTTATGTTTTTCAAGACTACGCCCTATTCCCTCACCTAACGGTGGCGAAAAATATCGCGTTTGGCCTATCGGCGCGAGACAAGCCGCAAGCAAAAGAACGCGTCTCAGAGATGCTCAAACTCATGCGCCTTGAGCGGCTCGGAGAATCTTATCCACATCAAATTTCCGGCGGGCAAAAACAGAGGGTCGCCCTGGCCCGGGCGCTCGTAATGGAACCAACGATTCTTCTTTTAGATGAGCCTTTTTCATCTCTTGATTCAGCGGTCAGGGAGAAACTGAGGCTCGACCTGATCAACATTAAAAAAAACTATGATATCCCTATCATTTTTGTCACCCACGACCTTGATGAAACCTATATCCTGGCTGACCGGATAATCGTTTTCAATCACGGTCAAGTGCTTCAGAGCGGTACTCGCGATGAAGTATTTTACCGGCCCAACGGGCGAACTATCGCCAGGTTCATGGGGGCCAAGAATATCTTTTCCGGCCGGGTCATCCAGACAAACGGCCGCCTTTGCCAGGTGAAAACAGACCGCTTTCAAGTGGAAGCTGCGCTTGAAAAACACAGCGTCGGCGACGAAGTCGAATTTTGTATCCGACCCGAAGATATTATGATCGTGAGACCCGACCGCGCCTTAAGCAAGGCCGTTGAAGCCAATGTCTTCCAGGGACGGATTCGCTCAGCCAATCGCCAAGGTGCCGTCTACCAACTCGAATTTCTGGTCGACAAAGAAACTCGACCAACCGACACTTATGATTTTGTTATCCGCGTACCGGCCCACGCTTACGAACGTCTGGGTCTGTCTGTTGGCCGCGAAATCAGTGTCTCCTTGAAAACACCCGCGATCCGCCTGATGCAAAAGGAGAAAAAGAGAGATGATTGAACCCAGCCAAGCACTGGCAGCCATTCTTGAGTCGGCCAAAGTGCGCGACATCATTACAAAGCCGCTAACAGAAGCGGACAATTCCGTTCTGGCGCAAGAAATCGTGGCCTCTCATGATGTGCCGCCTTTCGATAACTCAGCCATGGACGGATACGCGGTCTGCGCCGAAGATATTGTCAGCGCCGGCAAAGAGAATCCTGTCAGGCTGGAATTAATCGACGAACAGCCCGCCGGAAAATCCACCGATGTGATAGTGACACCCGGAACCGCGATTAAGATTATGACCGGCGCGCCGGTTCCAGCCGGGGCCGACACAGTTGTGCCTATTGAGCGGACCCGGCCCGGCGACAGATACGTAGATATACAGGTGGCGCACAAACTCGGGGCAAATATCCGCCTGGCAGGCGAAGACATGTCGAAGGGAAGCCTTGTCTTTGAACCCGGCGTCTTGATCACCCCGGTTATAATCGGGCTTCTGGCATCGCTCGGCTACGCGAGCGTTAAAGTTTTTGACCGGCCGAGGGTAGGCATAATCGGCACCGGAAACGAATTAATTCCGGTGGATGAGCCGCTCAGCCCGGGCAAGATCCGTGATTCAAACAGCTATGCCCTGACCGCTCAAACTCGCGCCGTCGGCGCTCCGGTCGAACGAATCGGAGTCGCCGGCGATACCAAGGAAGCGGTCGCGAGTCTGGTTCGCTCAGCACTTGAAGTTGCCGATGTTGTTGTTACCAGCGGCGGTGTCTCAGTCGGAGACTACGATTTTGTCAAAGATGTGTTGAAAGAGATGGGCGCCGATCTCAAATTCTGGTGCGTCAAGCAGAAACCCGGCAAACCTCTAGCTTTCTGGACATTGGACGGCAAGTTGATTTTTGGCCTGCCCGGAAATCCAACGGCCAGCGTTTTATGTTTCGAGGAATATGTCCGGCCGACGCTCTTAAAGATGATGGGCCGACAGAACCTTTTACGCCCGGTTGTCAGGGCCGAACTCACTCACGACTTGCGTAAAAAACCGGGTCGCTATCATTTTGTCAGTATGATAGTCGAGAACGTTGATGCCACTTACCGGGCGACTGTGAACGGACGACAAGGGTCGGGAATTCTCAAATCCCTTGCCGGAGCCAATGGTATCGGAATAGTGCCAAGTGATATTTCGGACATAAAAGCAGGTGACATGATCGACGTACAGTTGATCACTTTGCCGGAAGACCACTAAGAGCAGGGACAAGGGACGAGTCAAGAGAAACAGAGGAAAGTGAAAGTACGGGATGATAAAGTGATGTTTATGTCATTCCTGCGAAGGCAGGAATCAAGTCTTAGGTTCTGCGTCAAGCGCGAAATGACAAAGTGAAGAGCGAAGAATTAAGAGGCAAGAGTTGAAAATAAGTACGAGGCCGAGCAGAATGCTACAGATTGCTACAAAGAGGTGAAGTCAAGTGCCGGAACTTCAAGACACGTATGACCGGAAAATTGATTACCTGAGAGTATCTATCACAGACAGGTGTAATCTAAGGTGCCGTTATTGCATGCCGGAAGAGGGTGTCCCCGCCAAACCGCATATCAACATGCTCACGTATGAAGAGATTATCGCCTTCTCCCATCTGGCCGCCCAGGCTGGTATCACACGCATCCGCCTGACCGGTGGAGAGCCGTTGGTTCGAAAAGGCGTAGTCGATCTGGTCTCTTCTCTGAACGCGATCAAGGAAATCCAGGAAGTGTCAATGACCACCAACGGCATTTTGCTGGAAAAATACGCCGGCGATTTATGGAAAGCCGGCCTCAAGCGCGTTAATATCAGCATAGATTCGCTTGACCCGGTTATCTACACCAAATTGACCCGGTGGGGCAAGCTGGAAGACGCTTTGGCCGGTATGCAAGCCGCCCTTGACGTTGGGATGAACCCCGTCAAGATAAACGCAGTGGCCTTAAAAGATGTCAGCGACGACATCAAGCCGTTCGCGCAGCTGACAATGGACTACCCGGTGCACGTGCGTTTCATCGAATACATGCCGGCCTTTTACGAGGAAAAAAAGGGTGATTTTATCTCAGGCGAAGAACTTGAGGCCAAGATAATGGCTTTGGGATCGATCTATAAACCCCAGTCGCCGACCGGGGCTGGGCCGGCCAGATACTTTAAGCTTGCCGGATCCAAGGGGACCCTCGGTCTTATCGGCTCATCAAAAGGCCATTTTTGCGACAGTTGCAATCGCCTGCGTCTGACAGCCGACGGCAAACTCAAGACATGCCTGTTTTCAAACCAAGAGATAGATATGCTGCCGGCCTTGCGCGGCGGCAACCCAAAAGACTTATTGGACTTAATCAATAAAGCCATAAAGGAAAAACCGAAAGACCGGTTCGCGAAACGCGAAGGAAAAATAGGGCGTAAGATGTCACAGATCGGCGGGTGAAAAGAGAAGGTCCGGGGTTGGTTTTTTCTAAGCTCCAGTTCGCGACTATGGCCTTCACCTCACTCCGGAGGGTGAAAGCCCTCTATAAAAACGGGTCGGGCTTGCCGCCGCTCCTTTGCTCGGCTCCGGCTCATGTGGCTCACAGTCGCACGAATAAACCAACCCCGGACCTGACCACATAAATTTGGTGCTTCCTGTTGGTTGAAGTCGCATGGAAAAGCCATTAATAACTTGTTATCCTTAAGTGAAATCTTAGTGAAAGAAGGAGATATGTCGGAAAAACTAACACATATTGACGAGGCTGGGCGGGCTAAGATGGTTGATGTCGGAGCAAAAGACGAAACCGAGCGCGAGGGCGTAGCCGAAGCGATCGTGCGGATGCAACCGGCCACTCTTGAGCGGATCAGAGCCGGTCAAATCAAAAAAGGCGATGTACTGGCCGTTGCCCAAGTCGCCGGAGTTATGGGCGCCAAGAAAACGCCCGACTTGATCCCGATGTGCCACCCAATCGCGATCACCGGAGTTGATTTCAACTTTAAAATCGACGATGAGCACTCGACTATCACAATCCAGGCAAGTGTCCGCACAATCGGGCGCACCGGCGTGGAGATGGAAGCTTTAACCGCTGTCGCCACCGCCGCCCTGACCATATACGACATGTGCAAGGCCATAGACAAAGGCATGATCATTGACGGCATCGCTTTGGTTAAGAAATCCGGCGGCCGCTCGGGGCTTTACGAGCGCGCTTAACTTAGACTCAGGACTTGATTATCAAGATGAAGTTTGATATCCTTCAAGAACATCAAGGGCCTGAGCTAACTAGACACCTCTGATGGTGTACGCTTTGAAAAAATAATAGTTTTCGCCTCTACTGGGTCTGCTTGCCTGAACACAATGCACATTCTGGTAGAGGCGTTTTTTTATGCTTTTTCATGACCGCTATTGCGACCACGCTTGTTGGGGGCACCTTTAACTTCTTAATATTTTCACAAAGTAAATCTGAAGAAGTTAAAGGCGTCCCCTTTCCATGCTCTGTGGTATTATTCGGGACATGAAAGTAGCAATTTTGACTGTCAGTGATAAAGGCGCCGCCGGTACTCGCGAAGACTTAAGCGGTGCCGCGCTCGCTGAGGAAATTTCCCGCCTGGACGGTATAGTAATAGCGCGGGATATCGTTCCGGACGAAAGAGACCAAATAAGCGCGAAGCTTAAAAATTTTGCCGATGCTCTGGGAGCAGAACTGATCTTGACGACCGGAGGCACTGGCTTTTCTCCCCGCGACTGGACGCCCGAAGCCACCCTTGACATTATTAACCGCCAAGCTCCCGGCCTGACTGAGGCGATGCGACACGACAGTCTAAAGATAACGCCCCACGCCATGCTCTCGCGCGCCGTCGCAGGAATACGCGGGTGCAGCCTGATAGTTAATTTGCCGGGCAGCCCCAAAGCGTGTCGTGAGTGCTTGCAGACGATCGCGCCCGCCCTTCCACACGCTATTGAGATCCTAAACGGCTCCGCGGGAGAATGCGCAACTCGAGACTAGACACCTTCATTGCTGTACCCATGGAGAATAAGCATGAATTATGGTATATTGTTTCATGCTTTTGAGCTTCCGTGAACGCCTGGAAGCGCAAGAATATTTATCGAAATCGGGTGGTTCCGTCTCATGAGTGAGAAATTAGTAATTATCTTCTTCTGGCTGGCGTTCATGACATACGCCGCCGCTTTTATTTTTTATCTCTATTTGTTCATCAATAAGCGACAGATCATGGGGAAATTGGCGATATCCCTCACTGGTCTGGGCCTACTGTTCCAAGTTGTGTCATTTGGAGCGCGCTGGAATTCGGTTGGATATATCCCGGTCACCGGGGCTTTTGAGTCGTATGTCCTTTTCGCGTTGGCGCTGGTTGTCACGTTCCTTGTTATTGAAACCATGACTAAAATAGAATTTCTGGGCGCCTGGGTTCTGCCGGTTGTCGCGGCGCTACTCGGTATCGCGTGGTTAAAATATGAGTCCCCGGAACGTCTAAGCGACGTGGTTAAAAACACATGGACGATCATGCACGTCACCGTCGTTTTTTTAGCAAGCGCGGGTTTGATCATCGCCACGATCTTCGCCATTTTCTATTTAATCCAACAAAGGCAGATCAAAAAAAGACACGTCAACCTGTTCTTTCGGCGTCTACCCTCGCTTGAGGTGCTCGATGATCTTTCGAGTAAAGCGATCACATTCGCGTTGCCGTTTATGACGATGATGATCGTCACCGGCGTTATCCGGGCCATAAAGATGTTTCCAGCCTGGTATCTGGATCCAATTGTCATCCTAGCCACAATTACCTGGACTATCTACGGCGCGTATCTTGCTCTGCGCTATGCCAGAGACTGGCAGGGAAGACGTCTGGCCTATATAGCTATTGGAGGCGCCGGTTCTCTTTTCTTTATGTTTTTTGTGCAAGCTACGAAATCACTTACCATGTTTCATCAGTTCAGATAGAGAAAGGGTAAGTTTTGGGAGAGTTTTTAATGTTATCTGTCGGTTTCGGCAAGGGGTAGGGATTTGAATAAGAACAACTTTCCGATCTCCATTGACCTGGAAGATAGAAAGTGCGTCGTTGTAGGGGCCGGCCGCATCGCCGAGGGTAAAGCCCGCGCTCTGGTGAACACCGGCGCTAGAGTTCACGTGATCAGCATTGAGGGCACTCCCGAGATTCAAAGGTTGGCTGAGACAGACAAAATTATCTGGTCAAAAAGACCGTTCGTCAGCGGTGACCTCAAGGACGCGTTTCTTACTGTGGCCGCCACGGACAGCGCGAGAACAAACACAGCCGTGTACGATGAGGCCGTCAAGACCGGAGCGCTCATAAACGTGGTCGACCGGCCGGACTACTGTAATTTCTTTTTCCCGGCTGTCGTCGAGCGCGGTCGGCTGAAGATCGCCATCTCCACGGGCGGGAGCAGCCCGGCACTGGCCAAACATCTCAGAAAAAAATTGACGGCCGATATCGGGCCGGAATATGGCCGGTACCTGGAAGTTGTGGCTCTCTTTCGCCGTCGCGTCAAAGAAACAGAGACGCGTCCTGAAAAAATAAGCGAGGCACATGAAAAACTATTCAGCTCAGACCTGCTGAAAAAGGTCAAGAATGGCGATAAAGTAGACATCGAAGACTTGGTGAATAAATATGCTGGTTAACAGAGTGAACGCGTCACCGAATTTGCATATGGGCAGCTTGTATGCTACCCTTGGGTCATTCAGGCAAGCACGGACATGTGTTAAAGATCCGATAGTAACCCCTGCAGGGGACTCGTTAATCGGGGCGCCGCGAGGGGTGTTTTTTATTCAAACGGCACTGAGACAGACGGACCGGCTGGATACATACGAAGAAAAGGTCGGGGGCAGGGAAGACGTAGACCAAGGTCAGATTATGGACACCCAGTACGAGACTCCGCCAAAGGCAGAGACAATATCAGAGATGACGGTGCTCCGCCACCAAGAGAGTGACCTATGCATATAATAATGTCAGGTCTCAGCCATAAAACCGCTCCTGTTGAAATCCGTGAGGCGCTGAGCTTTCCGGAGCACAGCATTGGCGAAGCTCTATCATCATTGACTTCATTTTCTCATCTAAATGAGGGCGTTATTCTTTCAACCTGCAACCGGACCGAGATATACGCCGTTTCCAACGATATCGATAAAGGCCGGGAAGATCTCGTCACCTTCTTAAATGATTGCCATAACCAAGACCACGACATTACGGACTATCTGTACTTCCATGACTCATTGGCCGCTGTCAATCACCTCTTCAGAGTCGTTTCGAGCCTGGACTCAATGATGGTGGGGGAAGCGCAGATTCTAGGCCAGGTCAAAGAAGCCTACACTCACGCGTTTGACTCTCAGACCACTAATCTTGTCTTTAATAAGCTCTTCCGTCAGGCTTTCGGGGTCGGCAAACGGGTAAGAACAGAAACCGACATCGGCGAAAACGCGGTCTCTATCAGCTACGCGGCCGTACAGTTGGCTAAGAAGGTTTTCGGAGGCCTAGAGGGCAAATCAATCATGATTATCGGGGCCGGCAAGATGAGTGAATTGACGGCAAAACACTTACTTTCCAATGGCGTGACCAGCGTCATGATCACCAATCGCAGTTACGACAAGGCCGTGGAAATGGCCAAGACCTTCAAGGGCACGGCGGTAAAGTTTGAGAACCTGGTTGATGAGATGGCCGCCGCCGATATAGTTATTAGCTCAACAGGGGCGCAACACGTCATCCTTACAAAAGAGGACATGAAAAAAGTGATGGCTAAACGACGACATCACCCCGTCTTCCTGATTGACATTGCTGTCCCCCGTGATATCGACCCGGAGGCGAACAACATCGACAACGTTTATCTCTACGATATTGACGATCTTCAGTCAGTCGTAGATTCGAATCTGGCTGAGCGCAGCCGCGAAGCCAAAGAGGCAGAGCAGATCATCAAGACTGAGGTGCAGACCTTTTTGGCCTGGCAAAGCTCACGGGAGGTTGTCCCGACCATCGCCGAGCTGAGAAAGAAAGTCGAGCGTATCCGTGCGGGAGAGGTGGATAAGATCATGAATAAGCTTGCCAACCTGACCGATGAGGAAAAGAACGCCATCAACGCTCTGACAAACGGAATTATCAATAAATTGCTTCATGATCCTATGGTGAAACTGAAAGAGTCCACACGACATAAAGAGGGCTACCTCTATGTGGACTCCTTACGCCATTTATTTGATCTTGACAAAACCGCGCAAGAGACAAAGCGAGAAGCCCCCGAGACTCTAAAAAGCAATGTCCGCGCAGTTAAAGACCCGTATGGAGCCAGTCAATGACAAGTAGAAAATTAGTTATCGGAAGCCGGGGCAGCAAGCTTGCTCTTTGGCAATCAGAACATATAGCTGCGTCCCTAAAATCCCATTTTGATCTAGATATCGAGATAAAGAAGATAAAAACTCAGGGGGATATAATCCTTGATACTCCTCTGGCTAAAATCGGCGGCAAGGGTTTGTTCGTGAAAGAAATCGAAACCGCTCTATCCGAGGGCAAGATTGACCTGGCCGTTCATAGCATGAAGGATGTCCCGACCGAGTTTCCTAAGGGTTTGATAATCGGGGCGATGACAAAACGGGTCGACGCTCGCGACGTGCTTATCTCGAAAAACAACGTCAGCCTCAAGGACCTACCTCAAGGCGCGATAGTCGGTACAAGCAGCCTGCGTAGACAATCCCAGCTACTCCGTGCACGCCCGGATCTGAAGATGAAAGATGTCCGGGGAAATCTCGACACCAGACTTAGAAAAATGAAAGAAGGCCAATTTGACGCCATGATACTGGCGGCGGCCGGACTCGACCGCCTCGAAGTAGATGATGTGATCACCGAACGCATCTCTCCGGAGGTAATGCTCTCAGCTGTCGGGCAAGGGAGTATCGGTATCGAGATTCGCAAAGATGATAAAGAAGTCGCCGATTATGTGTCAGTCTTGAATGACGTCCCGACGTTTGCGTGCATAACCGCGGAACGGGCCTTGCTCGCTCAGCTGGAAGGCGGGTGCCAGGTCCCTATAGGCGCCTTTGGCAAGCTAGAGGGGGACGAATTAGTTTTAAAGGCAATCGTCGCTGGTCTTGACGGTAAAGTGTTTTTCAAGGACCAACTAGCTGGTCCACCCGAAGAAGCCAACGCAATCGGATACAAGCTGGCGGTACGTCTATCCGATGCCGGAGCAGACGCGATTTTAGCAGACATAAGAGCAACTTTTAGCGCCTCCGAAGAAGACTCGGACTAAAACCTGCCAGGGTCTCAAGCGACATTCTCTCACACTTATCTTTTTCAGAAGGCTGAAAACCGGTAGACTCAACACAATGGGTTGAACCTCAATTAACAGGTGGCTATGGAGATGCAATGTAAAGGGATTGTCTATCTGATCGGCGCCGGTCCCGGTGACCCAAAACTGTTGACCATCAGGGGTCGTGAGTGTCTACACCGCGCCGATATCATAGTCTACGATTACCTGGCGAATCCCCGCCTGCTAGCGGAAGCAAAACCTGAAGCTAAGAATATCTATGTCGGCAAAAGAGCTAGCGATCACTCCGTTGAACAGGACGAGATTAATAAACTACTGATAGACGAAGCCCGGAAAGGCAAAATTGTGGCGCGTCTTAAGGGCGGCGACGCGTTTATCTTTGGCCGCGGCGGTGAGGAAGCGTCTGCCCTGGCCCAGAACAATGTCCCCTTTGAAGTGGTTCCGGGTGTCTCTTCTGCCTACGCCGCCCCCGCCTACGCCGGTATTCCTGTTACTTTTCGGGGGCTGGCCAGCGACGTCTCTGTCATTACCGGTCGCGAGGGCCATGTCAAGGATGGACCGGGAATTGCCTGGGACATGCTGGCAAAAGGCGTCGGCACCTTGGTTTTTCTTATGGGAATCAAAAACTTACCAAAAATAGTCCGGGAGTTGACGGCCAACGGCAAACCGGGCACCACGCCAATCGCCGTCATCAGGTGGGGTACGCTCGCCGACCAGAAGACACTAACCGGCACACTTGATGACATCGTAAATAAAATAAGACAAGAGGATTTTCACCCGCCCGCCGTTATCGTCGTAGGAGAGGTGGTTAAATTACGTGAACAGCTGGCTTGGTTTGAAAAGAAGCCACTCTTTGGCTTGCGAATAATAGTCACCCGGGCGGCGGCGCAAGCGGGCGTTTTGGGTGAATTACTTGAAGAAGCCGGTGCTGAAGTTGTTGGGCTGCCGACCATCGAAATACAACCGGTTGATGATTATTCAATCATTGATGGGGCCATCGAAAAACTGGCGGCGAAAGCAGCTGATGTTGGTTTTGACTGGACTATATTTACCAGCGCCAACTCTGTGGACTTTTTCAACCAGAGACTTCAAAATTTAAACCGTGATGTCAGAGTGTTGGCAAAAACTAAAATCGCTGCCGTCGGCTCCTCGACCGCCGCTCGACTAGCAGCCAACAACCTAATTCCGAACATGGTCCCGCAGGACTTTCGGGCAGAGGGCCTCATAGCCCTGCTTGAAAAACAGGGTATGCGCGGCAAGAACATTCTGATTCCTCGAGCACTGGAGGCCCGGGAAATCTTGCCTAAGAGTTTAGCTGAGTTGGGAGCGGATGTGACTGTAGCGCCTCTTTATAAAAATGTACCCGCAAGGCCGCCGGTAGATAAGATTATTAAGCAGCTCAAGGAAGGAGCCATAGATATTATCACATTTACCAGCGGCTCGACTGTGAGGAACTTTATGTCGTTAATGTCCGACAACGGCTGTGATCGAGATTCGCTGGCTAAACCCAAAATTGCGGTCATCGGTCCGGTAACAGCCGAAGCCGCGAAAGAAGCGGGTCTTAAAGCTGATATAATGCCGAAGCACTCAACGATTCCCGAACTAGTCGCCCAAATCTTGGCGTCGACCGGCGCTAAGGAGAATGACGGTTGAAATTTTTCTCATACTTCTCGACAATAGAACCATATCTTTTAAGTCAACTAAACAGATGAGGTGATTTATGTATTATCCAGTTTACCGGCCAAGGCGTCTGCGTAAATCGGCGGCTTTGAGAGCGCTTGTCCGAGAAACAGAGGTGTCCGTCAATGATCTTATCTATCCCCTCTTTATCATTCATGGTCAGAAGATCAGAAACGAGATTCCCTCTATGCCCGGTCAGTTTCAAATCTCAATAGACCAGCTTGATAAGGAGATCGAGGAGATAACTAAACTCGGTATCCCGGGCGTCATCTTATTCGGCCTGCCTGAGACTAAGGATCCGGCTGCAACCGGGGCATATGATGAGGACGGCATCGTACAGGAAGCGATAAAAAAGATTAAACAGATCAACATCGATCTTCTAGTCATTACTGATGTCTGCCTGTGCGAATATATGGACCACGGCCATTGCGGTATCACCAAGAACGGCGAGGTTCAAAATGATTTGACACTCGAGTTGCTGGCAAAAACAGCCCTTTCGCACGCTACCGCCGGCGCGGATATGGTAGCGCCTTCGGACATGATGGATGGCCGCGTAGCAGCCATCCGTTCGCAACTGGATGAGGGTGGATTTGAAGACCTGCCGATCATGTCGTACGCCGCCAAATACGCCTCCGCTTTTTACGGGCCGTTCAGAGAGGCCGCCGACTCGTCGCCGACCTTCGGCGACCGGCGCTCCTACCAGATGGATCCCCCGAACGCCTTGGAAGCCCTGCGGGAAGTCGCAATGGATATCGAGGAGGGCGCCGATATCGTCATGGTAAAACCAGCGCTATCATATCTGGATGTCATCGCCGGGATTCGAAGCGAGTTTGACTATCCTCTAGCCGCCTATAACGTCAGCGGCGAGTACTCCATAATTAAAGCCGCGGCCGAAAAGGGCTGGATCGACGAACGCAAAGTCGTTCTTGAAGTTCTAACCAGCATTAAAAGAGCAGGGGCTGATATTGTCTTGACTTATCACGCTAAAGACGCCGCCAAATGGTTAAATGATAAGGCGACAGATTAAATATTAAACTAAGTTTAACAGGAGGGTAAAATGCCGGTAGTAGAAATCAAACTCTGGGAAGGTAGAACCAGAGATCAAAAGGCCGAGATGGCAAAACGTATTACGGACACGATTGTGGAGGTCGGCAAAACCACACCGGAACATGTCCATATTATCTTCTCCGATCACGCGAAGAGTGATTGGGCGATAGCCGGGAAGTTGTCGGACTAATCTAAATCAAGGAGCAATATGAAGCATACTGAATCAGACAAATTTTTCGAGCAGGCTAAAAAAATAATTCCCGGAGGTGTCAATAGTCCGGTCAGAGCATTTAAGTCTGTTGGGCTGGATCCCATATTCATTCACAGGGGCAAGGGGTCGAAGATTTTTGACGTCGACGGGAACGAATATATCGATTACGTGGGTTCGTGGGGGCCGCTTATCCTGGGCCACGCCCATGATGAAGTTATCGAAGCAGTCGGTTCCGCCATGTCCAACGGGACAAGCTTTGGCGCGCCGACGCCCGTCGAGATCGCCATGGCGCGCAAGGTGCTTGAAGCTTATCCATCGATGGATAAAGTGCGAATGGTTAATTCCGGTACAGAGGCGACGATGAGCGCTATCAGGGTCGCCCGCGGTTACACAAAGCGGGAAAAGATTATCAAATTCGAGGGTTGCTACCATGGACACGTCGATTACCTCCTCGTGGAAGCAGGCTCAGGCGTGCAGACCTTGGGGCTGCCCGACAGCCCCGGTGTCACCAAGGGCTCAGCCAAAGATACGATCAGCCTCCCCTATAATGACCTAGCCGTTGTTGAAGAGACTATCAGGAGTCAGGCCGAAGAGATCGCAGCTGTCATTCTCGAGCCGGTAGTGGGCAATATGGGTTGCGTACCTCCGAAGCCCGGATATCTTGAGGGCCTTCGAGAAATAACTAAAAAACACGGCGTTGTCCTGATATTTGATGAAGTTATGACCGGTTTTCGTGTCGCCTACGGAGGGGCGCAAGAACTCTACGGCATAGACCCGGATATGACGTGTCTTGGCAAGATCATAGGCGGTGGCCTGCCAGTCGGCGCTTTCGGCGGAAAAGCAGCAATTATGGACAACGTGGCGCCCGCTGGTGACATTTATCAAGCCGGTACTTTATCGGGGAATCCCTTGGCTATGACAGCAGGTCTGGTTACGCTGCAGATATTGTCCCAACCCGGCGTCTATGATGAGTTGGAAGCGAAAGGGGCGCGTCTGGCAACCGGCCTTGAAGACGCGGCCAAGATTGCTGGCTTAAGCCTGAGTTTTAACCGTGTCGGATCGATGTCTTGCATGTACTTCACAGACCAGAACGTATATGATTTTACGACGGCAAAAATGAGTGACACAGCGGCGTTCTCAAGGTACTTCGGTTTGATGTTGAATTCCGGGATCAATATCGCGCCGTCTCAATTTGAAGCCGCGTTCATCTCCCTGGCCCATAGCGATGAAGATATCGACCGTACAATAGAGGCGGCGTCGCTAGCCTTCCGGGATATTTAAGAACGGAGAATAAATCATTCAGGGACAATGTGGCAATATCATTGTGGTTGAAGACGGCGCGTAAGATCATCCCGGTAGTCGCCCTGACTTCCTCAGAACAAGAGCAGGATATAGACTAAGACTAAAGCTACAAGCTGGGTGTCAATAGCTATATTGTCAAGCCGGTTGAATTTGACCAGTTCATCTAGGTCATCACTGGCATCGGCGATTACCGGCCATCAATGAATAAGTGCGCTTAAGTGAATCACGCATTGTAAAGCTTTGAGAGTAGATAGAACATCAGTGTTGACTACCGCAAGCCTCTCTACACCTGAGCATCAAAACAGTTGATTGAAACGTCCCTCCCTGAGGTAGAAAAAAGCATGAATAGGATTACACAGGGTTGCGCGCTGGCAACGGCTGTTCTCAGTGTGACGGCCTTGATGGGTTGGCTGACAAACAACTTGGCGCTGGCGGCGGTGGACTTGCGCTATGTCCCCATGGCCCCGAGCACGGCGATTGTCTTTTTGCTATTCAGCGGCGGCCTGTGGTCAGCGGTCGGGTGGGGTCGCGCGCGTTGGCGGCGAACGATAGCGCTGATCGCAATCATGCTGGGGATGACCATCAGCATACTGATATTCTTTCGATTCTTCAACAACGCGAGCCCAGACATCGAGCGACTGTTGATTGCCTCCCCACCGCAATTAGGTTTGTTTCCCACTGGTCGGATGTCGCCGATGACCGCCGTCCTGTTTATCTTGTCGGGAACGTCGTTTTTGGCGCTCCTTAAGAAGGAACCGGCAAAGTCGCTCGTCGGTGTCGGCGGCGTCGCCGTCGCGCTCGGGGCCCTAATTGTTGTCTTTGGCTATGCTTACGGTGCCCCGATTCTTTACGGCGGCCGGGTTGTCCCTGTCGCGTTAACAACCGGCTTGGGATTTATAATCATGGGCATAGGCATAGCCAGCGCGGCCGGCAGCGAGACCTGGCCGCTGAGAATTGTGACAGAATATCGCGAGCAAAACAAAAAGCTGCGAAAGCTGCGCGAGCGGGAATCGCTCATCAGGACATCGATCGACACCATGCTCGATAGCTTCAGCATCTACTCGGCCGTCCGCGACGAAACCGGCAAAGTCGTTGATTTTAAAATCGTGTATGTCAACGAAGCAGCTTGCAAAAGCAATCAAATGACCAGAGAAGAGCAGATCGGCAAGAATCTTTGCGAAATATTTCCGGCCCAACGGGAAAGCGGCCTGTTGGATGAATACATTCATGTAGTTGAAACCAGCGAACCCCTGGCAAAAGAGTCATTAGTCTGCTCTGACACCCACGGCCGCCAAGAGTTGACCGGCGCCTTTGATATCCGCGCCGGCAAGCTCGGCGACGGCATTGCGGTCGCCCGGCGGGACATCACCGATCGCTTCCGGGTCGAGGAAGAGATCGGGCAGCTGTCCGAAAGTCTAAAGCAAAAAGTCGAGCAACGCACCGCCGAGTTGAAATTGGCCAATAAAGAGATGGAATCGTTTACATACACAGTCTCGCACGATCTTCGGGCGCCCTTGCGGGCGATTTTGGGATTTTCGGGCATCCTTCGAGAAGAATACGGAGGGGCGCTTGACGCTGAAGGCAAACGCCTCCTGGGCGTCCTAGAACAAAATGTCCGAGGTATGGAACAGCTTATCGATGACCTGTTAAAGTTCTCACAATCAGGACGAAAAAACATCGACAAGAACATGGTAAAAGTTGATCAAGTAGTCCGGGATGTGTTTGACGAGATAAAAGAAGGTGAGCCCAGGCGCGACATCAAATTTAAAAAAGATATCTTGCCGGAGGCATTCGCCGACCGCTCAATGATCCGCCAAATCTTTTCCAACTTAATCGGCAACGCCGTCAAATTCGCACAGACGCGCGAGCAAACCATAATTGAAGTCGGGGCGCGGGAAGAAGACGGGCAAACCGTTTATTGGGTAAAAGACAATGGAATCGGTTTTGACATGCAATACAAGGAGAAGTTGTTCTCTATGTTCGAGCGTGTGCATGGTGAAACTAAATACCACGGCATCGGCTTGGCCGTCGTCAAGCGTATAGTTGAAAGACATGGCGGCCTGGTTTGGGCCGAAAGCGAGGTCGACAAAGGAGCAACTTTCTATTTCTCCCTTCCAAAAGCAGCCGCGACCGGCCAGGACCTGGCGGCATAACCGACACTTTTAGTATTCTTCACAGAGCACCTGGTAATACTCGCGCTCGTGATCGCATGACGGACATTTCTCAGGCGCCTCGGTGCCAATATGTATATACCCGCACTCACGACAGATCCAGGCGACTTCATTGTCTTTCTTAAAGACCGTCCCTCCCAACACCTGCTCTAAAAGCATCGAGTACCGTTTTTCATGGTGAGTTTCCACTTTCCCGATTGACCTCAGACGCTTGCCGATATCCTTTAGTCCTTCAGAGTCGGCGATGTCGGCGAACTCAGGATACATGATGGTGTTTTCATAGTGCTCGCCCGCGATGGCCGCCCGCAAATTCTCGGCCGTCGTTCCCAGGATAGTCGGTACCGGAGCAGCCTCAACAGTAATTTCGTCCATGTTCTCGCCGTCGGTCAATTTGAGTTCGTTTATCATCTTCATCAACCATTTTGCGTGTTCTTTCTCATTATCTGCCGTGATCAAAAACAACCCCGCTATCTGCTGATAACCCTCTTTTCTAGCTGCTTTTGAATAGAACGTATAGCGATTACGCGCTTGAGATTCACCGATAAAAGCTTTACCCAGATTTTCAATCGTCTTCCTCATTAGTAAAAAACACTCCCTCCTAGTCCCTAGAGACGTTGTTGCGTTTGTTGCACAAATAACCCAAGCTCATCCTCATTTAGAATATGTCCTTTATTTTCCCCATTTCCCTTATTCCTACATTTGCGCTGGTCAAAAAAGTGACCTCGAGGGGACGTTGGTTGCGTTTGTTGCGGCTAGCCGCAACAAACGCAACCAACGTCCCCTCCTGATATTATTTTTGAAACCAGGACGGAACCCAGCGGCGCCTGTTGCGCTCGTCGATTCTTGCAATAGCAGCCGCGTGAGCCTGCGTCTCCAGGTCGTCGTCAAGAGGTTCAAGGGTCGCGCGCTCACCATATTTGCGCTTTAGAGCCAGCTCAATCAGATAGTCGGCGAAAACGGGGTTCTTGGGGAGCAGCGACCCATGCAGATACGTGCCGAAAACATTGTTCTGCCGCGCGCCCTCGGTGCCGTCTTGCCCGTTGTTACCAAAACCGCGTTTTACTATACCGAGCGGTTTGGCTCCGGCCCCAAGTTTTGTCTGACCGCTATGGTTTTCAAACCCGACTAACGTCTCGACGCGACCGTTTAGCCATGCTTCGATAATAATGTTGCCTATCAGACGTCGCTGCCCACCGATCGTCTCCATATCAATAATCTCAAGCCCGCTGATCTCCTCGCCCTGATACGTCAAGAACCGTCCGCCAAGAAGCTGAAAGCCTCCACATATAGCCAAGACGACCAAGCCGCCGGCGACTTGGCTTTTAAAGTTGTCTCCATGTCGTTGCAGGTCTTGAAAGACAAGTAGCTGCTCGCGATCTTGCCCTCCCCCGATAAACGCCAGATCAAAATCACCTTTTGGCGGCACTCCCAGGTATATCTCGTCTATTTCAAGCCCGATACCCCGCCAAGCGCAACGTTGTGAAATGGTTATGACATTCCCTTTGTCGCCATAGAGATTCATAAGATCAGGATAGAAATAAGCAAGGCTCAGAGACCTCATTGTCCGCCCCCTGAACGCCAGAAAGCCGAGACGCCGCCGAGTCGTTCAAGGTGACGCCTAATGCCCAACATCGCCGTATATGTCGGCAGAATATAGAGATCGCCCGCGTCTGGAGTCGCCTTTATAGCCCGATCCACAGCCCTATTGAAGTCGGTCTCTACCTGTATTTCATCTTTTATGCCGGCGTATTTAAGCCGGAGCGCCATATCAAAAGCGCGAGTCCCGCCTGTCATCAACCAGTTAGTCGGACCCAGATCTTCCAGGTCCGCGTCCCATAGCCAAGACACATCCGTACCGTCAGCCAGATTATCGTTGATAGCTATCATTATGTTTTTTGGCCCCGGATCAATATTCAAAGTAGCGATCGCCTGATTGAATCCTGTGGGGTTCTTTATCAGCATCAGCCGCAACCGCCGCCCTTCAATCTCTATAGTCTCAAGCCTGCCAAAAGTCGGCTCAAAATCTGCCAAAGCCGCGAGCGAAACTGCTTCGTCCACACCGACCGCGAGCGAAACCGAGATAGCCATGAGAGCGTTATAAATATTATATAGAGCCGGCACAGCTAGCGTTACTCTAAAACTACCGGCTGGCGTTCTGAGCGTGAACAAACTTTCTTTCAGACTTAATTCCAGGTCAGTTGCTTGAATCTGAGGAACCGGACGCTTGAATCCACAATCCGGGCAAACATAGTGACCCAGATGTGAAAAAAAGCGATGGCTGTAGGTTAAGGGGCCGCCACAGACAAGACAGTCTTTTGAGTCCTGGGCGCCTATCTCACCGCCTTGCGCATAATCCTGATCCTCTATGCCAAAATATAGCGGCTCGGGGCCGATGTCTTTACCTAGGGCCGCTACACGCGGGTCGTCGGCGTTAAGAACAAGTCGAGCGCCCGGGTTCAGATAACGAAGACCATCACTTATCAGCCGGGCAGTCTGATCAACTTCACCAAACCGGTCCAGCTGATCTCTGAATATGTTGCCGACCGCAAGGACTCTTGGGTCGAGGTCGGCAACAACATTCCTCACAACCGCTTCGTCGACTTCAAAAAGCCCGATCTCATCTGCAGCGTGTGGACCACCGTTCTTCATGAGCGCGGTAGCGACACCAAAAGCTAAATTGGCCCCGGCGGCATTGTGGACCGGCTCAAATCCAGCCGCGGTCAAAATATTGGCGGTCATATTAGCGGTTGTGGTTTTGCCGTTAGTCGCGGTGATGATTATCGAACCTTTGTCCAGCTCGTTGGCCAGTTCACTTATTAAGTGGGGATCCAGCTTTAAGGCTATGGCACCCGGTAAACTGGTGCCTCCACCAAGCCGCAAGGCCCGGCTGACCACACCGCCTGCGCGACCAATCGCGATCGCGAGTGCCGATTTAATCCGCATAAAAGCAGTATATCATGGAGGTTTGGAACGGGGACGTGAAATAGAAGCAACCCAAGCAAGTAGGGGGACACAGTACCAATTAATTCTAGACGACCACATTAATTGGTACTGTGTCCCCCTACTTGCTTTCGATCTATCTAGCCCGCAAACGCTTGCGTCGCCACGTTTTCTTCAGTCGGCTCATTATCGACGTTAACTCTCACACGCTGCTTGAGCTCGCCTGTCTTGCCCTTATTCCAGGTTTGTATCTTAGAGAAATATCCGACGACCCTGGTGATCCCATAGACATTATCCGAATCACACTTGGGACAATTCTCATGCAGTCCTCTAGATGTCGAGAGACAGTCATCGCAAACGGTGAATTCCGGACTAAAAGCAACCTGTTCCGCCTGGGTCTTCTCATACGTCTTGATAACAAAGCTCTTGATAGACTCCGGAGAAGGCTCGCTCTCTCCCAGCCAGACATGGACAAAAGCACCGGCATCCATGAGCGGATGGAATAGTCCTTGCTTCTCAACTCTTTCGATATAATCCACTGGAGCGTCCGCGGCCAGATGAATGCTGTTTGTATAATAATACTCGTCGGTGCTGATATCGCCTTTAACAACTTTGGCCGCGGGTTTGGGGAAATATTTCATATCAAGTTTCGCGAGACGATACCCGGCTGACTCGGCTGGTGATTCCTCGATTACCAAGTGTATGCCGTATCTCTTTGACAGCTCCTTACACTTGATGTTCATTCTGGAAACGACCCCCAAGCCAAACTTAAGAGTGGCATCGGACTCATGCAGTTGTTCCCCGAGATGCGCCTGGACCATTTCGTTAAGCCCCAAGAGCCCGGCAATATAAGTTAGACGATCCATCCTTAGATACGGCTCGCCATCAGCGCCGGCCATAAAAAGCGAGAGCGGTCCTTTCGTGCCCAACTCCATTAACTTTTGGATAAAATCTCTTTTTTGCAGATGCGCAAGGGCTATTTTTTCCATGGCTTTGTCCAGCTCAGCAAAGAGCACTTCGTCATTGCCCATAGCCTTATAAGCCAACCTCGGCAGATTTACGGTGACATTTTGAAGCGACGTGAAACGCATTTTTTCGGGCGTTTTCGTCTCAACCAAATCCTTCTCGCCGAGTTTGAGTTTCAGTCGACAGCATTGCGCGACCCTGACTTCGTCGCCGCGATCAAAGAGAAAATAGGTTATGCCTTGTTTAGCCGCGACCTCACAGGCCAAATCAAGCATCTCCTCCCAACCCCGTGTATTGAAGAAATCATCGTTCAGGTGAAGCAGGGGTTTCGGGAAAACAAACGTTTTGCCCATTGCGTCCCCCTCCAGATAGACCTCGAAAAGCGCTTTGAGAAAGTCCTGTGATTCTTTCTCATAGTGGCTGTAATTGAAGCCCGTATATTCTCCTCCCGGGCCAACTGCTGGGGTATCTACAAAGTGACTGGGAATGTTGTAATAGAGATTGAAGTCAGTAAATACTACCTGTGAGCCGCGAGCCCCAGCGAGTTGGTTAAATTCATATATAAGCATCTGCGCCAGTTGCCTCAGACGCTCATATGGGAGCCCCACCAGATATGGGGCGAAAAACATGTTGACCGCTTCCCAGCCGATAGCTCCGGCATAGTTTGATTGCAGACTGGAAGCCATCTTGACCATATGCCCTATCAAGACCTCCGGATGCTTGGCCGGCCTTGACGTGCTAGTTATGTTTGGCAATTTCAATCCGTATTTTTTTAGATATTCCAGGGAGTGGCCCCCGCAATTATGCGAGAAAATACCATTGCACATGAAAGTATGAGACTCCGTGGTTATGTCATAAATAAAGTCATCGGAAATTTGGGCCGTCTCAATGTGCGTGACCGCCACGTCCCCGGGATTGACGCTTTCTGAGTCAACCGGCAGGGGTGCCTGCTGATACCTGAAAGACGGCAACTCAATTCCGGCCCGTTTCCTGAAAGAAGCGCCCCAGATTGGGTGGTTAACGACGACTGTCTTCCCCTCAGCCTGTTCCACACTCCCAATTCCTCTGGGCGTATGTGCCGAAGGACTAAAACCTATCCATTCCAATAAGTAATTCAGTTCGTTAATCAGCTCAGCTGAAGCTGAGCGAATGGTTATGTCTTCTCCATCCAGAATAGCGCCACCATCAACAATTCCGGCCAAAACAGCGGTCACAAAATCCGTGTGATAATTAACTATCTGTGATGGCAGACGCTTGCTATGCGAATTTTCCCCGGCCTGCCAAACATTAATAAAAAGGTCTCTTAGAACCACGTCTTTGATGGTCACCCTCTTAGTCTGTTTATTTTCCCTTGCCTCAACGCCGATAGTTTTGCAGACCCGCGTTAAGTGCTCTTTCGAAAGATCGTCGCAATTAAAGATCAGGGAATGCTCACTGTGTTGGCCTTTGGTGATGTAAAAACCAAGCAACCATCCAAGCTCCTTGGTCAGCTCCATAGTCACCGGGCGAAACGTGCTGCTTTCTTTCGTCGGCGAGATATAGGCACCACTAAAATCATGAAGTTTCGCGTTTCCGGAAAATGCTTGTCGCTGAACCGTTGCCAGCGTCATCTGGTCTTGAAGCCAGACGCTATAACGAGTGTTTGGTACAGCCGCCTGCGTAAATTGCTCGACCAAGTTGATGAATTTGATGCCTCTGGCAAAAGCCGGCCGGGCCGCGATTCCACTCTCAGTTTTCAACTGATCTCCAACCTCGAGCTCTTGGCACTGGATAATGCCGCGCCCGGTGATCATCGGGTGATCGCATGTTACTACTTGTTGCTTACCATCAGCTGTACGAACAAATATCATTTTCTTTGAATTTCTCGTTTTTTTCGTCAGTTGCCGTATGCGTGTCCAATTATTGTCGCGGTCGAGTACATATATGGGCGCCAGTGGCTTTTTGGCCCATACGCCCCGCTCACAAATGATCTCAAATGGCAGATCTTCATAGAGTCTCTTGATAGACCTTAGCGCCTTACCTTCTCCGTCCTTCTTGGTGACAACCACGCTGTCTCCCATATAAGTGTATGGTCGCACGATAAAACCAAGATCATGAAGGTGAATGTCACCCAATAGATGAGCTTGCGAGACCTCTTCGCTAAAGACCCGCCGCAAAGCGAAATCTTTCAATATGGACTCAGCCAGCGTCAGGTTGATAGATTCGGGATTATGAGTTGTATTGCTATTCTCCTTGTTGGCAGTCCCGATGATCTGTTCGACATCATACATCGGCAGACCCAGGTGTGAATGCTTTTCGTGCATCGTGCCCAAACCGCGTTGCAGAAGCTCGAGATCGACAAATTCTCTGATTATGCTCGTTGTCACTGTGCCGATGCTCGCGCTAATAAGGCGTTCCTCAACTGAATCAGCGATCTTGTTGGCTAGTTCCTCATCGGCGCCAACCTCTCTAACAAGAGAGTTAATTATCTTGCTCTTATCCCAGATATTGATTTCTTGTTGTGACGAAGTCGCGACCATAAGAGCGATGTCTGTGGCATCTGCTGACCCGGCATTCTTCTTAATAACGCTGATAACGGGGGTAGTGTTTTCTCTGTTGGCTTTCTGCTCATCGATGTTCAGCTGCATAATTCCCCTCCTGCCGTTGTTGACCTTGCTACAATATTTACCGTGTTATGGTCTGTTTTACCACAACATCTTGTAGTGTAGCCAACATGGGATAGTCATGCAAGCGAAAAATAGAAATTTTTTTGCATTAGTATTTCCACTGGTCTTAGCTGTATTGGTTCGCACTTACGAAAGCAAATACGACTAAATGCAGCCTATTCGAATTACCATGGTTCTTGATAAAAAGCAAAACCGGCTAAGCGCCTTGCCTCCATCAAGTCGGTTGCCCAAGCCGTTGAACTGTTTACAGTTCGAATCCCATCTGGGCTGCATTTCTAAAATAATGCCTGCACAAAGGCATTATTTTAGACTCGAACCTTCAAAGCATTTTTAAAATAACTTTATGCGAACACACGTTTGTAGTATAGTAAATTAACGATAGCTATTTTTGCTAGGTAATTGATAAAGTAAAAGAGGTTTAATGAAAATAAAACATCTACTATGTCAACAATGCGGTTGTGAAGAAAAAATCAAGACATATGACCAAGAAGAAGCTGTAAATTTGAGAATTAAGCTTGGTCCAGCATGTTGTCCTAGGTGCGGTAGTGTAAATGTCAAGCTATATGGTTGATCAAACAAAACCAAGGGTTTTTGTAAGTTCTGTAATGGAAGATTTTGATGAGTTTAGGCAAGCGGCTAAAAGAGGGATAGTAGCAGCTGGCGGTGAACCAGTAATGATTGAGGATTATCCAAGTCTTCCACATTCATCACGAAACGCTTGTCTTGATGCCGTAGGAAGTAGCGACATTTATGTGGCAATAGTTGGTTCACGAGGTGGTTGGAAAACACCATCTGGAAAACTAGTTGTCGAAGAAGAGTATGATGAAGCAAAGCGGCTTAAGAAACAACCAGTGATCTTTATACGAGAGGTCGAACACGATGAAGATGCGAAAACGTTTATTAAAAAAGTATCCGATTATACTCATGGTGTATATAGAAAAAAGTTTAGAACGTCCATCGAACTTCAAGCTCAGGTCGAAGAATCTTTAAGGCCGTTAGTTAATAGTTTTGGCAATCCAAAGGTTGAGGAAAACATAATAGAAGATATTTTAAAAAAAGAATACAAAATACTAAACCAAACCTCTTTACGCTTTGCGTTAATTCCAGAACGAGAAGACCAATTCATTGATCCTGCTGATTTGGTTTCTCCAGACCTAGAAGCACAAATCATCGATATAGGTACTTCTTCAGAAGTTAGATTACTTTCAAGACGACTTAGAAAGGATGTTGAAGTTGGTATTGACACGATTTCAGTATTTCAAATCAGCGATGACCGAGGCAGAAATGGTATGGATGAGGTAAAACTTGAACTCAGCTCTCTAGGGCATTTGATTATCGATACTAATGTTACGGGACGCAGAACAAAAGATCATAGTGCAGATATGAGCGATATGGTTATTCTTGAGGATGATATAACTGATGCTCTGTCAAAGTGTTTTGCTTTTGCTTGGCATTTTTTCAATGCAAAGGATCAGTTCCGGCGATATGATCGAATGCTATATAACGCGGCTTTGGGTGAAGTTGGATATAAACCGCTTATGCGGGAAGCACCTAAGGGTAGCAGTATTTCTATGAATATGTCCGGTAATAATATGGTTTTTGCTTTTGAGCAACCAAAAGTATTAGCCAGAGAAGACTTAGCAACTCCAACAGAAGAAACTAACAGAACACTCGCTATGCTTAGAAGACGGATGGAAGCTTAACTCTAAAAGGACGAAGAGATTAAGATGACCAAACCAGAAGAAAAGAAAAACTCGCTAAACAAGATCAAGAAAGTAAAAAAATTGTTAGACGAGGTGTCATCAGCAACTAGACTTCACGACTTTGTGGTTGAAGAAATTAATGAATTATTTGAATTAAGTAGCAAAGAAAATCTATCGATTCAAAGCGTCCAACAACCATCTCAAGATGAAATTGTCGAAAAAATATCAGAGTCTGAGATTATTGCGAACGATATTGTCAATATATCTTGTTGCGTCGCTTATTGGGCAAAACCAGAGCATAGACAGATTCTTCAAAAGCTAGTTACAAGGCCAACGGACAAGCCAGAAAAAATAAGCGGTTTAAAAGTTACGGCTGCCCTACAACGATATCTAGCAATATTTCAAATATATAGTGCAGGTATCGCAGCAATTGACGGACAAAGATATGACTCTCTTTTCAACATTTTCTATGCAAAGAAAATTCAGTCAAATTCTCATGATCCACATGAGTTTCTGGTGGACTTGATCGGCGAAGCAATTAATACAGTGAACGATTCCAGAATCTTTAACAATTTCAAAGAATTTAATAGACACTATTTTGCGATGAGCGAACATTTGTATAAAGTTTTACAGCAACCTTTGAACGACTTGATTTTTATCGGGGACAACTACGACGCTGCTTTCGATGAATTTGAAGTGTTACTTGCCCTCGTGGTTGCAGACAGAAAGATTAATCATGAGATTCAAGTTTACGATCTACAAGGGCGTTTTGCAGGAAAACATATTCAAGATCAATCACCACTGAAAAGAATAATTAGAGAAGCAAAGGCAAACGACAAAAATTGGGAGCCACTTAAGCAAGGTTTTTTTAACAAGGACTTTGAAAGATTCATTAAAGTTGCGGAAGATTACGAAAAAATGATTAGTAATAATCCAAGATCGTAGTAAAGCTTATCATTGAACCAATGGGCGTTTAGGCACTCGTCTCTGAAACTACCGTTGAAAGATTCGATGTGACTTATTGACCAGGTTAAGAGGCAACCAATAGTGTCTTTGGCAAAACAAGAACATACGTTCTCTATAATTCATCGACTAGAGTTGCTTGATTATACGGCTGCAATATGCTTGCAACAGGCTTTGAGCTGCTGTAACATATTATCGTAGTCCGATTGCTTAAAGTTCGAATAGTGTCCCATCTGGGCTACTTTCTTCTCTTTTGGCTACCCTAACCCATATTCCTTGTTCAACTCTGGATGCGCTCGGATAACACAATGTTTATGTTTGTTTATGGATTCTTGATAGAAGAGCGCTCGTCAACCAAACTAATAGTAAGTAGAGCATGGCTTGCAAGCAATTTTCTAAAAAGCAATGGCTAGACAGAATGGAAATAATCATTGTTTCTTCACATGCTTGCAATCAAAATCGTATATCGTCATCAAGAAATGAAGAATAAAAGATGATCGGACAGTTTTTGATATTGAGCGCGATAGGCTTGTCGTTATTGGCGGGCAATTTTTCACTCCCTGTGGCGCCGGAGGAGTTAAATAACCAAGTTAAGAAAGAATTGCCGAAATTGATAGATACGACAATGGAATCGTGGAGCACAAAAGTCCGGACCATTGGGCCGTCATACCAGGTTTATTCTGTCGATCTCGCCAACATAGAAACTCTGGACCCCGTGGCAAAAGACGCGGTCGCCTCAATCATCAGCGACGAATACATCTGGGAATATCTCTTGCTCGACTCCAAAGGCAAGATCGTTGGAGTGGCCGAGGCCGAAAAATGGGGGGAAGACAATACCTGGGATGTGGTTTTAAGTATTGATGTTAACCATTCAGATATGGAGAAGATAGCCAAGGATTCTGATAGGCTTATCAAATTCCTAGCTAAAGAAGGAATATCTGGTATCAGCGATATAAAACGGTTCAGGATTAACGTGCTGGGCGATTTTATTTGTGTCGACAGCGCTCAGGGTCAATATATTATACGGCTCGGCAAGCAACCTAGCAGAAAAGTCAAAAAGCGAGTAAAGGCTCAACTCAATCTGATTTTTGACAATCTGGAGGGCGGAAAGGTCTACAAGGCCTCCGAAGCTTTAGCTGAGATTATTGAATGGAAAGTTAAATCGCCAAATGTAAGTGACCGTGGGAGCCTTCAGTATATTGAGACTAGCTCGACAAGCCAGCCAGCCGAGCCTGTTGAGAAAAAGAACAAGGCACCTATTGTGAGAACTGAAAAGGTTGAAACTAAGAAGGTTGAAACTAAGAAGGTTGCCAATGAGCGAGGTCTGCTTCCTTATCTAGTAGGCGGCGTGATTGCCATCTCAATTGTATCCGCTATCGGGATTGCATTAAGACGTCGTTTTTAGTTTTTGAGTTCCAGGGACGCAGAATCCTAGGGAGCATTGTGGCATGAACCCCAATTCTTGGACGGTTGGTTAAGAAACACTTACGGTTTTCACGATTCGCTCAAATCTTGCTGGTGGCAAGTAGCCAATATACCGCCTTGCATCAACAAGGTATTGCTAGGGTATAAATTTATGGAGCAAGACAACCAGACATTAATTGGGTCTTTTGGAGAGGCAAACGAAATAATTATATGGCTGCAATATGCTTGCAGCAGGCCTTGAGCTGCTGTAACATACTATCGTAGTCCGATTGCTTAAAGTTCGAATAGTGTCCCATCTGGGCTACTAAGGATCAGAATCTAGACTTATGAGAAAATTTCGGGGCTTTCTTTATTGAGTAATTTCTATGCCACTGCTTAAGTCAAAAGCCATATGGCCTTTGATCTCGAGCGCGGCTTCTTTAGGCTCAGGATAAGACCAGGCGGAGTTGTCGTTTACTTCACCGTCAACGACAACATCCCAATACTTCGACTTCCCTTTCCAGGGACACGTGTATTGGCGAGTGCCGTCTTGAAAGTAGTCCATATTTATTGATTCGGGAGGAAAGTAATTATTGCCTTCGAGAGATACTGTCTCCGCGCTCTGCGCCAGAACTTTATCTTTCCAAATTGCTCTCATCGAACCTCCCTAAAGAGACCTGCCTGCACTGAATAGATAAGTATCTATGCGCTACGCACGAGAAAAACAAACACTTAGGTGGTTGTGGCTTTTTCTTTCTTACTGTCTTCAGCTGTTTCGCCGCTGGACTCTATCTTGTCTTTGTCTTGATCCTTAGGTTCTTCGCTTTGATTAGATTTCCGTAATTCACGTATAGTCTGCCCGATTGCCTTACCGATTTCCGGTAATTTTCGCGGGCCGAATATGACCAGAATTATCGCTAAAATTACTAGCAGTTCCGGTAACCCTAACCCCATTATGTAAGCTGGCATAAACATATAAAACACTTCCTTCGACTGAATTGCACACAGTCTAGCATATGGAAGGCCATTTGACTAGGTGATTGAAGTATTAAATATGGTTTTGATCAGGCGCGTTTTTGATGCGGCCGCGCAAGTTTTTGTTCAGCTTTGACCGCATGATTCGCAGCGAATGTCCGCACCCCAGACAGATAAGCCCGATATCCATCCCCAATTTAACAACACGCCATTCATTCGTTCCGCAAGGATGTGGCTTCTTAAGCTTGATAATGTCATTGAGAGCAAGTTTGGCAGCCATCATTCACCATTAATAGTCTCATACTTAATGATATGTTCGAACAAGATGTTTTTCACTTTCTCAACTTCATCTCCTCCAAACTCTATAGCCAGACCGCAATCGGCTTTGAGCTTGGCGGGAAGAGGCACAATTTCGATTGCTACCCCCTCGTCATCCAGTACTTTCTCCGCGGCTAGAGCTTGATGAGTTGAGTTAAAAACAATAATCGGCATCGTGTTTAGACGATCTTTAACCGCCGGTCGCCGCCGACAGATCCGACTTGACCGATGACCGCCCTCGTCGTCACCCCCCTGTTGCCAAGATCCTTCACAAACCGGTCTACTTTCTTTTCAGGCACGGAAATCAAGAGACCCCCTGATGTCTGCGGATCAAAAATAAAAGGCGCCAAAGCCCGGGCTTGAGTTGAGTCCAGCCGGACATCCGGACCGAAATATTTTGAGTTTCTCCCGGTCCCGCCGGGCTGATGCTCCTCTGCCAGAGACAGCGCCCGCGGCCAGATCGGAATCGCCTTCACGTCAAGCTCAGCCGAGCACGAACTTGCTTTTAGCATCTGCAGTAAGTGGCCGGCCAGTCCGAAACCGGTGATATCGGTGGCGGCGTTGACGCCCACCTCGTTCATGCTTTGGGCAGCCGCGCTGTTCAGTTTGGCGGCCTCAGCCAACGGTTCTTCTATTTCGCTTTCAAGCACCGCTTGGCCGCGTATGGCACTCGTCAATATTCCTAAGCCTAGTGGTTTAGTCAAGACCAAGGCATCGCCCGGTACGGCGCCCGCGTTCACAATCAACTTGTCGGGATCAATCAGTCCGCAAACTGATAACCCATATTTGGGCTCCTTGTCCTCAAGGCTATGGCCTCCCACGACAACAGCGCCCGCTTCTTGCACTTTGTCGGCGCCGCCCCTCAATACCGCCTGGAGGGTTTCGACACCCAAGCCACATGGGAAAGCAAAGATGTTCATGGCCAGAATGGGACGGCCGCCCATAGCGTAAATGTCGCTTAAAGCGTTCGCGGCCGCTATTTGACCAAACAGGAAGGGATCGTCCACAACCGGGGTAAAAAAATCAAGGGTCTGAATGACGGCGGTCCTATCATTAAGCCGATAAACCGCGGCGTCATCCGCGGTATCCAAACCAACCAGTAAATCAGGTGTTGTTTTTAAGGACAGCCCCGCCAGGATTTGATGTAGGTCGCCGGGACCGATTTTGGCGGCGCATCCACCTGAAGTCGAAAATTCAGTCAATCTTATCTTTGGCAACCCGTTTTTTTTCATGGTCGATGCAAGTATACCACCGGGTAAGAACCTTCAGGTGAGACTCGCTTAAGTTCCATTCAATCCCTTAAAAGAAATATCAAGATTCTACCGCTCGGAACCGATACTAATAGCAAATGTCAAAATAACCTTCATTGCAGCTCTTAGTTGAAGAGCGCTGACTAAAATAGGTTTTTCTTGACAAAACTTAGTTTATAAGCAGAAGGAGGTGTTATCTTTGATAAGAAAAACACTCGCACTCACCATTATAACCATGGTCGTTATCGTGGTTGTGGCGGTTGGAACGGCTCTTGCCGCGAAGGTCTCTGTGAGCATCAAAGGTGGTTCGTTGGTCCTAACACCAAGTGGAGACTCCTCTTTGACGGATGTGACTCTTGACGGTACCGACCAGTCCACCACTGGCGCTCTGGCGCAGGTGAGAGTAAGAGATGGTCGCGGCACAGGTGCCGGTTGGAGCCTAACTGTTTCCGCAACAGATTTTGAGGAAATCAATGACCCATCCAAGACCATCGCGGCTTCAGGCTTTTCCGTATCGGCCGTTAACATGACGCGGGATGCAGGAAGCCCGGCTGGAAGTGTAACTCAAAATACAGGGGCGCTTTCTCCGCCGCTGACTATGCTCAACGCAACGTCTCCCGGTGGCCGCGGTAGCTATCGCGCCGTCCCGGATCTATCGCTCTTGGTGCCGGCGGAAACATTCATTGGAACATATGCCAGCACAGTTACGGAAACATTGCTCTAACTGAAATTATTATTATCATAATCTAAGAGAACCCGAGGCGGGTTCTCTTTTTTTTGTGGTTTTTCCTGAAAAACCGGCCCTTTTAGCGTTTTGGGTATACTAAACAAGCCAATGTTTAAATCTCGGTTACTATGCCGTCGCTTATCAATGTCGGCTCTGAAAAACATAATAAGCAGACCTAGCCAAAATATCCTGGCTCTTACTCTTGTGCTGATCATGATATTTCCTGCCACCAATAGTTATGCCGCCCGTATCATTCTTGCGATTCACGGAGGACCGCTCGGATTCTCATCGAGTTCACCGAGCCTGTCGCAGGTTGAAATCACAGGCTTGGACCAGGTTACAACCGGAAGACTTGGTTTGTTTGACATAAAAGACGCCCGCGGTACGGGCGCGGGCTGGCAGATGACAGCCCGAGCTACTGATTTTGTCAGCCGAACCAACCCCGGTCATATAATCACGGCCGCCGGCCTCACCATCTCCGAGACCCCCTCAGTTGTGACAGTTGCCGGTAATAACCCGCCCCAAAGTTCCAGCGGACCCCTCGACGCCCCGCTCAAGTTTTTATCGAGCCCGGTGAATGGAGGTATGGGCCATTACCGGACTGAACCGAAAATGTCCCTTGATGTACCCGCCGATACCTTTTCCGGAACATATGACTCAACTCTTACAACAACCCTTATCTCGGGTCCTTAAGTCAGCCGCACACCCTAAACATAAAGCTTTTTGACAGGCAATTTGCTTCTTCCGACGGCCGAGTGAAAGCTCCTGGTAATCACTATTTACTTTCCAAGACTTTGCTGGTATTGTAAGCGCCGAGTTAGTGAGCGGATGCCAACACTACCGATAAACGCTGATGGCAAAAGACGCAGTAAAACTTATATTATTAATCCTAGTTCTGGTGTCTTTATCGCCAGTTACCGCTTTTGCTCTGGGTGTGGCCGGTTTCGACCTATACCGGCCCGCGACAAAGAACCCCGATTCCGCTTTTCACTTTGATCTCACGGCCGGTGAATCCAAAGTTGAAAAATTAATCCTGGAAAACACATCTGAAACTGTGCAGAATGTCCGGATATACGCGGCGGACGCCATAGCATCCAGCAACGGCGGCATCGCACTTAAAGAACGCTTGGACAAAAAGACCGGTCTGGCTAAATGGATTACCATAGACTCACCTGAAGATGTCTCTCTGGCGCCGGGAGAAAAGCGTCACATCGAGTTTAGATTGGACGTCCCTCTTTTTTCAGAGGGCAATGAAGAAATGGCCGGTATCGTCGCGGAAAGAGTGGCCCCGCTTAAAAGCGGGGAAGACCAGCAGTTCCAGATTAACATCATTTCACGCGCCGCAATATTGGTAAGTCAACGATTACCCGGTCCGGCTATTGAACGTTTGAAAATCGTCGATTTCGATCAAACCTGGTCTAAACGGAATAAGATTTTCAACCTGACGCTGAAGAACACCGGTAATATTCATCTTAAACCCACGGCGAAAATCCAGATCTACGATATGTTTGGACGTAAATCGGATTCAATAGAAATTGGACAGATGGCCACGATCTTTCCCGGAATGATTGGCCAGGTTTCGTCGGAATGGAAAAATACGCCCGTTATTGGATACTTTACAGCTGAAGTTAGCGTTACTTACGGGAAGAATAAATCACAAAAGCGTCGAATTATCTTTCCAATTTTCCCATGGTGGGTCTTGCCGATCCTGTTAGCCCTCTGGATCATCGCCCGCCAGCAGCGTAAACGTCGGGCCGCGCGAAAGATACAGCAGATAGAGGACGAACGGGCAATCGCTTCCGCCACTGCCATTGACACGCTAAAGAAAACGGTCGATGGTCTGGAAGAGTCGGTTCTTCCCATGGGGGCCGGCACCGTCCAAAAAGCCACTATAGCTCATGCCGATCCGGAGTCGGCTTCAAAAAACACGGCAACAAAAGCGGCAGCCCCTAAAAGCCGTACCGGCCAAAGAGCTAAAAAACCCGCAACAAAAAAGTCGACGACCGCCACAGCCGGAACGAAAAAAGTCTCGTCTTCATCGAGTCGTAAGAAAACCAAGAAGTCAACGACAAAGAAGAAAGCCGCGCCCAAAAAATCTGCATCCAAAAAAACCGCGCCCAAGAAGGCCTCCGCTAAAAAAACGGCTGAGCCAAAAAAGACAGCGGTAACTAAGAAATCCTCTACCAAAAAAGCCTCTGCTAAGAAAACGTCGAAGTCAAAAAAGACAGCACCAAAGAAAGACAAAAAATAGGCTTAAAGGATAGCGGAGAAGCTTCGAAAAAAGTTCACAAAAAATATCTAGCGAGCGATCTCTCTTTGTCTGTATTCTCGCAACGACACTAAATTATCCCGCGCTGTCCGATTGCCAGGTTCAAGCTCAAGAGCTTTCCTGAAATTGGCAATGGCAGCGTTATATCGTCCTTCTTGAGCTTCGAGAACTCCAATGTCAACGTAGGTTTCAGGCACATATTTATTGAGAGCCAGGCTCCGTTTGTAAGCTTCCCTCGCCAGCCCCGAGAAACGCCCATCTCCCCGGCTCAATGACGTATAGAGACTGCCGAGACCGGTGTAAACATTAGCGTTGTTGCGGTCCAGCTTTTCAGCGTTCGCGTAAGCCTTAAGCGAGCGCCTTATAAATTCCGGCCTTAATTGGTCTCCGGATGTGCCGTCAATCTGCAGACGGCGAGCCAACCGAAAGTAGTATAAACCTCTGACCTGACTCATGTCAGCCGCCAGAGTAAACTGCGCGCGGGCTTCCTTTAGATGTCCGCTTTGCTCGGCCTTCAGTCCTCGCTGAAAATGATGGTCGGCTATGGCTGGTTGGATCGAGAAGACCATTAGGATAACTGTAAGGAGCAGGCCAATTACGACGACGGCAGACCAGGCAAACCCTTGTGCGAGCCGAGACTCAAACTTCACCGGAACAGACGAGTCTACGGCCCCCAGGGACACTATTAGCAACGACAGACCCAACCAAAAGAATATCGCCGTCTCAACCTGACTGAAACTAAACTGGACTGCAACCAGATATACCGACAAGCCCGTGACCAGAGCCAACGTATCCGGCGAACGGGCGTGTATATATTTGGCCCAGAAGACGCGCCACGACCGAAAGACTATTACCAAGAAAACCGCCAGTCCCAAAAAGCCCAACGTAGCCGCGATATTTATTAGTTCATTATGGGCTTTGTCTATCCGCGCCTGTGGCTCGATCTTTTTATAAGCATCGGGAAGATGTCGGGGATAAACACCTATTAGTGTGTCGGGACCGTAACCAAGGAGCGGCCTCTTTAGCGCCAGACCAAATGTTGAGCGCCAAAGAATTAGCCGCGTCCTCACCGTGGCGTCATCAGTATCCATAGTAGACAAGGCTCGATCGGCAACGGAGAGACGGTTTTTAACAGCCGGGCCGTGATAGAAGTTGACGACGACAAAGCTCAAAACCACGACTGCCAAAGACACAAGAAGCCAACGCGCCGCTGTTGATCTGTTTTTTTCGATCTGTTTCATCTCGCGTACCTTCAAAACAACCAGAACCAGCAGACCGAAACCCAGACCAACCCAGGCCGCCCGGGAGAACGTAACAACTAACCCGGTCGTGAGAACGAGCGTCAATCCAAAATAAATCGCGCGCTTTATGCCTTCCATTTCATTCATAGCAAAACGCCCGATAGCGACCGCGACAAAAAAAGCCAGGTAGGTCCCGAGGAAAACCGCGTTTCCTATGGTCGCCGTCGCCCGCTGCGTTGCCGCCCCCGTTTTAAGAAAATCAATGCCGATATACTGCGCGATCGCGTACATCGAGACCAAAGCTGCTGCTGCAAGCGCTGCTGTCAATATCCGTCTTATGTCTTTGGCTTTGAAATTATTTGCGACGATAAAATACAAGAGCCCGTAACCTACCAGAGTGAAAATGTCTTCATACCGCTTATAATTGCCGAAGAGACTTAGTAGGCGATCTGCCGAGAACAGGGTTGACATAAAAACAGTCACCATCAGAGCCCCCACTGGTATATCAAGCGGAGTCTTTATCCATTCGACTCGGCGAGCGGCCGCCAATCGAGCCAACCAAAGAATGAGAGCGACGCCGATCATAAACCGGATCATGATCACCTTTGGCAAGGTAAAGGAGTCCGCCAGACCGGGATGGAATACCAAGGGAATAAAGAAAAAAGAGATCGTCATAAACCAGCTGATGCCGGCTCTAAGCGCGGCTTCTAGTCTGTTTTCAAGGTCATTGGGTGCGGTCTCGCCCATCTTTCTGAGCGACTCACCCGTAGCCTGATCAATCGCAACAATGTTCTTCATCGAGTACTAATAAAAGTCATAGGGCAAAAATCGTCTCCGTAATTGTGGCCGCGTAGATGCCGCTGAGAGTAGCCGCTGGAACCTGCAGCTCCAAATCGGGAGTCACCTCATAGTGCCCAGCCCCGTTTCCAGGGGCGGCATCCAGAAGCGTTAGGCCCGCGCCGGCCAGAGAGCCACTCGCTGCCACCGGCGGACTAGTGCCGCCGATAATAATAACCTGCGGCGCTACCGGAATACTGATGTTGCCGGCCGGGATTATGGAAGTGGGATCGCTCAACAATATAAAGTCTGTAGACGACACAGTGACGTTCCAGCCACTACCCGTTCCCCGGGCATCGCGAACACCAACCGACCCTAAGAATCCCGTCGCTGTTGTATTTAGACCGGTCAGCGTCACCAGCGATAGAGTCGTATCACCGCTTGGTGAGAAATCAAACGACCCTGACCCGACAATATCTACCGCGCGAACGGCCGGAATATATGTTCCGCCAGCCGCGCCAATCGAAGCGAACGTGAAATTGTTTGTACCGGCAACCCAAGGCGCCTCAACATTGAATATGACAGTAATTGTCTCTGTGTCAGCCAGATCGTCGGCACCCGAAGCCGCCGCCACCGCGACTGTCTGGGGGCCGATTGAACCCATGGGAGTCGTAATTACATTCCATGTTTTGCCGCCTGGAGCCGCCACAGTGTAATCAGCCGTCGACGTTGATATCCGGCTCCATCCGACTGGAATAACAAAGTTTGCTTGATTAATCTGGTCGCCTCCGGAGCCTCCGGTATTGGTGATTTGAACACTTATCTGACCATACCAGCCAACCTCAACTGTGTTGGTTGAGATCCCAGACGTCGAGAGTAAAAAGGTTATATCCAGGGCCGGGCGCCGGGCTGCGCCTCCCTCTCTTGAAATATATCGCCCTCGCTGGTTTCTTCTAGTGTCTTCTAAGTCATCCTTTATAAGCCAACCATAATTGGGTGCTGCGGCACTGTTCCAATCGACAACATCCCCGCTGACATTCCAGTTCATCCAACCGTTGGCCGAAAGCGTTGGTGTTGAAGCCGTCGCCGCGCCGATAAAGTCGTCTCCTTGGACCGCCCAGTCCCATGGCCCGCTACCAGTCCAATTATTGTCGCCGTAGCGCCTCTCTATCCAAGTGACGCCGTCTCTGGCCGAGTTGTTGTTTTGACCGTCTCCGTTACCCTCAAGCCAGAATTGGGTCACGCGATGGACACTGTGAATACGTTGACTGGGCGGCGTTAATCGCATATACATGCGCAGCTGCGCGGCTTCAATGGTGGCGCCGGCTGGAATTGTTGAAATATTAAATTCCACCGGAACTCGTCGATGCCTAGTCTGGCTCGACTGTGATTGGACAATGAGGCGGGCAGTAGCGCCATAGTTGCGGGTTGGCCGGTCCATTCTCATAGTGGAGTCCTTGCCCGCGGGGAAAACAGTAGTGTTGATAAAGGCGTACACTAAAGTCGGTCGCCCTAAAATCAGAGCGAACACAATGACGCCAAGTACAATTGTAGGCCGTTTCAAGCGTCTGAATTGCATCCTAAATGACAGCTAATACACCCGCTTCAGGGAGCTTTCGCCACTACTTACATCGGTTGCCATTTCACTAAATAGTATAGCTAATTAAGCTCGCCATGACAATTGCATAAACAGGCTTTGCACAGCACAAATAGGCTTATGAGATCGGTGGTGTTCAGGTCCGGTGATTAATCAGACTGAGAAAAGCGTCCGGTTTGAGGCAGGCTCCGCCAACCAGAGCGCCGTCGATTTCGGGTTCCGACATGATCTTGGAAACGTTGTCAGGCTTAACGCTGCCGCCATAGAGAAGGCGCACATCCCGGGCTGTCTCGACACCATACAAAGAGCTGATCATCGCTCGTATATGCCGAATAACATCATTGGCGTCTTCCGGCTCGGCCACTTTTCCCGTACCTATTGCCCAGATTGGCTCGTATGCAATTATTAAACGATCGGAGAGGTTGTCGTTGATCCCGCTTAAACCTTCCTTTATCTGGTGCCCGATTATCTCCGAGGTCTGCCCCGCCTCATGCTGCTCAAACGTCTCCCCGACACAAAATATTGGTCTCAGGCCGTGATCTAGCGCTGAGCGCAACTTTTTATTGACTGTTTCATCTGTCTCACCAAAGTACTGCCGCCGCTCCGAATGACCGATGATCACATAAGTCAGGCCTAAGTCGGCCAACATAAGTGGGGATATTTCGCCCGTGAAAGCTCCCTCTTCTTCCCAATGCATATTTTGAGCGCCCAAGCCGATATCCAGGCCGCCGGCATCGATGGCTGCAGCTGCAGCTGACAAGGCGATGAATGGAGGACAGACAACCACTTCGACCTCGCAGTCCTTTTCCAGACCCCTACCAATAGACTCAATAAAACCAACAGCCTCCGCGACATTCTTATGCATCTTCCAATTACCGGCCATCATTGGTCTTCTTTTTGTCATGTTCACTCCTTAAATGCATAACTTGACGTCGACACTCTTCGCCGACGCCTACCTTCATTCAGGGCTGTATTTAATCGACTTACCTATTCTCAAGCACTTGGACGCCGGGAAGCGGTGTACCCTCCAGAATTTTGAGACTGGCCCCTCCACCGGTTGAGGCGAAAGAGACCCCGTCGGACAGACCGAACATCTTCAAAGCCGCTAAAGAATCGCCGCCGCCCACGATAGACAGAGAACCGTGGCGCGTCGCTTCCGTGATGGTATAAGCTATGGCTTTTGTCCCGCGTGAGAATTGCGGAATTTCAAAGACACCCATCGGCCCGTTCCAAAAAATTGTTCTGGCCGACTCAAGAGCTTGACTATATATCTCGATGGAAGCCGGCCCAATATCAAGACCCAACCACCCGTCAGGAATGTTCTTAGCTGAAACAACCTTATAATTGGCCGATTTCGTGATCTCTGTGGCGGCCACGATATCAACGGGTAAATAGAGAGCCACCTCGTTCTTTTGCGCTTTCTCGATCATCTTAGATGCCAGTTCCAGTTGGTTTTCCTCGACAATCGAATCGCCAATATTATACCCCTTGGCCTTCAAGAACGTGAAACACATACCGCCTCCGGCTACAATCCCGTCGACACTGTCAAGCAATTGGTCTATGACTCCAATTTTATCTGAAATCTTGTTCCCGCCCAGGCAGGCAATGAAGGGACGGCTAGGTTCTTCTATTAGCTTCTTTAGGACAGAGACTTCTTTTTCTAAAAGCAAGCCCGCGACCGCCGGCAAATACTGCGCCACACCCTGTGTTGAGGCATGGCTCCGGTGAACGGCCCCAAAAGCATCATTAACATATACGTCGCCAAGGTCGGCCAATTTCTTGGCGAAAGCCGGATCGTTTTGCGCTTCGCCCTTATTGAACCGCAGATTTTCCAACAACATGACTTCACCCGGCCTTAGTTGCCTGGTGATTTCTTGAACATCGCCATTCACGGTTTTGTCCATAAAACGTATGTCGGTATTCAGCAGTTCTGAAAGGCGTTCTGCAACCGGCCTGAGACTGTGGGCCTCATCCGGTGTACCTTTCGGCCTTCCGAGATGACTGCAGAGAATGACTTTCGCTTGTTGTTGTCTTAGATAATTAATGGTCGGCAAAGCGGCCTTTATACGGCTATCATCAACCACACGTCCGTCTTCAAGGGGAACATTAAGATCGACACGGACTAGAACACGCCGATCCTTAACATCAACATCCTGAACGGTTTTTTTTGAAAAATACATTCGTGAAGCCGCTATCTCCGATATCGCCTCGGCTCTGGCGCTATTTGAATACCCGTCAACCAACCAAAACACCCCTATCCAGTAACTTGGACCACAAATTGTCTCTTCTCTCCAGGCAACCGGTACAACACCATAAGGATACTTAACACCATACCAAATCTTGCCTGATCAAACTAATTTGATAAGATCGATCAATCTTGATGAGTAGCCCCATTCATTGTCATACCAGGATAATACTTTCACCATATGTCCGCTGACCATTGTCAATGGAGCGTCAAAAACCGAAGAGTGGGAATTGCCGACGACATCGATTGAAACAATCGGATCCTCGCTATATTTCATAATTCCCTTCATCGGCCCCTCGGCCGCCGCCTTCATCGCAGCGTTAACGCTTTCGACATCAGCCGGCCTCTCTGTCTCCACTACAAGGTCGACAATTGACCCATCAAAAACCGGCACCCTAAGCGCCATGCCGTCAAGTCTTCCCTTAAGTTGCGGAATCACTTCGCCAATCGCCTTGGCGGCCCCAGTCGATGTTGGAATGATTGACATCGCGGCCGCCCGAGCCCGTCTGGGGTCAGGATGGCAAAGATCAAGTATCTTTTGGTCATTCGTATAAGCGTGACATGTAGTCATAAATCCCCTGGCAATGCCAAATTTCTCAAGCAACACTTTGGCTACAGGCGCCAGGCAATTTGTGGTACATGAAGCGTTCGAGATAATATTGTGGTTCTCAGCGTCATATGCCTGTTGGTTTACGCCTAGAACCATAGTTACATCAGCCCCTTTCGCCGGAGCTGAAATAATCACCTTGCGCGCGCCCGCCTCAAGATGTTTGGCAGCATCATCGCGTTTTGTAAAAAGACCGGTTGCTTCCACGACAACATCAACGCCCATATCGCCCCAGGGTATTTTCGCGGGATCTTTCTCCGAAAAAACTTTGACCTTCCGACCATTGACCACCAGGTCAGAGCCGTCAACTTCGACATCCGCGTCCAACACTCCGTGAACCGAGTCGAACTTAAGCAAGTGCATGCAACTCTCAGCTGATGTTAGATCATTGACAGCCACTACCTCTATGTCGGGTTCCTTCATGGCCGCGCGAAACGTGTTCCGGCCGATACGTCCAAATCCGTTTATGCCAACTTTTATTGCCATATGTCCTCCTCTTGCCTGTTTCTTCTTTCCCTAAGTTAATACAACAAAACCCTAACCGGCTAACTTGGCGGCAAATTCTCTGAGCCGTCTTACTCGATGATATGTCGCCGACTTGGTCAGCTTGGGGCTACAAGCTTCTCCCAGCTCCTTCACGCTCGCCTGCGGGTTAGCGATTCTCGCCTCCGCAATCTCCTTCAACGCCTGCGGTAATTTATTCAAACCGACACCCATGTCGATCTTCGCGATATCACTTAGTTGCTCCAGGGAAGCTTTTACCACTTTGTTTAGATTGGCTGTGTCACAGTTTACCAATCTATTGACGTTGCCCCGTACACCTTTTAAAATTCTGATGTCTTCCCACTGCAAAAGAGCGGCGTTGGCCCCTATCGTCGCTAGAAAATCAACGATCGTCTGAGCTTGCTTTATGTAAATGAAGTGGTGTCCGCGCCGCTCCATCAACTTCGAACTAAGACCGAACCGCGACAAAAGAGACCCCGCTGTCTGCGCTAGTTCCAGATTATTGGTTGTCAACTCCAAATGATACTGGCCCTTCGGGTTGCTAATAAAACCTCCGCCGAGGAACAACCCCCGCATATATGACACGGCGCAACAGTTCTTTCTGATTAACCGCTTTGGAACATCCTGACGCAAGTTCAGCAGATCATCTAATATGCCAAGTTCGTTTAGAGCCTGCCCGAGTCCCGTCTGCCAATCAACAAAGACCAGGTAATTATTGGCCTTACTCAGTTTAGAGCGGCGAATAGTTACTCTGCCGGTAAGCCTGTATAAATCACCTAACAAACGTAAGCTTTTACGAGCGCAAGCCGCGTTTTCGGTAGAAAGATGTAAAGCGTATCTATTGCTGCCCAAAAGATGCAGATTTCCGTCCATCCGAATGATAGCCGATAACTCCGACGCTCGGCAACATCGCCGTTGCGCCCATAAATGAGAAAGCTCATCCTTGACTTGGCTTGAGAACGACAAGCTAAACAGCACCTCTTAAAAAAGCGGCCAGTTTCTGAGATTGATGATGGGTTGGAGAATCTTCATCAGTCAGATCGGCCGACAGATGAGCCACGCCCAATCCCGTTATTTCCTTATCATCGACAACAAGCGGGGAAGATCTTGCCTTCTCCAATTCAGACAGGAGTTTTTTCGAAATAAGAGTGTTACTGGTGACTACCTGATCGCAGATACCGGGGCCATAGCTAAGGAGAGCGCGTACGTGGTCGGCGGCTGTAAAATGGTCTGTCTCACCCGGCTGTACTGTTATGTTGGCAAGAAAAATCTTGCGAGCCGATGACCTCTTTATCGTCTCAGCAATCTCTCTGACCAAGAGGTTTGGCAAGATACTTGTGAAGAGACTGCCGGGGCCAAGAATAATTGTGTCTGCTGATTCCAGCGCCCGTACAGCTTCAGGACAAGCGTCTATGTTCTCAGGTATTATGCCGAGCGACTTCAGTGGTCGCAGTCTATTGGCGACGTTGCACTGCCCGATCACCCTCCCCTTTTCACTAGAATCTGACCAAGCTTCAACGTCGGCCCAGAGAGTCAACGGCTCCAACGTCGCCGGCAGCACTCGCCCACGCGCTCCAAGCAGGTTGCCGGCGATCACCAACGCCACGCTAAAGTCGCCTGTTAACTCAGCTAAAGCCGCTATTATCAGATTACCCACAGCATGGGCCTTGAGGCCTTCGCCACGCGGAAACCGATATTGAAAAAGGTCAGACATGATCGTCCCGTTAGCCATGGCCACGAGACAATTGCGACTGTCGCCCGGGGGTATAATCTGAAGCTCCCGACGCAACTGACCTGAGCTGCCACCGTCATCAGCCACTGTGACTATCGCCTTGACCTCTGACTCGAGCTCTAGTAAGCCCTTGATAAGAATCGGCATCCCTGTCCCGCCGCCGATCGCGACGACCCGTTTCACAGTCGCTCAAAATCCTTCCCGACATCTCTGTGTCTGATAATTATCGGGTAGCCTTTATCGCGTAAGAACTCCGCAGTAGCCTCGGCCAGCGTCACCGACCTGTGGGTGCCCCCGGTACAACCAAGCGCCAGATTCAAATAACTTTTGCCCTCTTTTGAGTAATTATCCAGCAGAAAATCGAGCAATTCGAAGAATTTCGACAAGAAGTCTTTCGTTGCCTTCTGGGACATAACATATTTTTTCACGGGCTCTTCCCCGCCGTGGAAATATCGTAGTTCCTCAATGTAGTGAGGATTTGGCAAGAACCGCACGTCCATAATGATATCCGCGTCTAACGGCATCCCGTATTTGTAACCAAACGACATGACCGTTACTATCATTGCCTTTTGTTTTTCAAGCCCGAGAAAAGTCGTGCGTATTTTTTCTTTGAATTCATTGGCTGAGAGGTTTGAGGTGTCAATAACCATATCGGCTTCGCCTTTGAGGGTTCTGAGCATCGACCGTTCTTTCTGTATTCCCTCGACTACACGACCTTCTTCAGCCAGCGGATGGGGCCGCCGGGTCTCCTTGAAGCGTTTTAGAAGAGACTCGTCCGAAGCTTGCAGAAACAAGACACGATAATCGATGCCTCGCTCTCGAAGAGATTTGAGAGCGTTTTGAAGGTCCTCGAAAAAGTGGCCGCCCCTAACATCGCTGACGAGCGCGACTTTCTTAACAGCGCTGCCGGGCATAGCGGCCAGCTCGGCCATGCGCGAAACGAGACTCGGCGGGAGGTTGTCAATACAGAAATAGCCCATGTCCTCAAAGCAACGCGCCGCCTCCGATTTCCCGGCCCCTGAGAGGCCGGTTATCACAATGAAAGAGACATCATAAACTGTCCGTTTTGCCAAGATCCCGTCCCTTGTGGGCTATTGTTTGACCAACATGCGGCTCTGAACCATTATTCCTTGTTTTTCACGCCTAAAAAAGAGAGTAGATTCTGCACTCTCTCTGACCGGTTAAAACAAACTTACTATAGCATAAGCAAACGCATAATTTACTTGTTATCCAGACGCGAAGAGAGCCAGGTACTCACAGCTGAAATCAACAAGGCCGCAATTATTGCCTGCCAAAAACCCCGGACGTGAAAACCGGAACCGACAACATTAGCGACGACATAAAGCATCAAAGCATTGACGATGAAAGTAAAAAGGCCCAACGACAAAAAATTAACGGGAAGTGTGACGATCAGAACCAACGGCCGAATAACAGCGTTCACTAAAGCTAGAACAAGCGCGGCCAAGACAGCGGTCTGGAAATCAGCGACATTGATCAGGGACGGAAGAAGGTAGGAGATTCCGAAGATCACGCCCCCCGTCGCCAATATCTTGACTATAAGTTTTTTCATATCTCGACACCCTCCAACTTCAGTAACCTGCTTTTCCAGCCGGGCGGCCCGCTCCAACCGCCGCGAGAAGCTTTAGCTAAAACTCTATGACACGGGACAAAAAGCGGGACAGGGTTATCGCCCAGCGCCGATCCGACAGCCCGGGCGGCCTGCGGATGACCGATGCTCCCGGCGATCTCGGAATAACTGGCCGTTTCGCCCCACTCTAGACTCCTAACCGCGCGATATACTTTTATGGAAAATTCAGAGCGACCACTCCAATCAATTCCCCAGCAATTAAAGTCGGTGGCAAAACCGGCGAAATAATCTTTTATCGCCGCCGATAAATCCGGTGGGAGAATGTCAAGAACAGCCCCCGGCACCAATTCTTGAGCTTCCCTCAACAGATCAGCACTCGCGGCACCCCAAAGATGGTGCCTGACCCTGTTGTCAGCCGCAACTATTACACCGTGCCCGAAAGGAGAGCTGTATGTCATCAAGCGCATATATAGAAAATAGCAGGTTTCAGGACAAACAGGGTGAAGCTAACTGCCTTGGTAAGCCGAGGACGCCTTTATCTTCTTCACATTTTCACAAAGAAAATGTGAAGAAGATAAAGGCGTCCTCTAAGGTCAATTATTACGCGAAGTCAGTTTGGGAATAGAACTAGCGTTATCACCTTAATGCATAAAGGCAGGAACCGACGGTGAGTATTAGATCAAAACTAGTCGCTAGTTTCGCCCTTATTGGCGGCGTTGCGGTGCTGGTCGCGCTTCTGCTGATTGTGCGTGTGGAGAAAGAATCACAGAAAACCGTAACCGTATATACGCCGGCGTTGATCTCGGCGCATTCAATGAACGCGCATTTTCTGAAAGAGGTTAAAGCCGTTTTTAGCTTTGTGATTTCAAACGATGAAAGCGCGAAAAAAGAATTTTCCCGGCAAATTGGCCACTTTAAAGTAACGCAGTAGGGGACGTCCCCTAGAAAGTCGCCTTAAAACGTTTAGCCAGATCGCGCGGGAGTCCGGCCGCTACTAGCTCGCTTTCGCTCGCGGCCTTGATCTTCTTGAGACTGCCAAACTTTTTGACCAATAATTGGCGTCTTTTGGGGCCTATCCCCGGCACGTCGTCAAGACTGGAGTGCTTCATCGTCTTTGACCTTATCTGACGGTGGTAAGCGAGCGCGAATCGGTGCGCTTCGTCCCGTATTCTTTTTACTAAGTAGAGACCTTGACTGTCCTTGGGAAGTACGATAGCACCGGGTCTATCCGGAACAAAAAGCTCCTCATTCTTCTTTGCCAGAGCCGCTACAGCTAATCCTTCCTCTCCCGCCTCTTTGATAGCTGCCAGCGCGGCCCCAAGCTGGGGCTTGCCGCCATCGACAATGATCAAATCCGGTGTGGTCGCGAATTTTGGGTCATCCACGGCGCGTCGCAGACGACGCCCCAGGACTTCCTTGATCATACCGACGTCATTTGGCCGGCCGTCCCTAAACCTGATCTTGAAACGACGATAACTTGACCTGGCCGGTTGTCCGTTTAGAAAAACGATCATTGAGCCGACAGCGTTTGTCCCGCTGATATTCGAGATATCGTAGCACTCGATTACAGCCGGGTCTGACTTGAGCTTAAGGGATTTGCGTAACTCCGTCAGGGCGGTTTTAAGCCTTTTTGACTCATAATCAAAACGCAGCTTATAACGGGTGAGAGAATGTTCGGCGTTTTCTACCGCCATGTCAGCCAGCCGCCGCTTGAGCCCCCGATTCGGAAGAGTTATTTTCACCTTCCGGCCACGTTTTTCCGACAGCCAATCAGCGATGGCTCCCGACTCTTCGAGCTGAGCCGGTACGACAATTTCGTCCGGAAAAACCGACATATCATCATAGAATTGCTTGATGAATCCAGTCAGGCCCTCAACCTCCCCCATGCCACCGGCTTGATTGATAATAAAGTCCTCGCTACCGATCAACTTGCCCGCTCTAATTTTGAGCCATTGAATACAGCCGATGTCCGGCTCAAGCGCCAGTCCGAAAACATCCTGGTTTAACCGGTTATCTGATGTAACACGTTGTTTCTCCGTGATCTGGGTAGCGGTTCTTAACCGGTCTCGAAAAAACAGGGCCCGCTCAAACTCAAGCTTGTCCGACGCCGCCGACATTTCCCGACTCAAATCAGCAATTACCTGCTCTTGCCTACCCTCCAAAAAGGCGGATATTAGCTCAAGCGTGCGTCCATATTCGTTGACGTCGGCGCGGCCAACACAAGGACCGGGACAGCGATTTATGTGAAAATAAAGGCACGGTTGGTTCATGTTTGCGGCCCGCGCGAAAACTGTTGATGAACAGGTTCTAAGCGGAAATATTTTTAGGAGTGTGTCCAGCGTCTCTTTGAGCGCCCGCGCGTTGGTGTAGGGACCGAAATACCGCCTTTTGTCCCTATGTTTCTCGCGAGTGTACCTGACCCGCGGCCATTCTTCATCAAGGCAGATAACAAGATAAGGGTAAGTTTTGTCGTCACGGTAGCTAACGTTGTATTTGGGTCGGTACTGTTTGATCAGATTCGCTTCGAGAACAAGCGCCTCCACCTCGGTCGATGTGACATAATAATCGATCAGATCAGATTGAGCGATTATCTGCATCACTTTCGGTTGGGCTTGGTTTTTGTTAAAATAGGACCGCACACGCTTGTTAAGAGCTTTGGCTTTACCGACATAAAGAATAGAGCCCCGGATGTTTTTGAATAAATAGACGCCGGGTTTGTTGGGGATATGCTTTACTTCTTTATCCAAGCTCAGATTAGCCATAGCCTTTTGATTTTATCACGTCAGCTTCGTGCCGGGAGTAGTAAATGCGGATTGGGATCCAGCAAAAACTTGGCGCGGTCGTTTTAATACTTATGGCCATCTCTCTAGGTATCATAGCCTTAGCCTATAGTGGTTTCGAAAATCTCCACGGACAGGCGGACAAGGGCGCAAAGTATTTTCTGGAGTTCTCTACGGTCACACAGCTTCAAGTCGCCATAGAGCGCAAAGTCGCGCCAATTAAGCTTTTTCTCATTTCAGGATCTGAAGAGCAGATCGACCGTTATGAGTCAGCTGAAAAGGAATTCCATCGATTGTTGTCAGAGCTCAAGAAAAACCCCACTGTTCACGGCCGCAAACTGATTCTTATAAATGAGATAGAACTGCACGATAACCACATCAAAGAAATTGCTGAGACGATTTTTGAGGCCCCCGGTGGAATCGATCAAGAAATAAGGATGGAGAACGCAGAAGAAGTAGACCACCACTTCGAAGAGGTCACGAAGTTGGTTGAAGAGTGGCGAAAACTGGACACTAAAGAGGTCGAGGAAAGTTTGGTAAAAGTCGAAGCGATTTATGATGTGGAAAGACAACTGATTGCCAGTTCTCTTGCTATCCTGATTATCGGGGCCGCCATCTCCTTTAGCGTCACTCAGTTTGTCATCAAACCCATCATCGAACTCCATAAAGGGGTGGAGAATATAAGCAAGGGTGGGGACGAGTTCATACCGCAGATAAGAACTCACGATGAAATTCAAGATTTGGCTGAAGCTTTCAGCCGCATGGTACGGAATTTACGCGCTGAAGAAAAGATGGCCGCCAAAATTCAGAACCGGCTCCTCCCGCAGAAAAAACTACAAACGCCCGGAGTTCATATTCAGGCCCGACAGTTCTCCGCCCGAGTCGTAGGCGGCGACTGGTTTGACTACTATCAATATGAGGACGAGATAAGGATTCTGATTGCGGATGCCTCGGGAAAGGGTGTGCCCGGCGCTCTATTGGCGACTGTCGGAATGAGCGCGATAAGAGCGGAACCTAAGTTTTCATCAACAATTGAGCAAGTTCTTATTAAAGCCAACAAAACAGTGTCATACAGGTTTGGCAGAGCAGACTTTATAACGTTGTTCTCAGCTCAGTTTTCACAAAAAGACAACCGTTTTCACTATATTAATTGCGGCCATGAACCGCCATTACACTTCAAGGCCAAAGACCAAACCTGGACTCTTATGGATTGTTCACCCGGTCTGCCTCTGGGAATTAGCGTCGATCTCTTCCGGCCAAAGAGACGAAAAATTGTCTTGGATCCCGGAGACAAAGTTTTACTGTACACGGACGGACTTCATAGCGTCAGAGATGAAAAAAAAGACTTCTTGGGGGTGTGGGCTATAAGAGACTGGCTGAATAAGCAAGAGGAGCTCTCGATTGATTCGCTCATGGATAAGTTGCTGGATAAAGTCGTCGCCTATAATCACGGACCTATCAGTGATGACGTGACATTATTGGGTCTTGAAATGACCGCTGCCGCGGACAAACAAATCCACAATATCCCCAGCGATAGTCGTGCAGAAAAAGCGCCGACCTAACCGCTTTTCACCTGACAATTTTCGAGATCATCATCTCCAGAATATCTTCGGCTCCCCGGGCTTTTAGCTCCGGCAGCAGTAAGTTGACCCGACTTTTTTCTACGACGGTCGCGACCTCAAGATAATCTGAATTGTGAAGCTTATTGACTGTGGGTTTCTTCATCGCCGGCAACGCCGCGATAACATCGTCCAACTTTGACGCCGGCACGTTCATCGAGAGCAGCACTTTTCCCCTCGCTTCGACCACCCCAAGCAGCAGTGTTTTTATCTCATCGATGGCTCGACGTTTTTCGGGATCCTCCCAAGACGCCTTGTTGGCGATGAGTTTTGTGGTCGACTCCATAATCACACCGATTATTTTTAGTTGATTGCGGCGTAGCGTTTGGCCGGTTTCCGTTAAGTCGACAATGACGTCCATCAACTCAGGCACCTTGGCCTCAGTAGCTCCGTGAGAAAAAAAGATTTTCGCCGGTATGCCCAACTTTTCAAAGAATTTTTTCGTAATCTCGGGAAACTCCGTCGAAACCCGGCTATCCGCCGGGATATCTTTAGGATCGTTGATGTCTGAATTGTTGGGAACCGCTATGACCATCTTTAGCTTGCCGGTCCCGGTCTTGGCATAGGGCATATCCGCCACTTCCACGACGTCGGCATTACTCTCCATGACGCAGTCCAATCCGGAGATGCCGATATCAAAAAAACCCTCTTCCACGTAGGACGGTATTTCCTGCGGGCGAAGAATCTTGATTTTGTCCAGTCGCGGATCATTAACCACAGGATTATACTCGCGGGCGCCTTTTTTGATTTCCAGGTCCGCTTGGGCAAAAAGAAGCAATGTCTGCTCCTCTAGACTCCCTTTTGGTATGGCTAAGCTAAGCATGTTTTTCCTTTCTAATAGTCTGCGAGCGCTTACTTAAGCACGCGTCTTTTGATCGCCGACTCTCTTCCTCGACAAGACCTCGGCCAAATATTGTCCGGTATACGAACCCGGGGTCGCGACTATTTCCTCCGGCGTACCGACGGCGACGATCTCTCCGCCGCGATCCCCACCTTCAGGCCCCAGGTCTACTATGTGATCGGCGCTCTTTATAACATCGAGATTATGTTCGATAATCAAAACGGTGTTGCCGGCGTCAACTAACCTCTGCAGAACAGTAAGTAGTTTGGCTACATCCGCGAAATGAAGCCCGGTTGTCGGCTCATCCAAAACATAAAACGTCTTTCCTGTCGCCACCCGACTAAGTTCCGCCGCCAACTTTACTCTTTGAGCTTCGCCACCCGATAAGGTCGGCGCCGGCTGTCCCAGTCTAACGTAACCAAGACCGACATCAAATAAGGTCATCAAGCGTCTCTTTATCTTAGGTATATTGGCAAAAAAATCAACTGCCTCTTCAACAGACATGTCCAGAACATCAGCGATATTCTTACCTTTAAACTTGACTTCCAAAGTTTCATTATTATATCGCTTGCTTTTACATATCTCGCACGGCACATAGACGTCCGGTAGAAAATGCATCTCTATCTTGATTGTGCCGTCGCCCCGACAAGCTTCGCAGCGCCCGCCCTTAACATTGAAGCTAAAACGACCCGGCTTGTAACCCCTCAACTTCGCCTCCGGTGTAGCGGTGAAAACCAGACGAATCTCGCTGAAGACTCCGCTATATGTCGCCGGATTCGATCTCGGGGTCCTGCCGATCGGTGACTGGTCAATCTCAACAATTTTATCGACGAAAGGCAGACCTTCCAGGGCCTCCATCCGACCGGGCTTTACCCGTGATTTATGTAAAGCTACTGACAGAGCCCGCGCGAGCGTATCGCTGACTAAAGTGCTTTTACCGGAACCTGAGACCCCGGTGACACAGATCAATTTCGCAAGCGGCAACCGGACATCTATGTTCTTAAGATTGTGTTCTTTCGCTCCCCTCACGACCAATGCCTTACCATTGCCTGCCCGTCTAGCCTCTGGAACAGGTATGCTTAGTTCGCCGGTCAGATACCTGCCGGTGAGTGAAGCCTTATTTCTCATTATTTGCTCCGGGGTCCCGACAGCAACAATTTCTCCACCGTGCTCCCCGGCACCCGGCCCCATATCGACGACAATATCTGAGGCCCTAATTGTTGCTTCATCGTGCTCAACCACTATCAGTGTGTTTCCAATATCCCTCAACCGCTTCAAAGTGGCTATCAAACGGTCATTGTCCCGCTGGTGGAGACCGATAGTCGGTTCATCTAAAATGTACAAGACACCCATTAGCCCGGACCCGATCTGGGTCGCCAGACGGATCCTTTGGGCTTCACCACCGGAAAGCGTGCCCGCGGCCCTGTCAAGTGTCAGGTAACCCAAACCGACATCAACAAGAAACCGCAGACGTTCCTCTACCTCTTTTAGAACACGCGCGCCGATCATCAGCTTGCGTTCCGAAAGAAAAGAGTGCAGACGCTCAACGAACACGAGTGATTTTGAGATCGGCAACGCACAGAGTTGATTAATGTTTTTTTCGTCAATTGTGACGGCCAGGACCACAGGCTTGAGCCTGGCCCCATTGCAGGTGGGACACTTTGTCTGACGCATATACCGCCCGATTCTCGAGCGCGCGTATTCTGACTCAGTCTCCCTGTATCGACGCATTAGATTGGGGATGACGCCTTCATATATAGTTTTGTATTCGCGACTGACATCGTGGGAATCGACATACCTCAGACGGACAGCGGTCTCGGGCTCACCATAGAGTATCAATTTCTTATGCTCGGGGCTCAAGCTGCCAAACGGGGCTTTGGTGTTGAAACCAACGATGCGCGCGAGAGCCGACACGAGCCTGGGATAGTAGGTCTGTTTGCCCATGAAGGGGTGGATCGCCCCTTCATCAATCGTCAGCTCCTCATTGACAACTACCAATTCCGGGTCGATCTCCGGCCGATGACCCAGACCGCTACAGTCAGGACAAGCGCCGTATGGGCTGTTAAATGAGAACTGTCTCGGCGTCAGCTCCTCAAAGCTTTGGCCGCAATCAAGACAGGCAAAATGCTCCGAAAATGATAGAATCCGGTTCTCTTTCTCGTCCCCATCCAGCAACTCTATGTTTACCGATCCCTCAGAGACTTTTAACGCCAACTCAACAGAGTCAGCCAGCCTCCTTTTGATGTCGGTCTTCATAACCAACCGGTCGACGACCACCTCAATGGTATGGGCCTGGTTTTTCTCCAGCTTGATCTCTTCATCAAGCAATCTGACCCGATCGTCAACTTTGACGCGCGCGAAACCGTCACGCCTTAAAGTACCGAAAATTTTCCGGTGCTCCCCTTTGCGGCCTTGCACGAGAGGCGCTAAGACTTGAAACTTGGTGTTCTCCGGTAATTCCATGACCTGGCTTATGATCTGCTGTGACGATTGTTTCGCGACTGTGCGGCCACAGTCAGGACAATGAGGCGTACCGATCCTGGCATAGAGCAGGCGCAGGTAATCGTAAATTTCAGTCACAGTACCCACCGTGGACCGGGGATTTCTGGAAGTCGTCTTCTGATCAATCGACACGGCCGGAGACAATCCGTCGATATGCTCGACATCGGGCTTGTTCATCTGCCCAAGAAACTGACGGGCATATGACGACAGCGACTCAACGTAGCGTCTCTGCCCCTCCGCGTAGATTGTGTCAAAAGCCAATGATGATTTGCCGGATCCGCTCAACCCCGTCATGACAATTAGCTTGTCACGCGGCAGCTCAACGCTGACATTTTTTAGATTATGCTCCCTGGCTCCTTTTATGAAAATCTTGTCTTGTGGCAAGAAAATACCTCAAAAATAGAATAACCATAAATATACCATTTTTTCCGGACTGGCTTGAATATTTTAAGTTCACAATAGCTGAAGACAACGCGGATTGCGCAACCTGCTTTCGGCCGCGTCAATATTGATAACGACCAGGATCATCTCGATGGAAGTCTGTCACACGACTTGTCGCTCCGCCGGAACTAAAAATTTAAAAAAAGAGGGATCTTATTCGTTGTCGTCAGATTCCTCGGGCTTGCGCGGGGTCCTTTCAAGTTCCGTCCCCTGGCATTTATCACACATGGCCTCGGACCAATCAATCAGTTGAACAATATCCTTTTCTTCAAGTTCAGCCGTCATAAAGCCCAGGCCCTTCTCACCGAACATAAGCTTGATAGGCCACTTAACATTGCTTATCCAAACCGATTCTTCGTCAGTTGTTGACTGGCCGCATTGTTTACACTTTAAGTCGAATTCAGCCAATTTAGCGCACACTCCTCTCAAAACACTCAAACTACATTATCATAATTTGACACGGTCACAAAAAAGCGTAGATATAACAGGCCGGTTTTTATAAATAATCAAAACGCCCCGATCGTTTGCGAGAGACAATGATATCAAGAAACATTGAACTTATAGCCAACCTGGCGAATCGTCTTGATAAACCCGGCATATCTACCTAGCTTAGAGCGCAATCGACGGATATGGACATCGACTGTGCGGGTCCCGCCAAAATAGTCATATTCCCATATCTGGTTGAGCAGAACCTGTCTCGTCCAGACCCTGTCCTGGTGTGTCGCCAAGAACTTCAACAGTTCATGTTCTTTATAGGTCAATTGGAGCGGGTGGCCATCAATAAAAACCTCGTAGCTGTCCGAATGAATAGTGAGACCATCGATCTTTATCACATCGCATCTTGTGTCATTTTTAGCCAGACGCTCAAGTCTAAGCCAGAGTTCTTCATCCGTGAAAGGAGCGACAATGAAATCATCTACCCTGTCGGCCAGATCAAAACTCATATCCGGGGCGGATATGAGGGCGATCGTCTTCCCTGTCCAGACAAGGCCGCCCGCTGTTTCCAGAACCGCCTCCGTGTTTTCCCTCAAATCAATTAGTAAAATACCCGCGAGAACTTTGTTGCCGATCTCAAACATGACCGGGCGAAAACCACCGGCCTTCAGTTTTTCAACAAGATCCCCGGCACCAGCGGCGCCGCTTAGTATAGTTACTTCAACCATAGAGTAAATCTATCATAATAAAACCTAAAAACGTGGCCGAAAACCTCATCTGCGACGTTATCGAGTTGAGACCGAAGCCAGGCCTTTTTGTCAGTGGCACAAAGGGCCGGCACCGGCAATAAAACAATTTTGGCTTGGTCACGTACAACAAGCACGTTCCCACCCCTCGTTCTTCGTCTGCCTTGCATCTAAGGCTTTGGGCCGAAAAACGCAATCCTACTTAGAGGACAGGTAAGTACTTTTTCTGCTCGTACTCGCTCACCTGGGCTTTATACTCGTCCCATTCTGCTTTTTTACTGCGAATAAAAAACTCAAAGACATGCTCGCCCAGAGCTTTTTTAAGAAGTTCGCTCTCTTCGGCAACCTTGATGGCCTCATGAAGATTCTCAGGAAGAGAACCTATGCCTACCTTCTTACGCTCATCTTCCGTCATTTCATAAATATTATTGGCAGCCTCCGGCGGTAGCTTGTAGTTGTTCTTGATGCCCTCAAGACCGGCCGCCAACATGACTGAAAAAGCAAGATACGGGTTGCAGGCCGGGTCCGGGCTTCGCAATTCCACCCGCGTCGCCTGTTCTTTGCCGGGCTTATAGATCGGCACCCTGACCAGGGCTGATCGATTTCGTCCGGCCCAACAAATATACACAGGCGCCTCAAAGCCGGGCACCAGCCGTTTGTATGAATTGACCCATTGGTTGCTGACTGCTGTAATCTCCGAGGCGTGCTTCAGAATACCCGCGATATACCCTTTACCTGTGTCCGACAGGTGATATTTATCGTCAGGGTCAAAAAAAGCGTTCCTGTCGCCTTTGAAAAGTGATTGATGCACATGCATCCCATTACCATTTTCACCAAAGATCGGCTTCGGCATGAAAGTGGCGTAAATACCCGCCTCCTGAGCAACTTCTTTGACAGTCAGGCGGTAGGTCATAACATTGTCGGCCATAGACAGAACGTCACAATATCGCAGATCGATCTCGTGCTGGCTGGGCGCGACTTCATGATGGCTGTACTCAACAGGAATGCCCAGAGCTTCCAGCGCAAAAACTGTCTTTCTGCGATAGTCCGTCGCCAAGTCCAGCGGCGTTAAATCAAAATATCCGCCTTGATCCAGTGTTTTCGTCCCCTCGCTGTCCTGGAAGTAGAAATATTCCAGCTCAGGGCCGACATACATCGAAAACCCCATGTCAGATGCGGCCTTCAGGTTACGCCTCAAGACGTAGCGGGGGTCGCCCTCGAAAGGCTCACCTGTCGGGTAGGTAATGTCACAGAACATCCGGGCCACACCCTCACTGCTGGGACGCCAGGGCAGGACCGCGAAGGTGCTGGGGTCGGGCCTTGCAATCATGTCCGACTCCTCTATTCTCGAGAAACCGTCGATAGACGAGCCGTCAAAGCCCATGCCATCAGAGAAAGCCGTCTCTAGCTCGGCCGGCGTAATCGCGAAACTTTTCAAAAAACCCAAGACATCAGTAAACCAGAACCTGATGAATTTTATGTCCTGATCGCGGACCGTCTTAAGTACAAAATCAACATCTTTCTTGACCACCATATAACCGCTCCTTTTCCAAGTGTTTTGCGATATCTTATCATCTTAATATTTCCTGTTTGTTAAATCTGCGAAAAAACTACTTATCCGGACCGTGTTTTTTTCCCGCGCGCTTAGTCTTTTTGCTTGGCAATATGTCGATAATCTCTTTTTTAATACTATTTATCTGATCACGGACCTGGGCCGCGTACTCAAAATCAAGCTCCTCCGCTGCTTGACGCATCTCTTCTTCAAGCCCTTGGATAAGACGATCTACCTCATCCTTCGGGAGTTTGGATAACCGCTCCGCCGTGTGCTCGCCGGTTTCCCAGTCCCCTGATTCCTCAGCCACCTGACTCGCTTGAATAATCTCGGCCACCGCCTTGCGGACTGTTTCCGGCTTGATATTGTGAGTTTGATTGTATTCTACTTGCTTCCGGCGGCGCCGGTTCGTCTCATCAATGGCCCGCTTCATCGACTCAGTCATAACCTCAGCGTACATGATTACCTCGCCGCTAACATTTCGCGCCGCCCTCCCGATGATCTGAATTAACGAGCCCTCGGACCGCAAAAAACCCGCCTTGTCGGCGTCGAGAATCGCCACCAGTGATACTTCGGGAAGGTCAAGTCCTTCGCGCAGAAGGTTGATACCGACCAACACATCAAACTTGCCTAGTCGCAGGTCTCTTAAAATCTCGACCCGGGAAAGAGTGTCAATATCCGAATGAAGATATCTAACCTTGATCCCCGCCTCAAAAAAATAGTCCGCCAGATCTTCCGCCATTTTCTTAGTCAAAGTGGTCACCAAAACTCGCTCTTTGCTGGCAACTCTGCCTGTGATTTCATGTAAAAGATCATCTATTTGACCTTCGATTGGCCGAACGCTTATTTCAGGATCAACTAGCCCTGTCGGTCTAATAATCTGTTCAACGATTTGATCCGAGACTTCCAACTCCCAGGAACGGGGGGTCGCGCTGACAAAGATGACCTGCGGCACTTTCTCAATAAACTCCTCAAAACGCAAAGGACGGTTGTCTTTGGCCGAAGGCAATCGAAAACCGTGCTCTATCAAAGTTTCTTTTCTGGACTTATCGCCGCCGTACATACCGTGAATCTGTGGCAAGGTCACATGAGATTCATCGATCATCACCAGAAAATCATCCCCGAGGTAATCTATGAGAGTGTATGGCGGGTCCCCCGGGCTCCGGCCATCAAAATGGCGTGAGTAGTTTTCGATGCCGGAACAAAAACCCATCTCCCGCATCATTTCCAGATCATACTGGGTCCGCATGGCAAGCCGCTGAGCTTCCAGCGCTTTTCCAGCCTTTTCCAGCTCGATCAGCCGACCTTTAAGTTCGGCTTCGATGCTGATCATCCCTTTTTCGAGACGCTCTCGCGAGGTCACATAATGAGAGGCCGGAAATACCGCCAATCTTTCCAGTTCCGCCAAAACCTCTCCGGTAATGGGGTCTACTTGCAATAGACGCTCCACCATGTCCCCAAAAAACTCCACCCTGTAAGGCGCTTCCTCATACGTGGGAAACACCTCGAGAATATCGCCCCTGACTTTAAAGGTACCCCGCACCAAGCTGTAATCGTTCCGCTGGTACTGCATGTGCACCAGTTTTTTCAAGGCATCGTCTAGTCTCATTGCTTCTTGACGACGAAACCAAATGAGGTGCCCGAGATATTCCTCCGGCGAACCCAGACCATAAATACAAGAGACGCTGGCGACCACCAGCACATCGTCACGGGAGAGAATAGCAGATGTGGTCGCGTGCCGGAGCTTGTCGATTTCATCATTAATCGAGGCGTCTTTCTCTATAAACGTGTCGGTATGGGCAATGTAGGCTTCGGGTTGATAATAATCATAGTAGCTAACAAAGTACTCAACGGCGTTCTCGGGAAAAAGGGCTTTAAACTCGCTGTACAACTGGGCCGCGAGTGTTTTGTTTGGGGCCATGACAAGAGTCGGTTTTTGAGCCTGCTCGATAACATTGGCCATTGTGAACGTTTTTCCCGACCCTGTTACACCCATGAGTGTCTGATACCGGTCGCCCTTGTCTGTGCCATCGACTAACTGCCGGACAGCGCTAGGTTGGTCTCCTTTTTGGCCATATAAGGAAACAAGTTTAAACTTACCGGCTTCTGTTTTCATCCGATCCGAGAGCTCCTTTTCGACCGGGCCGCCATCCGACTATGCCCTGCCTAGCCGGGAAAAGTTGTGGTCCCGCCTTCTTTTTCCCCCGAACCCAGACTTTTAAGTTTATCGTAAAGAACCGCTGTCTGCTCTTTAAGCAGCTCGAGGCCGCCTTTGTTTATTATTGTCAAGTCCGCAAAGGGCAGACGCCCGCTCCCCGGCAATTGAGAGCGCATCCGGGCCCGCGCTTCTTCAAAGGTCAAGCCAGTCGCCGTAAGCCGGTTTACCTGCATCTCCGGGGTGGTAATTGCGACGACGATCACATCAAACAGCTCGGTTATCCCCGCCTCTACAAGTAATGGCACCTGGACAACCCCGATCTCGTGCCCCTGACCCCTCCACGCGACAAGAACCTTTTTGATCCGGTCGATAACGACTGGGTGAACCAGACTGTTTAACACCCTCAACTGGTCGGGATCAGAGAAGACCTCGGCCGCCAGAGCGGTCCTATCTATCTTACCGGCTTCGCTAAGAATGCCGCGGCCAAAATGTTCTACGAGCTTCGCGTGAACCCGGGTTCCTTCGGCCATTACCTCGCGCGCTATCTGGTCAGCGTCAACACATACAGCTCCCAAGTCGCTAAGATACTTAGTGATCGTGCTTTTTCCACTGGCAATACCGCCGGTCAAACCCACAGCCAGCAAAGCAATCTCACCTCCAGATTTTTCGCGCATGATTTGATCGTAAGGGCTAATAATACTATATATAACGAATCATAATCACCTTTTTCCACGACCATTTTAACTTAAATTAGCCTTTAGGCCTTGTAGTGAACTGCAGCTTTCGTGTATACTCCACTCGGTTCACATTTCGAGCCGGCTGGTCAATCCGGGTGAGTATACAGTGCGTATACACTTGGTTCATGCATAGCAGTTCACCGGCACGGTTCTGTGAAACCAAGAAATTTTTAGGGGGCCAAGATCAAATGGCGAACGTCGAACTGACGGGTGATCAGAATGAAGGGTACATAGTAGATGCGGAAGGGAATTTGGTTCCGGACTACGATCAGACAATTAAAGTGTTTGATGATGGTGACATAGTCACCGGTGCCGTGGTAAAGATTGACCGCGATGAAATACTGGTAGACATCGGGTATAAATCCGAAGGGGTAATACCCGTCCACGAACTATCGATCCGCAAGAACATCGATCCGAACGAAGCAGTCAGCGTAGGAGATGAAATTGACGCTCTTGTACTGCAAAAAGAAGATAAAGACGGTCGGTTAATTCTGTCCAAAAAGCGTGCCGAGTACGAGCAATCCTGGATTCGTATTGAAGAGTTTAATAAAAATGGCGAGATAATAACGGGCAAGGTTATTGAAGTCGTTAAGGGCGGCCTAATATTAGACATCGGGCTTCGAGGGTTCTTACCGGCCTCTTTGGTTGACGTCCGCAGGGTCAAAGACTTGCATCAATTCGTCGGCGATGAACTTGAATGCAAAGTAATCGAGATGGATAGAAATCGCAACAATGTCGTTCTTTCACGCCGCTCAGTTCTTGATGAGGCGAGAAAACAAGAACGAGAGAAAGTCATAACGGGGCTGCAAAAAGGCGAAAAATTAGAAGGCAAAGTCTCGAGCGTCGTCGATTTTGGCGCGTTTGTAGACCTCGGGGGCATAGACGGACTTATCCATATCTCAGAGATGTCATGGACCCATGTAGACCACCCATCGGAATTGCTGAGCATCGGCGACACAATCGAGGTCAAGGTTCTGGATATAGACCAGGAACGAGGCCGTATCTCGCTCGGTTTAAAGCAGTGCCAGGATGATCCTTGGAAAGAAAAAACCAAAGAACTCAAAATCGACGATATTATCGAAGGAAAAATAACCAAGATAGTACCTTTTGGGGCCTTTGTCGCTATCGAAGATGGAGTAGAAGGGCTGGTACATATTTCGGAATTGTCTGAAGAGCATGTCGAAGTCCCGGAGCAAGCCGTAAAAACAGACGAGATCATATCAGCAAAAATAGTCGACATAGATACGGATAGACGGCGTGTAAGCCTAAGCATTCGCCAGGTCAAGAACGGAGCTTTGGACGAGAACGACAAAGAGGAATCAACGACGACAACGAGCGTCGAGACAGAGAAGTCGACAGCCACGGAAGTTCAAGATGTTTCAGACACAGAAACCGCTATGGCTGCGGCTGAAGTGAAACCTAAAAAAACAGCTGCAAAAAAGACCGCGGCCAAGAAGAGCGCGGCGAAAGAGAAAGAAGCAGCCGCGAAAGAGCCTCTGCTTGAATCAGGAGACTCGGCATCGGCCATCGAGGCTTTGTCGACAACGAGCTCGATTGATGAGAAAACCAGCCAAGCCATTGATGACGTGCTCAAACTTGATGCTCCGGCAAAAGATGATTCTCTTGAGGAAGATGTTCCAATTGAGGCGCAGGCTTCAGACGACAAAGCCGGTTCATTTGAGGACGTTCTTGAGCAGATGAAAGAGACGCGAGGCGAAAAAGAAAGCTAGAACGCGATCCAAAACCTCATCTGCGGCGTTATCCTTGATCGTAATTCAGTCATGGATTTGGTGTACATTCCTTCATCTCGAACGGCGTCTGCCTTGCATCTGAGGCTTTGGATCGCGTTCTGTGTTAAGTCGAAAACCTCATCTGCGTCGTTATCGAATTGAGACCGAATCCAGGCCTTTCTGTCAGTTGGTCCAAAGAGCCGGCCCCGGAGATAAGACAATCTTTATTCAGCGACAGCGAATGGGGACATTCCTGCCAATTATCTGGGCAAGCTCAGCTTGCCATATAGGTTTTAGGAGTGTCCCCGCCTCACTTATCAAATCGGCAAGCCTTGTCACTGTGAAGACAGGGATCAGCTCGCCAACATAGGATAGAGACATATCCGGGCAAGCTCAGCTCGTCCACATAGGCGTGGTCTTGGGGTGAGATGTCGTTCTGGCACCCGCTTGCGCGAGTGTAAACTCCGGCAGGAATCCAGATCGTAGATTCCGCATCGAGCGCGGAATGACAACTTACTGAATGGGCGACACTAGATCATTTTGTTGTCCGGCTTTTCACTCTTGACTCTTCACTGAACTTTATTCCCCACTCCTGACTTGTCCCTCTTCACTTAATTCCGCTCGCCCATATGGACGCGATTAAGACCTTCGCCGCATACGCGAGAGCCGCCATTTCCATAAAAACGCCAGCGTAATCGCGGCCGCAAACCAGAAAACCGCCAGGGATAATTTTCGAGCGGAGATAGGGTGTGGGAGCGTGAAACCGGGTTTTACAACACGAACGCTGGTGGCAAGAATCATCATATCGCCGCCATGGTCAGGGCTTGCTTCGCGAAAAATTCCGCGAACTTCAATGAGATCACCGCGATTATTGTAATCGCCTGTGCGCTTGATGACATCAGCAGTGCCTAGAGGTAAAAGCACACTTAGACCTCTATTGAACCCCTCTAAGCTCCGGATGCGCCCTTGACGACTATAAGGACCGTCGTTGACGTTTACCCAGACCCCATCGGAACGCTTCATGACATTTCCAATAACCTCGCCGGTGAACGCGATGGTTTTGCCGTCATACCTCTTGCTCTGCTTGAACAGCGTAGCTGAGTCCACCGCCAATGCCGGGGCGGTCGCGACAATCAAGAAAACAGGGATTGCTATGACATACAGCAAGCTCCGACATTTTTTCAAAGAAATAATCATTTCCCTTTAACCACCGCGGCAAAAAACCCGGCCAGAGCGAAGACAGCCATAAATTCCAACCGGCCGGCCCACATGGCCAGAATATAGTAAACCTTCAAGAGCAGCGGCATCGAAGGATTAGTGATACCGACAGTCAAACCGGTTGTCGTGCCGGCCGAAACGCTCTCAAACAACGCCTGGACAAAAGGATAATTATAAAAAACACCGATTACGGCTCCGCCCAAATGCATCAGGATAAAAGCCAAGACGACCATCATCGCCGACCGAACCTGTTTATCCTCGATTACGCGGGTTTTTAGGTGATGAATCCTCTCAAACACGACGGTTGATTCAGGTACCACGAAGTGGCGGATCTCGGCGATAAAATTCTTCGCTATAATCCCCATCCGCATGCCCTTGATTCCCCCGCATGTGGAAGCGGCGCTTCCACCGATAGTCATGGCTATTGTGAGTGCCAACATGGCCAACGGACCCCATTGGCGCACCAGCTGTCCTCCATTCAAAGTCGTCAATCCTGTCCCGGTGTGACCGGAGATAACTTGATAAAAGCCCTTTCTGAACAGAGGCATTATTCCACTCAGCGCTTCTGTTTGCATGAGGGCGAATATAGCCAGACTGGCAGTGAGAAAGAGTGTTATCGAGAAGGAGACAATTTCAACATTACGATATAATTCCCGGCGATCACCGTTCCAGACAGCCCAGTGAAGCGCGAAGTTGAAAGAACCGATGATGAAGATAACCATCGTCACCAGCTCAATCGTAGCGCTATGATAAAATAAAATATTCATAGACTGCGGAGCAAAACCACCTGTACTCCAAGAACTCATGAACAACCACATGCCGTGAAGCAAAGACCGCACAGGCCCCAGGCCGTCAATATAATTGACGGCGGTTAAGATAGTCGTGCCAATGACCAAATAAGTTAGACTAACGACCCAAATTGCCCGGGCCGTCTGGATAACATTCGGCAACAACTTCTCTTCTTTGCCCTCTCCGACGTACATCATAAAGGCTCCGGACGTACCTCTGATTAAGAAAGTCAGAGCGATGACTATTATGCCTTGACCGCCGGCGTAGCTAATTATGTGACGCCACATATTAAGAGCGTTGGAGATATGATCGAGGTCCTGGATCAAATAAAGACCTGTTGTTGTAAAACCACTCATCATATCAAACATAGCGTCTAAAAAAGAATTGAAATTGCCGCTAAGATAATGGGGGACCGCGCCGACAGTTGTGACCACCAGCCAGGAAAATGCTGTTGTCACAAGTCCATTCATCCAGTTCATCTCACGGTTTGTTTGGCAGACAAATTGGAAACCAAAACCAACGGTCAGGGCGGCAAGTAAACCGATCGTAAAATCGATGACAGCGCCCCACTCACGAAATATGATACCGGTTACGAGCGGGACGATCATGAGAAGTCCGACACCGACAACAATTTTTCCGGTGTACAAGCCGACTATCTGCCAATCATATAACCTGGGACGACGAATCATCTAACCAGCCAATTAAGCCCGAGGATGACAAGAATCGCCACCCCAAACAAAATGAATGTAAAGCCGACCTCTGTCAAGACGCCTGCGATATAATCTTTGACGCCGGAGACTTTAGCGCGAATGGGTTCAAACTGATCGTTTCTCATTTGCCGACCAGGCTTCTCTTTAATGCTTTCTCGTTAGCGACCTTTGTCAGCACGACGACCGTGTCGCCCCCCTCCAGGTGCGTCTCGCCCCTGGGGATGATTATGTCATCATCCCTGACAATCGAGACTAGAACACAATCTTCCGGCAGCTCTAGATCTTGAATTTGGACTCCTGCGCCGACGCCGCCTTCCTTAGGAAGCTCTATCTCAACTAGAGCCATCTTGCCCTTCTTCAGAGCTTGCAGTGTCACAATATTACCAATCGATATCTCTTCTTCAATCAGACGGGCGATGATCGTTGTCGAGCTAACTGCCTCTATACCAAGCGCTCGAAAAATTGCCTCGTTCTTTGGATTATTAACACGAGCGACAGTTCTTTGAACCGAAAAAACGCCTTGCGCGATCTGACATGCAACAAGATTGTCGTCGTCATCACCGGTAACAGAGACAAAAACCTCGGCATTGTCGACACCAGCGTCTTCTTGATATCTTACGTCACAGCCATCACCAAGAATTATTAAAGCTTCGGGTACTTCGAGAGCGACTTTTTGAGCTACTTCCTTTCGCCTCTCGATCAAGGTCACTAAATGGCCGTTTTTGACCATTGCCATAGCTAAAAAAGAACCTACTTTCCCGCCGCCGTTTATGACCATCTTCAATTGCTCGTTCCCTCTTTCGAAATCTTCTTCTCCATCTGAGCGAGCGCGTTCTTTTTTATTATCACTATGAGCTGGTCATTCTTCTGGACTTTAGTTTCTCGCTCGCAATAGACATTTTTCATCCGTCTGATGATGGTGATGATTCTACAGAAATTCTCTTTGCCGATCTGGGACACAGTTTTATCGATAAATGGTTCGCCGGCCAGAACCCGGATGATATAGAAATTGCCGACAGTGACAAGAATATCGATGTCCGGCGCGATGATCGTCTCTAACATCTTTTCAGCCAGCATGACTGTACCGCAGATATACTCAAGACCTAGTTTTTCATAAGTAAGCGACCTGGTCGGGTTGTACAGCCTCGCTATTGCCCGCGGAACATTGAATATTTTCGTGGCGACCTCGACAGCCATCATGTTTGTGTTGTCCAGATCAGTTACAGCAGCAAAGACATCGGCTTTCTCGACACCGGCTCCCTTTAGCGTGTCTTGATCAAACCCCAGACCTTCTACCGTTAGCCCGTTGAAAGTTGAACCGAGACGCCGAAAAGCATCCGCTGTCTTATCGATGATCGCAACATCATGTCCTTCTTCAGACAAGAAAGTCGCCAGCTGCGACCCGACCCGCCCACAACCAACGACAATAACGTACATTGCACTGCTCCCTCGTCCCTCGTAAACTCAAGATAGATTAGTCCCGAGACAAGTGATTGTCAAGTAAAAAAACAGAGTATAACTTTATTATGAGTAAGTCATGCATTAGTTAACCTCTCAACAGATGTCGTAGTCAGAAGTAAAGCAGCCGAAATCCAACAAACGGAAGCCGATTCTTAAAAAAGATCCGGACATATTGTCCGGATCTTTTCTTATCTCGCACGAGAGTTGAACCTTTCCTAAAATGCTATCAAAGCATTCTATGTGTTTAATGACCGCGCTGAGCTGGCTTTCACCATCTCGGAGAAGTTTATGTCAGCCTTGGTCTTCCAACCCTTCTTGAAAAAAGTGCCCCTGTCCCGAGCGCTAGAAAAGCAAGTGAAACTAAGAGTAGAGTGTTTACACCCGTACCGGGAACCGGTTTACACTTGCCGGCACTACCCGCCAGATACTCTTTATAGATTTCATCAGCTGTGAGCGCGCGATCATAAACCTGGACCTCGTCAACAAGGCCGTCAATATCAGATGAAGTTCTGATGTTCCATTTAGTGCCGTCGTCACTCCTGGCGCCGATTAATAATACAGAATCACTGGGCGTCGGAGCCGGGGCGGTTACGGGAGTTCCATTTTGCTTTCCATCCAAATATACCGTGGCTGTAGTACCGTCCCAAACTTGGGCGACCAAGTGCCAAGTGTTAGTAGTCACTGTCTTAGTCCCGTCAAATGTCGTCCAGCCGCCCGCAGAATCTCCGATATGACCTCTGACCTTTCCGCCCTTGAGCATAAGCAAGAACTCTGCCTTGTGTGTGCCGTCTTCAACCTGCGCCCACTTACTGACGATATCCTCCTCATCATTTTCGTGCGCGTATACCCAAGCAATGGCTGTATGCGCGCCGGAAACCTGAAGGTCGGGTTGCGAGCCCACGTAAAAGTAATCGTTTGTTCCATCCAGCTTAAACGCTTGAGCAACCATACCACCCGCATCGTATGTCGCCCAGTTCTTTGGCACGCCGTTATAGCTTGACTCAATATCTTCCGCATCGAAATCCCCCGGCCACCAGCTGACCAGATCGGGAAAAGGATCTACGCATGTGCCGGGCTTGAACTTGAACTTGCCATCGCTGCCGGCGTTATATTCAGCAAGAATTTCCTGAGCCGTAAGAGCCCGATCGAAAACCTGGACCTCGTCTACATACCCGTTGATATCCCTGGTAGTTGAAATATTACCACTAGAACCGTCGTCACTCCTGGCGCCGATCAAGAACGCGGATTCACTGTACTCCGTCGGCCCGGGAGCAGCTACGGGGGTTCCGTCTTGCACTCCATCAAGATAAACCGTGGCCGTAGTGCCATCCCAAACTTGGGCAACTAAATGCCAAGTGTCGGTAGTTACAGTCGTAGACCCGTCAAATGCCGTCCAATCGTTCGGTTCATCTCTTCCGATATGACCTCTGACCTTTCCGTCCTTGAGCATAAGCAAGAACTCTGCCTTGTGTGTGCCGTCTTCAACCTGCGCCCACTTACTGACGATATCCTCCTCATCATTTTCGTGCGCGTATACCCAAGCAATAGCTGTATGAGCGCCGCCAACCCGAAGGTCGGGGGAGGTCGGATTCCCGACATCAATATAATCATTGGTGCCATCCAGCTTGAACCCTTGTTTGACTTTATCGGTCGGCCCCGGTGTGTAAGCGGGACTACCTACCCAGGTGCCGTTATTTGAACCCCATATATCGTTCGCGTTACCATCCCCCGGCCACCAGCTCTCCAAATCTGGAGGCGGATCAATCCAGGCAGCCCAAACCGTCCCCGTGCCTAACCCCGTCAGTAGCAGAACCACTAGCGAGACAAAAATAATTCTCATCAACTTTTCCATGAACTTCACCCCTTAATCAATACGACTACCGCTTCCACCAGAGCGACGACTTTTGGCAACAATGGTCGCTTTTCCGTCACTGCCGATAGTTAACCAAGTGCTACATCAGGGTGCTTTAATAGCTACGTTGTTATAAAAAGGGCTACAATTATTGCTGCAAACACTCCTAGCTGTACTTCTTAAATAACTAAGCCTCCCTTACAATTATTTCGTTCAATTCTTATACAGACAATGTGAAATCGACTGATGTTTGGATATAAATTGATTAGCGAATAATGGAGTAATGAAGTAGTGAAGATGTCTTTTCCATTTGCACCTCTCGTTTTGACCAATACAAAAAAGTCTTTTTAAGAAAGTGATTATTAAGTGGAGCTGAATTGGAAAACTGTCAGATAATGCAGGAATGTGCCCCTTTTGTACGATACGAACATACTACCTTGTCCATTCCATGTCAAGCGATCGCTAAAAAACTCTCAAGCAACTTGAATGTCGGTTGCGTTTGTTGCGCTCACTAAAACTCAGAGCAAGCACAGCCCTGTCTTATAAACGCAACCAGCGTCCCTAGTGATAAACTAAGGATCATGAAAAAACCCGCGATTATCTACTCTGAAAAACTAAAAGTCTCGTTTGGTCCTCACGTCTTCCCCACCGATAAATATTGGCTCCTTCACGCCCGGCTGAAAGCCGAGGGTTTACTAGACAAGGCTGATGTTTTCGAGCCGCAACCGGCAACCGGCGAGGACATAGGCCTAGTGCACCTCCCTGATTACACCAGGGATTTCATGAATTTTGAGTATTCTGAGGCGATTATGACTTCGGAAATTCCTATTAATGAGGCGATTCGCGATTTCTTTCTCCTAACCACAGGCGGCACAATCCTGGCGGCCCGGCTCAGCCTCGAACGCGGTCGGTCACTCAATATAGGGGGCGGGTGGCATCATGCCTTTCCCGACCATGCTGAAGGGTTCTGCTACCTAAACGACATCGCCATCGCCATCCGCAAGCTCCAAGAATCAGGTTTGGCCCAAAGATTTGCCGTCATCGATTGCGATCTGCACCAGGGAAACGGGACAGCGATCTGCTTCGCGCGCGATGAGCGGGTGTTCACCTTCTCCATACATCAAGAACACCTTTATCCAGTCAAACAAAAGAGCGACCTGGACATCGGCCTGCCAAATTTAGCGAGCGACCAATTATACCTTGAACACCTCAGGAGAGAAATACCAATAATCTACGACACCCACCAGCCCGACTGTGTCTGCTATGTCGCCGGAGCCGACCCGTATGAA
>SDBV01000065.1_pt1 | contig 108781 bp, 85 predicted proteins | sample 2277081 | NCBI WGS metagenome assembly SDBV01 (sample SAMN10402039, study PRJNA504765) | marine sediment metagenome | isolation source: marine sediment core GS10_PC15, 223 cmbsf | place: Arctic Ocean: Southern Knipovich Ridge | collected 2010 | reverse complement strand
CAGCCTGCCGTAACTTCGATACGATCTGCTCTGGTGTAAACCGCTTCATCTGAGTCTCCTTCGATCAAAATGATCGTCAAAGACTCTCATTTAACTTGGGCCAGTTTTCGGGGAGCAGGTCAACTGCTGATCCTTTATGTGCGACACAAGGAGACGATAGTCCGTTATTAACACCGGAACAAGGGAGAATAGTTTTGGCCGGGTGCCATGGCCGGTGGCCAGGCTAATGCCTCGCAAACGGATGTGCTGCCTTCAAGCAGAACGAAGTGAATGCTTGTGGGTGTTCATCAGATGCGCTCCGACTTAATGGGTCAAACAGACAGGCGGGCCTGCGTCCCGCCGCTAAACACAACACAGAAACACGAAAGAAGAACATGCTTCTCCGCTGCGCTTAGAGAAGCATGGCACCCAGTTCTAGAGTTATTACGTTGTTCTCTGCGGTAAATGGTTTTTTGTAAGGTCGTTTTATTCGTTCAATTCGTGTAATTCGTCCTTCGGCAGGCTCAGGACAAGTGGACAATGCTTTTGTTGCTCTCTGCTTTCTCAGCGGCCTCTGCGGCCTCCGCGGTTAATTGTTGTTACCGTTTTTACGCGCGCAAGTCCTCTATATCTACCGCAAGGAATACCCTAGGTACTGTCGGCTGCGGACGATACAGGGAGATGTGTTTGTGGTGGGGGCTGAAGAACGAATGGAAAAGGGTAATTTCCCACTTGACTACTAGGCCATTTGTGCCGTATAGTCTAGTGGAAGGAGAATGGCATGACGACACGATCAGCCAACCCTGTAAATAAGATCGCTGACAGCAAGGGACGCATTTGTCTTGGCAAAGAATACGCAGGCCGCCCAGTAATAGTGAGCCGGCCAGAGGATGGCGTAGTGGAGATCAAACTAGCAGAGGCGATTCCCGTGAAAGAGGCGTGGCTCTATAAGAACAAAGAGGCCTTGGACGCACTCATGCGCGGATTGGTCCAGACTGGCCGAGGCGAGTTTGTCGATGGGCCAGATTTGGAGGAAGACGCCAAGATCATTGCCGCCATGGAGGAATAGCCCGTGTGTGCGATGAAATGGTCCCCGGATGCCTACCACCAGTACAATCAGATCAAGAAAGCGGCCATCAAGGCGGAGGGCACGCGACGCAAGAAGGGTGGAACTAAGTCGTCTAAGCAAGAGGGGCTGTTCAAGCAAGTTCACAAGGCCATATCGTATCTAGAGAACAATCCTCGCCACCGTAGTCTGCAAACACACAAGTATGGCACGGTTATTGACCCCGCTGGCAAGAAGCGCGACTCGTTTGAGGCATATTGCCAGAACGACGCACCGGGGGCGTACCGAATCTTCTGGTGTTACGGTCCCGACAAGAAACAAATAACGATTTTGGCCATTATCCCCCATCCATAATGGCCAGTTGGAGCCTTGAAGCACCTTCGCGGCAGCACCCACAAGCTGCGATTCACTTCGTTCCACTCCGCTTGAAGGTGGCACTCCTGATATGAAGCACCCATAAGCTGTGCGGCACTCCGTACCGCTTCGCTTGAGCCCCCAGGATGACCGTTTTTGCGCGCGCACTTTGGCCGGTTTTCGCGCAAGACACGGAGGAATTTTCAAAAATTTCTATTCCCGGCCGGCCGGTGACTTGCCGATTTCCAAAACCGCGCGCGGTGCCGTTTGCGTGCGCAAAACAGGTACTACCCCAGTAAAGGTAGAGGGGTCGCGCTATGCGCGAACCTTCGATTTTTGATTTGTGATTTAGGATTTGAGATTGAGAAGCAGAAACAACAAAGACAACGGCTGTGATTGCATAGCCCAGTTAACCAGTTCACCAATGAACCAGTTAACCAATCCGTCGGTTAACCAATCAACCGGCAGCATTTCGCCCAAACCGCTCATGCCAACCACTAACTCCATGAATATAAAAAACATGCCGACATCGAAGCTTGTACGTTCCCGCAGGGGCTCGTACCGTTTGGTGCGGTTTGGTACGTTTTCGTACGCTTTGGTACGCTCTCGCACACTTGAGAACGGCTGGGGTCGATTGGGTACGCCGCCGGCAAATGCAGAAGCCGGCTGCAAAAACTTTGACAGTTTCGCCCCTTGCGGTACGATGGTGCGTTCTGATGAGAGGTTAAGGCATATGAAGGTATCACTGAACTGGTTGACCGACTACGTGGACGTCGCCGTACCGGCTAAGGAGCTGGGCGATGTGTGCACGCGGATCGGGCTGAATCTCGAAGAAATCATCGAGACCGACACGGACATCGTGCTCGATCTGGAAGTGACGTCCAACCGCTCGGACTGTCTGGGGCATTTGGGCGTGGCTCGCGAAATCGCGGCCGCTACGGGCGCGAAGTTCACCCCGCCGCAGATCGGCGAACTTCCCACCAGCGGCAAGGCGGCCGAGCTGACCAGCGTGGAGGTGCTCGCACCGGACCTGTGCCCGCGATACACGGCCCGCGTGATCCGCAACGTTAAGGTCGGGCCAAGCCCGCAGTGGCTCATCGAGCGGCTGGAAGCGGTGGGCCTGCGGAGCATCAACAACATCGTCGACGTGACCAACTTCGTGCTGATGGAATACTCCCAGCCGCTGCACTGTTTCGACTTCGACAAACTCGCAGGCGGCAAGATTGTCGTCCGTCGCGGCCAGCCCGGCGAGGTAATGGTCAGTATCGACGAGACAACCTGCAAGCTCGATGAGAACATGCTGGTTATCGCCGATGCGGAAAAGGCCGTCGCCATCGCGGGCATCATGGGCGGGCTGGGCACCGAAGTGACCGAGGCGACAACCAGCGTGCTGATCGAGGCCGCCCAGTTCGACCCGCTGACCACGCGACGAACCAGCCGCAAGCTGCAACTGATGAGCGACAGCAACTACCGCTTCGAACGCGGGGTCGATCCGGTCCGGCTGGAAGAAGCCTCGCTGCGAGCATGCCAGTTGATACTCGACCTGGCCGGCGGCGAACTGGCCGAAGGCATCGTGGACGTCTGTGCCGAGCCGTGGCAGCCGCGAACGGTTGCACTCCGCCCCGAACGATGCAACAAGCTGCTAGGCACCGAAACGCCGGTCGAACGGCAGATGGAATTGCTCGATGCGCTCGGGCTCGATCCTAAAAACGAAGATGGCAAGATCGTCTGCACGATCCCATCGCACCGGGCGGACCTGTCGCGCGAGGCCGACCTGATCGAGGAAGTGGCCCGGCTGGAAGGCTTCGAAAAAATCCCCGTCTCGGCCAAGATCACACACGCGGTGGCGCCAGAGTCGACGCCCCAACGAACCCGCCGGACCATCGGCGAGGCGATGACGGCGGCCGGCTTCGACGAGACGGTCACCAGCAGTTTCGTCGACCCGATCGAGGCCGAACTGTTCGGCGAGCCCAACGGCGTGCGGGTCAGCGAACTGACGCGGAAGTCCAACAACGTGCTGCGGCCGACGGTGATCCCGTCGCTGCTCCGCTCGTGCAAGAATAATCAGGACGCCGGAGCGACCGACGTGAGCCTGTACGAACTGGCGGCTGCTTTCCCGCCTGGGGCAAGCAGCAACCTGCCGGCCGAGCATATCGAACTGGCGGCGACGACCACTCGCGAACTGCGCGAATTGCTCGGAGCGATCGAGGCGGCCACGGCGAAAGTGGCGCCCGACGCGAAGGTGGAAGTTCGCCAACAACCGATGGCTGGCTTCGCAGACGATATCGGCGCCGAACTGCTGCTGGATGGCGAACCGGCCGGGCGAATCGGAATCGTGTCGGACAAGGCTCTGGACCAGTACGGGCTGAACGCCGAGAGGCCTATCGCCGCTGCGGCGATCCGCTTCGACGTGATCCTGGCCCGGGCCGGGCGGGTGCGGACGTACAAGCCAGTGGCGAAGTTCCCAGCCGTGCGACGCGACCTGTCGGTCGTGGTAGATGAGGCCGTCACCTGGCGACAACTGCTGGATGCGATTGAGGGCACGCCTCAGCCTCTACGTGTAAGTATTGATTATATAACAACTTATAGAGGCAAGCAGATTGGCGGCGATCGCAAGAGCGTCAGCTTCACGGTGACCTATCGCGACCCGGCCGCCACGCTCCGCAGCGAGCAGGTGGACGAGCAGGTCGCGGATGTAATTTCTGCGCTGAAAGAAAATTTCTCGGCCGAACTTCGCGCGTAACAAGTTCAAGCCCAGAGGCAGGTTGGCGGATTCGTCCGTCGCGGCCGGCGATTGGTCTCAAGTTTGCGTTGTTGGGCGTCGATGAAACAGATGTATAATTGTAACGATGCCTCTGCCGTGTTCGATAGGCGTCCCTGATGTGAAGAACCGATAAGCCCATTTTGGGAGGCCACGTACAGACGCGCTGTGGCGACGTCTGGCAGCCACCCACCTAAATAGAATGGGTTCTTCCTCACGGTCGTCACCGGCACTGTGGTGGAGGCCACTATTTTTTGCGGAGCAATTCCGCCCGGCCCGTTGCGACCCTCGCGACGGGCTTTGCATTTGCGGGGGGCCTGTTCTTTTGGCCGGCAAGCCGCTTTTCCCTTGAAAGAATGAAGGTTTTACACGCATAATATTGAACCGGCAGGAGTTGGATACCTAAAGTACATTGAGGCTGAACCGACAGCCGACTTGCAGGCCGGGACGGACCAATTAAGAAAGGCGGACCTCGAAATTCAGAGCAAGGGTGCTTCGCGCGGAGCGGGGTCGAAAGTTTCCCATCCGCAAGCCTTTGGCTCGCTCGGGTCGAACGGAGTCCCATATATGCATTGCCACGTTGGAATTGACATCGGAGCCGTGAGCGCCACGGCCGCAGTGCTCGTTCGCGACTGCGATCCGGACTCGCAGCCGCTCGATCATGCATTCCGCAAACTCGACACCCCCCGCGAGATGATCTATCTCGCCGAGTACCGCCGCACGCGCGGCAAGCCCATCGCCGCAGCCACCGAGCTGCTCGATGAGATACTCGCATCCGTCGGCGCCGAGCACATCCGCAGCGTCTGCCTAACCGGCAGCGGCGCCAAGGCCGCCGTCGGCAAACTCGAAGCGGCGACAATCAACGAATTCCGCGCCATCGCCTTGGGCCTGTCGGCGGTTGGCATCTCGGCCCACACCGTCTTCGAAATTGGCGGCGAAACATCCAAGTATCTGCTATTGGCCGAGGGAGACAACTCTTCGCTGCGTATCGTCGACTACGCCACCAACGGCGACTGTGCAGCCGGGACTGGCAGCTTTCTCGATCAGCAGGCAGGGAGGCTCAAATATCGAATCGAGCAAATCGGCCCGCTCGTGCTCGAAGCCGAACGCGCCGCCCAGATCGCCGGGCGATGCAGCGTCTTCGCCAAGAGTGACATGATCCACGCCCAGCAGAAGGGCTACACCCCGCCCGAGGTTCTTCGCGGGCTGTGCAACGCCGTCGCGCGCAACTTCCGCACGGCCGTGGTTCGCTCTCACCCTGTCACCAGCCCCGTGGTGCTGATCGGCGGAGTGGCCGCCAACGAGGCGGTCGTCCGCGCGATGCGTGAAACGTTCGAGCTCCCCGACGATCAACTCATAATCCCGCAAGCCTACGCCCACATACCGGCCATCGGCGCAGCGGTCGCCGCATCGCAAAGCGACTCTACCAACGTAATGTCGCACATGTCGCAATTGCGGGCCGCCAGCGACAGTACGCATGGTGTCTTCCCCACCACCGCCCCGCTCAATATGGATAACGTGCTGCTTCTGCGCGACCGGGTGGCGCCCTACGAATTGCCGTTCGGCGAGAAGCCAATCGACGCCTATCTCGGTATCGACATCGGCTCGGTATCGACCAACCTGGTGCTGATCGACACTGACGGGCGGGTGGTCCACGAGATTTACACCCGCACGCAGGGCCGGCCCATCGAGGTAGTCACCGAAGGCCTGGCCGACATCCGTCGCGAGTTGGGCCAGCGGGTGAACATTCGCGGAGTTGGCACGACCGGATCTGGCCGCGAGCTTATCGGCCAACTGGTCGGCGCCGACACGATCAACGACGAGATCACCGCACACAATACCGGCGCGACCTATATCGGCAAGACCATGCTCGACGGGCGCACGCCGGACACCATCTTCGAAATCGGCGGCCAAGACGCCAAGTTCATCTCCTTGCAGGATGGCGTGGTGGTCGACTTTACGATGAACGACGCCTGCGCCGCCGGCACGGGAAGTTTCCTCGAAGAGCGGGCCGAAGAACTCGATATCGCCATCAAGGGCGAATTCGCCGAACTGGCGTTGTCCTCGGCCGCCCCCATCCGTCTTGGCGAGCGATGCACCGTTTTCATGGAGCGCGACGTCAACAGTTACATGCAGCGCGGGGCCGACAAGGCCGACCTCGTCGCCGGGCTGGCGTACTCGGTGGTGCAAAACTACATCAACCGCGTCGTGCGCGGGCGCAAGATCGGCGATACGATTTTCTTCCAGGGCGGCACGGCCTACAACGATGCCGTCGCGGCTGCCTTCGCTGCGGTGACGCACAAGGAGATCATCGTCCCGCCGCACAACGGCGTGGTCGGTGCGATCGGAGTGGCGCTGCTGGCCAGAGACAAAATCAACTCGCCCGAATCTCTCGTTGGCGAAAACGCCGGCGAAAAGCAGATGGGCGCCTATGTTTCCCAGCGCGCGGGCGGGCAATGCGAAACGCACTTCCGCGGGTACGACCTGTCGGCCGTGGAATATTCCCTGCGCGAATTCATCTGCAAAGGCTGCTCCAACACCTGCCAGATACAGGAATTTAACGTCGAGGGCGAAAAGACTTATTGGGGCGACAAATGCTCCGACCGGTTCCGCAAGGCCTCCAAGGCCGCTCGCAAGCCGGTGATCGAAGACCTCTTCGCGTTGCGCGAAAAACTGTTGCTGAACGAATCGCACCTGCCGACTCCCAACGGCAACTCGATCACGGTGGGCATACCGATGACGATGTTCGCGATGGATTCGCTGCCGTTCTGGCGAACGATGCTGGCCAACTGCGGCATGCGGACCGTCCTGTCGAACGCGACCAACAAATCGATCACCCAGGCAGGCCTCGATACAGTGGTCGCCGAGCCGTGCTTCCCGATAATAGCCGCGCACGGCCACGTTGCCGACCTGGCCAATCGAGCGGACGTGCAATACATCCTGCTGCCGAATATCCTGTCGATGGAGACGGAGTGGACGCACACCGAATCGCACCTGTGCCCGTGGCATCAGACGCTGCCTTTCGTCTGCCGGCAGGCACCGGCGCTGGCCGACCACGCCTCCAAGCTGCTGACGCCGCGGATTCACTTCCGCGATGGGCAAAAGGCCGTCACAAAGCAACTGAGCAAATGCCTCAAGCCCCTGGGCGTTTCCCCGCGCATCGTCAAGGCGGCAGTAGCGGCCGGCTACGAGGCACAGCGGGAGTTCGGCTTCTGGACGAAGTCGGCCGGCCAGACCGCACTCGACTCGCTGATCGATAGCGGCGAACAAGGCGTGATCCTGATCGGTCGGCCTTACAATCTCCACGACGCGGGCATGAACCTCGCCGTCACGCGTAAGCTCCGCGACTACTACGGCGTCAATTGCATTCCGCTGGACTGCCTGGAACTGGAATCCATCGACGTGCAGGACGTCAACCCGAACATGTACTGGTCGCTCGGGCGGCGCGTGCTGGCCGCGGCGAAGCTGGTCGGCCAACACCCGAACCTCCACATCATCTACATCACGAACTTCAAGTGCGGGCCGGACTCGTTCATCAAGCATTTCATCCGAACCGCATCGGGCAAGCCGTTCCTGACGCTCCAGTTCGACAGCCACAGCAACGACGCGGGCATCATGACCCGCTGCGAAGCGTATCTGGACTCGATCGGCGTACTTCGGCCGTGGCGTAAAGAACAGAAAACCGCCACCCTGGCCTGACAGTTCGTGACTAGTACTCTGTCACAGGGTACTAGAGCTTTGCTCTTTGGCGATTGCTTCTGCTTACCACGGGCAATAGAATGACCCGGAACCCATACGGCTTTGTAGGGGCGCAATAATGAAAACAGTTCGACTTTACGGTAGACGGATCTACCTGTCGGCAAGCATTGCGGTGCTGACGGGGATTTCGCTTTTCGGCGTCAGTGCCGAAACCCCTCCCGACCCGACGGAGGTCGTCTCGGCCAGTTTCCCCCAAGCCCCTCCCGGCGCAAAGATCGCAGATGAAGGCTGGTTCGCGCCGATCACACCGGGAATCGAAAAGCCCGTCCTGCCAGACAAGGTCACCAAGGCCGTCGTCATCACCATCCGTGAAGAAATCGCATCGAAGACATTCAGGGCGATCAAGCGGAAGGTCATCCGCAGCCGAACCGCGGGCGCCGAACTGATTATCTTCGACATGGACACATGGGGCGGAGGCGTGATTCCTGCACTGGACATCGCCCGCCTGATCAAGACCGAACTCGACGACGTCTACACGATCTGCTACGTGCGGACGCGCGGCGTCTCGGCCGGAGCATTGATCGCCCTGTCGTGCGACGAAATCGTAATGACCCCATCGGGCAAGTTGGGCGACTCTGCCCCGATTTCCATGGGTGAAAAGCTCGAAGGAATCAAGCGGGAAAAAATGGAAACCGTCCTCCGTACGGAATTCGCCGAGTCGGCCGAGAGAAACGGCTATCCCGTAGCCCTCGCCGAAAGCATGGTGACCATCAGCCGCGAGGTCTGGCTGGTCCGCAACATTAAGACGCGCGAACTTCGCTACGTGCTGCGAAAGGATTATTCCGGCCGGGTTTCGGCAACGCCCGGAACGACCACCGCACCGTCGAACCCCAAGGCGGACTGGGAAGTCCTTCGGACCGTGGTGCAGAATACAGAGCTGCTTACGCTGACACCGAAAGAAGCCCTTCGGTACGGCTTTGTGAGCACACTGATCAAGGCGCCTCGCGAAGATCCGTTAAGCGGCGTATTGGCCCGAGCCAACGTAACAAAACCTCCGCTGATTCTGGAAGACAACTGGTCGGAAGAACTGGTGGGCTTCCTGGCCTCGGCGCCTGTGATGGGCTTCCTGTTTTTCGCCGCGATCATCTGCGCGTACATCGAAATGCACACACCAGGCTTCGGCGTTGCCGGCACGGCGGCGCTGATCTGCCTGTCGGTTATCTTCGGCAGCCGCTTCCTGATCGGCATGGCCGCATGGTGGGAGATCGCACTGTTCGCGGTGGGCCTGATCCTTTTAGCTGTCGAGGTGTTCATCACGCCTGGCTTCGGCGTGTTGGGGATCAGCGGCGTGATCTTTTGCGTCGTTGCGCTGCTGGCGATGATCGTGCCCAACGCGCCAGACAAGCTGCCGATTCCCGATTCGCCGCTGACCTGGAGCCTCTTCAAAAGCGGAGCGACGGCGATGCTGTTGGGCTTTTTGGGAGCGTGCGCGGCGGCCCTGCTGCTCGCGCGGTTCCTGCCGAAAACTCCCATCGCCAGCCGGCTGATCCTGGCTACGCCTAATATCGAGCATGCGAGCCCGGCCGCTGCTGCCGCCGCGATCCGCCAGATCGAAATCGGCGAGGTGGGCTTGGTCGAAGGCCCCTGCCGCCCAGTGGGCAAGGTGCGTTTCGGCGATACGCTGGCCGACGCAATCGCCGAAGGCGGGTTCCTAGAAGCCGGCGAACATGTTACCGTAGTGAAGATTGAAGGAAATCGAGTGGTCGTCACACCCGTCGCCTGACGCGAGCGAAGGTGAACCGTATACAGGAGCCCTTATGGCTGGGACAATATTCTTGATCGCCGTACTACTGGCCTGTGCGATGGCGCTGATCGTGGTGGAGATATGCACGCCGACATTTGGCGTACTGGCCGTCACGGCTGCTGGCTGCATGGGCTGGGCGATGTATCTGACATTCGGCCTGTCGAACGTAGCGGGGGTGATAATGGCGATAGTCGTCGTTATCCTGCTGCCTGTCTATATTGTGGTCGCCATCAAGGTAATGCCCAAGACTCCGCTGGGCCGATTGCTGTATCGCAGCAGAAAAATTGTCGCGCCCGGCGAGGGCACGCCCGAAGTCGATACGCTTTGCGGCCTGGTGGGCCGAACTACGTCCGCCGAAACTGTCCTTCGCCCGAGCGGGACGATCCGCCTCGATGGAAACCGCATTGTAGCACAGGCCGAAAGCGGCATGATCGAACAGGGCGAACAAGTAAAGGTTATCAAGGCGGCCGGCACGCACGTGATTGTGCGCAAGGTGCAGGATTCCTGAACAGACAAATTGCTTGCGCCGCGGGCGCAAGGCGAAACTTCAATAGGAAACGAAACGACTCACAATAATAGTCTAACAAGGGAGACAAGATTATGATGTTGCTTGCCCAAATCCTGGCGCAACCCGTAGCCGTACCCGACAAAACCAATTGGGGCTGGTGGGTGCTCGGAGTCATCCTCACTCTGATGGTGCTTGTATTCATGGCGGTCATCGGACGATTCATCAAACTTTATATCCAGGCCTACTTCGCCAGAGCAGACGTGGGGATGTTCGACCTGATCGGCATGAGTCTGCGAAAGGTCAATCCGCACGTGATCGTGCTGAGCAAAGTTCGTGCGGTTCAGTCTGGCCTGGAGCTGTCGACTGGCGACATGGAAAGCCACTACCTCGCCGGCGGGCGCGTGCCGAACGTCATCACAGCGCTGATCGCCGCCAACCGCGCGAATATCGACCTGACGTGGAAGACCGCCACGGCGATCGACCTGGCCGGGCGAGATATCCTCGACGCGGTGCAGACGTCGGTCAACCCGAAGGTGATCGACTGCCCCAACCCGGCTTCGGGGCGGTCCACGATCGACGCGGTCGCCAAGGACGGCATTCAGGTAAAGGCCAAGGCCCGCGTGACGGTGCGAGCGAACATCGATCGCCTGATCGGCGGCGCCACCGAAGAAACGATCATCGCACGCGTGGGCGAAGGCATCGTCACGACGATCGGCTCGAGCGAGTCGTACAAGCAGGTGCTCGAGAACCCGGACAATATCTCCAAGAAGGTGCTGGAGAAAGGCCTCGACGCAGGCACGGCGTTCGAGATTCTCTCGATCGACATCGCCGACGTGGACGTTGGCGAGAACATAGGTGCCAAGCTGCAGGCCGACCAGGCCGAAGCGGACAAGCGGCGTTTCCAGGCCGAGGCGGAAAAACGCCGCGCGATGGCCATGGCACGCGAGCAGGAAATGCAGGCGCTCGTCCGCGAGAACCGCGCAAAGGTCGTGCTCGCCGAAGCCGAGATTCCCAAGGCGATGGCCGAGGCGTTCCGCAAGGGCAACCTGGGCATCATGGACTACTACCGCATGCGGAATATCCAGGCCGACACGTCAATGCGCGACAGCATCGGCGGCGAAAGCGGCGAAAGCGGTAAGCCTAAGAAGCAATAAACCCGCGGATAGGATCAATGAAATGATGATTCTCGCGAAAAGTAATTACAGCGAGTTGATTGCCCTGGCCGTCTTTGCGGTTGTCGCGATTATCAGCGCCGTGGCCAAGCATGCCGAGAAGAAGAACCAGGCAAAGCAGCAGCTTGAGGCCGAGGAGCGGCGTCACCAGCGGGAGACATCCGGCAAGGCACTGCCTCCTCCCACGACCCAGCTGCGGCAGCAGAAGACCCATCAACAGGAACAGCTGGCGGCAGCCCGCGCTGCACAGGCACAGCCACAGGCCTCGCCGAAACAGCCTGTGCGGCGTTACCCGCCGATGCCCACGCCCCAACGGCAACCGGCGCCTGCGACGCCCAAGCCTGTCGCAGCAAGGCGATATCCGCCGATTCAGCCGCAGCCGATTCAGCCGCAACCGGTTCAGCCGCAGCCGATTCAGCCGCAGCCGATTGCCCAACCGATCGAAGCGAAAAAGAAACCCGTGCCGCGTCAAACGACCGAGCAGGAAATCACCCGGCTGCAGTCGCGATTGGCAAAGCTCGAAAGCATGCGGAGTAAACGCCTGTCGATGGCCCTGCCGAGCGAGACCGGCACCACCGCGATTGAATCCCGCCTGGTCAGCATCAGAACGCCACTGAGGAAAGAGTCATACCAGGAGACCACCCGCGTAGAAGTTCTCTCGGTTGTCGAGATCAACCTGACCAATCGCGATGCGGCCCGGGACGCGATCATCATGCACGAAATATTTTCCCCGCCCAAGGCCATGCGACACCAGCCCGAAGCCTGGGAGATGTAGCGGCAAACATACAAATTACTGAAGATGCTCTTAGCCTAACCGCCCGGCCCAATTCGTTGGGCCGGATCTTTCTGGGAACCCTTTATGACAAACCGACAAATGGACGACCTTACCGAATTCGATCGGCAGTTATTGCAGCGGCTCCAGGCGGGCGTACCACTGGTCCGCGAGCCATACGCGCAACTGGCATCCGAGCTGGCCTGCGACGAGCAAAGCCTGCTGGGGCGCCTTGAGCAATTGCGTGCGGCCGGGGGTGTCGTCCGCGAGATATCGGGGATATTCGAAGCCGGCCTACTGGGATACGACGTAGCGCTGGTTGCGTTGGCCCTCGATGAAGACAGCCTCGATAAAGCAGGTCGCCTCGTGGCGGGCCATCCGGGCGTCTCGCACTGCTACGGCCGGCAAGGGCGATACAACCTGTGGTTCACTCTGGGCGTCAGCCCGCAAAGTACGTTGGGGCTGGATCGCACGGCTGCGATTATCGCCGAGCACTGCCACGCCGCCGGCCGGATGATGATGCCGGCCCTGCGACGATACAAGCTGCACGTTCGCTTCGGGGCGGCGAGCGAGGACGCGCCGCCTGATTTCGCACCGGCCGCATCACGCGCCGCAACACTGCAACTGACTGACGAGCAAATTCTCGCAATCCGCGCGTTGCAGATCGATCTGCCGAACCGCAGTGACCCGTTCGCCCTATCTGCCAAAGCCGTCGGACTCGACGCGGATGTGCTGCTGGTCCATGCAGCCGGTCTGCTGGCCGCCGGAGCGTTGCGACGATATGCGGCCGTGCTCCGCCATCGCCGGGCCGGCGCTGCCGCCAACGTATTGGTCGCCTGGAAAGTCGACGAGCACCTTGCCGACCTGGCCGGGGAAACCTGCGCCAGCATCCAGGCGGTGAGCCACTGCTACCTCAGGCCGACGGCGGAGGACTGGCCCTACAACCTCTACACGATGATCCACGGCCAAAGCCGCGACGATTGCGAGGCGACCATCGCCAAAATCGCTAATGCAGCCGGCCTAGCCGATCGCGCCGATCTGTGGACGGCCCACGAATACAAGAAGCAGCGAATGCGCCTGTTCACGGAAGAAGAAGCGAAGTGGGAAGCCGTTGCTCAGGCCGGGCCGTGACGTGTGGGAGTGATCTCCATTTTTTCGGCGTCTTCGCTCTGATCGATAACGGCCACGCCGTCGGCGACGAGTTGATCCCAGTGCCTGTCGTTAAAGATGCACCCCGGGTCGCCCGCATGCAGATGCCCGAAGTAGGCATCGGCCCGCGCCCTGCAGCCGCCACAATAGTTGCGGAACGTGCAAACCTCGCAATGGTGCAGGCGGTGGTCGCGGTCGTTGAGGATGTCCCAGAACTCGCTGTCTCGGAAAATCTCCATCATCGGCCTTTGGCGGACGTTGCCCATCACGCGGTGCGGCATATATACGCAGGGGGTAATGTCGCCGTTGGGCTCGATGCAGGCGTACGTCCGCCCGGCGCCGCAGCCGCCGAGATACTTGGCCACCACGCGGGCCTTGGTTCCGCTGCCGGCGCCGGCGTGCGAGCAGCTCACTCGCCCATCGTCCAGGGCCGTGCCCGCCAGGCACACCCGGCCAAGTTGCGGCGCCGTTGAAATTATGCCCATGCCCCCCGCCTGCATCTTCTTGCTGAGGATGGCCAGCAATTCTTCCCGCTGGGTCGGCGTGATGTCGCCCGCCACCATCCGCAGCCCCCGCCCTACAGGGATGAAGTTGAAATGCGCGAAACAGCTCGCGCCAAGTTCTTCGGCGAAACGGATCATGTCGCGAACTTCGTGGAAGTTACCCTGGTGAACGCACATCGCGATTCCCAGCCGCAAGCCTTCGGTAGCCACGACCGCCTTGGCGCCGTCCACCGTTCGTTGCCACAGCCCCGCCCGCCCGCGAAACGCATCGTGCCTGGCCGGATCGACCGAATCGAGCGATATTTCCACGTAGCGAACGCCGGCATCGGCCAACTCGCCCGCGTACTTCTCGGTCATGGTCGTTCCATTGGTCGCGATCGTCAGGTGCACGCCGTAGCTGGCCGCCCGGCGAATCACCGGCAGCAGGTCTTCGCTGACTGTTGGCTCTCCGCCCGACAGGGCCAGCATCGGCATGTGAGCCGATCCGATCTGGTCGACCAGGTCGAGCTTTTCCTCCAGCGTAAGTTCGTCGGCCAGCATTCCGTGCTTACTGTCCTGATAGCAGTGCTTGCAGGCGAGGTTGCAGCGGTTGGTGAGGTTCCAGACGGCGAAGAGCGGCGCGACAAACTTCTGCGGTATGGTGAGCCCGAACTCGGCCACCGACTGAGCGACGATCACCAGCCCTCGCACCGTCGGGCGATGTTCGGACAGTCGCTTGCGAAACGTTTCGGCGTCCACGTCTCCCCGCATGCGATCGATGAATAGATGGAGGGGCCAATATTTCAGCCGGCTCCATCGCGAAGCGTCCGGGTTGCGATAACTGGTGATGATCCGCTCGAGAGCGGCCTCGCCATTGCCGTCGATGCGCGACAGCCGCCTCAGCAGCCAGCGGAACGGGCGCGTGCCCAGGTAGTTTTCCAGCGGATGATGATAGTTGATCTGCAGGACGCGAGGGGTAGCCTCGTCGGCAAGATTGGCGTTGCGGGTATATTGGCCACTGGAAAATTGGCCGTCGTCGGGTCGATCCGCACTTTTGTCTTCGTTTGCAGATCGCGGGAATTCGTGTTCGTAACATTTACCGATCTCGGCGGCAGTGGTGTGCTCGCCGGCGGCTGTGTACGATCCGTTCTGTGCGGGCGAATTGTCGGCTTGTGGGCGAATCATGACCGGTCGACTTTCGGTGCGGGCATTGCTAGTCAACGACCTCGATGGTGGCGAAGGCCTTGATCTTCTTCTCTCCGTTGACCTCCGCCGTCAGGCGAAGCGGCTCGTAGGTCGGCCAATCCGGCTCGACGGTGAGTTGCACTGCATAGCTCCGCTGTTCCAGCGGGGCCAGCGTCCACGGGGTCATTACCATAGTGGTGGTTTCGGGGTAGCGTTTCATTTGGTCCCACGCCAGACCCGTGTGCCTGAAGAGGCGGACGTACACCGGAGCGCCGCTGTCGGCAACGATGGCGACATGTTGCTTTTTCAGCAGATTTCGTATCGTCACGTTCACTACGAATTTCTCGCCCACGCGGAAAACCCGCCGGGGCACTTGCATCGAGACGACCAGGCCTTCGGCTGCGCTCACCACCTGCGGAGCGGAAGCTGCGAAAGGCCAGCCTGGTTCCTGGCAGCCGGACATAGCCGCAGCCAGCATCACCAGCAGAAATAAAGCCAAGGATCCAACGCGTTTCATCGGTGGTTCTCCGATTCGGGTTCAGTGGTCTGCGTTCGTCGGTAGCTTCCTTCTTGCTGCGATAGTTGCTCCTGCGAACAAGAGGGCTCGACGACCGCCCGGTATTCCGGCCCACAATTGTAGGTGCAGAACGGGAATACCCCGGCCGGGGTAGAATACAGGATCACGCAGCGTTTGGCGCGCTCCACATCAAAATTGTATCGATCCTGAAAATGCATTCCCGCGCATAGCAGCGTGCGATAGGTTTGTTCGCCGGCCTGGCCGCGCCCCGCACTTTTGTCCAGCATGCCCTTTATGGAGCGAATGAACCGTTTGACCGACAAGTCCGGCGGAGCGGTTTGGTGGCGGAAGTGACGCTTGAACAGCCGCAACAGGCGAATGCGATCGGTCCATACTGCCCGGCCGCGGCTGCGAATGCGAGCGGCGAGGCGATTCATCTCCACGAACATTCCCTCGACGTCGATCACTTGCGGGAACGCATACGCCTTGCCCTCCGGCGAAACGAAGAAATACGATCCGAAAGCGCAGTCGGGGTGGCACGTAGGACGGATTTTCGGCTGGCCCGTCATCGCCTCGAGAATTTGCGACAGCGGCACGACGATACTCAGCGGGAACATGTCCCACAGCGGACTGGCGCCCGAAGCTTCCGCGATGCCATGCGCCAGATCGCCCAGCGTATAGCGCCGGGCAGCCAACTCTTCCGCGTCGATCCGCCCGGTGAACGAAACCGGCTGGTAACTGATGGCGCTGACCACGTCTATGTTCTGGACGGCGAAGCGGAAGATTTCAGGCACCTGCTCGTCATTGACGCCTTTGAGAATCGTCGGCACGAGACAGATTTTCATTCCGAGTCGGCGACAATTGTCGACCACGGCCAGCTTCTTTTCCCAGATGCCTGGGTAGTTCCGCGTCGTACGGTACGGGGCCTCTCCCACCCCGTCGAACTGTAGATAGAGCGTGTGCAGCCCCGCATCGAAGCACTGGCTGGCGAAGTCTGCATCGGCCAGCTTGATTCCGTTGGTGGCGATCTGGATGTGCGAGAACCCCATCTCCCGGGCCTTGACGACGATTCGCAGGAAGTCGGGATGGATCGTCGGCTCGCCGCCTGTGAACTGGATCGCCGTGCATGGAATGGGGCGAATATCTCGCAGTGTCTGAAGTTGTTTGACGATCTGGTCGAAATTCGGCTCGAAGACATAGCCGGCCGAGCCTGCGTTGGCGAAGCAGACCGGGCAACGCATGTTGCAGCGGTTGGTCAGGTCGATCTGCGCCAGCACCGACCCTGAAAGGTGCTGATTGCACAGGCCGCACTCGGACGGGCAGCGCGACGCGCCAGTCACCTGCGGGTTCTCCAGGCCGGGGTGCTCTTCGTAGCTCCACCAGGCCGCCTTGGCGAACAGCGTGGCGTCGGTGTTGATGCAATCGCGAAAGTAGCCGTGCTCGGGGCAGGTCTTTTCTATGTAGACCGCGCCATTTTCCACAAAGTACCGCCCGACGATCATCGCCGCACAATTCGGGCATAGCGTTTCGACGGTTTTTGGCAGCCGGCGAATAACGGGATGAATCCGCGAGCCATGGTGCGTATGCGTGGCGCTACCTGGATAGTCGCTGGCCGCGTGGGTCCAGATCGCATCGAAATGCGCCTCTCGATAGTCGCCGCACGCATCGCAATGATAGTTCAGCACCACCTGCGAGCCGGCCCACTCGAAGACGGCTGGGGTTACCTGGCTGCAGCGGGGACACGTCGCCTGAATTTCGACCGGCAGCTCCGTAAAATGATGAGCGAACCATCGAACGGCTTGCCGGTGAGCAGGCAGGTCAGCGCGCGAGCCTTGCGGCCGGGTTGTCTCGGCCTTGGCGGCGCTGCGTGCGCTGATGGTGCTTTCTTCACCCATTGTGTCAATGTGTCCGGCCTTATTGCCAAACGCCTATCAGTTCTCGAAGTTGGCCGGGTAGCGGCGGCGAGTCGTTTTGCGCCTGGAATACCCATCTGCCAACTCCATGAAAATATCGAGATCCCGCTCCATGTTAGAACTGGTCGAGTCGAAATAGAAATTACGGATCGGAATATTGTCGTAATCGCGAGCTACCGCGTGGTAGACCGCTTCGGATACGATTCCGTTCATGCACGCAAACGGGCTGATGTCGATGATCCCGTCGGCGCCCTTGCCGTGCAGGTAGCAGCTCTTGCCGACCGACAGGGCCATCTCGCCCAGCGCCCCATCAGCGGGCAGGTAGGGCCAACCCGGCTTGAGAACATCTTCGTACACGTCGTGCGGCTCCTCGTAGCCAATAAAATCATCGGCAAAGGCTTTCAGCAACTGATGCTCGTCGCGCTGCTGCACCGCGTCGCGGATGCGGGCGCCGAGCATGGGCAGCGAAATGGTCTTGCCCTCTCTGCGAAGCCTGTCCTCCTGCGACCAGTTGGTGTACCACACCCACTCGCAGATATCCGACAGCCAAACCTCACCGCCATGCTGCTCGATTTTGCGGACGGCCTCGTAATTGCTGAACGTGTTCAGCCGGCAGAAAATCTCGCCCACCACCCCTATCAACGGGCGATCTTTGGTGTAGCGAGCGGGCACGGCGTGGAACAGGTCGCGAATCTTGACGGTCGTCTCGACCAGGGCGGCCCAGCGGTCTTTCTCGGACAGTTCCTGATCTTCCAGAACTTCCTCCACCAAATCAATGCCTCGGTGGAAGGCTTCGTCGGTCGCGCCTGGCTGGGTTTCGTAGGGACGCGTTTTCAGCTGCATTTTCCGCAGGATGTCCGCAACGACCAGCCCCCGCCACATCGATCGGAACAAGTGCGGCGCGTGATCGGTCACGCCGTCGTAGCTGTTCTTGCTGGTCGGCGAGATGACCGGTACGTCGCAATATCCCATCTCGTCGAGAAGCTGGCGAAGGTATGGCGCGTATTGCCCGAACCGGCATGGCCCGTCGGCGGTGGGCATGAAAAACGCGGTCTTGTCCGGGTCGAAATCGTCGGCCTGGATGATCCGCAGGAAGTCTCCCAATGTGATTTTCTCGGGGTAGCACTCCTCGCCGCTGGTGTAGAGCCCACCCAGTTCGAGAGTCTGCTCGTCGGAGGGCGGCGTGACGTAAGAGTCGATGCCTACCGAGCGAAACAATGCTGCCATGAATCGCGCGCCTACGTAAGACATGCGCGGGACCCACAACGTTCTTCCGTCCAACCGGTGGTTCTTTGTATGCACGGCCTTTTCCTCTAACCTCTTCTCGGAACTTGAACTATTACCTTACATAAAAAAGGCGCATTCTAACACCATTTTAGGGGCAGGATTGCAGGAGCGTAGGAGGATTCGAGCAGAGTGGCCGTCTTCCAGTGTCCTGCCGGAGTCGAAGGCAGCAGGCGTTGGCAACGGCCCAGCACACGAACCATATTCGTTTTGGGTCCGCTTTCATCGATAAATAGCCGCGCTGCGAGCGGGTCACAATATCGTCATCACCCCCAGAACTGGGCTATGATCGGCTACGCATCCATGCGGCGAGATCCTTGCTCTGGTCGGGATTAGCCTGCACTACAGCCTTGGCGATACCAACGAGATCCTCGGTGGTGAGCGGGAACATGCGGCCGTTTGTGCCGGGGCCGAAGCACGTCGGCTTGCAGCCCGAATCGTTAAGCTCGGTGATTGTCAGCGGCTTGGCGAATCTAAATGCCGTCACAGCCGGCTTCAGGTAAAAGAGATTAAACTTTCTCGAACCTGGATCGGCCTCCATGCCGCATGAATCCGCTTGCGCGATCGCATAGATGGAGTCATCATCCACCTGATAGAGAAGAACCATATCTCCCGGCTGCACCTGCCTGATGCAGGCCATGCTTTGGGGACTCTTCGTCGAATTGCGGCCACCGGAGGGGAACCGCTCGTTGGGATCATTCCCTATACCGTCGAGGTATGCCTTGCAGTGCCACCCACGACGGCCACGTTTCAGCATCAGCCTGCTCTTCTGTACCCAAATATTCACGGAGCATTTTTACCATATCACGGGGGTGTATGTCCACTAACTCGCCACGATAATGTTGCTGGCTCTGCCGCTGCTGGAAGTCGCCGATCGCTATCCCCATGCCGAACTCGCCGCGACGAAGTCAACAAGACGGCCGGTGTCATGCACTAACACAAGCCGTCACAAGGCCAGCGGAGGGAATCGAACCCACAACCGCCGCTTTACAAAAGCGGTGCTCTACCGTTGAGCTACGCTGGCGAACTCGAGCATCTTCCACACATCTGCAGCAACTGCACGCGGCTGCTACACTACATCTGCATTGCAAACACTCCTGATTACTGTATCGACCAGACTGCAAAAACGTCAAAGAAAAACGAGTCCGCACGCCAGAAGTCACAAGGTCGGCGGATAATTCAGCAGGCCCGCCGCACGCTCGCGACGGACCTGAATGTATTGTGGGAGAGAGGCCGGTACTGCCTTATTTCGGTGGCAAGGAACGCTCGTGGTATTCGTAGAACGTTTCGTAATTTTTGCGGAGATAGCCGCCCGCCGTCACGCGCACGCCGTTGAGCACCACGCCGACGATATGGGCGCCGACCCGCAGAAGCGTTTCCCGTGCCCGCTGCACGATCCCGTGTGTATTGGCGCCCGCACGAACGATCAGCACCACGCCGTCGACCAGGGTCGAGAGAATGGCCGGGTCGGTGACAACCAGGCACGGCGCGCCGTCGATGAGCACCTGATCGTATTGATCACTCATTTCGCCCAGGCATCGTCGCATCTCGGCCGAGCCAAGTAATTCCGCGGGGTTGGGGGGCAAGATGCCGGATGGAAGAATGTGCAGATTCGGCATTACCTCGTAGATGCTGCTTCGCCAATCTGACTGACCCACCAGGGCACTGCTCAGCCCGCCGGTGTCGGGGCAGTCGGGGAATAGTTCACGACACGCCGGCTGGCGGAAATTCGCATCAACGACCAGCACGCGCTTTCCGTCCTGGGCGATTGCGGCGGCAAGATTCATCGTCACCGTGGTTCGCCCGTCTTCCGGCAGAGGCGAGGTAACCAGCAGAGTGCGCCGCTGATTGGCTGGCCCGCTGAACAAAAGGCACGTCCGAATCTGGCGGAAAGCCTCGCTGACCATCGACGCCGGATGCGTCATGAAGGCAGTTCGCAGATCTTCGATATCTTCATCCAGATCGTCGGCATGGGGCACCATGCCCAACAACGGCAGGTCCACTCGGCGAGAAATATCCGACGGGCTCTTGACGGACGTGTCGATGAACTCCAACAGGAACGCAAGGCCGACTCCAAGGGCCAAACCAAGGAACACGCCAAGCGGGATCATCATCAGCCACTTCGGCTGATCGATTTCTCTGGGGGGCATGGCCGGAATCACCAGGCGCAACTCCTGATCGCCCAGCAATCCCAAGTCCAGCAAGCGCTGATCCAGAATCGACCTTTCAGTGGTTAATCTCATCTCTTCGCGTTCGAGCTCCTCGATCCTGGTAACCTTGGTTTCCAGCTCGCGCAATTTGATCATGAGCTCGGCCATATCCCGCGTTGACGCGACAACTTTCTGCTTCGCCTTAAAATATTCCGTCTCACTGGATGATTTCATCATGTTGACGGTCTGGTTCAAGATGAATAGTTCCCGTTCTTTGACTTGGTCATCCACGGCTTGCATACGCGTGGTCATATCCTGCATGGCTCGGTGCCCGTCACCGAATTTCCGCTTCAGGTTCATTTCCTGCGTCTTCAGAGTAGCCTGCGATTGCCTCAACACCCTCAACTGACCGTCAATATCCTGAGCTCGCAGCACTTCAGGCGAGCTAGTAATTGAATTGTCCGCCATCTGCCGCTGGAGAGTGTCCAGCACCGTTGTGGCGTCCAATTCGAGGCTTTGCAGTTGGACCAAATTTGTTGTCTTCACCTGAAGCTGAATGGACAGGGAGTTTTGACGGTTTTGAAGGCTTGGGATCGACGCCGATTTGCGTGCCCTGGCTTGGTCATCCTTGTTGAGTCGCAATTCCCTTTCCAACCGGTCCCGCGCATTTTGAATACTCTTCTGATCGTCTCCACGCAGCCCTTTCAGATTCGATCGGCTGAACTGAACGGCCGCTTCCGCTACAGCGTTGGTGATTTCGGCGATATCGGTTTTCTCTTTGTCATTTCTCGCCGTGCCGCTCATTTCTACAAGAATGTGAACCTCGCCCGGCATGGCAAGCACTTTGATATCTTCCTGTAAGCGCACTATGGCTGTTACAGGATCTTTCTGGAACCACGCTGAATTCGTAACCCGGCTGTCTTCGGTTGCTATTATGAGAACCGGCTCGCTCTTAATGATGGTTGCCTTGGATTTCAGCAACATATCCATGGTGTCTTGTGTAGTGACGACGTTTGACGTTTTCAATTTAGATATTTCAGGCGGCGACACTCTCAATATTGCCTGCGCTTTGTACGAGGGCGCATAGAGCCACCAGAAAGCCGTACCGGCAAGCACGAGAGCAAGGACCGTCAGGAACGTCAGAAGGACGAGCCACTTTCGTTTCAGAAAGATCCGCAGTATGTCCTTGCCCGTAATTCCAGGCCCTTGGCCAGCAGCAGATCGAATGGGTTGCCCTCCGGCAGAGGGCATGGCCATTCTCCTGGTTCGCGGTATCGATGGAGCTTGTTCGCGCGTGGGTATAATGTCCATGCGTTATTCCTTAGTTCCTGGCTGAGCTGACTCGCTCTAAAGAAGCCTGGATATTCCCTTCCAACTCTTGGTCTGGCTGGCTTTGGAGCAATTCCTTCGCCCGCCGGTATTGTATTTCAGCGTCACCCAGACGCCCCGTTTTCTCATATACGTATCCCAGGTGGTATCGGTTGTCGGCGCCATCGGGATCGAACTGAACCGAACGCATCAGGAATTCTTCAGCGTCTCTCAGCCTGCCGCTTTTAGCCAATGCCCAGCCATGAGAATCCAGCAGGTTCGACTCATAGGGATTGAGAGCCACTGCTTTCTCCGTATACTTTTGAGCCTTTTGGGCCTGATCCATTTTGTCGGTGTAAAGATAGCCCAGGTTATTCAAAACGTTGACGTCATTTGGCGTAATTTCCAAAACGGCCAGGTAGGCCTTTTCCGCCTCGCCGTACTCCTTCAATTCGTAATGGACTACGCCGAGAAGCTTGTTCACGATATTTTGGTCTTTAATCGCCTCGGCCAAGGACTTGGCCTTCAAAGCATACGCTTTGGCCTCGCTGGGATTACGTGCCGCCATGAGCCGTCGGGCAATCGCCAACTGAAGTCGCCAACTCTTGGGGCGCACCGACACCAAATCGGTCAGTCTTTTTGTCCCTTCTTCGCTGCCAAAGGCGTTAATCACTTGCTGGCATACGTAATCGAGATGTTCCGAAGGAGCCTGTTTCACTGACGCAACGAAGAGTTTTTCCGCTTCGGCAGTCTTTCCTTGCTGGTTCAACGCAAAGGCCTCGGCCGCTGCCGCCCAGGGAGCGAATTTCGGCTCGGACCTGAACTTACGTGCAAAGCGAATTGCTTCGTCGTACTGCTTGGCTTTGATGAGGCTGTCGAGGAACATCCGAATGGTTAGCACATGCTTCGGATGGACCTTCAAGGCTGCATATAACGTTCGACTCGCATCGAGATAACGCTTCTGATCTCGCAACATATTTGCTTCGTAAATGGCGTACTCTATCAGATTTGGAAATTTCTTTCTCGCCTCACGAAGTTCCGTAGCCATGGCCGTCCAGCGAGCCTCTTTCATGTAGATGCCCAATAACTTCATTCGGACCCTGTGAGAGGCGGGATTGCTTTCCAGGAAATCGGCGTAGACCATAGCCGCTCCATCAGAGTCGCCCATGCCGGAGAGCACTTCGGCCAGAACTATCGCGATACGAGGATCACTCGACAGTTGGCGAGCTGCATCCAAATCTTTCTGGGCCTCTACAAGATCACCCCTGCTGCGATGCAACTGGGCGCGATAGAACAGAGGCATGGCCGAGTTGGAGTCCTCTGCGATCGCACGGCTGAGAAGTTTCTCGGCCTGAGTCATGTCCTTCTGTTTGAATGCCGTTAGGCCTTTCAACATCAAAAGTTCAGAATCGGAAGGATCTGCCGCGATCAAACGATCAACAAGACGAACGGCTTCGGCAACATTCTCATCGCCTGCCTCGATCTGATAACGAATCAGATCTTTCTTTTTATCGATGTCGTCTGGGCGCAGTTTGAGGTAGTTCTTTAACGCCTCAGCAGCCAGCACCCAGTAAGACGAGTTCGCTTCGAACCGAGCCATTCCCAAGTGTCCGCGTGGATCGTTCGGATCGGCCTCGATGGCCTTGGCGAATGCTTTCCTTGCCTGGCCAACGTCGTATTTTGCTATATATTCCCCATAGAGCGTGTAGGCGCCCACCTTATCGTTGGTGACTTCCAGAAGCTGTCTCAAAACGCTGACCCCCTGGCTGTATCGATTAGTCTCGGAGTACAGTTTCAACAGAATCCGAGCCGCCTGAAGCTTGTTGACCTGAGGATGCCCCCAGATCGAGCGGGCCATTTGATCGGCTTTCGGCCATTGTTTCGTTCGCCTGTAAAGCAAAACCAGGTGACGGCGATTGTCCAGATCGTTGGGAGTCTCCTTCAGTATTCGCTCCCGGCTGACAATCAATTCTTGCGGTGAAATCTCATTGCGTGCGCCCTGGACTGCCAGATACGCCTTGCGGATATACGAATTCTGTGGAAGCAATCGATGTGCTTTGATTACCCAGTCGCCATGATCAGCCATTCGCCCTTGGGCGGCGGTGACCTTGGCCATACCCACCAGCGCCGGCGCGTTACCCGGGTTATTGGCCACTACGTCCGCATACAGTTTTTCCGCCTCCGCATAATCCTGTTTGGCAAGATGGCACGATGCAAGCTGGACCTTGACCTTCTTGGACTTGGGGAACTCGACCAAAGCTTCTGTGAGGATTCGAATCGCCTCATCCACATCGTTTCTGGACAGCTCCAACCGGGCTTGGAAGAGAGCGCCGTTATGCCCGTCGAGGTTGGTCGAAGAGGCTCGCTGAACCATTTCTTCTCCCAGTTCCCAATCTCGCTCGGTCAAAGCGTAACTGTATAACCGGAGAATCACGACGGGAGAATTCGGATCGATTGCCTCTGCCTGCCGCAACAGCTCGATGTACTTATCTTCCCGACCCGCCATGTCGTAAATTGCAGCCTTGCTGATGGCTCGCGCCAGGGGATCTTCGGTGCGCTCGTCGATAAGCTGCAAGTGCATTTGCAGCCTCTTCTCAAGATTCGATTCTTCCAGAAGAGCCTGCTGAATCTTCAGTGCCTTGTTGTCGGGATGGGCTTGCCGCGCCTGTTCTATGAGTTGGCTGGCCTTGTCCTGGCGACCAAGCTTGACGTATCGACTAAACAATTCCGAGACAACGAGTAAACTTTCCGGCGCCCTTTGGCGAATTTTTTCCAGCAGGGAGACCGCCTCTGCTCTGCGGTTCTCGTCCCAAAGTTTCCTCGCTCGCTTGATGACCAGGGAGATCATTTTTGGATTGACCATCGCCCCAAAATCGATCTCCTTGCGCCCGGCGACGACATCCAAATCGCCTTTCCACTGCCTGGCCTGCTCATTGCCCGGGTCCATCGCCAGTGCGATTTCGATCAGGTTGGCAGCTTCCTCGACGTCACCATACTGCATAAGGTAGTACGCTTTGCGAAGTAAGACCGTCGGGTTGGCCTTAAAGCGAGAGGAAGCGGACATCTCATCCAGAATCTGCACGGCCAGACCGGAATTGCCCGCCTCGCTATGCAGTTTCAACAGGAGATTCGCCGTTTGAATATCTATTCGAGTTTGAGAAAAGCCCTGATGCGCCTTTTCCAGGAACTCGGTCGCCTTTTCCTTGTCACCTTCCAGCAGCGCGAGTCGGCCGGAGATCTTGGCTGAATAATGGTGGTCCTTCGTGACCTGTTCGGTAAGCCGCGCCAACGATTCGCGAATCTCAGGAACAGGCGCCTGATCCAAAGGCTGCTTTTGCTTTGGGTCAATTGCATCCAAAAGCAAGTCCGCCAGACGATAGTGCATCAGGATTCGTTGTGTGCGCAAACCTCTAGACTGGGAGGGAGTCGGCTCTTCACCGATTTCTCCCCTGAGCCGGCCGCGAATAACACGAAGACACTCTCGATACGCATTAGCTATTTTCTCAGGGTTTTTCAGCAGCCTTTGAATAGTGACCGTCAGTTCGTATATTTCGATTTCCGACGGATCGATCTTCTTGGCCGATTCGACTGCTTCTATCGCTTTGTCGTACTCGCGTTCCCATATGTGATAGATCGCCAAGCCGCGATAGCCGTGTGAATTGTTTGGATCGCTGGCAATGGCCTGTTGAAACAGGCCCAGCGACTTTTCCTTATCCTGCTTTGCGTAGAGGAGCTTGGCGTAACCCACCTGTAACTCGGGGGTATCGGGAATCTCCTGGACGGCCTGGTCGAGAGTTGCCATGGCCTGGTCGAGCTGCTTGTTGAACAGATAGAACTGCGCTAACTCGAGCCGGTACAGCTTCTCATCACCCTTTAGGCGAATGGCCTCGGTGAAATCAGCAATCGCCTTTTCGATCTGCTCTGGCTCAGTTTTGGTGAGTTGAGTTCTGGCAATCGCTTTACGGAACCAGGTCTGATGATCCCCAGGCGTAAGCTTCAATAGTTTATCCGCCTGATCCACGTACCTTTGGAACCAGACGACAGACTGGCTCGGATTGCCTCTCGAAAACTCTACGCCTTTCCAATAAATGTCAGTCAGCGCCTTTTGAGGCTCGACGTATGCCTGATCCAGCCGCGCCGCATTCTGCAATAATTGCTGAATTTCGCGAGACATCTTGTCTTGGGCGGCTTGAACAATTCCTGGCTGCTTGAGTTTTTCCATCAGCATCTGGGCCAGTTCATAGTAGTACTTCGGATTCGAAGCATTCGACGCGTGGATTGCCTGGCTGAAATTGCGTTGCGCTTCCTTAAAGTTGCCCGCCTTCATTGCGACGCGGGCGCGCTCTGCGTACATCTCGGGATCTTTGGGTAGCTGTGAGATAACCACAACCAAGACGCCTCCCAACAGAACAATGCCGAAAATCGACAGGAAGACAACCGTACGTTTGTTTAATTTCTTTCGCTTCGCCATGTTTATCTCGTAATCATGCCTTAAAGGATTTATTCAGCAGCAGCTTGCTCTTTTTTTTCAGCTTCATCGACGTCTTCAGGCGTCGGAAGCGTCTGCAGCACCACCGGCAGGAAGTAATTGATGAAGTCTTCCGCCGCTTTATCAGCTTGTTTGATGTTCGCCACCTCGCCCATGGGCGTGAATTGCATTTTTGCAAAGTAGATTCGCCGAACACGAGGGTCGGCCAATTCAAGCCTGACTTTTTTCCATGAATTTTCGGGCTTGCCGTTCAGGCTGAAAGTGTAGTAGGTTACGTGCGGGATGACGCTGCCATATTTACCCTGGCGCTCGGACAGCACGCGCTGGAAGGGAACTTCCTTGTTCCAATGCTTGCGGGCAGTGGGGACGGAAAACACCACCTCGGACGAGCCGGTAATTTTCTCTCCTCCCGCATCCAGGCATCTCTCTGGAATATGCGGGACTTTGTCCTGAAGCCCTGTGTAATAGTAAAGTTCCACCCGCCACAACCGCCACGGATGATCCAGAGATTCCCGCTTGTCGACATAGTACCGAACGATGTGCCAATTGCTGGAGCGATCATCGAATCGCTCCTGATCTTTTTTCCCGCCGATACCCAGGATATCCATGATGTCTTCGGGGATAATAATATCACCGTCGTCGGACATGGAAAATCTATTGCCGACTTCCCGCGGAAAGTTCGCCAGGCGCATGTCTGCACGGTCGATCACGACACCATCAGGCCAGCGAACCGCTTCTTTCTGCGTCACCACGTTCAGAGCATCCTTCATCGGACCCCAGCCAACCGCCATGCTGCCAAGAATCGCTGCGGCAACGCCGAAGTGAATCCATCCTCGCTTGTTCTGCGAGCGGGGGACAACTGAGCTGTCGTTCTGGGCGGTCATTCGCTTGCACCTTCACTGGTGAGTGGGCTGTCGGACGATTCTTCGTCGGATTCCTCGTCAACTTCTACGAACAGGCTTGACATAAGTTTTCCCAAGCCCCAAAACATCAGCAGCGCAGGAGCCAACATCAGCATGCCCGTAAAGGTATGCATGAATTTTTCGCCCAGTTCCTGCTTGTCGATCACGAACATGGTGCAGGTGATCGTTACGCGGATGACATTACAGAAGATAGCGATCGGAATGGCGGCGCCAACGAGAATCACTCGCTGCCAGATCGGCCGATTTTCCAGGTACGACCAGGCAACTCCCAACGCCAGATAGGCCACCAGCGAGCGAACGCCGCTGCACGCTTCGGCCACCGTCAATGGGTGCTCTTGGCCGGAGATGCTGGTGATTACCATGTTGCTGGCCGTCACGTCAATGGTAACCCCGCACAACCGAAGGAGCACCGTGGAGCACAAAGCGGCCAGGTTCTGCAGTGGATAGGCAATCATGTTATAGGCCATGGTCGGTATTGGCATGGCGAACGCCAGGAAGAGAATCGGCAACCAGGTGAACCGAAGCACCTTCGGCCCCGCCAGGTACCAGACCAGGCCGAACAGAAGCATCACCATGCCCATCTCACAAACCCAATACGTGCCGATAAAAACCACTCCGGCGAGAATCACCAATATCGAGAGGATCACCAGCGGCAAGCCCCAAATGCACACGCGCCTCTCGGCCGAGAACAGTTCCTCCCGCCTGGCGTAGAGCAGATAGAGACTGAACAGTGGAATAATGAACCCGTGCGACCAGTTGGGGTCGTCCCACTTGTCCCACAATATTTCGAACTGCCACCAGTTCATCCACGCGAACAAAGCGGCGATGATCGCAATCTTGGCCCATATCGTCTTGCCGGACTGCTCTTGCTCGGCCGAAAGAACAGGCTGAGCCACGAGGTCCGCCAACGAGGTGGGGCCGTCTTGTGCCATATTCGCTTGTTTGGAATTATTCGTCATACTTTCACTACCGCGATGTGGCCTGTTATAGACGCGTGAATCGCCTTGAAGTTGGCGTTATTAACTGCGGGGTGGAGAAATTGCGGTCGTAGAGAAAACCGAATCCGTAGGTCATCCGGAACGCGTTGCGCATCACGGCGTAGAACATACTCCTGACATCCGTGCCGACAGCAACCACGTCGTCTGGCTTCAGGAAGATGTCCGGCTCATCGCCATGGAAGATCGCTTCGATATTCAGCGGAATGTACTGTTCCTGCGCGTCGCCTACACGACGGATGAGCAATGAATTCTCTGGCCAGGCAAATGGGCCGAGGTTGCCCGCCATCGACATGAGCATTTTGATGGTCATTCGCCGCCCTGCCACGGATACAGGCCCCGGCCGCAATACTTCACCCGTGACGTACACATCGCCAAACTCAAGCGGAGGAACCCGAATGATGTCGTTTCTGCGAACGATAATGTTCATTCGCGGGTCGCCTGCATCCAGCTTGTCCAGCTTGATGGCGATTATTCTCGCCATCTCGGACTTATCCAGCTTCTTCCAACCAAATGGATCGGGATCCTGAGGAGTGTCACCCTGCGGTTCTGTGCCAGGCTCGGCCGATTCGGGAGACTCCTCCAACATCGGCGCGTCGGCGGCCACTTGCACCCACTCGCCCTTGGAGGTGTAGATCCAACGATAGGCGCCGCTGGATTGCCCGACTTCGGTGGGTTGGCTCGCAGCCGACGGCCCGGCATTTGACGTTTCGCTCAGTCGGACAACCACAGAAGGCGTGGTCTTTTCGTCATTAGAAGGCGTGGCCTGCTCGTCTTTTTGCGTTTCGGGGGCAGCCGGAAGGGCCGCGCCGAGTTCACGCAACGCTTCATCAATGTCGTGAGCTTCTTCCTTCTTCGGCTCGTCAAGCTTCGGCTCGTCAAAACTCGCCGCGGGGAAGGTTGGCTCGGGAAGGGTCAGTTCGCTGCTTTCTGGCCGTTGCGATGGCTGCGCCGGAGTTCCCCGAAGCCCGGTTTCGTCCGGTTCGGGAGCACTTACCTTGACTCGCACAGCAGGCACCGGGCGAATTACGTAGATGTAGCGAATATGAGGCTGCGTGACTCCACCGGCCAACGCCAAGGCCTCCAACAACCGCATGTCTTTGCGCTGGATCACGTATTGATTTGGGCGCTCCACCGCTCCCAGGATCGAGAACACGTTCTGGCTCTGCCTGATTACGGAGACAGACACCTGCGGGTCGCGCAACACGTTCACTCTGAGGGCGCGGACCACTTCGGCTTTGAGTTGCTCTTCGGTCAACCCCTCGGCCTTGACAAGCTCGTCAACCAGCGGAAAGTCGATGAAACCACTGTTGGACACCCTTCGCTGGATCATGGCTTCCTGGCCTGGAACGAAAAGATCCATGACCGTGACGTTCACGTAATCGGATGGACCGATAAGATAGTCGGTGTCGGTGTAGGTCCAGTCTTCCTCTCTGGGAACGGTTGCATTGGGCACCATTTCCTGGCTGGTGTCTGCCGGGCCGACGCTGGAGAAGATCGGATTGATCGGCGTCCCTCTGGGCTGCTTGACCATTCTCTCCGGGGAGAAGAAGCGTGTCATGTCGGTCTTCAGGAAGTCCCCGACCTTGGCGCATCCACCGATACACACCAGAGCAACCAAGGCCCATCCCAGAGCCAGTGTCGTTTTGTATCTCCGTCTATTCACCGTAAATCATCCTTATTGATAACTCACCTGGGCCCTTGCCACACTCGATGCGAAAGTGAAAACACCGCGAGCTTTCGCAGTAATGACGTAGCAAGCACAGAGGGCGCGGAATGCGCAATTAAGAACCCATGGCCATTGCCACCGTAGAGGAACTTCCCTGTCCAACGTATGTTGAAATATTGACGAATCCATTGGTCTTTGTCAAGCGCAAGGCCATGGCATGCTGGCGCATAGTCCTTAGCGCAGCAGCCTCTGAAGTTATCGGTCAATCCTCCGTGCAACTTGATTGAATGTAAGAAGTTGTCCTTGTCCTCCGCAGAGGGTCTCTTACAAACAGGCTGCAATCCATGCAGCCGTATGTGTCTTACGACCTCCACGCATTGAAGGATCGCAAAAACAGACAGTTTTTTTGGATTTTGCCACCCCCTTGCCCATATAGATCTTGGGTGCTGGCTGTCGCCCGCCCTAGTACTCTGTAACTGGGAGTTTGTTGGATAGATGCGCAGGGCCGACTATTTGGATGCAAGGAAGAAAAGCGATGGCATATTCGCTGAATATGTCGAATTTTTCTGACGCAGACAGACAAGCCGTCGCCGCAAGCAGATGTCGGCAAAATACCTGTTACTGGGTACTAAGGCTTGGATACCACTTCAATTACCAACGAGCGACGAATCCAGCCTGGGGCAATAAAAAGTACGGAATCGTCGGCAGATCGGACAATCTGGCGAATCGCCAAGCCTTCGCCACTGGCGTAAACCTTCCCACGCCACGGCCCGGCCACGCGGAATACCGGGTTCAGCAAGCCCTCGTCCGGAGGATCGATCCGGAACCGGCATCGCCCGTTGACCGCCTTCAGGAAGTAGCATCCCTGGGATTCGTCGAATCCATCCCGCCCAATATCCCCGGCTGCGGTCGCCTCAGGCTCGCCGGCCAGCACCACAAGACGTCCCGTGCGAATGTAATTGCGATGCAGGGTCTTTCTCTGGAGGTTCTCGGCTGCGGCCAGGTAGCTCCACTGTCCGACCGGGCCGGTGAATTGACGAATCATCAGATCGTTTCCGATCGCTCCGGTCGACCAGGCTACCGGTGAGTCCAGCCACATCCGCACCGCCCCGATTTCGGCGCCGCCTGCATTGTTCAACTCCACGTGCGTCACCCAGCGCCCGTCGCCATAAAAGGTATATTCCCAGCGAATGCGGCGAACGCTCAGGGACAGCCACTCTCCAGCTCGCGTCGGAAAATACCATGTGTTGGCTATGCGAAGACGCACCGAATTACGCTCGATGATTTCCACCGTGCCGAGTTTCCGCTGTCCCATGCGTTCCAACTTTTCGCCGCCCGGCGGCAACGGCGCATCGGGCGCGACGATCTGCACGGTCGGTTGCATCCGATCGAGCCGCCATAAGCCATCGTCCTGCTGCGAAAGAACACTATCCGCGCCGCGATACGGCAGCGAAATACGGAAATCCAGCCCGCTTTTATGCAGTTCTATGCCCGCAGGCGTTTGGGTTATCCGTCGAGCATTGTCGACCAGCAAAATGTCGTCGAGATTGAACCGCACCGGCCCGGCCGCGTTGGCGAAAGTCCACTCAATGCTGCGCACGGCTGTGATGTCGAACCCTGGCTGCGACTCAAGCCGTTGAATGTCGATCAGGATCGTGTTCCACCCCGGCCGCACCAACGTCCGATGCGACGTCCAGGCTGCCGAGTCGGTCGTGAGCTTCACCCGCAGGTCGTCCCGCAACGATTCGCTGAACAGGGAGAACGAAAGCAGACGATACCCCGTGAAGTCGCTATAGCCGGGAATGGCAAAAGTCAGACTTGCCTTAGCCGGAAGGTTCACTTCCATCGCGCCGACGCCGGTGCGGGTGGTATTGACGACGAATTCGCGATGGGCGTCGCGGCCGGCGGGGGAAACCGTGAATAGTTTCGTCTGCTCGAAACCAGCCTGGTCGCCTGCATTTTCGAAGTCCACCAGCGAGACATACAAACCCGTGGCCGTCTCTTCGTAAATGCGGCTCTGTTGAATCGACAACGGGGCCAGCAGCACACTCGCCGCCGGCCCCGAAGGTTCCTGCTTGTCAGACGAAGCGCACCCGGCCGCCAGTACGAAAACCAACAGCACATACGCCAGTCTGATCATATTTCGTCCGTCTATTGCCGGGTCAGGGCTGATCTTCAGCCTCGTCCGCCGTCACCTTAGAAATCAGGGCTTTTTTGAAACGAAACACTTACCCATCATTATTGGCCGGGTCAGGGCTAATCTTCAGACTCGTCGGCCGTAACTTTGGCAATCAGAGCTTTCTTGAAACCCATCAGCAGCGGGCTTGCAATGGCCACCGACGAATAGGTGCCGAAGATAATACCCGCCAGCAACGCGAAGCTGAACGCGTGAATGCCCGCTCCGCCGATTGTGTACATGATGACGACAACAAGGAACGTCGTGCCACTGGTCAACAGCGTGCGGGACAGCGTCTGGTTGATCGAGGCGTTGATCACCTTGGCGCTGACGGTCGACAGTTTACCGCGATTCTCTCGAATACGGTCGAACACGACGATCGTGTCATTGACCGAATAGCCGATCACCGTCAGGATCGCCGCGACCATCGGAAGGTCGATTTTGAACGACTGGATCCCCAGTTTCTCGCCCAGCCAGGTGTTGTACAGCCAGCCAGAAGCCGCCACCAGTCCCACGACGATGATTACGTCGTGGATCAGGCAAATAACAGCGCCCAGACCCCATCGCACCGAGCCGAACCGCATCCAGAGATAGGCCACAATCACCAGCCAACTGGCGACGATCGCGAAGATCGCACGCCCGGCCGCTTCCTTGGCGATCGAGCCGACGAAGTTTCGGGCGACCATGGCTTCTTCTCGGCCCAGTGCTGCGGCGAGCAGTTCGGTTTCACCGGCTATAAGTTCTGCCCATGCCTGTGGTTTAGTAACCAGTTCCGGCTCGGCCGGGCGCACCAGCACCGCCAGCTTGGTGAACCCATCGCCGTCGGCCGACTGAAGGCCGACCACCTCGGTGGGGTTGCGTCCCTGGTCTGCAAAGTCGGGCTGCTCGCGCATTTCTCGAATGCGCTTGTCCAGTTCGACCTGACTGATCGCAGGCGAGACATTATCGATGACGAACAGCAGGCCTCCGACGTGGTCTCGCAACTCTTCGCGATAGTCCGCCTTCGCGGCTCGCGCCAGTTCCGGTGTGATCCGTATCACGCCACCGGCCGACATTTCAATGCCCATCTCCGGCACGTCGGCGTTGCTAACGGCCTCGAACTTACGCTTCGTGCGAATGGCCAGGATCTGGCCAAACGCTTCGGTGGCCGTCTCGCGAATTTTTGACAATTGCGTCTCCGTCGTGGAAACCTGGAACGAAACGGGTGGCAGTGATTCCAACTCTTCGCGACTCAGCGAGCCGTCTGTGTTGGTGTCCAATTTCGTAAAGAACGCTCCATCCATGTCGGCCCCGGTCCACTCGGCGAGCGAAACCGCGCCGTCGGCACCGTCCTTGCTGTCGTAGTCGCGAAGGAAATCGTCCACCTTCTCTTCGTTAATTTGTGTTTCAACGCTCGCGGTGGCAGCAAGTTTTTTGAAACCGAGCTTCTCAGCCGTCGCTATGAATTGCTTACGCACCACGTCGTCATCGCGCATGCCGCCGTCGATCAGCGAGTCATCGCGGAAAGTAATCGTCGCCTGCGTGCCGGAGCTGAACTCGATGCCCCAGATATCGCCGCCCTGGTGCCACAACGAGAAGATACCCATCACCACCATCGCCAGGGACAAGCCCCAGAAGATATGACGCATGCCCATCCAGTTGATCTTGGGAACGCCGATCAGCCGAAGCATCACCACGCGGCGCTTGAGCAGCCCGGTGTCGGCAAAGGCCTGGAAGATCCAACGCGTCAGCACCAGTGCGGTAAACAGGCTGAAACCAACGCCGAGGCCCAAGGTAATCGCAAAGCCGCGAACCTCTTCCGTGCCGGCCCAGCCGAGAATCAGACAGACCAGCAACGTGGTGATATTAGCGTCAAAGATTGCGGACCACGCCCGATCGTAGGCGTTTTTGATCGCCTGGCGAACCGACTGGACCTTGGCTTGTTCTTCGCGCAATCGCTCAAATATCAGCACGTTAGCGTCGACTGCGATACCGATCGTCAGGATCACACCCGCGATGCCCGGCAAGGTGAACACCGCCTCGATCAGCGTCATCGTGCCCAGAACGAGAATCAGGTTCGCGAACAGCGCCACGTTGGCGATCGCACCTGCCAGCAGATAATAGAACAACATAAAGACAGCCACCGCGATCAGGCCCCAATAAGCTGCCTTGATGCCCTTGTCGCGATTGACGGCCCCGATCCGCGGGCCGAACGTGTTGGCGGAAACCGGCTCGGTGTTCAGCCTTGCCGGCAGCGACCCGGCCATCAGCGTACGCACCAGATCGTCCACTTTGTTGCGATCGAAGTTGCCCGTAATGATGCCTTCCGCTGAAATCACGCTTTCAATTGTTGGCGCAGAATAGACCTCGTCGTCGAGCAGTACCGCCAAGCGCCGCTCTATGTTGGCGCTGGTCAGCTTGCCGAACAGCTTGGCGCCGAGGGAGTCGAACGTGAAGCCGACGCCCCACCGACCACTCTGATCCGGCGTCGGTTTGGCGCTGCGAAGCGACCAGCCGCCCGGCCCGGTATTCAGCATCATGAACGCCGGATCGTGGTACAAAAGCACGTAGTTTTTGCCTGCATATTCTTCCACGACCAAGCCGCCGTAGCTTTTACGTCCGACGCCTTCATGGATTGCAAACCACTGCAATTGTTCGTTGCGCTTGCGGAGTGCGTCGGGGCCTTCGTCCTGGAGGCTCGCGATGCACCGGCTGCGAAGCTGGGGTGAAATTGTGAATGTATCGCTCGTTCCGATATCGTTGGGGGCGATTCGGTATTCCAGCACGCCCGCCTTTGCGATGAGGCGCTGAAGATCAGAGGGGTCGTCCAGCCGCTGACGAACGTCCGCCCATGTGCGGTATAACTCGTCGATCTTTGTGATCTCTTCGGCCCGGGCCGGATGAAATTTCTTCAGCCCTTCCAAGCCCTCATCGTACACAGCCTTCCGACGACGGACATCGCCCTTCGAGCCGATTTTGTCTTTCTGGCTTGGGGGAATGTAGTTGCCCAGGATCGCCTGGAGCTTCACGCGGGACACGTTGCCCTTGCGCAAGGCGTCGAGCTTTACTTCGTAGGCTACCTGTGAATTTTCGTGACTTGCCTTGCCGGTCGACACGGCCTGGTCGAACGAAGCGAGCGCCTCGCCCCTCTTGCCAGAAGCCGCAGCGATATTGCGAGATGCGACGGCAGCTTCGTATGCCTGCTCAGCGGCGTCGGCGGCGTTCCTGGCGGCCAACAGTTCGGTGAACCTGTGGGCCTGATCGGGGTCCGCGGAGGCTAGTTTCTCAGCCAGCGCAGGCCTCTGGGTCGCCGCAACGTCGAAGACCGAGCGAATTTCGGTGCGCGAAATGTTGTGATCGTCGAGCTGATCCAGCGCGCGGAAGTATTCGCTCCTGTGCTGAGAGCTTTTCTCGCTGCCGGCGGGCATTCGAATTTCGATGCGGTAGTTGTCCAGCGGGCGCCATTCCAGCGACAGCAGACCGTCGGGGTCGATGCGCCGTTTCAACACCGAGATCATCTGCTGGGCCAGATCGCCGGGGTCTTTTCCGAGCTGTTTGAACCGCTCCAACTCGGCCTCGATCTGCGCCAATTGCTCGGCGAGCTTCGGCGTTTGCTCGGCGGTCGCGCTGGCCAGCGAGGCTTCGATCTGGCTTTTCCGCTCGCTAAGGCTTTCGATTTCGGCGTCATTGGATCGAATTTCAAAGATCAGGCTGTGACCGCCTTTGATGTCGATGCCCTGCCGTGGACTTTGCCACCAGATCAACATCGCCACAAAACCAGCTAAGATCAGTGCCATTCCCGTCAGTTTTAGCCACAGAAGCTTCGCGTTCATTTTCTTCGGAGTCCAATAGAAGTCAGTAATAGTAAATGCGAAAGGAGGCTATTGTCTGTCGCAACCGCCGTCCGGTCAAGGCAAAGTTGCACCCTGAACCGCCAGGGTTCGCTCGATAAGCTTTCATTTTAGGGGCGAAGTAACCGGTTCGGGCCTTGTCACCGCGCCCATCCTTGTTAGAATCTTCGGAACAATGGCGCGTTGTGCTTCAGCCCAACAGTCATACTTATAATGATTAACTGCCTCCAGACCTGGCGGACCCGAGACATATGGAGCACTTAAATGACTAAAGTTATTGGACTTGGATGCCTTTATGACAATATTTCGGCGGAACTGATTCATTCGGTCACGCACGTGGAATATGGCCTTCAAACCGATCTCCAGGCCTGCGTGGATCAAGTTCGAGCGAAAAAAGCCCCCATGCAATTCGATCCGTGGGAAATAATTCGCCTCCCGATCAGCCTGCTCGATCCGCAGCTTCCGGAAAAATTCGAGGACATCGTCGTCCGCCAGCACGGCGCAGACAGCGATGTGCGCGACTACGACCGGGTGACGGCCGAGACCGGGCGGGCAATGAACTTCACCACAAGGTTCATCATCCTGCCCATAAAAGCCGACTCGGCCAAGTGCGACGCCGACAGGGACGACATCCGCGCCGCGGCGGCCACCAACGCCGAATTCCTTGCCTCGCGAACTCAGCGCGAGCGAGTGCTGATCAGCTACCCGGCCGCCTGTTGCAACGCCGACAGCGGCGCCGTATGCGCCGGACTGCTCGAATCGCTGCTGGCCGAGACCGCCCTTTGCCTGTCGCTCGACCTGCCAGCGCTCCAGGCCGTTACCGAAATGGCCGGGCGAGACCTGTCCGAAGCGATGGCGGAACTGCCGCTCGAACGCGTCTGCCACCTTCGCCTTGACGCAAGCCACCTGCCGCTGCTGGGCGAACACTTCGCCGCGGAGCGATTCTGCGAACTCCAGGCCGTCACGTACGTCGGGACCGACCCGGACGAAGTTGGGCAAATCGCCGATACCTTGCGGTCGGCCGGGGCGACGCTGATCGACGACGTGCTGTCGGTGGATTACTACTTCCCCCAAGTAGCGCAATTCAAACACGCGGGCATCTTCGACTCCGCGCGATACTGCTACCAGGCCCTCAATAATATCCCAAGCTATGCAGCCAACTGGGTCGCCGAGAAAATGAAGGGGCTCCAACCGCTGCTCGAAAGCGCGACACCCTCGGCCGAAGCCAAAACCGTCGGCACGAGTGTCATCGAAGCCGGCGCGTCGGTCGCCGACGGTGCAACTATCGGCCACGGTGTGATAATCAAGGCCGGCGCGGTTATCGCAGCCGGAGCGACCGTGGAAGACGGCGCGGTGATCGGAGCGAACGTCTACGTCGCCCAAGGCGCGACGATTTCCGGCGGGCGGGTCGAAGACAACGTCTATGTCGGCAAAAACGTCCGCATCGTCGGGCCATGCGTCGTCCGCGACAACGTCTGGCTGGATGACGACGCAGCACTGATCCGCAACTCAGTGATCGAAAATCTCTGCTACGTCGCCGCGGGCGTGCTTGTGGACGGCGCGACGATGGGCAACCGCGTGATACTCGAAGATAACTGCCAGATCCTGCCCGGCGCCTATATCCGCAAGGATACGATCTTCGGCAAGCACGTCGTGTTTCGCAGCGAGGGCAAGAACACCGTCATCATGGACGGCGAACCGGTGCTGGACCCGGATTCCGGCAAGCAGGTCGTGGCCGGCTCGGAATCGGGCCACTACGGCTACTGCGGCGACTCGATCCTCGGCCGACTGGTCAACGAGGGCGCGGGCGACAAGAATTCGAATGTCAAGAACGACTGGGGCGAGGCCCGCGTCAACATCGACGGCTGGAAGTTCGCAAGCGGACTGTGCAAGTTCGGAGCGATCATCGGCGACTTCACAACGGTAGGCTGCCTGACCGTGCTCGAGCCCGGTACGCTCATCGGCCGGGCGTGCAACGTGTACGGCTCGAAATTGCGGTACTGGCTGCAGACGGCCTCCATCTACGCCGAAGACCAGACGCCACGACAGCGATGGGCCGACTCGCTCCCGCGAGAAACCAAATCGCTCGAGGGCCGATCCACGCCGGCAATCCAGGCCATCCGCCAGTTTGAAGCATCCAGCGTCAAGCGCGTGAATGTGCGCAACCACGGAGAGTAACGTGACTGATATCGCACAACGTATCGAACAACTCCGTGGGCGGAACGTCTTCCTGATCTGGCCAATCGGCGGCGAAGACGTAGCCGAAAGCACCGCACTGACCGAATTGTTGGCATGTGATTTTCTGGATGACTATTCCGCGGCGGCGGTGATCGACATGGCGTCTGCTCTCAAGGCGTACAGCCAGTCCGGCGACGCCGAACGGTCGCTGCTGCGGGCGCGAATCCGCTTTCAGGGCACGGACGGCATCCGCGGCAAGATCGACCCGGCCGAGTGCGACGACTACCTGAAACGATTCGTCCGCCAGAATACCATCACGCCTTCGCTGGTCCGCAATAACTGCTATTCGTTTGCGGAACTGCTGATCGGCCGCGAGATATTATCGCCCGGCGATGCGGTGCTCGTCGGCGAGGACGGACGTGATTTATTCGGCGATGGCGTGCTGTCGGCTGCGATGAAGAACGGCTTCTGCGCGGCGGGGCTGGTGGTGCACGATCTGGGCCTGGCGCCCACGCCGGAAATTCCGTACCAGATGCTCACGGCCGGCACCCGAGCGGGGGCTGCGCTGACGGCCAGCCACAATCCATCAAACCAGAACGGGCTGAAATTCTTCCTCGACGGCAAGAAGCTTCTGCCGGAAGGCGAGGTTGGCGATTTCACGCTGTCGGCCTACCAGTACAAGAACAGCCTCTCGCCATTACCTGCTGCCGAAGCGGCGCAAGTTTGCCAAGTGCCCGACCACAAGCGGGAAGCGTTCGTGGACTTCATCATCGACTCGCTGCCGCCGGTGCGCGAAAAGCTGTCCGAAATTCACATCGTCTGCGACGCAGCCAACGGCGCGTTCTCAAAGATCGCGCCGGCTGTGCTGATCAAGCTCGGCGCAGACGCGCGCATCGTCAACGCCGAACCTACTGGCGACAACATTAACCAGGGCGGCGGCGTGGCCGAGTTGGAAGGCACGGCCCGATACGACGGCCGAGTGGACGAAGCTGCGTTCGCCGATTACCTGCCATCGATCCGGGCGATGTTCGAACAGGGCCGATCGTCTGACAAGCCGGTGTTCGGCCTGGCCTTCGACGGCGACGGCGACCGCGGATACGTACTGGCTTACGATCGCGATGACGACGCCCTGATCGTCGTCGACGGCGACCGGGCCGGTTTCATCATCGCCCGCAGCCTGGCCGCCCGCGACGAAAACGCCAGCGAGAAATACTTCCTGTCGACCGTCGAGAGCGACTTGATGACCGACTACTACGTCGCCCGGCAGGTCGGCTGCAAAACCGAGATATGCCCGGTCGGCGACAAGTGGCTGAGCACGTTCACACGCGGGCCTGTGCTGATGGCCGAGGAATCGTCCGGCCACGCGATCTTGCCCTCGCCTGTCACCACGCCCGACGGGAGCGAGGCAATCCTGATGACCGGCAACGGGCTCCAGGCCGTGCTGATGCTGCTGTGCTGCGTATTGGATGAAGGGCTCACCATAGCCGACCTGGCCGATCCGTTCCCGGCCGGTCTTGGCAAAACGCATTACGTCTACAACGTGGACCGCTCGCTGCTGGCCAACGGAAGCGACGTATGGAACGCCGACGTGGCGACGCTGACGTCCGCGGCCGACGCGCTGACCGCAACGGGCGGCGCCCTGGCCGGCTTCGAGTTGCGGCTGATCGAAAAGGCCGAGGACCCCGACATGCTCTTTGCCGCCCTGATCGACGGCGAAGGGCGAACGGCCGGGACGATTTTCGCACGCAACAGCGGCACGGAAGTCAAGACGGCCACGTACTACCGCTGCAAGCCGGGGCTCGAAGGGCCGCTGTCCGAGCTGGCCGACGCGGTGAACCGCAACCACATCACCATGATGAAAGACGACACCTCGAGCGAATTCCAGATGGAGCGCGCGATCATGGCCGCCATCGAAACCCAAGGCGATATGACGGAAGACCAGGCGGTCGCAGCCGTTACCGAGGCCCTCGGCGAGGCGCCAGGTGAGGCTGCAGTGCGATCGGTTCTGTACGGCCTCCGCAAGGAAGGGCGAATTCGCACGGAAGAAGGCCGATTCGTCGCCGAATAAGCCCTCCTGTTTATTGATCTATAACTATGCAGCATCCCCGGTCTCGGATACAATGTCCCGCCAGCATTAAACAACAGCAGTGGAGCAGAAAATCAATGGCCAGAAAAGTTCCCCCCAAGGCGGTGCAGAATTGGAAATGCACCACGATGCCGGCCGACAAACGCAAGAATCGCATCTTTGTCCGCGGGCTCGACGAAAATCTGAAGATCGTCTTCGAGCGAGCGTTCGGGTACAAGGGCTGGGCTCGCAATCTTCACCCGGTCGTCATGCAGAACGAATTTCGCCGCGATCACAGCATCGTGATGATCGTCATGAAACGCTACGACAAGTACGGCGATCTGCTGCATGACATCATGCACGAATATTCGGCCGATACCGGCGAGTACGTCTTCGGCCAGAACCTACACCCAAACAACGCCTACAGCGAATTCTAATCCGCGAATAAGGATTGTCATGATACGCATACAGACCAAAGCGTCTTCGCTGGAAGCAACCACCAAACGAATCGTCTTGCGCACGGCTGCCGACGGAACCTGTCGGATCGCGCTGCGCAAAGGAACCAAAGAACTCTCGCTGAACGCCCCGGGCGGCTGCAACGCACACTTCGCTGTGATCAACGGTAAAGAGGTCAGCCGCTTCCGCATCGACAAGAGCAAGACGCGCGTGCGGTCGATCGAAAACGAATTCGGCGCCGGCAAGCGCATCGTGGTGACCTCGGTCGATACCGAAAGTCTCAAGACCGACGTTCACCGTACGGTCACCTACGAACTCTACGAAGACCGTCCGTCGGTGGTGCTGGTCCGCTCGTATTACTACGTGCTGGACGAAAAGGCGATGCTCCGCGTGGACAAGATCGTGGACGGGCGAATGCTGCTCGACTCGCGACGCGCGGGCGGCGACAAGGCCCACGCGTTCTGGTCCACCCAGACCAGCGCCGAAACCCGCGAGCACTTTCTCATGCAGATCACCGAAGGCTTCTACAAGAAGAACTTCTCCGGCTTCCTGGAGTCGGCCGAGGGGCCCGGCCGCGACCCGAAATACCGCGGCGGAACCTCGCCCGGCTACGGCGGCGGCCTGCCGGTGATCTACCTTTGGAACAAGCAAATGGGCGTGGCGATCGGCCACGTCGAGCCGGAAACCGTCCTGTGCAGCCTGCCTGTGCGGGCGCAGAAAAACGGGCGCGTGGAAATCGCATTCGAGCACGAGCCGCGACACGTACTGACGAATCGCTCTCCGCTGTCATCGCCCCGGCTGATGATCGGCGCATTCGAGGGCGACTACTATCAGCCGTACGTGGAGTATTCGTCACTGCTGGCCGCCCAGGGGCTGACCATGCCCAAAGGCACGCCCGAAGGCTTCGAGCCGAGCTGGTGCAGCTACGGATACGCGGCCGACTTCACCCGCGACGACGTCCGCAACGTCCTGCCGGTTCTCAAGGAGATGGGCATTCGCTGGGTGGTGCTCGACGACCGCTGGTTCGACAACGACGGCGACTGGATGCCGCGTAAAGACTACTTCCCCGGCGATAGCCTCAAGGCGTTCGTCAAGGAACTTCACGACGAAGGCTTTAAGGTGATGCTCTGGCTGATCCCCGGCGTCTACACCGGCTTTTTCGATGACAAAAAATGGCTCGCCGAGCACCCCGACGCGGTGATCGAACTGCAGAAGCACCCGTGGGTGAAGCACTCGCGCATCGCCAAAAAGCACCCCGAGTGGAAGGTATTGGACCGCACCGGCGACGTCGAAAACGCCAAACGCGGCACGCAGTACACCTGCGGCTCCCTGCCGGAAGTGCTGGACTACCACCGCGAGTACATCCGCCGATTCTTCGAGGACTACGACGTCGACGGGCTGAAGATGGACGCGATCTACACCGCCCCGCCGTGCTACAACCCCGAGCATCAGCACAAAGATCCGACCGACTCGATCAAGGGCCTCGACGAGATCATGCGAGTGATCTACGAAGAAGCCACTCGCATCAAACCCGGCGCGGTGCTGATGGTATGCCCGTGCGGCACGCCGCCGACGCACACGATCATGCAGTACCAAAACCAGGCCGTCACCGCAGACCCCAGCCACCCGTGGGCGCATCGGTCGTATCATAAGCTGATGTCCGCAATGATCGGCGATGGGGCGGCGATCTTCGCCGACCACATCGAGCAGATCAGCGCACACGACGATTTCGCCTCGCAGATCGCACTGGGCTCCGTTCCGGGCACGCGGTTCCACCCCGACGGGCGTGACGTGGAGCGCGAAAGCGGCTACGGCATCTACTACATGGCCCCCTTCGACGCCGAGCGAGTGAAGCTCTACAAAAAATGGATGGGCCTGTTCCGCAAGCACAAGATCCACGAAGGTCAATACGTCAACTGCTACGACATCCAGCACGACACGCCCGAATCGCACCTGGTGGCCCGCGGCGAAAAACGATACTTCTCGTTCTTCCACGACGAGCGAAGCAAACGAGCCAAGCCGATCCACTTCGCCGGAACGGTCGAGTTCCGCTGCCTTGAAAAGGGCCGCACGTACCGGCTGCTGGATTACGTCAACAACGTCGAACTTGGCACGGTCACCGGCCCGACCGCCAGAATGAAAGTCGAATTCGACGATAACCTGCTGGTCGTCGCCACGCCGATCAAGCCTCGTAAACGCAAATAGCCGAAAGCGAAACCGAAATGATTATCGACGCACACATTCACATCACAGATAGAGACGGCACGGGCGAAGATTTCCAGGCGAAACTCAAGGCCGGCGGCGTTGACGCAGCGGCCGTGTTCTCCCTGCCACCGAATAACCTGATGAAAATCAAGAGTGGCTCGGACGACGAGCGGCTGGATTACCTGTTCGAATTCACCGGCGGCGCCGAGAATATCTATCCGGTATTTTTCCTCGACCCGTGGGCGCCAGACGCCAAAGACCAGGTCCATAAGGCGGTCGATCGGGGCGTGATGGCCTTCAAGATCATCGCCACCGAGCACGACCCATGCGAAGGACCGACGATGGACGTCTATCGGGAGATTGCCGCGGCTGGCAAACCGATCTTCTTCCACTCGGGTATCCTGTATTCGCTCAAGCCCTGGTCGATCCACAGTCGGCCGATACTGTTCGAGCCGCTCATCGAAATCGAAGGCCTGCGGTTCTCGCTGGCGCACATATCGTGGCCTTGGATGAACGAATGCGTCGCCCTGTTCGGCCATGCGTTCAACCGACGATGGCAGCTGAAGGGCGAGTCGGAGTCGGCCGAGATGTTCGTGGACACAACGCCTGGCGCCCCCCGCGCCCTGCGACAAGACGCGCTGATGCGCTGCTACGCCAACCCGCAGATGCCCGATAAAATATTCTGGGGCACCGACGGACACGCCAACCGCTACAGCGACCAGACCGCGCGGGACTGGATCGCCGAGGACAAGGTGATTCTCGATTCGCTCGGACTCGATGCAGACGCCCAGGAGCAATTCTTCTCGGGCAATCTGCTGCGATTCCTTGGCGTGAGCTAAGGCCGGCCTGGCGGAGTCCACCAATAAAACGGCCTTACCAAATATATTAACCGCAGAAATCGCAGAGAACGCAGAGTACAACAAAAACACACTGTCCACGAATGACTCGAATTTAAGAAAAAACGTCCAGAAGTTGGTGCCCTAATAAAACGGCCGCGAGGGCCGGTTTGAGCAGTCCTCGCGGCGGGTGAAACCAAAGTTCGTTTCGACGCAACGTTATTTCTTGCTGCGGCCTTTCTTGCTGCTGCTCTTGGAGCTCGCGCTCGAACTGGACTTCCGCGATGAGCTCTTGGCAGGCTGTTTCTTCTTGGGCATTTTTGGCTCCTTTGCGGGAGGCCGTCGCCTCCCCCCGGTCGCGTCTCGCCTATTCGGGTGCCTACGCCGACACGCTGCGAGACGATCTCATTCGGTTTTTCACAATTTACGCTTCAATGCAGCTACCGAAGAACAGTCTAGGCAGCTGGGAACCGTAAACGCGGCATTCTTCGGTGTGACAGGTAAAAAAAGGTTCTCGATCTTCTCAGCGTCTAGAGCAGTTTGCAGAATAATTGTCGCGTCAGGGCGTAGCGAAATGTCTTGGAGCGAGGACGGCGAAGCAGACATAGCCGTAGCTATGTCGATGCAGCCGGGCGATGAGCCAGGGCATTGCAGTAGCAAAGAGGTGACAAGAATTATCTGTAATAAGAACAGTGCTCTAAAAGCCGCTATCCGGCCCTGCGCGCCCTGTCCAGGCGAAGCTCCATGCGTTTTTGAGCGTCACCAGCAGTTCGTAAGATGCGTCACGCACGGGCGATGCGGGAGGAAAGACCCCTGCCCCTCTCTTATACCAAGCCCCTTTTTCCCCCTCACCCAATGATTTCCATACATTCACGGCTGCGTGGAAGACACGCTGGCGCCTGAGCTATAATCGAAGACCAATTTGCCAAAGAGCGAGCTTAGACATGAGTTCCGCCACGAGAAGACTCGGTAGGAAGCTGGCTATGGCCTTGAATCCTTTCACATCGCAAGAAACCCTGTAGGCACGGTACATGAGAATCACAGTCCAACCAATCACAAGTAAAACAACGAGTATTGTCACACCAAAGAGCAGTGTATCCAACGCGCCAATCGCACCGGAGGCAGCAGGGTTCATTGACGTTCGCAAGATGTAATCGTTAACTCTATTGAAGGCATCTCTGAGTGGGGAAATCAATAGCATGAGTACCACAATCAGGCCGGGCCAGCGGGATAGTGCCTGCGTTCCCAGCAGATCGACTATCCTGAACCTTGATCGTGCGAATACCGTGCCCGACACGATCAGTACCAATGATAAACAAAGCCAGTCAACCAAACCCTCAAGAATAAAAAACCATATCGGTGCTTCGGCCCCGATATGAACATCCAGAACACCATCGAAGTGCGTCGTAGTAATTGAACCCAGTAAACCGATTGCCATAATTGCGAACAAACCTACAACCAAGGCGCGAACGCCGGCCACATACATGAAAGGTTCAAATAGCCACTGTTTCCATCCCATCTTTGTGTGTTTCATCAGCATATTGTTCCCGCTTTCATGATCTCTTTCCCTTACTCATCCACATCTTGCGGCTCAAGATGATGGCAATGCTGGATGATGTCATTCAGTCGATTTCGCACCGTTGGATAGCTCAACTTCAGCAGTCTGGCCATTTCTTTGAGAGATCCGCTGACCTTGACAAACTGCAGGATGAATTCCTGCTCCTCAACAGGAAGCTGGGCTAATGTCGGCAATTTGAACATGCCGTCTATGCCAGTCTCGCACTCTTGACAAGCCATTTTCGTGACCGCCAGAGGCTCCTTGCACGATGGGCATTCGATAGGGATTCTTTTCATTGCCGCCTTTCCGGGTTCCCTCTTTTCCCAGGAACCTGATTCCATCGCTGCACCCATTGACTGATATCGTTAACAACTTGCTCTGATACATGGCCGGGCTGTTCGTACTCAGTGGGAGTAATCCTTCCCTTGCCTTCATTGAAAAGATGATTGAGCTTTGTATAGAACCGGAATTTGACGTTTTTTCTAGAACGCAACCCATTACGCCAGCCCTTATAGTCGGCTTTCGTCACTTGGTAATCCCTACCTCCCTGAAGGATAAAGATGGGTTGTGACAGTCCTTTGGCTGTCTTGACAGGATCGTAGGCACGCAAATCTCGCCAATATGATACCGGAAGCCCAAGGGGTAAATTTTCAGAGGCAAAACGAGCTACGTCGAGTTTGGGGTCTTTCACTCTGGCGACTTGGAGCTTGAGGGTGTCCAGAGTTGCCTTTTCCTGAGGTGAAATAATCCCATCAAGTTTAAAAATATAGTGAAATTGACCAAGAATAACGTCTTCCAACGGACGGGTCGATCCAGCCATGATGACAAGGCCGGCAATTCTGGGGTCTTTCTTGACAATTCTTGGCGCGGCAAACCCGCCAAGGCTGTGACCAAGAATAAATACCCTATTTGCATCGATCGACTCGGTGTCTCTGAGCAGCTCGACCGCCAGCAAAGCATCGTCAATGGTCTCTTGCTTGATTGTCATCTTGTCCATTTCCTGAGCCATCTGCTCGGGAAACACATTAGCCCGTTTGTCATACCTCAACACAGCGATACCATTTGCAGCCAGACCATAGGCCAAATCTCGGAATGGCTTGTTCGGGCCAATGGTTTCATCGCGATCCTGCGGGCCCGATCCGTGTACCAGCACCACAGCAGGGAACGGTCCAGTACCTTTGGGACGAGTCAATGTTCCAGGAAGAGAACTGGGACCAGGCCCTATGAGAACTTCTGTCTCGGTGAAGGCATCTGAATTCAGGTATGCCGGCAAGGTTTTGGGGGAGTTGGCAGTCCCTGCTTGACTAGGAACAAACCAGAGTCCGGATACTTGCTGCTTGCTGTTGAACGCGATCTTGGCATCCAATGCTGCTTTCTTGAACTTACAGGTTACGTAAACTATGTCCGTAGGGCCGAGTTTGCCGCTTCGCACACCAGCTTGCTGCTCGTATGCACCTGCTTGACCCAGAATAGACAGCCAAACCTGCTCCAGTGTCTTCGCAGGCAGGGCTCTCTTCATCGCGGGATCGAAGGTTTCTGCTGCTCCGCTAAAGTCACCTTTGGATAGCCGAGAGATCAAGTCGCTGGCGACACTCTCAAGCTGGGCTGTTTCCGGCGCTTTCGCCCGAGCTTCCCGGCCTGCGTAAGCGAATACACAGAAAGCCGCGATCCATATCATCAAAGTTCTTGCCATCGTCGCTTCCTTTCGTGCTTGCCATAATCAGCATAGATGATATCTTAATAAACACCCAAATAATATGCATTGTAAAGTAAATTATATTAAGTCAAAACTGAATATAATCAAGTATAATTTATTATTATGTGATTATTCACGGCGATATAAATCGTATCGCTCTTATCGCAAGTGTGTTATGGGTTTACCAGACGTAAGAAACGCCTGGGAAACTGAGAGCAGAAAGGGAAAAGGAAGGGGCAGGATTTTTTTGCCGGTAGCTTGCGATCAGACATCGAGCATGCGGAGCAGGCCGTCGACGCGGACGGAGAATCGAACGATGATCTCCCAGTTGGCCCGGGCGATTGGGTGCGCGTGGGCGAGGTGGTTCCGCAGCCGCTCTATGCGCGACAGGACGCGCTTGGCTTCGGTGCTCGACGCAAAGCCGAACTGCTGTCGGATCTCCGGATTCTGGAACAGGATGCTGCCCCGGTCGCCGAATTGGAGGCACTCCACGAGCCGCATGCTCTGGCGGCGGCGCGCCTGTTCCTTCTGCATGACCATCGCTTTTTCCACGCGGCGGGCCGACAGGATTTCGCGCCAGCTCTCGTGTGGATAGTATTTCTCGATCAGCCGCAGGAACGCCATCTCGATCATGGTCACCAGGCCGAACAGCCACATTCGCGCGACGGGTTTTTCGAGGTCTTCGCGCGTGACGATGCCCCCTACCGCCCCCAGCGAAGCGACGAACACTCGCGGCCAATCGTCCAGGGCCGGGATCACGATGTGCAGCGGCGTGGCCTCTTCCAGCACGAGTGCCTTGTCGAAAGAATGAAAGAACTGCCCGCACGGGCCGCTCGTCAGCTCGATCTGCTCGACGTAGCCGGCGATTCGCCCGCCCCGCCGCAGGCCGGCCGCGCTGAAGTCGTTCCGCTTCATGAACGCCCAGACCTGCTGGGCTGGCCTGTCCGCGTCGAACGACGCGAGCGGCTCGGCGATGTCCCCGGTCGTGAAGCCGGCCTTGAAGAATCGCTTCAAAGTCGCCCGAGATGGATTGGTCCAATCCACAGAATCCCCTTTCCAGCCGCAAGCAAACGACACGCTACCCCGCGACAAATCATAGGAGCAATTCCAGGGCATTGCACATCGAACTCGCCCTTACGCTTCGCCGCCTAACAAGGTATACTACTTTTGCCTTCGAATTACTTAGGTGGAAAGCCATGGTGTCTTCGATGTCGGCACTCCTGATTTGCGGCCTTGTCGCACGCACCCAAGCGGCCATGCCTTCCTTGCTAGCGTGGGTAAGCCCCTCCGCGTTAGGAGCCTCGATTTACCTGCTCATCGGCTTTCTGTTCGTGGTGATCGTGGGCGGGGGCGTGACGTTATTAATCGTCTCCATTGTCCGTGGCCGCCGGTGGGAAAAGACCGTTGCCGCCGAGGTCGAGCGAGTCCGGCTCGCCAAACTCCGCCCGGACGGGGAGCCCTGGCCGCCATTTGGACGAGGCATGTGCGAGGCGTGCGCCCGCGCCTTCGACAAAGTCTATTACTTGGCCGACGGCCGTCGGCTATGCGAAAAATGCTATGCTTCGATAGAGATGGGGGCCGACCCTGGCGCGCCCATCACAAGCGAACAGGAGCCGTCATGACCGACCAGCCCGAAACCCCGCCCGACCAGATTGACTTGGACACGCCCCTATATCGAATGTCAGCGGACAAGAAGCTCAGCATGAGGGAACTGCTGCTCTACTTCACCAAGCACGGGCGGCTGCGTATTTCGGACCTGCATTTGAAGGTAGGCTGCCCACCAACTTACAGGATCGACGGCGCGCTCCAGAAGATCACCGGCCCGCCCATAGACGCACCGACTGTCGAGGCGCTGGCCCGATCGCTGCTGGCCGAGCAGGAAATGGCAGACCTGAAGACCAACTGCTCGGTGGACAGTTCCTGCTTCCTCGACGAAATGCAGTTCCGCCTGAACGTCTTCCACGACAGCGCCGGGCTTTGCATCGCCATCCGCGCGTTGGAAATGGACATTCCCAAAGTGGAAGAAATCGGCTTTCCGAACCTCATCTGGCAGGACATCGTAAACAGGCAGCAGGGGCTGGTGCTGGTAACCGGCATCACCGGGGCGGGCAAGTCGACCACCATCGCGTCGATGATCGACCGGATTGCCGAAACGCGCCCGTGTAGAATCATCACGCTCGAAGACCCCGTCGAATATCGCCTGACAAGCAAGAAGGCGATCATTTCACAGCGGGAGGTTGGGCGCGACGTGCCGACCTTCGCCCGCGGGCTGCGCGATTGCCTGCGCGAAGACCCCGACGTTATCTTCGTCGGCGAGATGCGCGACCGGGAATCGACCAGTTGGACGCTCACCGCAGCCGAGACCGGGCACCTGGTTTTCAGCACGCTGCACACCCGCGACGCACGTGGCACGGTCACGCGGCTGCTGGATATGTACCCGTCCAGCCGCCAGGACGAAATCGCCAGCCAGATCTCACTGGGCCTGCGGTGTGTGCTCTGCCAGAAGCTGATCCCCCGTGCCGACGGCAAAGGCCGCGTCGTAGCCATGGAGATCCTCAACAACACCTACGCCGTCAGCAATCTCATCCGCATGCAGAAGCTCGAGCAGATCTACACGCAAATACAAACGCGCACCAAGGACATCCCCGAAGAGCGAATGGTTACCATGGAGCGATCGCTGGCGACGCTGGTCGCCGAGGGCAAGGTCGCCCCGCTCGAGGCCGAGAAATGGGCCGACGACTCCAACGCCTTCCTCGACGAGATGAAACGCCTCGGCCAGGACATCACCCCGCCGCCGATCAATGAAACCTGACCCCGGTTGTTGTCGGCCGAGTCGCTCGGCGGTACAATCGCGGGCATGAATGACGAGGACCATGGCGAAAAACTTTTGCGAGCGGCGAGACAACTGGTCGACACCGACCGGCTTCTCGGCGGCGACTATCTGCCGGCCGACCGCGAGGCGCTGCCGGAAATTTCCATCCCCGCACCGGCTAACCAGATGAGCAAGAAAGAGAAAATCGCCGCACTGGCCCAACTCACCGACGAGGTGCGCAACTGCACCGCCTGCGCACTGGCCGGCTCGCGGACGCAGGTGGTATTCGGCGAGGGCAGTCCGGACGCGGACCTTGTATTCGTCGGCGAGGCGCCCGGCGCCGAAGAAGATCGCACCGGCCGACCCTTCGTCGGACGAGCCGGCGAGCTGCTGACGAAAATGATCATCGCGATGGGCCTGACGCGGGATGACGTATTCATCTGCAACATGCTGAAGTGCCGCCCACCCGACAACCGCGCGCCCAACCCGCAGGAACTCGAATGCTGCTGGAGCTTTTTGGTCCGACAACTGCAAATCATTCAGCCGAAGGTCATCGTCACGCTCGGCAACCCGGCCACGCACGGCCTGCTGAACACCAAGGTCGGCATCACGCGCCTGCGCGGCCAGTGGCAGCAACTGCCCGCAATCGGCGAAGGCCTGGAAGAGATCGACGTCATGCCGACCTTCCACCCGGCTTACCTGTTGAGACAATACACGCCCGACAATCGCGGCAAGGTGTGGTCCGACCTGCTAGCCGTGATGGCCCAGCTCGGCCTGGCCCCGCCGAAAAGCAAAGACCCGCCGGGACGATAGCGCCCCACCTGCAGCCATCATCGCTCGCGAAGTGCTAGCGATAGGCGCGCAATTGCGCCCGCCAACTGGTAAACCGGGGCGATACATGATCAACGCGAAAGTCAGGCGCGGTGGGCTACTACAGCCCGAGGTGGATGGCGACGCCGCAGAGCGTCACCGTCGCACCGGCCAGCGCATGGCTGTAGCGTTCGAACCGCCCGAACGGCAGTCGGCCGGCAGCAAAACTCGCAACCAGCACGACGACAAGCATCGTGGAGATCGTCACGGCTGCGAACACGCCAGCAACCATCGCCGTGGACCAGAGGCTTTCGGCGGCGGCCGGGTACATCATGAGCGGGATCAGCGGCTCGCAAGGCCCGAAGATGAAGATCGTGAACAGCACCCACGGCGTGAGGTTCACCTTGCCGGGCTTGGCGTGCGGATGGGCGTGGCCGGCGTGGTGCGTGTGCTCGTGTCTGTGCTCGTCAAGGTCGGAGTGCAGGTGGACGTGGCTGTGCGGCCGGTTGCGAATGGCCCGTCGCACGCCCCATGCAAAGTAGACCAGCCCGAACGCCGTAAGCAGCCAGGCCGCCACGTCACCGCGGAACGATTCGATCCAGCCGAGCTTCTTCGCTGCGATGCCGGCGGCGATGCCGACAAATCCAAGCAAAATCGAGCTCGCAACGTGGCCAAGCCCGCATAATAATGTAATTACGCTCGTTCGCGCGAACGACCACTTGCGTGCCCGCGCAAGCACGACGAACGGCAGGTAGTGGTCCGGGCCCATCAGCGTATGAAACAGCCCGATGGTTGCGGCGGCGGCGGTCAGTTTGACCAGTTCAGGCGACACGGAGCAATCCTTTCGACACCCACCCCGAAAAGGGCTGGTAATGCGTTTCTAATCCTTGGTAATACTAGTAAAAGTGGGGCCAAATTGCAAGACGAAACCAGGCAGGGTATAGCTTTGGAAAAATACGTATTCCTGAGGCAGAATGCTATTGTCGGCTATTACAACCTGAGTTAGTATAGCACGCCTTGACAGAGAATCTTGAGTAAGGAGCACCCCATGATCATCGGAATTCCCCGTGAGATCAAAACCAACGAGTCTCGCGTCGCCATGCTGCCTGTCGGCGCGGAGTTACTGACCAAGGACGGGCACGCCGTGCTGATCGAGCGCGGAGCTGGCATCGCCAGCGGTTTCGAGGATGACGCGTACGTCCAGGCCGGCGCTGAACTGGTCGACACCGCGAAAGACGTCTTCGACCGGGCGGAAATGATCGTCAAGGTCAAAGAGCCCCAACAGCCGGAAATCGCGATGATGCGCAAGGATCTGCTCGTGTTCACGTATTTCCATTTCGCCGCCAGCCGGGATCTGACGGCCGGCTGCCTGGACGCGGGCATCTACGCCGTCGCATACGAAACGCTGAAAGACGCCCACGGCCAGCTGCCGCTGCTGACGCCGATGAGCGAGGTTGCAGGGCGAATGGCCGTACAGGAAGGTGCGAAATATCTCGAAGCGCCGATGGGCGGGCGAGGCATTCTGCTGGGCGGCGTACCCGGCGTACCCCCAGCCGAGGTTCTGGTCATCGGCGGCGGCGTGTCCGGTACGCACGCAGCCCAGATCGCCGCGGGCATGGGCGCCAACGTCGTGCTGATGGACATCAACCTCCAGCGGCTGCGATATCTCGACGAAGTTCTGCCCGCCAACGTCTCGACCGTCTACAGCGATCCGCACGCGATCCGCGAGTATGCCCAGCGGGCCGACCTGATTATCGGGGCCGTGCTGCTGCCAGGAGCGCGGGCGCCGAAACTTATCACACGCGAAATACTGCGGACGATGAAGCCGGGCGCGGTCATGGTGGATATCGCCATCGACCAGGGCGGCTGCTTCGAAACGTCGCGCCCCACCACGCACCAGGACCCGATTTACGTCGAGGAAAAGATCACGCATTATTGCGTGGCGAATATCCCCGGCGCGGTCAGCCGAACCAGTACGATCGCACTGTGCAACGCCACGCTGCCCTACGCTCGCGAGCTGGCGAAGCTCGGGCCGAAAGGCTTCGCGGCGATCGACGTCGGGCGGGCTGCGGCGGTCAACATGCGAGGTGGAAAAATCGTACACCCAGCCGTGGCCGAGGCGTTCGAAGACCTGCCCCGCGAGTAAACTTATAGCAGTTATCAGCAAACCTACAGGCTCGTCGCCCCACCAGGCGGCGAGCTTCGCTTTTTGCGCGACGGCTTTTTTTTTTTCGCTTTTCGTGATATGATTTGCGGTTCCCCGGCATGAGTGTTTCGAAGGTTTACAAGGTCGCCGGGACAAAGGTGATTATCATGGCAAGACGCGTAGCAATTATGGGCGCCACTGGCGCGGTCGGCAGCGAATTTTTACGACTCCTTGAAGAGCGAAACTTCAAGATGGACAGCCTGAAGCTTCTGGCGTCCATACGATCGGCCGGCAAAAAACTCACGTTCGCCGGCGAGGAACTGACCGTCGAAGAGCTCTCGGCCGACAGTTTTGGCGACGTGGATCTGGTGCTTTCGTCGGCGGGCGGCGGCCTGTCCAAGCAGTTCTGCCCGGCCGCGGTCGCAGCAGGCGCCGTCGTCGTGGATAACACCTCCGCGTTCCGCATGGACCCCGAGATTCCGCTGGTCATCCCGGAAGTGAACCCCGAGGACATCGCGACCCATAAAGGCATCATCGCCAACCCGAACTGCTCGACGATCATCATGAACGTGCCGGTCTGGCCGCTGCACAAGGTCAACCCCATCCGCCGCGTCGTGGTCAGCACCTACCAGGCCGCAAGCGGCGCCGGAGCGGCCGCCATGGCCGAACTGGAAGAGGGCGCACGCGCGTTCCTCGCCGGTGAAGACTTCACCCCCACCGTCCTGCCGCACCCGGCCGCGTTCAACGTCTTCTGCCACAACAGCGACATCGGCGAAGACGGCTACAACACCGAAGAGCGCAAGATGATCCTCGAGACGCAGAAGATTTTCCACTGCGATGAGATTCTCATCACGGCCACCTGCGTTCGCGTGCCGGTTCTCCGTGCCCACAGCGAGTCGATCAATCTCCAGTTCGCCAACCCGATCACCCCGGACGAAGTGCGGGAAATCCTAGCCGGCGCGCCTGGCGTGAAGATCGTGGACGACACCGAGAAGAACTACTTCCCAATGCCGCTCGACGCGTCCGGCAAGGACGACATTCTCGTCGGCCACATTCGCCAGGACCTGTCCCAGCCGGACGGCTGCGGGATCGAACTGTTCGTCTCGGGCGACCAGATCCGCAAAGGTGCCGCCCTCAACGCAGTCCAGATCGCCGAACTGCTGTAAGGCCAAGCCGCAAACCTGATCCAATAACGGATTTGCCGGGTTAAAACCCGGCCTACGCGCCAAATCACAAGATGGTGGGTGCCACGGCTTGCTCGCAAGCCGTGTTGCTGCGATCACTCCGCTGTCAGAGAACACAGCTTGCGAGCAAGCTGTGCCACCCGAATTCCAACCTTTTTCATGCCAAGCTCTTGACTCCCAGGGCATTCTGTCTTATCATCACCGCACCACCTCATTGTGGTTTTTCAATTTCTGTTGCGGGGTGGCATTTGTTCTGACCCGGTCGCCAGGGGGCGACCTCTTATTCCCGCCCCCGCCTGTGCGGTTGGTTTGCAAATAATAGAGTCTAGGACACAAACGAATTATTGGTTGCTGATATTTGAGCGACTTTCGACCCTCACAATGAAGGCAGATATTCTGAAAGGCTATATGACAGATGCATTATGACGCAAAAATACTTCTATATGATATCCAAAAGGCTGGCTATTATAAGCGGTCTCGCCGTGGACACTCACATGTCTTCGCCGCCTTAAATGAAATCCTTGCCAGTATGGGGCAATGGTTAAATAGGGGACTCACAATTGATGAAACTCGCACCTTTGAGCCTTCCGATAATTGCCTGCCCGTATTTTGCTATAGCCTCCACGATGAACCGAACACGGGAGACTACCTGCTGATAACTTGGAACCAGCAAGAAACCATTAATGGTAAGTTTGCCGCTATACATGGCAATGATGCCGTAGGTAATCCCCAGATTGAAACGCAGGATGTTCTCCCGGGAACAATTCCTGGTTTTCCATCCTACTTCTACATACTTCCAGAAGAAAAAATTCTGTCGGCCGTCATTTTCGAAGGCGCCTCAACTGGGACTCCAGGCTTGCAATTATTCATGCAAGGTTTTCTTGAAAAATTATCGAGGTGGGTGATTTGTGATGAAAATGACGGTGACCAAATAATTGGCTACTCCAATGACTCCGATATCCAGGAAGGGATATACCCTAGCTTTAAGGTAAAGCGTAAAATTCATCCGGGGAAAATTCAATATTTAAAAGATCATCGCAACAGCATAGTGCGCATACAAAAACGTGAGCATTTCAAGAGAATCAATAACGAACATGTTGGCTGGGGCAATTCTGCCTGGCGATTGTTGACTGGCAACAATAACGACCCCGCACCTCAGTTCGAGGACAAATTCGAATTCTCGATAGATTACACCCCCACAGAAAATGAGCTGAACGGCATCATAGCAATATGGCAAAATATCGAACGTCAAACCCAGTGGCAAGACGTTGGTTTCAAAATATCCGGCGAAAACAATGTGAGATGGCTCGGCAAAGCCATGGCACGAACTGAGCAGAGCATGGACATTAACCCCAAATCTGATTCGAATGGCGTGATCATTGATGAAATGGATCTCCTCCATGAGTTGGGAGCTATTCGCGACAGACTGATAACTATCTTTCACCAAGGGCAATAATGCTGAGAATAACCCTCATTATTGGAGCCTTATTTGCATTGGTACTCGCGGCATGGTTTGGGCGTAATATTGCATGCCAAGAGCAACTCCAGCTTTATGGTTCGCTCAAAAGTGTATCATCCATTATTTTCGGTGTGATGGGGGCGTGGATTGCAATACTATACCCCAAAGGGCTGAAAAGCATCTTCTCGCTGACGAGCTCACTGGACGAAAACTATGCCCGCGTACGTAGGCTAATATTCCCCACAAGATGCGCAGCATCAGTCATTGTGGTGTCTCTATGTTTTGAATTCTCACTCCCAGCAGTTAGACAAATCCAGGCCTTAGTTAAACACACGATACTCTTGCGAGCCGGCTCATTTTGCTTGGTAGTATCCTTGCTGATCTTGCTCATAATTGGGCTACTCCGAACATTTTCGAACCTGGAAGAGACTAATGAGCAAGCGAAGCAACAGATCAACGAAGACGAAGTAAAGCGAAGGGTCCGCAATCAAGTCAAAACGGCACCCCCACCAAAATAACAGTAAGCCATTACTGAAAACGAATGAGAAATTATTTTAGATATACATAGTAATACTGCAATCTCAAAAACAGCTTATAACTTTCGGACGACACCGAACATTCAATAGATTCAATTTAATATGGGCAAGGTAGTTAATAGCAACCACCCTCTCATTGCCAGCCTAGCCGCGTGGCTGATAATGAGCATATTCAATGCGGCGTGGGAGATCGTATTGTGCCAACAACAGGTGAAAAACCAGGCAAAGGCACTTATTCTTGCAAAAAATGTGGACAAAGCGTTACGCTGGACGATAGCGACGACACGCTTCCCCCCTGCCCCTCTTGTAGCGGTACCGAATTCTGATGCTCTGGTAAATATGTCTGCCCAGTCTTCACACTCGTTTCTTGATTCATGGAGCGAGTGTGAAGACTAGGGTTTTTTGTAATGGTTACTGGTTGTTTTGAATATAAACCCAACGACGTGGTTATTTACTTGATCAATCTATGGAGCTATCTCATGAATATGATAATCGCTGATGCTATTGCATCGCAACAGGCCCTATGCATCGACTACGATGGCGGCGAACGAACTATCGAACCTCATTGCTACGGCACCGGAAGCAGTGAACAGGAGTTGTTGAGGGCTTTCCAGACAGAAGGGCATAGTAATTCCGGCGAATCATTCGGCTGGAAGCTTTTCAGGTTAGATCGGATGAGCGAAGTGCGCGCCACTAACATGCGATTCGATTCCCCAAGGCCAGGGTATAATCGGTCTGAAGATAAAGCAATGAAAAGGATCTACTGCAAGATCTAGTCTTTTACCCCTAGATGTTTTTTGATGAAGGCGAGTGCGCTTTTGGTGGCGATGGCGGTTTCGGCAGGGTCGCCATCTGACAGGCCGTGGCCGGCGCCTTCGATCGCGTGAAATTCATGCTCCACTCCGGCAGCGGTCAATCGCTCGGCCATCGCGGCTGACTGCTGGCAAGGCACGTCGGTGTCTTCCGTGCCGTGGATCATCGCGGTCGGCGGATAGTCGCCAGAGACGTTCCGCACGGGGCAGTACGGTGTGAGGCTTTTGGTGTCGGACGCATCGAAGCCGGTCATCTCCCGCGTCCACAGGCCGTGCTGTCGCAGATAGCGGTAGTATCTTCCTCGCGCCTCGGCCGTGGGGGTAGACCAGGTCGTGCCGGTCAGCACCCCCGCCCCGACGGCGGCGCGTGCGACGGCCTCGGCGATCTGCTCGACCTGCGTGCAGTAGTAGGTGTCAGGCTGGGTGTACCAATCCCCGTCGATATCGCCGTAGCCGAAGTAGCTGACCAGCGCCTGCGGGGCAGGGTCCACGCAAATGCCAGCCATCAGCGTCAGGTATCCGCCGGCCGAGTAGCCCACCACGGCCAGGCGTGCCGGGTCGGCGCCGAACAGGGCCGGCCCTTCGCGGCGAATCCAGCCGATCGCATCGCGAAGGTCGTCGATAATGGCGGGCACCTTCACTTCCGGCCCGAGCCGATAATCCAGCGAGACCAAGACATATTCCTGCTGGCGACAAAGTTCGAGAATATCTTCGCGGTATCCGGTCCGGTCGCCGTTGATCAGGCAGCCGCCATGCAGCGACGCGACGACCGGGCGGTTGACGCCCTGGCCCGGCCGGTAGACGTCGGCCAAGATCGACACGCCCCCAACCTCTTTATATACGCAGGTTTTCTTTTCCATGGGCTGCCCTTTCGGCCGGAGGAGGCTTGCAATATCACTTCGGCCGGCAATTGTATACTATGCAACGACCTAAGGTAATAAATACTTTTAATTCAGGGTTGTGGGGCTGTCAGAACCGCCACCTGGTGACCGAATACAAACACGGTGATACTTACGGCCCGGCCGCGCTGAATTTACATGCGGGCCGCATATAATGGGGCGTAGCGAGGCCGCCACTCCGGCGGAATTGAGCTAACGCAGAACCAATTTAAGGGGCATGCGTAGGAAACGGTGCGGCCGCTGGCCGAAAGGCAAGCGGGCGGATTTTGTTTGACTGCGCTAGGGGTGAGCCTATAATCGGGCCTAATTCTCGGCGCATAGTGCGCTTTTGCGCTGAGGAAGTAAGCTTTGGAAATATCGGCTCGGCTGAGGTTTGGCCTCGCCCGAGAGTGTAATGGCAGCCTTCGGGATTCGTACGCCTTATGGCAATGTGTTTCTCGCGGGCATGGTTTTCTGCGGCTGACGTCGGCTGCGGACAAGAAGCAGGTTTCTGGTCACATGACCGAGAGACAAACGAACGATTCAGGCCAGGAGTCACGAAGTTGATGATTAGCCTGACTAAGACCTCGCCGCAGTGTTAAGGCAAGAGGCCAATTTGGCTTCGCCTGACGGCGGCACCTGTGACGCGACAGGCCCGCCCGGCCATGTCCGGGCCGGTCAGCCGGCCATCTGTACGCGGCTTTTGAGGTCGCGGAACAGTGGCGCGGAATTTGGCTGACCGGTCTGACAAGACGCGTGTGTGTGGCAGTATGAGAAGTGGGCGATGTGACCCGCTTTTTTTGTCGCCTGGCCGGACGAGGCCCGCCACTACGGCGAGCCGACGCGAATGAAGGATAATAATGAATCAGGAACTACTGCGTATAGTAGACGGCATTGCCAGGGATAAGAACATCGATGCCGAGACGGTCTTTGAGGATCTCGAAGCGGCGATGTACTCTGCCCTCCGCAAGGCCCACCCGACGACCGAAGATATCGTCGTGCAGCTCGACCGCGAGACCGGCGAGATCACCGCGCAGGTCGAAGGCGAGCCTATCAGCGTCCGGGAATTGGGGCGGATCGCAGCCCAAACCGCCAAACAGGTGATGATCCAGCGAATTCGCGAGGCCGAGCGCGGAAGTATCTACGAGGAATACCTCGATCGTCGCGGCCAGATCGTCACCGGTCGCACGGCCCGCTGGGAAGGCGGCTCGCTGGTGGTGGAGCTTGGTCGCACCGACGCTCTGCTGCCCCGTAGCGAGCAGATCCCCGGCGAATCGCACATGCCCAAAGAACGCATCCGGGCGATGGTGCTGGACGTGCGCGAGCAGCCCGGCGTGGTCAAAATCATTCTCTCGCGAACGCACCCCGACTTCATTCGGGCGATGTTCGACCTGGAAGTACCCGAAGTGGCCGAAGGCATTATCGAGATCAAGGCACTGGCCCGCGAGGCCGGCTACCGCACCAAAGTTGCGGTCCACAGCCTGGATTCGAAAGTCGACGCCGTCGGCGCGTGCGTGGGTGTGCGAGGCAGCCGCATCAAGAGCATCGTCGAAGAACTGGGCGGCGAGAAAATCGACATCGTTCGCTGGAACGATTCGTCTAAGTTCCTGATCGCCAACTCACTCAAGCCGGCCGAGGTTGCCGAAATCGCCCTGTGCTTCGAACTGGGCCGGGCCACCGTGGTCGTCACCGAAGACCAGCTATCGCTAGCAATCGGCAAGCGCGGGCAGAACGTCCGCCTGGCCGCCCGCCTGACCGGGTGGGACATAGATATTCTCACGCCGGTGGAATTCAACGCTGGCCTGGACGTACTGGAAAAGGCCTTGCGGGATGTCGAAGGCGTCGATTCGACGAAAGTCGACCAAGTGGTCGCGATGGGCATGGTCAACGTGCTCGACGTCGAAGAGGTCGGCGCCGATCCGCTGGTGAACGAACTGGCCATGGAACCCGAAGTGGCCCAGCGAATCGTGATTCGATGCGCCGAGGAAGCCAAGCTGGTCGCCGATAGGCAGGCCAAGGCCAAAGAAGAGGCCAGGGCGGCCGAACAAGCCAAAGCCGAACAGGCCAAAGCAGATGCCAAGGCGGCCGAAGAACAGGACAGTGCCGGCGACGAAGCCGTCGAAGCCGCCACCGGCGACGGCGAAGCGGCAGCAGACGCGCCCGCCGAAGCACAGGACAGTGCCGGCGACGAAGCCGTTGAAGTCGCCACCGGCGACGCGACTGAAGCTGACGCCGCACAGGACGCGCCCGCCGAAGCACAGGACAGTGCCGGCGACGAAGCCGTTGAAGCTGCCACCGGCGACGCGGCTGAAGCTGACGCGCCCGCCGCACAAGACACGACGGAAGCTGACGAACCCGCCGCACAAGACGAGGCGAGTCAGGACACGCAGGACACAGAAGAACAAACCAATGCCGGCTGAGCGTTTCGGCCGGAGATGATAGCAATAGGTGCCACACGAAGGTGTTGACAGCCGGGAGGTATTCTTGGCGACGCGCATATTTGAATTGGCTAGAGGACTGGGCGTAACCAGCAAGGTTGTGCTGGAGAAGTGTCGCGCCGAAGATCTCGATATCAAAAACCACATGTCGACGGTGTCGGCCGGCTTGGAAGCGACGATTCGCGAATGGTTCAGCGAATCCGAAGCCAGCGGCACGGCCGTGGAGCAATCCGGCCACGTCGACCTGGAGCTCGCGCGCAAGGAAGCCCGCAAAAGCCGGCGACGACGGTCGAAGAAGGACGAAGAAGACCAGGCCGTCGCCAAAGCCCTCGCCGAAGCGGAAGCCAAAACCGAAAGCGAAACTCCCGCCGAGGAAGCTGAAGTGGGCGAAGCTGAAGCAGTCGCCGAAGTCTCGACCGACACAGGCGAAGAGGTTGAGCCGCAGGCCCCCATCGAAGCCGAACAAGCCGACGAAGAATCAGCCCCCGAAGCGATGGAAGCTGAAGAGCCCCCAGCCGAAGACGAGCCGCAAAAGCCGAATAACATCGGCCCGGCCGGCCCGCAGGTGGTGCCCAAACCCGCAGTGCTCAAGGGTCCGCGAGTAATCCGCGTTGAAAAGCCCGACAACCTTCCCCAACCCCGTCCGCGAGCGAGAGGCCCGCGCATGGCGACTGGCGCTCCGTCCAACGCGGGCGAAACGAGCGGCCCGTCCAGGCGAGGCAGGGGTCGAACGAGCGTAGCCCCGAGTCCGGGCGGCCCGGGCAGCAAGAAAACCAAACGCCGCAGCCCGCGAAGGCGCGGCAGTGGGCGAACGGCCGACAGCGGCGAGAAGCTCAAGGAATGGCGGAATCAGGATCTGCAGGAACGCACCGAGCGGCTTGCAGCGGCTGGCGGCGGCCTGCGACGACGACGCGCCAACGTCTCCCGCAAAGGCATGGGCGGCGGAAGCTCGGCCAATGTCGGCAAGGTCGAAATCGAAGAACCCATCTCCATCAAGAGTCTCTCGGCAGCTACGGGGCTCAAGGCGGCGTTGATTCTCAAGAAAATGATGTCCCTCGGCGTGATGGCCACGGTGAACCAGTCGATCGATCGCGAGATGGCCGAAGCGGTCGTGTTGGACTATGACATCGAACTGGTCGTCAAGGAAGCCAAGACCGCCGAAACCGAAATGGTCGAGGTGCTTGAGGCTCGCGATAAAGGTGAACTTACCCCGCGCGCTCCGGTAGTGACGTTCCTCGGCCACGTCGATCACGGCAAGACTTCGCTGCTCGACCGCATTCGCAAGGCCGAAGTTGCAAGCGGCGAGGCGGGAGGCATTACCCAGCGCATCGGCGCCTATCGCTTTGAAAAAGGCGACACGCACGTGGTCTTTCTGGACACGCCCGGCCACGAGGCCTTTACCGCCATGCGAAGCCGCGGCGCGAACATGACCGACGTGGTCGTCCTCGTCGTCGCCGCAGATGACGGTGTGATGCCTCAAACCGCCGAGGCGATCAGCCACGCCAAGGCCGCCGGGGTACCAATCGTCGTGGCGATGAATAAAATCGACGTACCCAACGCCAACGTGCAACGCGCGCTGGGGCAACTGGCCGAGCACGGCCTGAGCCCACGCGAATGGGGCGGCGATACTGAAGTTATCCAAACCAGCGCCGAAACCGGCGAAGGCATCGACGCGCTTCTCGAAACGCTAAGCCTCGAAGCCGAACTGCTGGAACTGAAGGCCGAGGTAGACGCCCCCGCCAGCGGCTATGTGATCGAAGCTGAGATGGACCCGGGCATGGGCGTACTGAGCAGCATGCTGGTGCTGGACGGCACGATGAAACAGGGTGACATTATCCTGGCGGGCTCCGGCTTTGGCCGCGTGCGATCCATTCGCGACGACCACGGGCGAGCCATCACCGAGACCGGCCCGGCCACTCCGGTCGAAGTAGCCGGACTAAGTGAACTGCCCGAGGCGGGCGACAAATTCTTCGTCGTTTCCAGCCTGGACCAGGCCCGCGCCGTCACCGAACAGCGCCGCCAGGCCATCCGCGCCAAGGATCTGGCCACCGGGCCCAAGATGGGCCTCGAATCCATGCTCAGCCAGATCGGCGCCGGCGAGGTCAACGAACTGGCCCTGATCGTCAAGGCCGACGTGCAGGGTTCGGTCGAGGCGTTGACGGCGTCGCTGAATAAACTGGGCACCGACGAAGCGAAGCTGAAAATTCTCCAGGCCGCCGCAGGCGGGATCACCACCGGCGACGTTACGCTGGCCGAAGCCTCTAATGCGTTGATTATCGGCTTCAACGTGCTGGCCGACCCGAATGCCCGCCAACTGGCCGAATCCAAGGGCGTCACGATTCGCCATTATCGCGTGATCTACAACATCCTCGAAGACGTTCGCGACGCCCTCGAAAAAGGGCTCGCTCCGGAAATCCGCGAAGAAATTCTCGGCCAGGCCGAGGTTCGCCAGGTGTTCAAGGTTTCGCGGCTGGGTTCGATTGCAGGCTGCTTCGTGATCGACGGAGTCGTGCAGCGAAACGCCAAAGTTCGAATCAGCCGAAACCAGATCGTCATCGAGGACGAACGTACGCTGGACAGCCTCAAACGATTTAAAGACGATGCTCGCGAAGTTCGTACGGGCTTCGAGTGCGGCCTGAAAATAGCAGGCTTTGACGACATAAAGGAAGGCGACGTGCTGGAATTTTACCGGCAGATTGAAGTCGCCAGGACATTGGACGGCAAATGACCAGGCGTCATCTGCGTTGCGGTGATCGGCGATGTCGACAACCGTAGGACTGCTTCACCTGACGCTTCACGTAGCCCAGGCGAGAAGCCTGAAAGACAAGCGTCGCGTGGTGAAAGGCTTCAAGGATCGCATGGCGCATCGGTACAATATATCGATCGCCGAGGTCGGCGGGCTCGACACCCATCGGACCTGCGAGTTGGCAGTCGCCATGGTGGGCAATGATCGCCGCTACGTCGAAGGCGCCTTACAAAAGATCATCAATGCTGCGGGCGCCCACCGGGACATGATCCTGGTCGGCCAGGACATCGAGTGGCTGTAACGCAGCCTGAGGACTGTCAGGCGTGAGTTTCCCATGAGTCGAAGAACCGAACGCGTAAGTAGCCTGATTCGCAACATGATCGGCCAGCTCCTGCTGACCAAGATTTCCGATCCGCGGATTGACCCGGCTAAGACCTCCATAACGCACGTTGAGGTGCCTGAAGATCTCCTGACCGCCAAGGTCTTCATTTCGGTTCTCGGCAAGCCGGCCAAACAAAGAAACGCCCTCCGCGCACTGCAGCATGCGTCGGGGCATATCCAGGAACTGATTGGCAGGCAGCTCACGCTTCGCCATACGCCGGTGCTGGAATTCGTCATGGATGAGACGTTCAAGAAGACATTGAAGACGCTGGAGTTGATTCAGCAGGCCATGGATGAAATTCAGGTTAAAGAAGCAGACCAGGACCCCGACGCCGAGTCCGAAAACCGGGCCGGCCTGAACGATGAACAATAGGAAACCGCATTCATGAAGAACGCCGCCGCATACGAAAAAAAGGTCAAGAAGCTACTCAAAGCGATGCCCAAAGTCCCCGCCGCCGAAAACCCCACAGGGGACGAGGCCATCGCCGTCTTGATCCAATCGATACTGGAAGCCAACGCGACGAAAAAAGAGGCTGTTGACGCCCTCTCGGCGATCAAAAACGAGGTGGTCGATTTCAACGAACTGCGAGTCAGCCCGCCGAAAGACATCTCCGATTGCATCGGCAAGGAATTCCCCCACGCGCGCAGGAAAGCCGAAATGATCAGCGCAATCCTCAGGAGAATTTTCGAGCGAGCCGCCTGCAACATGTCGCTCGACTATATGCATGCGATGACCAAACGGGATCTTCGCAGGCACTTGGGCGAAATGGGGCTCTCGCCGTACGCCTCGGCCCGGGTGACACAGGAAGTGTTCGGCGGACACGCCATCCCCGTCGACGAGACACTGGTGGAAGTGCTCCAGATGAACGGCGACGTTCACCCCGAGAGCGACCTGGCTGACGTGCAGGGATTCCTGGAAAGGATCATCTCCCAAAAGAACGACCTGGCCGCCAATGAGTGCTTCCGCAACTACATAGCCAAGTCGGCCAAGCCCCTGGCAAAGAAACGCCAGGCCGAGGCCAAGCAGCGAGCCAAGGAAGAGGCCGAAGCAAAGGCCAAAGCCGAAGCCGAGGCCAAGGCCAAAGCCGAAGCCGAAGCCCGCAAAGCCGTCAAAAAGGCCGAAGCCGAGGCCCGCAAGGCTGCGAAAGAAAAAGCCGCGAAACAGGCCGCGAGAAAGAAAGCCGCCGGCGCAAAGAGAGCGGCAAAGAAGGCCGAAAAAAAGACCGTGAAGAAGACGGCTAAACGGACTCCAGCCAAAAAGGTCGCGAAGAAAGCGGCAAAAAAGTCCGCCAAGAAGGTATCCAAAAAAGCTGTGAAAAAAACCGGGCGGAAAACGACAAAGCAAACCAAAAAGAAATAGCGAGCCGGCCCGAACCTGTGCCCTCGCAATCGAAAGTGAGTAAGAACTGCAATGAAGACGCAAGACGCCAACAAAGACAAGTTGATCCTGGGCATCCCGAAAGGCTCGCTGCAGGACAGCACGCTGAATCTCTTCGCCAGGGCGGGCTATAATATTTCCGTACCCTCGCGGAGCTACTTTCCGACGATCGATGACGATCAGATTTCTGTGATTCTTTTCCGCGCGCAGGAGATGAGCCGCTACGTAGAAGACGGCGTACTGGACGCCGGGCTGACCGGACACGACTGGATCGTCGAAAACAATTCGGACGTGGTGGAAGTGTCAGAAATGGTCTATTCCAAGCAGCGCAGCGTGCCAGCCAATTGGGTTCTGGCCGTACCGCAGGAAAGCTCCGTCCAGAAAGTCGAAGACCTCGAAGGCGGGATCGTGGCCACCGAATTGCTCCACGTGACCGAAAAATATTTCGCCGACAAGGGCCTCAACGTGAAGGTCGAGTTCAGTTGGGGCGCCACCGAGGTCAAAGCCCGTCTGCTGGACGCGATCGTGGACGTCACCGAAACCGGCAGCAGCCTGCGGGCCAACAAGCTGCGGGTGCTCGACACGATCCTCACCTCCACCACGCGTTTCATCGCCAATAAAGAGTCGATGAAGATCGATTGGAAAAAACGTAAAATCGAGAACATCGCCCTGCTTCTTCAGGGTGCGATGGACGCCCGCCGAAAGGTGGGACTGAAGCTGAACATACCACGCGATCAGCTTGAAAAAATCACCCAGTTATTACCGGCTGAAAAATCGCCGACCGTCTCGGCCCTGGCCGATCAAGACTGGGTCGCCATCGAAGTCATCGTCGACGAACACGTGGAACGAGAACTCGTGCCAGAGCTCAAGCGAGCCGGCGCGACCGGAATCATCACCTACCCGCTCAATAAGGTCATCCCTTGATACAAAAGCGAAGAATCCATCAGAGTTGGATCGCGATTACTGTCGGCTGCTTTTTGGTCGCCGGCTGCCAGTGGTCGCAACCAGCCCCCATCGCCCAACATGCCGCCGCACCACCTGCACAGTCGGCCCCGGCAACACTCACGCTGGACGAACTGAAGCCGTCTATCGAAAAGCCTTCGGGCACGTTCGATGAGTTGCCCGACAATATTCGCTCGAATGCCCGCAAGGCGAGCAACCTGCTGCTGAAGGCAAAAAAAAATCGAGGCCGCCGAGGCAAATCAGCAGCTGCCGCATATACGCTCATTAATGCCCTGAAAGACGCGCCCGATGACCTGAAAGGTCAGTATGCAATCGGGCGATGGTACGCCGAGAAGAAACAGTACGGAAATGCCATCGTCGCCTTTCGCTCGGCCTTGAAGTGCGCCCATACGGACGGCAACCCAATCGCGGCCGAAACGCTCGTGGTTCTCGCAAGGCTGCTCAACCGTCAGGGCCATTTCACGGCAGCCTTGGAATGCTTCACCGAACTGAGCCGACGAATCGACGAATACGGGTCGCGTTTCACCGGCCGCCCAATGTTGCAGAGCCTCGTCGTCCGTCCGGAACAGGTAATGGCCTGGCGAGGTAGGCTGCTGCTGAAACTCGGCCGCACCCGCGAAGCCGCCGAACTGCTCGAACAAGCGTTCAGCTACAATCGCAGCCAAACCAACGCCGCCCGCTGGCTGATGGAGGCCCTCATTGCCGAACGACAGTTCGATCGCGCTCGATCGCTGTTCGTCGAAATCGCCGCGGACCCCGCCCATCTGTCTCAATCGCCCGAGATGGCGAAATCGCTTTGTATCGCAGCCGCAGACCCGAACCTGCCAGGCCTGATCGCCGCTCAATTGCTCGCCGCAGAACGACTCGACGGAACGCTGGCGGTCGCCCTGGCGCAGATGGCCGAGAAACTCGGCGCAGCAGACCAGGCCGAAACGATCCTGCATTCGCTGCTGAAAGTCAATCCGGGCAGTATCCAGGCAGCCCGGCAACTCGCCCTGCAAAACGCGCTGCAAGGCCAGCACGAAAAGGCGCTGGAATTGCTGGCCAACGTGCTGATGCAAAACCCTTCCGCCAGCCAGCGCGTGCGCCAGACGCTCGAAGAAATGAACACCTACCCCACCCCGGTCGACCTGGAGCGAGTGTTCACGCTGCGGATAAAAAATTACCCCAAAGACCGGCAATACGCGCTGCACTATGTTGTCGGCCTGCTCGCCCACATTCGCGGAGAAGACCTGATCGCCGCACGCCAGTACCGCCAGGCAATTTCGGACAACCCGAAGTTCTTCCCCTCCTACGAAAGCCTGATCGACCTGCTGCTGCAAACTGACGGGAAGCCCGAGCAACTGGAAAAAGTCCTGCAATTTGCGATGCGAGCCGCCCAAGGCGATAGCTTCGGTTTCTACCTGGCCGGCAAAGTGCACCTGGCGCAAGGCAGCTATTCTCTCGCCGAAAATGAACTGAACCAGGCCGCCAAACTGAACAAAAACCACTTGTCCACCTGGCTGCTTCTGGGACGTGTCTATACGAAACAGCAGCGCCACGCCGAAGCTGCCAGTGCCTTGGTTCGCGTGCTTGTCATGGCGCCTGACAACGAGGCCGCCTACCGAGCCCTGTTCGAGGCGTACCTGGCCGGCAAACAGCCCTTGCGGGCAGGCGCCGTGCTCAAGCGACTCATTGCACGAAAAGGGCGAACCCCCGCCGTCCGCGCGATGGCTGTCCGGCTGGCCCTGGGCGCCAACCATCTCCCGGCCGCTCGCAAAGCATTCGACTCCCTGAAAGCGACGATCCCCGATCATCCGGAGTTGGAGATCCTCTCGATTCGAATGGAACTGGCCGAAATCGTCGGGCCGCTCGATGACGAAAAGTTCGACTCCTTTGTTGAGCGCCTGACCGAAGTGATTCGCAAGTCGCCTGGCGACAACGAACCGAAGGACATTCTGCTCAAATTGATTCTCCGCCTCAAAAAGCTCGACGATCCGCGCACGATGGAATTGTTTCGGAATCTGTACGAGGAGCGGGCGGGCCAATCGCACGATCTGACCAAAATGTACGCCGCTCTGTTGCTTCGCTCCGATCGTCACGCCGACGCCGTGCCCGTGCTCGAAAAACTTGCCGCCGGCACGCCCGGCGACCTCGACCTGCAACTGCAACTCGTCGATACGTTGATCAAACTCGACCGGCTGGACGAAGCCGCCGATCGCGCCCGCAAGGCACATAAAATACTCGATCAGCAGATCGCCAACCTGACCAAGAAAGAAAAAGGGAGAATTCACGGGCTCCGAAAACAGAAATTCGCCCTTTACACCAAGACCAGGCAATTCGACGACCTGAAAGCGTTCGCCTCGCGGTGGGTCGAAGCCGAACCCGATAAGGTTGGAGTTCGCTGGCTCATCGTGACCAACCTGTCCAAAGTGGAACAACACGACCTGGCCCACGCCCTGATCGACGATTGGATCGAAGTCGACAAAGGCAACGAGGCGTCACTTCGAGGGATGAAGGTTTTCCTCTACCACAAGGCAGAGCAATACGATTTGGGCGAAGCTTTCACCCGCAAGTGGCTAGATGCCGACCCGAATGATCTGTCGGCCCGCAGCGCGCTGATCGCCATGCTGTTCCAGGCGGGCAAGAGTGAGCAGGCCCAGGTGATTGTCGACGAATGGGCCAAGCCGAAGCCCGCAGTCGCGTCGACCCAGCCGGCAACGATGCCCGCAACGCAGCCGACCACCGCAACCGCGCCGACGACGCAGCCAACGACGCAGGTTACCATATTCGACTCCCGGCCCGCCGTGGACCCACTGGTCGAATGGGCGCAGAAGCGCAGCGTTTGGCTGCTGGTCTCGCGAGAAAAGTTCACCCAGGCGATGGAGCGGCTGGAACGATACGAATCCATCAACGACGATCCGCAAATGCAGGTGGCTCGCTCGCACTGCCTGTCGGAATTGGGCCGACACGACGAAGCCGTCTTCGCCATGGAAAAAGCCTTTCAATTCCAGCCAAACTCGCATTCTTTGCAGAACAATCTCGGCTATCTCTACGCCAACAACGGTGTTCGCCTGGACCGCGCCGAGCGGCTCATTCGCCAGTCGCTTGTCCAATCGCCCAATGAAACCACCGTCCAGGATTCGCTGGGGTGGGTGTTCTACAAGACCGCCCGGTTCGACGAGGCGGCCCGCGTGTTCGAGCAGATCCTTGCAACATCCACCGAGCAGCAACCCACCGACGCGGTGATACTGGACCATGCGGGCGATGTGATGTGGCGGCTGGGCCGAAAAACCGAAGCCGTCGAACTGTGGCGAAAGGCGCTGGAGCAAATTAAAGAACAGGACAAACCCTCGCCGGAGATGCGCCGAACCAAAGTGAGCACTTCGGCGAAAATAGAGGCCGTCAAAGCCGGCCAACCCCCAGCCGTAGCGCCCCTTGGTGAAGGCGTCACGGCGCCCCAGTAACGCAAAACCCTCAACAAAACGCGGTCTGAACGGAGAAACGCATTATGTCAGGACATTCTCATTGGTCCAAAATCAAGCGATCCAAGGCATCCACCGATGCCAAACGAGGCCGGATCTGGAGCAAGCTGGCCCGCCGAATCATCGTCACCGCCAAGGCAGGCGGCGGCAAGCCGGATGAAAACCTGCAGCTTCGCTACGCCATCGACGACGCCAAGGCGGCCAACATGCCCAACGATACGATCGCCAAGGCGATCAAGAAAGGCACGGGCGAGTTGGGCCCCACCAACTATGAACAAGTGATCTACGAAGGTTACGGGCCGGGCGGCGTTGCATTCATGGTGGATTGCCTGACCGACAACCGTAACCGCACCGCACCGGAGATGCGGAAAATCTTCGAACGGTCCGGCGGTCAGCTCGGCGAAAGTAACTGTGTGGGGTGGATGTTCGAGCAGAAAGGCGCGTTCGTGGTCTCGGCCGACAAGGCAGACGAAGACACGCTGATGGAGATCGCGCTGGAAGCCGGCGCCGACGACGTCACTCGCGAAGACGACCTGTTCGAAATCGTCTGTCAGGTCAGTGCGTTCTCGGCCGTCAAAGAAGCCCTGGCCGCCAAGGAAATCGTGCCGGACACTGCCGAGATCGCCATGATTCCGGGCAACACGGTCAGCGTAGACGCCGACAAGGCCCGCCAGGTTCTCAGGCTGATGGAAGCCCTCGAAGATCACGAAGACGTGCAGAATACGTACGCGAATTTCGAGATTCCCGACGAAGTGATGGCCGAAGTCGAAAAAGAGTCCTGAATCACTTCCGCTGCAGAATTCCCAAGCGGGCCGGCATCGCTGGTCCGCTTTACCATTGCGCCAAAGGTTTGATCTGCGGCGATTCGACGGTGAACTCGACCCCTGCCAAGAGTTGTTAGAGCAGTTAACGTTTGACCTTTCGCATTCCAACTTGGTGCGGCGTCAGCTCTACGACATTTCAAACGTGAAACGCTCTAACACACCGACCAGCTCGGCGGTACAATGCGGCCAAGGAAGTCTCAGATGAAAATTGGAATCGTAAGCGACTCGCACGGCAAGGCACACAGGCTTCGGGCGGCACTCGATGTACTGGCCCAGCGCGGTGCCGAAGCGGTCGTTCATTGCGGAGACGTGGGCGACGACGAATGTATGAAACTGCTCGGCAGCTTCGCCGGCGCCAGCTACGCCGTTGCGGGCAACATGGATCGCCACATGGCTCGGCTGAAAAATACCGCCGTCGAAGCCGGGGTGAAATTCTCGTCTGAAGTCATCGAGGTTCCGCTGGGCGATGATCGATACCTGGTCGCCACCCACAGTCATGACGATGCGATCCTGGCCGAGTTGATCGTCGGCGAGCAGTTCCCCTACGTATGTTACGGCCACACGCACCGATTCCGAGATCAACGAATCGGCGCAGTGCGTGTGATCAATCCTGGCGCCCTGGCCCACCCGCGAAAGCCCCGTCACCCCACGGCCGCGATTCTGGATACCGAGGCCGACACGCTCGATCGCATCGACTTCTAATCCCCGGCGCTGTCAATTCGGGTATCTTTGGCTAGTGCATCCGCCGTACGCTGATAAACGGCGACTTCGAATTCATTAACTTTTGTATGAAAGATTTCCCGGCCGTGGAGGCGTAGGGATTGGCGCAATTTTTCGTCGCCTTGGTCCACCATCGGAGCGTCGGCGTACTTGTTGTCCCACAGGTACAGCGTGCCGGGCTCTGCCGCCAGCCATCTCTCCTTGGCGTCTTGCGGATGGTAGGTGACGGACGTATTTGGGCGCATGTACTCGAACAGCACGTGCGAAGTCAGCGCCGGGCGATCCGCCAGATCGGCCTCCATAGACCGCCGATTGCCTCGATCCACAGCGGTATGCATCCCAGAAGAGGCGATCGTCAACGGGCGAACCGTACAAGCAGGCTGAATGCTCACGAGAACCACGGCGGCCAGAGGCGCCACCAGCGCCAGGTGCCGAACTTTGGCCTGGCCAAGTGCAGATAGCCCGACCGCCGCCAGTGCCCCCACCAGCCCGACCGATGGCACGAGAAATCGCGCATAGCCGCCCGACGCATACGAGCCGAAGCGAAAGATCAGCGTATGGAGCCCCAACATGCCAACCGCCAGTGCAGCCGGCAGCCAAGCTCGTCGCCCTGCGCGAACAATGCCAATGGCGGCCAACAACGTCGCGGCCGGGCCGACCGCTACCATCCATTCCTTAACAAAGTGCCCCCACCCGCCGCTGCCGTATTCATTCGTGTACGAGCGTGCAAACATGCTGATCGGCGAGGCATGTTCGGGCAAATTCACTGCGATTGCAGCTAGAACGTATGCGAGAGGCGCCCAGATCATCGCAGCCATACTCGCCCACAGCCAGCCGGTCCGCAGCGTCCGCCAAATGTTCCACTGGCTCTCCTGCAATGCAGCCAGCAGCAGCGCGATCGCAGCAATCGGCGCCAGCGCAAGCGTTTCGTATCGCGTGACGAACAGCAGGCTCAGCGCCGCCGACGCCCAGACCCGGTTGCGTCGCAAATACAGCCAGACGAACGCCGTCAGGTAGAGCGCCGCCGGGGTTTCGGTCAGCGTGGTGATCGAAAGTGTCATCGCCAGCGGCTGGAGCCAAACCAGCGCCGGAGCGAACCACGCCAGCTTCGCCAGGCGATCGTTGCCGGCGGTGATCTTCCGGGCAATCAGATACGCCAGGTAAGCCGTCCCCGCCGTCAGGACTCCGCTGAAGAGTCGGCACCCCATCATGCCGAACAGCTTGACGACGACCATCGTCGGCAGGTTATAGCCGGGCCTGCCCCACACGTGCCACATCGCCAGCGAATCGGTCCAGCCGCCGCGGGCCATCAGAAAGTGGCCGACGTCGTCATCGTGATAAAATCCGTCGCTGAGAAAGCTCAGTGTGAACGAGACGGCCAGCCCCCCCAGGCAGGTGATAATCGCAAGGCGGTGTTGCGGGTCGAAGGTCTTGTCGGCCGCGGCCGAGTCGGTCAGGGCGGGTTCCACAACGCTACTCCACAGTATGAACGACCAGCGTGTTGGTGGCGCCGGGCTGGCCGATGGGTCGGCCGGAAAGAACGATAATTTTGTCACCGGGCTCGGCGATATTTCGCTCTTGAACGAACCGATTCGCCAGCTTCAGCACGTCGCGCGTGTGCTCGGGCGTATCAGTCAACACTGACTCGACCCCGTAATACAGGCAGGTCTTGCGCCCGACAGCTTGGTGAGGCGACATGGCGAGAATGGGTTTGGCCAGCCGGTTTTTCGCAAGAACCCGCGCCGTTCCACCGCTGGCGGTGAACACTGCCACGGCCGTGATATCTTCGACCTCGCTGATGTGGCGCACCGCACCGGCCATCGCCGCAGTCGTCCGCGACGGAGCGTAGGTCACACGCGAAGGCTGCGGCGCTTCGGCGTAGTGCGTCTGGACCCGCTTGACGATTTCGTTCATCATCGCCACGGTTTCGACGGGGTATTCGCCCACGGCCGTCTCGCCCGAAAGCATCACCGCGTCGGCGTAATCCAGCACGGCGTTGAACACGTCGGACACTTCGGCCCGCGTCGGCATGGCCGAGGTCGTCATCGACTCCAGCATCTGCGTTGCGATGATGCAGGGCTTGCATGCGGCCTGACACAACTTGGCGATCCGCTTTTGGGCGCCTGGCACGGCGGACAGATGCATCTCCACGCCCAGATCGCCGCGAGCGACCATGATCGCGTCGGCGGCGTCGATGATTTCTTCGATTTTATCGAGGGCCTGGGGCTTTTCGATTTTCGCCACGATGTCGGCCCCGCAGCCACGCTCTTCGAGCATAGCGCGAAGCTCTTCGATATCTCCCGCCGACCGCACGAACGACAGCGCCACGAAATCGAAGTCATGCTCAGCGATCCAATCAACGTCGGCGCGGTCTTTTTCGGTCAGGGCCGACAGTGTCAGAGCGGTGTGCGGCAGGTTCATGCCCTTGCCCGTCTTCAGCACCCCGCCACGCACTACGCGACAGAGCACCTGGTCGGGCGGGCTGACCTCGATGACCTCCATGCGAATTTTACCATCGTCCAGCAGCAGAGCCTGGCCTACGTCTACCTCGTCGACGAGCTCGGCCAGCGTGGTCGAGATCCGCTGCGGGCCGCCTTCGATCGGCTCGCGGTTGATGGCGATTTCCTGGCCTTCGACGAGCAGCATCGATCCGCCTGTTATTTCGCCCACGCGGATTTTCGGCCCGCACAGGTCGGCCATCACCGCCAATGGCTCGCCCAGCTCGGCCTCGGCCTGGCGAATGTTACGGAGAAATTCTTCCCGCTGCTCGCTCGTGCCGTGGGAACAATTGACGCGGAACACGTCGGCCCCAGCCTCGGCCAGCTTGAGAAGAGTCTTGGCCGAGCCGCTGGCCGGGCCTACCGTCGCGACGATTTTTGTGCGTATGAGCATGGCCATAATTTACCCCGCAGCCTCGCCGAAAGAAAGCACTCGCCATCATCGTAGCGCCGCCGATGGGGCAGAAGGCCTCAGCCTGCGTCGATCCACCCGCCGCCCAACACCACCTGCCCGTCGTACACTACGGCCGCCTGGCCGGGCGTAATCGCCGGGACGTCTTCGGCGAACTCGACCTCGAAAGTATCCGCCCCAGTGAGGCGAACCGTTGCGGGCACGCCGCAGTGCCGATAGCGGATCTGTACGATCGCGTCGAATTGTTCGGGTACGTCCACGTGCCAATTCGCACCCGAAGCTGTCAATCGCCGGCTAAGCACTTCTTCCCGCGGGCCGATGGTCACCCTCGCCTCGGCCGGATCGATGTGCGTGACGTAGAGCGGCACGCCCCCAGCCACGCCAAGCCCGCGACGCTGGCCGATCGTGAAGCCCGCGTAGCCTTCATGACGGCCGAGCACTTCGCCCGCGGAGTTCACGATCTCGCCCGCCTTCAACGCCTGCGGCGCGCGATCGCGAAGCAGCGCGATGTAGTCGTCGTCCGGCACGAAGCATATTTCCTGGCTGTCGGGCTTGTCATGAACCTCCAGGTCCAACTCGCGCGCCGTGTTGCGGACGCGCTGTTTGTCTTCGACCTCGCCGACCGGCAGCAGAATTCGGCCTATATTTTCGCGAGCGATACCGAACAGCGCGTACGATTGATCCTTCCCGCGAAATCGCCCGCGTGCGATGGCTGATTGGCCGGCCGAGTCGACGATCCGCGCGTAGTGACCGGTCGCCACGTATTGCATCCCCAGCGAATCGGCCTGGCGGACCAGCCGTCCGAACTTGATCTGCGTGTTGCAGTGGATGCACGGGTTGGGCGTGCGGCCGCGAACGTATTCGTCCACAAAGTTATCGATGATCGGCAGGAATTCGTCCTGAAGGTTCAGCACGTACAGCTCGATGCCGAGCTTCTGGGCGACTCGGCGGGCATCGGCGGCGTCCTGCGGAGAGCAGCAGCCCCGCCCTTCGCGGTCGTCCGAGCCCGCTACGCCGAGGCACATGAACACGCCGGTAACGTCGTAGCCGGCCTCGATCAACATCGCTGCCGCAACGGCCGAGTCCACGCCGCCGCTCATCGCCACCAGCACTTTTTCGCGACTTTCACTCATAGTCCCCATTCTAACGAACGATGGGGCCTGCGGGCCAGTCGAACGATCATTTGACAACGCCGCGCCGGCAGGCATACTAGCCTATCCGGCGCTGTTGCGTGCCCCTAAGTACAGGAACGAGCGAATGGTTGATTGGTTAAACGAGGCGGTCCCGAACCCATACCTGCTGATCGTGATTCTGACGCTGCTGCCGGCGATGGAATTGCGGCTGAGCATTCCCTACGGATATCTGGCGCTGGATAAGCCAATGTGGGAGGTCGTCGCAGTAGCGATCGTGGCGAATATCCTGCTTGGGCCGATCGTATTTTTTCTGCTGGATAAATTCCTGCACCTGGTGCTGAAGATCAAATGGATCAACGGCATCTGGGAGCGGGTGGTTGTCCGCACGCAGAAGCGGATTCACCCGTACGTTCACAAGTACGGCACGTGGGGGCTGGGACTGTTCATCGGCGTGCCCCTGCCCGGAAGCGGTGTCTACAGCGGCGCTGCCGGCGGGTATGTGCTGGGCTTCACGAAAAAGGAATTCTACATCGCCACGGTTCTGGGAGTGCTGATCGCCGCGGCGGCAGTGACGGCCGTTACACTCACCGGATCGAGCATGTTCGAATCATTCATCAAGAAGACCTGAGCGTAACGCAGCGAGCAACAAAGGCTATCATGACGAAAGATGCGATATGAATATTTTGGCCGAAGATAGAGCTACGCTGGTTGCGTTGGCGCGGGCCGCCGTGACCGCCGAGGTGAGCGGCCAGCACCCGCCCCGGCCGGACAGCCAAGCCAGCATACTGGGCGAGCGGAGAGGCTGCTTCGTCACGCTGACCAATCGCGGGCATTTGCGAGGCTGCATCGGAACGTTCCAGCCGCAAGAACTCCTCGGCGAGATGATCGTCGAAATGGGCCAAGCCGCCGCATGCGACCCGCGATTCGTCACCAACCCGATCACGACCGGCGAGATCGAGCAGCTCACGGTGGAGGTTTCGGTGCTTTCGGAGCTGGAAGAGACGGCCGAGCCGGAGAAGCTGCGAGTTGGCGTGGACGGCATCTACATCCTCGGGCGCGGCACGGGCGGATGCTTCCTGCCGGAAGTGGCGACCGACGTCGGCTGGGACGCGGAGGAGTTTCTCCGCCAGTGCTGTCTCGGCAAGGCCGGCCTGCCCGCCGACGCATGGAAAGATCCTGACGTAAAGGTGTACCTGTTCACGTCCGAAAAATTCGACCACTGAGCGGTCAAAGCAAGTCGCCCTATTTTTTGCCCATGGCCCGCTGCGCCTGGAAAAATCGCGTCAGCGCCCCGCCGCATTCGTCGGCCAGCACCCCCGAGATCACTTCCATGCGATGGTTCAGCCGATCGTCCGTGCATAGCTGGTAAAGCGTATCGACCGCGCCGGCCTTGGGGTCGGTCGCGCCGTAGACCACGCGGTCCAGGCGAGCCAGGATCATCGCCCCGGCGCACATGCAGCACGGCTCGAGCGTGACGACCATCGTGCAGCCGGTCAGTCGCCAGTCGCCAGTCGCACTGGCTGCAGCGCGGATGGCCAGCATCTCGGCGTGGGCGGTGGGGTCGGCGTCGATAATCCTGCGATTATGTGCGGCAGCGATCACCTGCCCATCGCGAACGATCACCGCACCGATCGGCACGTCGCCGAGCGACTCGGCGCGGGCAGCCTGCGACAAGGCCTTCCGCATAAAAAGATCGCTGTCTGTCGAATTCCACTCGCTCATTTTTTTCAGCTTGCCTCGCTACTCGAACTGGATTTCCTGCTGCACCCGGTCAGCGACGGCCTCGGCCGAGTCGTCCGCGGTAACGTCGAACCATCGCACGTCCGGCCAGCGTCGCTGCCAGGTGCGCTGTTTTTTCGCCAGCCTGCGAGTGTTGATCTTAATCCGCTCGAACGCTTCGTCCAAGGTGCAGCGACCTTCGATGTGCGCTATGATTTCGGCGTAGCCGACGGCGCTGGCTGCCTGGTCGGACAGCCCGCCCGGCTCGCCAAGCAATGACGCCACCTCGTCGACCAGGCCCGCATCCATCATTCGCCTGGCTCGCCGATTGATCCGGCCGTTCAGCTCGTCCTTCTCTCGACGGATGCCGATCAGCACGCTGTCGTAGCGGTCCTGGCCGGCGTCCCACTGTTGCTGCATTTCGCTGATAGGCCTGCCAGTTGCGTGGTAGACCTCAAGCGCCCGCAGGATGCGCCTTTCGTCGTTGGGGTGAATCCGCGCGCCCGCCTGGGGATCGACCCGGGCCAGCTCGGTATGCAGCGCAGCGAGGCCCTCTTGCCTGGCTCGCACCCGCAGCGATTCGCGCAAATCATGGTCTGCCGGGGGGCCTTCGAACAACCCTTCACGGAGAGATTTTATGTAAAGGCTCGTGCCCCCAACCGCCAGCGGAATCGCCCCGGCTGCGCGGATATCTCCGACGGCGTGGTCGGCGAATTCGACATATTTCGCCACCGAGAATCCTTCGGCCGGCTCGACAAAGTCCACGCAATGATGAGGGATTTCCGCGAGCAGTTCTTTGGACGGCTTGGCCGTGCCGATGTCCATGCGGCGATAGATTTTCATCGAATCGACGCTGATGATCTGCCCGCCCAGGCGCCTGGCCAGTTCGCGTCCCAAACCGCCTTTGCCGCTGGCGGTGCATCCCAGGACAAAGTACAGCTTTTGTCGGGCCGCGCTCACTGGGTTTCACCTGTTTCGAGGCCGTTGCCGGTTTTTTTCAGCCCGCCAAGCCCGAACCTGGCCGCGAGGCGATAGAGTGCAACGTACAGCGTGGGCACGAACACCAGTGTCAGCACGGTCGCGAAGCCGAGCCCGTAAATGACAGCCCAGGCCATGCTCGCCCACCACTGGCTGGACTCGCTACGGGTGACCCACTCGAACGTGTGGAAGTCGAAACTCACTCCCGTCGCCATCGGAATCAAGCCCAGGATGGTCGTCGCCGCGGTCAGGAACACCGGGCGAAGTCGCGTCACACCAGCCTGCATGGCCGCTTCGATCACCGCCATGCCGCCTCGCTGGAGCTTGCGGGTGTAGTCCAGCAGCACGATGGCGTTATTGACCACCACGCCGGCCAGGCTGATCACGCCGATGCCGGTCATCACCACGCCGAACGGCATCCGGTTGACAAGCAGGCCAATCAGCACGCCGATCATCGAGAGAACCACCGTGCTAATGATGATCAGCGGAATCGACAGGGTGTTGAACTGCGCTACCAGAATCAGCACGATCAGCAAAATCGCAATCACGAACGCTTTTTTCAGGAACGCGGCGGTCTTGTCCTGCTCTTCCTTTTCGCCGGCGTACGTGATCCTGTATCCGGCAGGCATCTTCAGCCGCTCGACCGAAGCGATCAGCCCGGGCCAGTCTGCTTCCAACTGCATGCGATTGAGCTTGCGGAGCTCCGTTTCGTTGAGATCGGCGGCGGGTTTTTCGAGAAGCTCTGCGATGTCTGTGGGAAGTTTGTCGCTCTTGATGGCCGCCGGATCGAAAAAGACTTTCCCAGCCATGATCTTGCTGGTCTCACGGAGAATATCCTGCTTTCGACACTTTTCATCGCATTCACCGGCAGCGCACTTGCGAATCATTCTGCGCGTCCACCAGCCCAGTTCGTTGAAGATTCGCCTCGCTGCGGCGTCTTCGCTGTTTTCTTCGTTCGATAGCGCCTGACAGAATTCCCGCCAGTCTCGCAGGTCCACCAGGATCAGCCGCGTTCTGCCCAGAGGCGCCAGGCGTTCCTGGACATCTTTAAACACTTCTTCCGGCAGGCGAGGCTTTACGTTGTCGGCGGTGAGTGTGACGGCCCGCTTCTGATCGACTCGCTGGATCGTGCCGAAACCGCCCTCGTACTCGAACTGGCCCAGTGAGCTGAGCGGCACGGCAACGCCGGATTTGTTCGGCACCCGAAGGCGCAACAGATCGTCGATGCGCTGTCGATGCGACAGCGGCAGGCGAATCGTAATGTCGTATTCGTCGTTGAACTGGCGGTACGTGCCCACCTTGGTTCCGAACACGGCCGTCTTGAGAAACTGGCCGATGATGAACGTGTTGACGCCCAGTTGGGCGGCCCGAATGCGATTGGGTCGGAAGACTATCTCCGGGCGGGCGGACTCGAAGTCGCTTCGCAGGTTGATCATGCCCGGCACGTCGGAAATCATTTTCTTCGCGCGTTCGCTGAGATCCTGGAGCGTCTTGAACTCCTCGCCGATGAAACGCACCGTGACGGGCGCTCCGGTGGGCGGACCCATTTTCTCCTTCTCGACCTTTATCTCCGCGCCGGGAAATTCCCCCAGCACGGCGTGGATATCTTCCACTACCTTTGCCGAAGGTCGCTTGCGGTCGGCGAAGTCGTAGAACATCACAGTAAGGTTCGCTACGTGAGGCCCGCCCGCGCCGCCGTCTCCGAAGTTCATCCCGCCGGCCGAGCCGACGTTGGAAACTACGTGTTTAAAGTCCGGGCTGAATTTCGCGATCCGCTGTTCGCAGATTTTCGCCAGCCGGTTGGTCTCGTTAATGTTCGTTCCCTGCGGCGCGCGAATATTGATGATCGACTGCCTTGGATCGAATTCCGGGAACAGTTCGACGCCCCGACCTCGTTTGCCGTAGATCACCGCCATGGCGATCAGCAGCAGGAAGGTTAATGACATCGTTGCGAACCGATGGTGCAGGGCCAGGCCCAACACGCGACGATAAAACCGAATAACCCGGCCTTCGGTGTGCTCATGGGTGTGCCTCCTGCCCCCGCCGACCATCGAGCAGACCGTCGGGCTGATCACCAGCGCCACGAACAGCGAACTGATAAGCGTAATGATCACGGTGATGGGAATGTACTTCATGAAGTCGCCCATCACGTCCGGCCAGAACAAAAGCGGACAAAACGCCGCAACCGTTGTCGCCGTGGAGGTAATCACCGGCCAGGCCACTTCGCCGACGCCTTTCATGGCCGCTTCGACCCGGCCCATGCCATGCTCGGTGTGGCGGAAGATGTTCTCGACGATCACGATCGCATTATCCACCAGCATTCCCAGCGCCAAAATCAGGCTGAACAGCACGATCATGTTCAACGTGTAGCCCAGCGCCTGGATCGCAGCGAAGCTCATCAACATGCTCATCGGAATCGCCAGCGCCACGATCAGGCTGGTGCGCCAGCCCATAAACAGCACCAGCACGGCCACGACAAGAATCAGCCCGGAGATGATGTTATTCTCCAGGTCAGAAACCATCGCAATGATCTCCTTGGACTGATCCAGCGTAATTTCAAACGTCGTGCCAGCCGGCGCCAACTTGCGAGCCTCGGCCAGGACCGCCTTGACGTGTCGCGCGATCAGAAGAATGTCCGCGCCGATTCGCTTTTGAATGCTCACTGTGACGCTGGGCATGCCGTCCAAGCGAGAATAGCTCGTGCGATCCTTAAACGTGTCCCGCACATCGCCGACGTCGAGCAGGTAGATGGGCTTTCCGTCGCGCGAGGCGATCGGCAGAGTCTCGATGTCTTCAGGCCCGGTGAACTCGGCCAGCAAGCGAAGATTGAACTTCACGACGGGCGTTTCCAGACTGCCGGCCGACTCGTTGCGATTTTCCGCGGGGACGAATTCCAAAATTTCCGGAATCGTCAGGCCGAACGCCGACAGCCGGTCAGGGTCGAGTTCCACGCGAATTTCCCGCTCGAGCGCGCCCAACACGTCCACATTCAACACGCCGGGAACGCCCTCGATCACGTCTTCCAGTTGGTCGGCAATCCCCTTGAGACGAATCGGAGAGATCGTCCCGGAAATGTTGATCATCATGATCGGAAATTCGGCAATGTTGATATCCGTAATGATCGGTTCTTCGGCATCGGAGGGTATCTCGGCCTTGGCCAGGTCCACCTTGTCGCGGACCCGCTGGAGGGCGTCTTCGATCAGCACGTCGGGATAAAACTCGACCGTGATCATCGAGGTTCCCTCGGCGCTGGACGAGCGGATTTCCTTGAGGCCTTTGACGCTGGCGACTTCCTTCTCGATCTCCTTGGTGATGTTGTTCTCGATATCCTCCGGTGAGACACCATCCTGCGTGGTGGTGATCATGATAACGGGGATTTTCACATCTGGAGACGCTTCGCGCGGAAGCGTGAGGTAGCTGGTCGCGCCTGCGATGCCGATCAGGAGCATCAGGACGACAACGGTCGTTCGATTTTTGATTGCCGCGTTGGAAATCAGCACTGCGTAATCCTCATTTCGGCTGGGTCGTCGGAGCCGGTTATGGGGCGACGGTCGGCGCGAGCTGCGATGCGATTTCCGGCCCGGCCGGAGCGGCGCGAACCTTCTGACCGGGACCAACGAAGCGATGGCCGGACACGATGAGGCGATCGCCTGCGGCGAGGCCTTCGAGCACTCGCACGTTTCGGCCCTTCATCAATCCGAGTTTCACCTCGCGGCGTTCGGCCCGATCGCCGTTGACGACGTAGACCACGCGGCCCACTTCGAGGGGAATCACTGCCTGAAGCGGAACCATCACGACGTCGCGAAGCTTTTGGCGGACCAGGTGAACCATGACGATCTGGCCGCTTCTGAAGATGCGTTTCTCGTTGGAGGCAGAGATTTCCACTCGCGTGGTGCGGGCACGCTCATCTGCCAGCTCACTGATGAAGGTTATCTCACCTTCGACGATCTTGCCGCCAAGCGAGTCGATGACGATTTGAGCCTTATCGCCTTCGCGCAGGAAACGAATGTCTTTTTCGGGGATTTCCACCACCACCTTGGCGATGCTCATATCCACGATCTGCGCGACGCAGGTGCCCGGCTGGACAAACTGGCCTTGCTCTTCCGGCAGGCGGTCCAGCACGCCGCTGATCGGAGCGACAATCGTCGCCCGCTCCAACTTCTCGCGGGCCGTGACCAACTGCGCCTTGGCGACGTTCATCTTGGTCGTGGCCAGGTCGAGCTCCGTCTGTGTGGCAACGCCGCGCTTGCTGAGCTGACTGACCCGATCGAATTCCCGCCTGTCGTAGTCAGCCTGGGCCTTGGCGCGATCGAACTCCGCCTTTGCCATGTCGGTGTCCAGCAGCACGATCGGATCGCCGGCCGTGACAGCCTCGCCCTCGTCGATCACTTGCCCTGCAGCGTAGGTCCGGCCGATATAATTCGCCTCGGTCTTGCGCTTGCCGTACGACACGATCTGCCCGCTGACCTCGGCGGCGACTTTGACGACTTTGTTAGGCTCGACCACGCCGTGCAGAAGAAACGTGTCCTGCATCTCCGGAATCGGGCGGATCTCCTCATAAAGCACGTCAACCAGCGTGGGCTTGGCCGGTGCGACGTCGCGCGCCCGGGCGGGCAATAATTGGCTCACCAGATACACCGTAATGGCTGCGGCCAGAACGGCCAGGGCCGGGTAATATCGCCTCAGCCCGCTCGCCCGAGGTGGCCTGGTCGTTGAAGACTGTTTGATAGGCTTTTCATTATTCATCGTGCATCCTCCGCAGCGCCGCCCTGGCTGGCAGGCTGCGCCTCCAAAGCCGACAGGACGGTCCGCTTCATCGCGGCAAAGAATTTTTCGTCGTCGATATCCGTGCGATAGTCGAGAATCATCTGGATTTTGATACCATCCAGCACAGAGAGGATCAAGGCAGCCGTAGTAGTCGGGTCGGCATCGGCGGAAAACTCGCCCGATGCGATTCCCTCGGTGACGGTCGTAGCGATCAGGCTGCGCCAGCGGCTGTACATGTCCTTGAACCAACTGGCCAGCTGGCCGTCGGCTTGCTCGCGTGCTGCGGTCATCCAGAATTCGAGCACCAGTCGGCCCAGCCGGCGATGTTGCTCAATCCGGCCGATGCAATCGTCCAGAAATTCTTCCAATTTCTGGCGTGCCCCCTTTGACTGGCCGAGAACTTCGGCAGCGGCAGCTTCGGCCCCGGAGACCACCTGGGAGAACAATTGGAAGAACAAGTCTTGCTTGCTCTCGAAGTAATTGTATACGCTACCCTTGGAGATGCCGGCCTCGGCTGCGACAGCATCCATCGTCGTTGCCGCGTATCCGTTGGCGTCAAAAACTGTCAGGGCAGCGGCCAATATCTCTCGCCGCCGCATTTCAAGCTGTTCACCGTTGGAGGACATATTCGCATTACCGAAAAAAGTTAACCTAAAATTATTACTTACACGCCCTTATGCAAATGACTGACTGGTCAGTCACTATTTGAATAATAGCAGACCCGACCAGGAAAGGCAACATGGTTGTTCTAATGAGCGCCTCAGTCTGCGTTCCCTTTTTCGCGAGCCGCGCACGTGAGTAAGCGGTTTTTCAAAAGAACGCCCAACACGCTCTACGACGAGGGAAGCTCTTCATCCGGGCCTTCGAGGAACCCTTCCAGCTTTCTGGCGCGGACGGGGTGCTGAAGTTTGCGGATCGCCTTGGCCTCGACCTGGCGAACGCGCTCGCGGGTGACCTTGAAGATCCGCCCCACTTCCTCCAGCGTATAGGTGTATCCGTCGCCGATGCCGTACCGCAACTTGATGATTTCACGCTCGCGGTAGGTGAGGGTTTTGAGGACTTCCTCGATGCGATCCTTGAGCATCTCCGTGCCGGCCGTCTCGATGGGGTTCTCGGCCGTCTCGTCTTCGATGAAGTCGCCGAAGTAGCTGTCTTCGCTTTCGCCCACGGGCCGATCCAGGCTGATCGGATGGCGGGAAATTTTCAGCACTCGCCGCGTCTCCGAAACGCTCATGCCAGCATCGGTGGCGATCTCTTCGATGGTTGGCTCTCGGCCTAGGTCCTGCACGAGGCGCTTGGAGATATTCCGCAGCCGGCTCATCGTCTCGATCATGTGCACCGGAATTCTGATGGTCCGGGCATGGTCGGCGATAGCGCGGGTAATCGCCTGGCGAATCCACCACGTGGCGTATGTGGAGAACTTATAGCCGCGACGATATTCGTATTTGTCCACCGCTCGCATCAGGCCGGTGTTGCCTTCCTGGATGATGTCCAGGAAGCTCAGCCCGCGGTTGCGGTATTTCTTGGCGATCGAAACCACCAGTCGCAGGTTTCCGCCGGACAGTTCGCGTTTGGCGCGTTCGTAGTCGTTGAAGACTTTCTGAATGGCCTTGACTCGCTTTTTGAGCAGGTCCGGCTCTTCCAGCACGAGATCGACGAGGCCCTCGGATTCTTCCATCATGACTTCGGTGTCTTCAGGGGGCGTATTGTTTTTCTCGCTGGATGCTATTTCCCGATGAAGCTCATCCATCTTGTCGGAGATGTGTTGGAGCTTCTTCATAAGCGGCTGGATTCGGCTGGTTCGCAGGGAGAGCTCTTCCACCAGTTTTGCGGTACGTCGCCGGCGTCGCCACAGTTTGCGCTGGGCGGCACGGCACGCCTTATCCGTCGTCTTCGAAGCTTTGACCGTCTCCCAGTCATCCAGATTCGCCTGGATGATTTTGTTGGCCGTGTCGAGATTGGCCGGCATGCGTTCGGTGATGGTTTCCTTCGAGAGGTTCTCCGCGGTAGAGACCTTCATGGTCCGGTCGAAGGGAAGATTGCCCTCAAAAACCTGCGTCAGGATCTCGATGGCTTGCTGGGCGCAATAATCGCTCTCAAGCACGCGGCGCCGAAAATGCATCCGTGTCATTTCGATTTTCTTGGCCAGGGCGATTTCCTCGGGTCGGGTCAACAACGGTATCTCACCCATTTGGGTTAGATACATTCGCACCGGATCATCGATGCGCTTGGTAACCTCTTCGAGTTCCTGGCCCTTCTTGCCGGCTTTTTTACTTTTGACGCTTTTGACGTCTTCGGTGAACTCTTCCCGCTTGGCGACTTCGGAGGCATCGAGCAACACCACGCCCTCTTCGTCCAAAGACATCAGCAGCGCGTCAAGTTTATCCGGCGAGACTGCCTCGTCGGGAAGATCCTCGTTCATTTCCTCGTAGGTTAGATACCCACGTTCTTTGCCTTTTTGAATCAGCTTCTTGATGGCGTCAACCGCATTGCTCATACTGATGCTCCTGCTATTGGCCAAGGTGTGATTTTGTCGAGAATCCACAATTCAGCAATTGTATTCTATCGGCAATGCCTGCGTCAACCTATGATCTTTTCAGACGAAGGTTTATTCCACTTTCGGACGCCGCCTGACATCGGGGCTCTTGAGTCGTCTCGTAAGCTCCCTCAGCGCGTCGTCGTCCTGAGGCGAGCTGCCTAAGTGCTGTAAGTCTCTTCTGTGAAGTTGGTAAAGTATATGATCCAGCGCCGCGTCCAGCGTTTGGGAATGGTTGCCCCGCTGCTGGCCAGCAGTGAGAAGGTCGGTAATCAGCCCGCCCAAGCCCACCAATTCTTCGGTGGCAAGCAGTTCGTCCACATTCAGCCGACCCCGGTTGCCGGCCTCCCAGATGCACTCGGCCAGCCTGCGGTACAAGTCGGTCCCGAAGTTTGAAGGGTCGATTCGCTCGGCTGCGTGGTCGTACAAATCCGGCTCGTTGAGCAGCGATTCCAGCAATTGTCGCTCGGCGAGTTCCGTAGGCCCGCTGGCAATCGATGGGGATCGAGTCGCGACTGGTTGTTGGCTGCTTCGTGAAATCCGTCGGGCCAGGCGACGCATCTGCTGCTGAACATCAGCGGCCGGAACGTTGATCAAATGAGCGATGTGCTGGGCGAGTTGGCCGCGCCTAACTTCGTCGATCGCGCCGAAGGCGGCCGAGGAAACCACCAGGTTGAGGAACTCGTCGACCGACCGCCTGCGATCGGCCAGATTGCTGCCCGCCGCCTGCCAGGCCTCTTGCCGCTTTTGCCAGAACGCCTGGAGGGCGTCGGGCGATTCGTCAATAAGTTTGATCAGCGCCTCGCCCCCGCCTTCGAGACAATAATCGCATGGGTCTTTACCCTCCGGCAGCGCAGCCACACGAACGTGCAGACGCTGGGCCAGGAATACTTCCAGCGCCCGCTCGGCAGCAGCCTGGCCTGCGACATCGGCGTCGAAAATCAGCACTGCCTCCTGGGCGTAGCGAGACAGCAGCCGAACGTGACGGTCGGTCAGCGCCGTGCCCAACGTCGCCACCACGTTGTTCACGCCCGCCTGGAGCGGAACGATCGCATCGAGATAGCCCTCGACGACTACGGCCCGGCCGGACGAGACAATGCCCTCACGAGACCAGTTCAGTGCGTACAACTGGCTGGATTTGTCGAACAGGATGGACTCTGGACTGTTGAGGTATTTCGCCCGCTCGCCCTCGGCCAGCGCCCTTCCGCCGAACGCGATCACCCGGTTCTGCGGGTCGATAATCGGGAATATCAGGCGATTGCGAAACCGGTCGTAGCAGCCGCCGCTTTCGCGTGGAGCGACCAGGCCGGCCGCGAGCAGCATCGCCTCTGAGATGCCTTCCCGCCCGGCGGCCTTGGCGAGTGAGTCCCACGAATCCGGCGCGAAACCCAGGCCGAACCGCTGGATCGATTCGTCGGTCAACCCGCGGCCCTTTGCGTACTCCATGGCAGCCTCGCCCGCCGACGAGTTCAGTTGCGTGCGGAAAAACCTGGCCGCGAACGTCATCACACCAGTCAAATCGTTTTTCGAGTAGCTGCCCTCCGCTCGTTGCGGCCGGGCCGATTCGCTCGGAAGAGGCAGGTTGGCTCGCTCGGCGAGTGTGCGTACGGCCTCTGGGAAGGTGAGTTTTTCGTAGAGCATGAGGAACTGGAACACGCCGCCCCCGGCGCCGCATGCGAAACATTTGAAGATCTGCTTGACCGGCGTGACGTACATGGACGGGTTCTTGTCGTCGTGGAATGGGCAGAGTCCGACAAATTCCTTGCCGCGTTTTTTCAGCGCGACGTACTGCGAGACCAGATCGACAATGTCGGTCGCCTGGGCTACCTGCTCAATGAATTGCTGAGAGAATTTTGCCACGTCTTGCCGGCCTCCGGGGCGGGGCGAGCCGAGTTGTTGCAGCGTTACTCGGCGGCGTCTTCGACGTTGCTGCGACGATTAATCGCCATGTTGACCAGTTTGTCGGCTTCTTCGTTTTTTTCGCGACGAATGTGACGAATGGAAAATCGGCTGAACTTGCCCTGCAACTGCTGCGCCTGGTCGTAGAATTCCCGCAAGCGTTCGTTTTTGACGCGATACTCGCCGTTCATCTGCTTAACCATCAATTCCGAATCGCTGAGGCATTCCACGTCATCGGCGCCGAGTTGAGCGGCGGCTTTCAGCCCCGCCACCAGCGCGCTGTATTCAGCGACGTTGTTGGTAGCCCGGCCGAGAAACAGCCCGGCCTGGTGCAGGATTACGTCATCGTCGCGGCACTGTACGACCACACCGGCGCCTGCCGGTCCGGGATTACCCCTCGCGCCGCCATCGACGTGGATTGTCACTCGCAAAGAATCGCTGCCGCTCATGTTTCCTACCGGCGCCGCAATACGGGCGCGTCCCATCTCAAGAATTCCGGGGCGTCTGCGTCGCCTGCTCCTGGAGGTAGAGAATGCGGCCGCAACTGTCGCACGTGCGGATTGCATCCCGTGTCAGCAAGGCGTTTACGTGTTCGGCGTTGAGGCCCATGTAGCAGCCTCCGCAGATATAATCGTGTGGGGGCTTGTCCCCGTGGATTTCCACGGTCGCCATGGCTTCGCCGTCGGCCTGCTGGCTGATCCGCTCGAACAGCGCCAGTTCTTTGGCGGGAACTTCTTTGGCGGCTTCGGCCCGCTCGGCGGAAAGCTTTTCCATCATCGCGCTGAGTTTATCGACCTCGGCCTGGGAAGACTGGCTGATCTCCTCGCCGCGTTTCTTCTCGGCCTCGATGGTCGCCTTGACCTGCTCGGTCTCGGCCGCAATCGCCTCGACATCCTGCATGACCTTCAGCCCGTCGTCTTCCAGCTTGGCGTTGTCGGCCTTGAGAGTGTTGATCTGCGTGAGCAGCGCCGCGTATTCCTTGTTGGTCTTGGCTGTGTTCAAGGCGCTGCGCAGCGAGGCGACCTTCTGATCGCGCTCCTTGAGATCCAGGTCGAGACTGTCGGCCTGCTTGCGTCTGTTGATGGATTGCTCGTGCAGCGAATCCCACTCGTCCTGAGCCTGATCGATCCGCTTCTGCTGGGCGGCAACGGCACCCTGCTTACTCCGCAGCCGGCTTTTGACGGTCACGACGCGACTCTCAACTGATTGGAGGCGCAACAGCGCCGATAGCAACGTTCCCATGCAATCATCCTTTTCACTTGTTAATGAATCGTAACCCAGCATTATCGCCATATTCCCGCCCGATTCAAGGCTTTTTGAAAAAGTCCAGTTTCCCTCGCCGGCAGACAGCCCACTCCCGGCCGGGCCTCTTGCAATTACCCGGCTCGGCACCTACCATCTGATCGTCAACGCATGCAACGGGCTAAGGTATTACGGAGAAAGTATTATGATACGATTGGGCATGATCGGTTTTGGGGGTTTCGGCTGGACCATGCGGAAGATATTCCCGCAAGCGCCTGACAACAAAAGAATTCAGATCGTCGCCGGCGCCGACAACCGCCTGGCCCTTTGTCCCGACAGGGTCCAGCAGCTCAAAGACAATGGCGCCGAAGTGTTCGAAGACGCTTTCGAGATGTTCGACAAAATGCAAGGCCGCTGCGACGCGGTCTACATCGCAACGAGCATACACTCGCACATGCCCCTGGCGATCGCCGCCGTCAAGGCCGGCTATCATGTCTACCTGGAAAAACCGCCCGCCGCGACGATCCAGGAAGTCAACACCATGCGCGAAGCCGTCGCCCAATCCGGCAAGATCTGCATGGTCGGCTTCCAGCGAATCCACAGCGAGCCGCTCCAGTGGGTAAAGGAGCGAATCGTAGCCGGCAAGTTGGGTAAGCTCATCAAGCTGTCCGCCCGCGCATGCTGGCCCCGTCCCAACCGGTACTACAGCCGAAACGAATGGGCCGGAAAACTCCGCGCCGGAGACAAGTGGATTCTGGACGGACCGGCCACCAACGCCCTGTCGCACGAAACCAACAATCTTATGTTCCTGGCTTCGGACAAGGCGGGCGAGTATGCGACCCCCGCAGCCGTGCGAGCCGAACTGTACGCCGCCGGGCCGGTCGAGTCTCACAACGTCGCCGCCATCGAAACGCAGACTGCCGAAGGCCCCAAGACATATTTCATCGCCAGCCACGCCACGCAAAACGAAACCTGCGTGTCGATCGTCGTTGAAGGCGAAAAAGGCACGGCCCGCCTTGGCAAAGACCAGGGCGGAGCGAGAATCGACTACAACGACGGCACGAGCGAAGAGCTAGACACCGAAGATACCGGCAAGCTAGGCATGATGGTTAACTTCGCCGAAGCCATTCTCGCAAACGATCCGAAAATCATCCGCTGCGATCTGGAAGACACGCGAAACGTGATCATGTCGCTTAACGGCGCCCACGAGAGCAGCAGGAAAATCCACCGCATCGGCGATGACCATTACCAACGCGTCGACGAAGGCACGGAAATGGCACGGACTGTGGTGGAAGGCATGGATGAGATGATCGAGACCGCGGCCGCTCAGGGTTGCCTCTTCAGCGACCTATCCCCCGTACCGCCATGGGCGACGCGGACCGAACCGTTCGACATGACCGGCTACGCGGAGTTCCCGCAGCAATTCCGCTGCGAATGAAACCCCTCGGCGTCGGCCGGGCCGGCGATAGAGATTGCAGGCATGTTTCCGCTCGATGACACGATCGTGGCGATTTCCAGCGCTGGCGGCAATGCGCCTCGCGCACTGGTGCGTCTGAGCGGGCCGCAAGCCATCGAAATCGCGGCCCAAATTTTCCACGCAAGCAATACGCCGCTCGATCAGTTGGACGGATTCCGCGCAGCCGACGGGCTGATCCGCCTGGCCGAACCCGCCATCGAACTGCCCGCCCGCGCGTACCTGTTTCGCTCGCCTCGCAGCTTCACCCGCCAAGACGTGGTGGAACTGCACATCCCAGCCGCCGCCGCAGCGACCTGCGGGGAATTGATACGCCTCGGCGCTCGCCAGGCCGAACCGGGCGAATTCACCGCACGCGCTTTTTTTTCCGGCCGGATCGATCTCAGCGCCGCCGAAGCGGTCGCCGACGTCATCGACGCAGAAAATGACGCCCAGCTGCGCGCTGCGATGGGGGCTTTGGGCGGACGCATCGAACGCCTCTGTGCCGAATCGGCCGACGAGACGGCAGACATCCTGGCCGCGGTGGAAGCCTCCATCGACCTGGCCGCCGAAGACATCCAGATCGAAACGCCAGCCGAACTCGCCGATCGGCTCGATGAATTGTCGCAGCGTCTGGAACAGACGGCCGGGCAAGCTGCTTCGATTCCCGAAAGTCCGACCAGCGCCAAAGTCGTGCTGGCCGGTCGGCCAAACGTCGGCAAGAGTTCGCTGCTGAACGCCCTGTCGGGTTCGGACCGTGCGATCGTCTCGGCCATGGCGGGCACGACGCGCGACGTGCTGACTGCAGAGATGCCCCTGCCAAACGGAGAGTTTGTGACGCTGGTCGACGCGGCCGGCTTTCTGCACCCGACCACGCCGCTGGACATCGCCGCGCACACGGCCGCCCGACAAGCCGTGGCCACCGCAGACGTGATCGCCTTCGTCCTCGACGCGTCGCAGCCGCAGGATGAAGACCAGCAATTGCTCGCCGACGTTCGTCAGGTCAACCGCCTGTCGCCCGTGATCCTGGCGGCGAACAAAGCCGACCTGCTCGAGGCCGATGCAAGTGAAGCGGCGGGCCATCTGGGGATTGGCCCAGATCATGACCTGCCAGGCGTGATGGTCTCGGCCCGGACCGGCCAGGGGCTCGATGAACTCCTGCAGCTGGTCGTAAGCCACTTGGAGAAAGTCTCCTCGACTGGCGGCGAGCAGTTGGCACTCCACGAGAGACACAAAGATTGCCTGCGCGAAGCATCACGGGCGGCCGGCAGGGCCGGGGAGGTTTTGCGAACGGCCGAGCAAGTCGCCGACACCGCAGAACTTGTCGCCATCGATTTGCGAGAAGCCCTGGCCGCATTGGGTCAAATCAGCGGACAGGTGGTCACCGAAGATGTCCTGGGCAGGATCTTTTCTCGCTTTTGTGTAGGCAAGTAGCTATCCAAAAAAGTGTTATCCTCCAAACCCATTTCGACTCGTGGTCGCTTGCGCGTAGCGGGGTATATAATTATGTAATCAGACGTTGCAGCGCGGCCCGGCAGCGGCGCGTCGTACGCCAGCGGGTCGGGCCACAGGCGAAAGGGCAGGACAATGAAGATCAACGACTACCTCAAGGAAAACGGGGTGTACTTCAGCATGCACGAGCATCCCCCGGCATACACGGCCCAGGAAGTCGCCGCCGAGGAGCACATCAGCGGCAACATGCTGGCCAAGGCGGTAATCGTTCGCGCCGGCGAGCAGTTTGCGATGTGCGTCATCCCGGCCAGCTTCAAACTAGACATGCGGAAGGTGGCGGACGCTCTGGACGTCGAGTCGATCAGGCTGGCCGACGAAACCGAACTGGCCAAGCTGTTTCCCGACGCGGAAGTGGGCGCCGAGCCGCCTTTCGGCAATCTCTATCACATCACGACGCTGGTGGACGAACACCTCGCCCGTGACGATGAGATTGTCTTCCAGGCCGGGTCGCATCGGCACGCCATACGAATGAAGTATGCCGATTATGCTTCGCTGGCCGAGCCGAGCGTGATCGATCTGGCCGTGCACCTGTAGGCTGAAATTACCGGGCGCGTCGAACTGCTTCGAGAACGGTTTTGTGAATGGCTTCGACCTGGGCCAGGCAGGCCCAGTGCATGCGCACCTGTTCGCCTTCAAACCGGAGGCTGCCTAGCCTCAACGGCCTTTCGCCCGCGTTGGCTTCGATGGTTACGTCGCTCACTTGGCGCAACAGGCAGAAGGAAGTCACCGGCCGCGAAAGACCCTGAACCTGCAACGCGCGGACGTTGGTCAAGACGTACAGTTGCCCCATCCACTGGATGCACCCCCATAAAATTCGCAGGCACGCGACGGCCGAGCATATCAGCAATACTGCTGAGGTAGACGCGGGCGAGGAAAACCAACTGTCGGCCAACTGGGTTCCAACGGCCACCAATCCCGCCGCCAGCAGAACCGGCCAGCTACTCAGCAGGACATACCAGGCGCTGGGCTTGACGGTCAGCAGAACGATCTCTCCGTCTTCGAGCACCTCGGCCGGAAAGAAGGTGTCCTCGGCGGCAGTCTCGGCTGGGTCCGACGACGGGGTCATTCGCCCGATCCCCCGGCCGGAGGCTCGTGAGCCTCAGACGAATCCATGACGTGGCTTTTGAGTAGGCAGATGTCGGGCAGGTTGCGATAGAGATTATTGAAGTCCAGCCCGTAGCCCACCACGAATTCCTGCCCGATGGAAAAGCCGCAGAAATCGGGTGCGATCCGCCTGTCGCCTTGCGAAGGTGTCTTGCCGAGCAGCACACAGGTTCGCACACTGACGGCCTGGCGCTGGCGGACTTCGGCGACGATGGCTTCGAGCGTGCGACCGCTATCGAGAATATCATCCACCACCAGCACCGCCCGCCCGGCGAAATCCAGTTCGGGCAGCACATCCAGCCGAAGTTGCTGCGGGGTAGTCGCCTCGCCGGGGTAAGAGGAGGCCGAGATCATCTCGATGCGGACCTTCATCGGCAGCCGGCGAATCAAATCGGCCAGGAAAACTACCGAACCGGTCAGCACGCACAAGAGCGTAAGTTCGCCTTCGCTGCAGCTGGCGGAGATTTCCTCGCCCAGTTCGTCGATGCGGCGGGCAATCTGCTCGCGGCTGATGAGAATCCGGTCGATGTCGTTCCGTAAAGAATGATCTGGTGCGGCCTGGGGCGATCGCATGAATCTTTCCTTGGTTCGTTTTCACCCGACAGATATCGAAGCTGACCGACGAATCCTACCCCCGACAGGAAAGATTTGCAATTCCCGACCCGCACTGGATGAATGCGAGGCAAATGGGATGCGACGATTATTTGAAAATGGCCCTGGCGGGGAGGGTTAGAAATTTCTAGAAGTTATCCCAAAAACCGCTTCCAGCGCGAATTGGGCTTCTGGGATAGCTTCTAATTAAATAAAAAATTCCAGCCTTGATATACGCCAAGTAGACCGGGTACAGTGACTGGCCGAAATGATGCCTGCGTCAACGAAGGCCTGTTCCGAAGCAACGGTCTTGCGGCGAAGGGCGAAATAAGGTCTGCTGCGACCTAACCTTTACTTTGAGAGTCTGTCAGCACTATCAGGAGAATCGCCATGTTATCCAACCATCGCATTCTTACCGTTCTCTGCATCGTAGCTCTCGCGAGCGTCGCCGGGGCGCAGACCGCACCCGAAACGTCTACTCCTCCGCCTGCATCGTCTGCGCCGGCTACATCGTCTGCACCGGTCCTGCCCCCCGTCGAGTCGGTGCTCAGCCACATCCCTGCCGATGCGCTGGGTTTCGTGGCTGTCAACAAGATCAGCCAGACTACCGGCAACGTGGAGACATTCCTGAACAATATCGGAGTGGGCCAGATGCTGCCCTTCCAGCAAATGCCGAACGGCATGGTGGACTTCCTCCGGATGAGCCTGATGCTGGGCGAGGGGTTCAACGCTGACGGTGGTTTCGCGGCTGTCATGCTGGACCCCCAGCAGTTCGGCATCGACCTGATGAAAATGATGCGTGGCGAGCCGACCTTTGCTCCAGACGGAACACGCATCGAGCCCAAGCTGCCCTTCATCCTCTTCGTGCCTGGCGCCAGCGCCGAAGCAGTATTCGGCAATTACCCGATAGAAGATGCGGGCCCGTTCAAGCGGATCACGTTGCGGATGGGTCCGATGTTCTCCATCCAGGCCGGCGGCTACGTCGCCCTGAGCCCGTCGCCCAAGGCTCTGCTGGCGATGGGCAAAGCAACAAAGAAAGCCTCCGACGTCCTGAGCGAATCGCAAGCGAAGACCATCGCCGAATCAGACCTCGCCATCCATCTCAACATGAAGATCGTCGGGCCGATCTACGTCCAGTTCCTCAAACAGATGACCGAGCAAATGGACCAGATGAGCAATGCGATGCCGGGGATGGATTTTGGCAAGATCATGAGCCTCTACTCGGACATCTACTGCGAGATACTCGCCCAGATCGACACGATTACGATGTCCCTGCGATTCGACCCGACAGGCCTGCTGATCTCCGAAAACGTGCGATGGGACCCCGAAAGCGACTGGGGCAAAATGGTCGCCGCATGCCAGCCGATCGAAGGCGAACTACTGGGCAACCTGCCGGACCTCCCATACGTTCTTGCGATGGGCTCCGCATCCGCCGGCACAACTGAGCTGGAAAGAGTCATCGGGCTCAAGATGCTGGACAAGATGCTGGCATCAGAATTTTTTGCCGACATACCCCAGGAAACCAAAACGGAGCTGAGACTATTGGGCGACAAAATGTCCGGCCAGGTGACGGCCTCTCAGGTGGTCATCGGCGGCGTGCCGGAAGGGGCAGGCGTGGTTGGACTGGTGGTCGTGATGAACTGCATAGACGCCAAAACCGTGCAGGGGCTCTACGCTGGCGCCACACCGATATATGAAACATTGATCAATTCAATGCTGCCGGACCTGGAAGAAGGAGAAAAGAAACTTCGGCTGTCCTATGCGAGCGCCGCCGGCAAGATCGGCGAGACGCCGTACGATACGATCACCATTTCCACCGACGATCTGGATAATCTGGACGAAGACGATCGAGAGAAACTCCGTAAGATTCTCGGCGAGGACGAACTCCGCTACCGCATTGCATCGGCCGACGAAAAGACGCTGGTGCTGACGTTCGGCGGCGCCGATCCGCTCCTGGCTGAAGCCCTGCAAACCGCCCGGACGGGCGGGACCATCCAGCAGAGTGCAGCCGCGGCCGGCGCGCTGAAACACATGCCCAAAAAGCCAATCATGCTGATGTTGTTCAACGTCAGTAATCTATTCGAGCTGATCGGCAAGGGCACGCAGGCAATCGATCCGGACGCAGCATTCCCGTTCAGTATTACTACTCCCACGCCGATCGCGGCTGGCGCATCAGTTGCCGGCAGTGAGATGCTCGTCGTTGTTCACATGCCCATTGATTTGATTCAGGAAGTAGTGCAAAAGGTCATGATGAGGGCCATGGGCTTTGGCGGGCGCCACCCCCAGCCGCAAAGCCAGCCTGCTCCCGTCGGTGACGACGACGATTTTTAGAGCGTACCGTTTCCATCAAATAAGCAATCGGCCGTCGGCGGATATCAGCATCCGTCGGCGGCCGACTTTGTTTATGGATAATTCTATACTCAGGCCTTCAATTGTTCCTTGAGGTCGGACAGGAAGCCTTGAAGAACTTTTCGCGGAATTGTATCGAGCACCGGTTCGAGTGCCTTGCCGGTTTCAAAATCGCTCACCGCCTCGATGGCCGTGTACTTGTATTGCTTGAGCTTTTTGACGTGCTCGCCGGTCTGTTCGAGCCGACCGTTGGACATGTCCATGCAATAGCTCACCACAATGTGGCGCAGGTCTTCACTGCGGAGGTCGCTCTGCTGTTCCTGCGGAGTCTGCGACGTATCGGTGGCGCCCATCTCGTGGAGCAGTTCGCGATCCATGGCCTTTTGTGACTCAATGTCCTGGATGCCGTGCGTTTCGTCGTCTTCATCGAGCGGCTGGAGAGGGATCACGTCCTCTTCGGAAACCGGAGCTGGGATGTAGGTGCTCTGCCCGCAGAATGGACACTTGCCTCGCTTGCCGGAAGCCGATTCGTCGGCCTTGATCTCTTTGTGGCACTTTTCACATCGGAACGTGACCTTCATTATTTCACTCTCCCATTGCCTTGATAACCAACCGCTCGGCGCCGGCGTCACCATCAGGATGCACAGCCATGCTACTCGCCGATGATCTTGACCAAAAGTCGCTTTCGTCGCCGCCCGTCAAACTCATAGTAAAAGATATGCTCCCAGGGTCCAAGGTGCAATTGCCCGTCGGTAATCGCGACGACGACCTCTCGGCCCATGATTTGTCGCTTCATGTGCGCGTCGGCATTGTCTTCGGCGCCGTTGTGGCGGTATTGACTGTGGGGTTTTTCGGGAGCGAGCTTCTCCAGCCAGACTTCGTAATCGTGATGCAGGCCGGATTCGTTGTCGTTTATGAAGACGCTGGCGGTGATGTGCATCGCATTTACGAGCACCAGGCCGTCGGTGACGCCGCTCTGGGCTACCAGCCGCTCGACCTCGCGATGGATCGAAACGATCGCCCGCCGCTGAGGAACCTCCATCCAGATTTCCTGCGTAAGAGTCTTCATTCGCCGCTCCTTTCCCGCATCAGTCTACCGCCAACCCTGTGGCAAAGACAACTTATACCGCCCAAAGCTCATGCAGACTTTGTTATGGAGGGCTTTGCCTCTATCATAACCGTACGGCCGGTGCGAACAGATGCGCCCAGGCCGAAAGAAAGAAGAGAATGAAGAATATCAGTCAACTCATCAGTGAACAATTGCTCCCCCGCGTGAGCCAGCCCGGGCAATACGTCGGCCAGGAGATCAACGCCCGCTGCGGCGACGTAGCCGCCGCCGAGGTCAGCATCGCGCTGGCCTTCCCGGACGCGTACAACATCGGCATCTCGCATTACGGCGGACAGATGCTCTACCACATGCTCAACGATATCGATGGCGTGGCCTGCGATAGGACCTACTGCCCGCGGCACGACGCAGAACAAGTCATGCGCGACCAGTCGATTCCGCTTTTCGGCTGGGAGAGCCGACTCCCACTGAGCCAATTCGACGTGGTGGGCTTCTCGCTTGCATACGAATTGTGCGTGACCAACGTGCTGACGATGCTCGACCTGGCCGGGATCGCTCTGAGAAGCAAAGATCGAACCGAGAAGGACCCGCTGATTATCGCCGGCGATGCGATGGCCGATTCGCCCGAGCCCATGGCCGATTTCATCGACCTGTTCGTCGTCGGCGACGGCGAAGAGCCACTCGCCCAACTGGTGGAGCTGATCCGCAGAGCGAACAGGGAAGGCCTGACCCGCGAGCAACTGCTGCTGGAAGCGGCCCGGTCAATCCCCTCGGTATACGTGCCGCGATTCTATCGGCCGACCGGCGAGGCGACCGGAACCGTCGAACCCACTCGCGATGACGTGCCAGCCCGCATCGCCCGAGCCTGCATGCGAGACCTCTCTCGCTGCCCGGAAATGACCCGCCAACTCGTGCCGTTCTCCCAGGGCGTACACGAGCGAGTGGTGATCGAAATCATGCGAGGCTGCCCCAACGCTTGTCGATTCTGCCAGGCCGGCGCTGCCCGCCTGCCGGTCCGTCACCGATCGGCCGATGAAATCGTACGGATCGCCCGCGAAGCAATCGCCGCTACGGGCTTTCGCGAAATCTCGCTGCTCTCGCTATCGACGAGCGATTACCCCCGCCTGGACGAGCTGATCGAGCGGCTGAACGCGGAATTCGAGGGCATGCGGGTTTCGATCTCCCTGCCGTCGTTGCGGGCGGATAGCCAGCTTCGCATCCTGCCGAAATTGACATCATCGGTTCGCAAAGGCGGGTTCACCATCGCCGCCGAGGCTGGCTCGGATCGGCTGCGAAGTGCGATCCGAAAGCAGATCACCGAGCAGGACATGATCGACGGCGTGCGCGAGGCCTACCGTGCCGGCTGGCGAAGGGTGAAGGTGTATTTCATGGCAGGCCTGCCGGGAGAAACCGACGAGGATATAGACGCGATTTTCGATTTGTGCAAGAAACTTTCCGAAACCGGACGCGAAGCGATGGGCCAGCCAGGCGCGATCGCCGCCAGCGTCTCGTGGTTCGTTCCCAAGCCGCACACACCCATGCAGTGGGCGCCGATGCGATCGGGCGAGTACTTCCTCTCCGTGCGGCGCCGGCTGCGGGAACTGTCGCAGCGGTCGGCCGTGCAATTCCGATTCCACTGGGTCGAGCGGAGCCTGCTGGAAGGCTTGCTGTGTCGCGGAGACCGCCGCGTGGGCGATGTTATCGAAACAGCCTGGCGAAACGGCGCCAGCATGGACGCCTGGGACGAACATTTCGACTTCGAAAAATGGACCGCCGCCATAGCCCAAATCGGTATCGATCTGGATGCCTGCATCCTTGAGGAGCTGCCCACCGATCAGCTGACCCCATGGTCTCACATCATCTCGCCGCGCAATGCAGACTTCCTGGCCGATGAGTACCGCAAACTTCAGGGTGCACTGACTGGAGAGATGCCCTGATTACCAAATAATCTCGCGCGCGTCGAAAACCGGGCCATCCGTGCAGCAAAGCTTGTATGACCAGCCGGCCTCGGCGTCGCGGTGTGTCTTGATGATGCAGGACTGGCAGGTGCCCATACCGCAGGCCATGTGGCGCTCCATGGCGAGCTGGCATTCGATTTCGCGGGAGAGGCAAATGTCGGCCACCGCCTGCATCAGTGGCTCGGGGCCGCAGCAGTAGACCACCAGATCGGCCTCGTCTTCCACGTGCGCGTTGAGCCAGTTGCGAAACGCCTCGCTGACCGTTCCGCCGAAACCCAACGAGCCGTCGTCGGTGGCAAGAGCCGTCGCCGTGCCCTGCTGGGCAAACTCCGCAACGCACATGCTTGGCCGACCGGCCGACGATATCTCCACCCCGTCAAGCACGTTCAGCGGCAGCAGGCTCGCCGTTCGCGCCCCGGCGAAGGCGAAGGATTCCTTGCCTGCTACCTGCAGGGCTTCGGCCAGGTACAGCATCGGCGGGATGCCCACCCCGCCACCGATCAGTGCGGCCTGGGGCTTGTCGGGCCAGATCCTAAATGCGTTTCCGAGCGGCCCCAGCACGCTGACTTCGCCGCCGGCGGCCAGGCCGGAAAGCCAGCGCGTCCCCGTGCCTACCGCGCGGTAGATGATTTCCAGTTCGACGCCGCCCGATGCGAGCTCGCGGCGCCCGCCCAAACTCAGCGGCCGGCGCAGAAGCGGCTCGCGGTCGGTCAGTTCCGCCTGGGTAAATTTCGGCGGCTTGCCTTCCGACCAGTCCACGTCGACCAGCGAAGCCTGCGGGGCAACAGGCCGGCACTGTAGCTGGACGAACTGGCCTGGCCGTGTAGGCGGGAACTCCTGCATCGCCAGCCGCAATCGAAAGTGCTCCCGGCAGAGCGTCTCGTTCGCCGTCACTTCAGCCAGGAAAACTCCTCGCCGTTTTTCCGCCGCAGATTTTTCCGCTGGTGTCATTGGTCTGGTTCGCTCGAATCATCGCAGCCGTCAAAGCTGCGTGTATGCGATAATTTTGTACGCTAGACGGGCCGCCAGCACTTCCGTTACGTGGTTGGGCGGGATCGGCCGCACTTCAACAATATCCGCGGCGATCACTTCCCGCTCGGTGCAGACTCGCTGGAGCAGGCTCGTCACCTGCCGCCACGTCAGTCCGTCCGGCTCGGGCGTGCCCGTGCCCGGCGCGACCGCCGGGTCGAACCCGTCGATATCCACCGTAACGTAGACCTTCTCGCCGAGCATCTCAAGCGCCCGGTCGATCCAACGATCGTCATCGAGCGCGGTTTGCGGCGTGATGAACCGCGCCGCCTGCTGGGGACACTGGGCGGCCTCGTCGCGAGAGTGACTTCGAATGCCGACCTGACAAATGCGGTCGGTCACTTCCAACACCCGCCGCATCACACAAGCATGCGAGTACCGAGTGCCGCCGTAGCTGTCGCGCAAATCGGCATGGGCGTCGATCTGAAGAACGCTCAGTTCGCCTTCGCACGCTTCGGCCGCAGCCTGAACCAAGCCCACGGTCACGCTGTGCTCGCCGCCGAGCGATAGCAGGAACTTGCCCGCACCGAGAATTTCCAAAGCTGCCTGGCGAACGCGATCGACCTGCTGTTCGGGCGAAGCGACCGGGGCGATTGCAGGGTATGTTGCGATTCCGGCGCTGTGGAATTCGCCGCCCAGCTGCGCATCGTAATACTCGATCTGCCCCGACGCGTCGATGATCGCCGCGGGCCCGTCGGCCGTGCCGACCTTGTACGAAACGGTCGCCTCGAAAGGGATCGGCAGGACTGCGTAGCGGGCCGCAGCCGGGTCGTTCAACTCGGCCGGCACGTCCAGGAATACCTTGCAACGCTCGTTCGCCATCCACTCTCACCAAAGGGCTAGAGAATCATCACAGCCGCCGCGACCACGGTAGTCCACAGCCCGGACTTATCGCCATCTGCCGTTTGCACCGTCGCCCGCGTCCGGATGATCTTGCCGGACATTTTGTAAATTTCTTTCCGCTCGTCGTAAGCGGTTTCCGGGTCGAACTCGATACCGAGCGTCGTAGCCAGCATCGTCGCAGCCATGTCTTCGACGTGGTCGGCCAGAACCCGCCCCTTCATCCCAAAGCCGTGGTGCTCGCTGATGTATCCGTACTGATGGCCCTTGGCCGGTTGGGCCAGGCCCACGCCCGCACTGACCAGGCGGGACGGTTCGTTGGTAGCCGACTCGGCCAGTACGCAGAACGTAATCTCGCCGGCTTCCAGTTGCGACAGTCCCTTCTTGCGCGAGACAATTTTGCAGTTGGGCGGCAGGATACTCGAAATCCGCACCAGGTTGCCCTTCTCGATGCCGGCTTGTCGCAAGGCCAGTTCGAAACTTTGCAGGCGGTTGCGGTGCCTGCCAACACCCTTGGTGAAGAACACTTCGCGTGGAACCATCAAACGTCTTTCCATCGGCAATCCTCTCGATCTACCCGGCCACGCAGTAGCCGGACGCGTGTTGATTATAGGTTCGAAATCGCAGGCGGCAAGTGCATCAACATGGCTGAGCGGAAAAATGGTTTGCCGCCCCGCCATAGCCGACCCTGCGGCGTTGACACCACCGGAGCATACACCTACTATCGCGGCGGCAAAGGAGAATCCCAATGACCGCCAAGAGTATTAAGAAAACCTCGAAAATAGCCCTGAAGGCCCATATGTCAAAAGGGACGAAAAAGTCGTGGCAGGGGCGGCTCACCGCCGAAGCCGACGCCGTCACGGCCGAGTTCGTCGCATCGCTGGATATCGACGCCGATTTGTGGCGATACGACGTCGCGGGCTCGATCGCCCACGCCCAAATGCTGTCCGAGCAGAAAATCATCACGAAGGCGGAGTTCAGCAAAATCCGCAAGGGCCTGCTGGCCGTGGCGAAGAAGCTCGAAGCCGGCAAGCTCAAAATGCCCATCGAACTGGAAGACATCCACATGGTCATCGAGAAGGCCCTGATCGACACGATCGGCCCGGTAGGCGGCAAGCTGCACACCGGCCGAAGCCGAAACGACCAAGTGGCACTCGACCTGCGATTGTGGGCTCGCGACGCGGTCGACGAACTGACCTCCGCGATTACCGACCTTCAGCGGGCGCTGGTTTCATTGGCCGGGCGGGCCAAGGGCATCGTCATGCCAGCCTACACGCACCTTCAGCGGGCCCAGCCGATCCTCGCCGCCCACGCGATGCTCGCCTACGTGGAAATGCTCCAGCGAGACGCCGACCGCCTGGCCGACGCACGCAAGCGAGTGAACGTTTGCCCCCTGGGATGCGGCGCGGTGGCCGGCACGTCGCTGCCGCTGGACCGGGCGCGAACGGCCGAGCTGCTGGGCTTCCCCACCTTCAGCCGAAACAGCATCGACGCGACCAGCGACCGGGACTTCCTGGCCGAGCTGTGCTTCTGCTGCGCGTCACTGGCGATCCACCTGTCGCGATGGGCCGAAGACGGGATCATCCAGTCCAGCACCGAGTTCGGATTCATCGAACTGCACGACGCGTACTGCACGTCCAGCTCAATGATGCCGCAGAAAAAGAACGCCGACACGCTCGAGCTGATCCGCGGCAAGGCCGCCACCGCCATCGCATCGCTGACTGGCATGTTGACGCTGCTCAAGGGCCTGCCGCTTGCTTACAATCGCGACCTTCAGGACGACAAGCGGTTCGCATTCCCGGCCGTTCGGTCGGTGCGCCAAGCCTTGCGCGTCGCGACGGGCGTTGCATCCACCACCAATCTCGCAGCCGATCGGATCGCAGCCGGGCTCGACGAGGGCTATCTCGATGCGACCTGCCTCGCCGAATACATCACCGCCAAGGGCGTTCCGTTCCGCCAGGCGCACCATATCGTCGGCAGACTGGTCAGCCAGGCCGAGAAGCAAGGCAAGCCGCTGGCCAAGCTGCCGCTTTCGCAACTTCAAAAGGCGTGCGATCGAATCGACCAAGGCGTCTATCGTTACCTGGGCGCCGAGAACGTAGTGAAGAAATACGCCCCCGACGGCGCGGCCGGCCCGAAGCAGGTCCGCAAACAACTGGCCCACTGGAAGCGAAAGCTCGCAACTTGAATGCAGGAGCGAGAATTCATCGACTGGATCAGCCGGCAGAGCCGGTTCGACCCCGACGCCGTACCCGTCGGGCCGGGTGACGATTGCGCGGTGGTCAAGCTCGGCGGAGAATCGCTGCTGACGACGACCGACCAGGCGCTCGACGGCGTGCATTTCATCCTGGCCGAGCATGGCCCAAAAGCGGCCGGGCGAAAGGCGATGGCGCGGAGTCTGTCGGACCTGGCTGCGATGGCGGCCGTGCCGGTGGCGGCCGTGGCGACCGTCGCCCTGCCGAAGGGCACGGAGCGATCCGCCGCCGAGGCAATTTATACGGGCCTGCGCGAATTGGCCGACGAATTCCACTGCCCCCTCGTCGGCGGCGACGTGGGCGTGTGGGCTGGCCCCCTGGCGATCAGCGTGACCGCATTCGGCAGACCTGGCGGAGTGACGGGCGGCATCGAGCCGATCCTTCGAAGCGGCGCCCGCAAGAAAGACGCCATCTGCGTGACCGGGCGCCTGGGCGGAGCTTGGCGAACCAGACGCCACCTGGAATTCATACCCCGCATCGCCGAGGCGATCTGCCTGGCCATGAACTATCCGCCGCGGGCCATGATCGACCTTTCGGACGGCCTGGCGAGCGACCTGGGCCACATCTGCCGGGCTTCGGGTGTGGGCGCCGAAATCTACGCCGATCAAATCCCGATCCACGAAGACGCAAGGCTGGCCGGTGACGACGCAGCCACCCTGCAAGCAGCCCTGAGCGACGGGGAAGACTACGAATTGCTGTTCACCCTGCCGGCGCGGTTTGCGGACAAGCTATGTCAGGCCCAGCCGCTGCCGGTCCCGGTGACGCAAATCGGCCGAATCGTAGAAGGCGATGAGACGACGCTGGTTTTCCCCGACGGCCGACGGGAGAAGCTAACCGCTTGCGGCTGGGAGCACAGGACGTAAAATAACATTATGCAGAACGCTCGATCCCGCGAGTGAACAGCCGCGGGTTTTTTACGTTGGAGCATTTGGCAGCAGAATTGAATCATCTATGGAAACCTTCGAAACCAACAGTCCGCAGGAGACGCTCGAACTTGGTCGACGACTGGCTGACCGCTTCGCCGTCGGAGATTGCGTGGCGCTGGTCGGCTCGCTGGGCGCGGGCAAGACGGCCCTTGTGCGAGGCGTCGCGGTGGGGCTGGGGCTGGAAGATGAAAATCTTGTATCGAGCCCAACTTACGTGCTCGTACAGGAGTATCCCGCCCGGATGACGGTATTCCACGTGGACCTGTACCGGCTTTCGATGCCGCAGGCCGAGTTGAGCGAATTGGGCATCGACGAGATGCTGGTCGAGGGGGTAGTCCTGATCGAATGGGCCGACCGCGCCGACGACGCCCTGCCGCGTCCACGTTGGGAAATTCGAATCCAGCCAACCGGGCTCCAAAGCAGGCGGTTCGAACTGCATCGTGTTGATTGACAGCCCCCCGCCGGCCCGGTAGTTTGTATGACTTGCCCCCTGAAATCTAAGGAAATCGCATCGTGGAACAGGCAATAACAAAAGCCAATACGCTGATTGAGGCGCTGGGCTACATCCAGCGATTCGCCGGAAAAGTAGTCGTCATCAAAATGGGCGGCTCGATCATGGACAATGACGAGGCCCTCAAGAACATGCTCACCGACGTGGTGTTCCTCAACACGGTCGGCATGCGGCCGGTGATCGTACACGGCGGCGGCAAGGCGATTTCCGGCGCCATGGAGCAGCGCGGCCTGGAGGTTCAGTTCGTCCAAGGCCGAAGGTACACCGACCAGCGAACGCTGACGGTGGTCGAGCACGTCCTGTGCAATGAGGTCAATCGCGGGCTCGTGGACAAAATCGAATCGCTCGGCTCCAGTGCGATGGGGCTGCATACGCTGGCCAGTAGCGTACTGCTCGGCGAGAAGCTGTTCCTCGAATCCGAAGACCGGAAGATCGACCTGGGCTTCGTCGGGCGAGTTACGAGCGTAAACGCAAAGCTGATCGACCTGCTGTGTCAAGCCGACACGGTTCCGGTGATAGCGCCGCTGGCGCGAGACAAGACGGGCGCCAAGCTGAATTGCAACGCCGACACGGCCGGCGGCGAAGTGGCCGCCGCACTGAAGGCCGAGAAATTCGTCGTCGTCTCCGACACGCACGGAATCCGCCGCGACCCGGAAGATCCGGAAACGGTCATCACGTCGATAACCGAGACGGAAATCCAGGCGTTGATCGATGACGGGACGATCTCGGCGGGCATGTTGCCGAAAGTCGAATCTTGCCTCAGAGCGCTAGGCGCCGGCGTGCAGCGAACGCACATTATCGACGGCCGCCTGCCCCACTCGCTGCTGCTGGAAATATTCACCGAACGCGGCGTGGGAACGCTGATCCATCAGTAACCCAGGCAAGTATCCTCACCCCAGACATGAAGGCTGGACCCATGCAAACAAACTTTATTAACCTGAGCGATTTCACCGACAGCCAGTTGAACCGCCTTCTGCAGCGGGCACTGGCCGATAAGGCAATGTTCTGCAAAGGCGAGCTTCCCGCCTCGCTCGAACGAAAAACGCTGGCCATGATCTTCGAAAAACCCTCGCTCCGCACAAGGGTCAGCTTCGAGACGGCCATGACGCAACTCGGCGGTCACGCAATATATTTGACCAACGCCGAAATCGGCATCGGGACGCGCGAGCCGGTACAGGACATCGCACGCGTACTGGCGAAAATGTGCGATGGGATCATGGCGCGAACGTTCAGCCACGAGCTGGTCGAAGACCTGGCCCGACTTTCAGACGTGCCGGTCGTCAACGCCCTGACCGATCGATCGCATCCCTGCCAGGCGATGGCGGACATGCTGACTATCCACGAGCATTTCGGCGACTTGACCGGGCGAAAACTGACTTTCATCGGCGACGGCAATAACGTCGCCCGCAGCCTGGCCGTCGCATGCAGCCGACTGGGCATGAAGTTTGCCCTGGCCAGCCCGGAAGGGTTCGACCTGGACGGCGACTTTTTATCTGAGCTTGCGGCCGAGGCTGTCTGCCTGACTCGCGACCCCCGCCAGGCGGTCGCGGACGCCGACGTGGTCTATACGGACACGTGGGTTTCCATGGGCCAGGAAGACGAGAAGCAGCAGCGAGTCCGTGCCTTCGAAGGCTACCAGGTGAATGCCGAACTGCTGGCCGCCGCGCCGGACCACGCGATCGTCATGCACGACCTGCCGGCCTACCGGGGCTACGAGATCAGCGAAGACGTATTCGAAGCCCACGCAGCCACCATTTTCGCCCAGGCGGACAATCGCCTGCACTTCCAGCGGTCGCTGGTGAATGTTTTGCTGGGCGAGGGCGGAATTGCCTGATTAGAGCAGTCCACCACCCATGCGTACAAGCCAGAGTCATCCACTTTCCCGCGCCGCGTGCTGCTGCGCATGGAAAGATTCGGCGTGAGTTGATAGAGTGGCTAGTATGAGTAAACGCAAACGACACGACGGTCGGCGGGCGAACGAGCTCCGCCCGGTTACTATCACCCCAGGTTTTGTCAGGACGGCGAACGGTTCGTGCCTGATCGAAATCGGCGGCACGCGGGTTATTTGCACGGCCAGCTTCGCCGAAGGCGTGCCGAGATGGCGTGTCGATAGCGAGCTGGGCTGGGTGACCGCAGAGTACGGCATGCTGCCGGCCTCGACGTCGGACCGCAAGCGAAGACCCATCGGCAAGCTGGACGGGCGCAGCGTGGAGATCCAGCGGATCATCGGCCGGGTTCTTCGCAACGCCATACATTTTGATCGGCTGGGGCCGAACACGATCACGCTCGACTGCGATGTCCTCGAAGCCGACGGAGGCACGCGGACGGCCGCGATCACCGGCGCGTATGTGGCGTTGGCGCTGGCGGTGAGGCAGGCAGCCGAGGCAGGCCTCTGTCGGGCCAATGCGATGCGCACGTCCATAGCAGCCGTGTCGGTCGGAATCGTCGACGGATGCGCAGTGCTCGACCTGGACTATGCGGAAGACTCTCAGGCTGACGTGGACATGAACGTGGCTATGACGCGCGGCGGGAAGTATCTGGAGATTCAAGGCTCCAGTGAACGAACTGCCTTCGACGGGAGCCAGTTGGATCAGATGCTCCGACTGGCCAAGAGCGGAATTCGAACGCTGCTGCAGCGGCAAAAACAAGCAATCGGGTGATGTCATGCAAAAAACAAGATTATTGACTTGGGTGATCGTTCTGGGCTGGCCGCTTTGGCTCGGCGGATGCAATAATGACAAAAAACCATTTTTCCAGACCAGGAGCGGCACGGACACGGACACTCCCACCGCAAAAATATGGCCCAAGCCGCGAACCTCACAGGAGCAGTACACCCTCCTGCTGCACGTTGCTTCAAACCCTTCCGGGCACAAGCAGCAGGTGCTCGAGTACAAAACCAACACGGAAAGGCTGACGAACTGGAAGGGACTCTACGTCGTCCACAATCCAGACCACAGCGAACTGTACTGGGACAAGTACGCCATGACCAAGGACGCGGTCGGCAATCTTAAAAAAGCCAAAAAGTTTCGGACGCCGTCCGGTCTGGCCGTCTATGCCAAGTCAATCATCGTGCCGCTGCCCGGCAAGGATATCGGGCCAGCTAAATGGAACCTGGTTAATGCCGACGGGCGATACACCGTCGTCATCGCCGTCTTCTTTGACGTCCCGAAAGAAGATTATTACAACCGACGGGAAATTGCCGTTCAATATTGTCGGCAGTTGCGAGAAAAAGGGGAAAAAGCGTTCTTTCATCATGGCATATCCGTCTCGCGAGTGACTATCGGGACATTCGACAAGTCGGCCATTAGAACCATACGCAAAGGCAGGCGAACCCGCTCGGAGATTCGAAGCCAGCATATGCAGGCAGTCGTGGATCGTTATCCATACCTGGCGGTGAACGGCCGGCAGGAAATCCGAACCGTCCTCAACCCGAAGACATATACAGTGGAATCCCTTCCACAGCGCACCTACCCGGTGGAGATCCCGGCCAGGGAAGAAAATAATTATGCCGATGCGTTCGATAGTTCTGGCTACCCGCAATCCTGGTAAGGTAGAAGAGATTCGACAGGTGTTGGCCTCTCTGCAAGTGTGCGTTGATGGGCTGGAGGCCTTCGGCGAACTGCCTGAAGTCGAAGAGGTCGGCGAAACTTTTGCCGATAACGCCCGCGACAAGGCGATGGCCTACGCCCAGGCCACTGGCCAATGGTGCCTCGCCGACGACTCTGGGCTGGTGGTAGACGCTCTCGACGGCGCACCGGGTGTCCACAGTGCTCGCTTTGCCGAGAGCGACTGCCCCCCCGATGCATCACGGCCGGAAATCGACGACGCCAACAATGCCAAGCTGCTGAAACATTTGAAAGGCGTTCCCGCCTCTCAGCGAACCGCTCGATTCGTCTGTCACTTGGCCATGGCGGATGGGCGCCAGGTTTTGCTGGAAGCCGACGGGGCAGTCGAAGGCCTTATCGCAACCAGCCCCGCAGGACAGAATGGCTTCGGGTACGATCCGCTCTTCGCGCCTCGTCAAGCCAATTGCACGATGGCGGAGCTTTCCGCCCAACACAAAAATCGCATCAGCCATCGCGGCCTGGCCGTTCGGCGATTTGTCGAACAGTTGAAACGGTTCCTGCGCGAACACTCCGATCTATCGTAAAGACGAGCCACCGTCCATCGCAACCCATATCGAGCATATCGAATGGAATGCCTAAAAAAGCGGGCCGCCTTGAAGGGCGACCCGCATCGAATCAAATCGAAGTCAGCGAGAGAATTAGTCCGGATACTGCAACTCTTCTTCCTCGCGATGGATGATGATCTTCGGACGAATCAGGATCAACAGCGTCTGCTCGTCCTTGGTCTTGCTGCGGTTGGAGAAGAGCCGGTTGATGATCGGGATTTTGTTCAGAATCGGCACGCCCATTTCACGTTCAACTTCTCCGGCTGTGCGTTGCCCGCCCAGCAGCAGCGTCCCGCCATCAGGAACGGACACGGTGGTTTCCAAACGCTGGACTGTGATATTCGGCAACTGGATGAAACCTTCGCCCGTGATCGGCTCGCCGGTGTCTGGGTCCACTTCAGCAACGCTGGTAAAGTATCGAGCAAAGCTGTTCAGGATCGATACGTACGGGCGGACGGTCAAAATCACGTATCGTCGGTCTGCCGATATGGTCGCTTCGACGTCCAGCGCCGTGCCGGTAGGCACTTGGCTGACAGTGGTGTTGTACGCCACTACGTTGTCGCCGATGGCTGGTTCGATATCCGAAACGTATGCCTGCTGCTCGGCAACGGTCACGTAGGCTCGCTGACCGTTAAACAGCGTCAGTCGCGGCGCCGTCAGCACCCGAGTGGTTTCGCTTGCCTGGGTCGCCTCTACTAGGAAGTCCACCTGGATGTCGTCGACGAACGTGCCGGCGATACTCATCGCTGCCGAGCCGACCCTCCCGGCGACACCGCCCGGCAAGGCCGGTACCCCGATCAGATCCGTAAAACCAAAGCTGCCCTGTCGGCCGCTGATCGGGGTGAGTCGCCTGGAGGTATGGTTTCGCGGGCCCCACGTCGATACGCCGCCGGAATTAGGCATCGGAACGAACGCCCCGGTGGCCGGGTCGATAGCATTGCCCATCGAACCAAGCGGCGAGCCTATGTTGAAGAAGAAGTCCAGATCGACCCCGATGGAATTGAGGAAACCTGTTCGAACAGTAATAAATCGGGCCTCGATCGATATCTGCAGCGCCTTTGTTTCCCGCAATTGGCTGATTAAATCCATCAAGGCCTGGTGA